>OLPV01000092.1_pt1 | contig 83981 bp, 81 predicted proteins | sample 1671961 | NCBI WGS metagenome assembly OLPV01 (sample SAMEA3136630, study PRJEB25190) | human gut metagenome | biome: human gut; feature: human-associated habitat; material: faeces | place: Austria | collected 2013 | reverse complement strand
AAGATAAGCACCGAGAAAATGGCAATGACGTTGGGAATAAGTTCAAAGACGGTGAAACGTCATATTAAAGAGATGGATATGGTTCAATTTATCGGTCGGGGATCTAACGGCCATTGGGAAATACAAAAGAAGGAGAAACGTAAAATGATTAAAATTTTATTCATCTGCCATGGCAACATCTGCCGCTCAACAATGGCAGAATACGTAATGAAAGACTTAGTAAAAAAAGCAAATCTGGAGTCATCATTCTATATTGACTCAGCAGGAACCAGCAACGAAGAAGAAGGCAATCCGGTACATTACGGAACGCAGAACAAGTTAAGAGAAGAAGGTATCCCATGCGGAAACCACAGAGCACGCCAGATGACCAGAAGAGATTATGAAGAATACGATTATCTGATTGGTATGGAACAGTGGAATATCCGCAACATCAACCGCATCATACGAAAAGATCCGGAACATAAAGTACATTTATTATTAGAATATTCGAACCAGCCAAGAGACATTGCAGATCCATGGTACACCGGTAATTTTGATGCGACATATGCTGATGTGAAGGAAGGCTGTGAGGCATTTCTTCAATACCTGGTTGAGAATGAGCCGATATATTAGACAGGAAATATTTCGTGACTCCAGCGATGGTGAAAAATAATTTATATCAGTGATGGGTGCTGATCTTCCATCTGATATGTCCTTTTATGAGAGTACAGGAGAAGTATGTTATACATTATATAATGTGCACTGTACAAAAAAGAAATCATCAGATCCATGTAAAGAAAAAGAATAAATGGGAAAATATATCATATATTCAGACAACTTTGCATAGATTTGATGATTTCTTTACATTTTTACGCAAATAATTTCATAGAATTTAACGTAATATAAACTAAGAATGTGATTTTACATAGATTTAACATAGATTTGATATAGGCTGCATACACCTTAGTTACAATAAGCCCGTAACGTCGAGAGAAGGCGAATAAAGGAGAATGGAAAATATTATGAATGAGAAATTACAGATAATATTCGGGCTCTTGGGAGGGCTGGCAGTCTTTATTTATGGAATGAATATGATGAGTGAATGTCTGCAGAAAGCTGCGGGAGAAAAGATGAAAAGCATTCTCGCACTGCTGACAAAGAATCCTGTACTTGGAGTCATTGCAGGAGCGCTTACAACCGCTGTATTACAAAGTAGTAGTGCGACAACGGTTATGGCGATTGGATTTGTAAGTGCGGGTCTTATGACTTTACCACAGGCAATCTCAATCATATTTGGTGCGAATATCGGTACAACGATGACCGCACAGATTATTGCATTTAAGATCAGTGATTATATTTATATTATTATTTTTTAAAAGATCATATCTTTCTGCTTTCAATATACTCATAAATAGAGTATTAGCATCAATTCCTTGAACAGAACTTATATCTGATAAACTATTGCACCTTTTTATTTGTTCTTGAAGTTCATTTAATTCCATACTTTATCACCTCATTTTTATTGCAAAATTATAAACTATCAATTTTTGTTATAAAATCATTTAATGATTTATACCACTCAAACATACCAAGTTTTCTATTTTGATATCTAGTTAGTTCTTCTTCATTATAGTTTTTACTTATTTCTTTCCATCTATTTACTACTCTCTTATAACACTCTTCTATAGAAGTTCTTATAATTATTATTTTTCCTTTTAATAATTTAATTTCTTTTTCTGTCCTTAAATTCCTAAACTGAGCCGAATCTATAACTAGCGTTTTATCAGTGTTTTTATAATAATTTAATATATCATTATATATGGTACTAAACTCATTACATATATCTGGAATGCTATCATTATATTTTTTCTTCAAAAACTTTCTAAATTCAATACAATTCTTATTATCGGTTGGTCTATCTTTAATTATTTCATCAGTATCTATTACAATATATTTATCATCATTTAGATATTTTTTAGTATATGTTGATTTACCACTTCCAGACTCTCCTGTTATATTTATAACCTTATCATCTGTAATATATTTTATATATGGTTCTTTATCAACAAATCTACTTATTAATAATTCTGATTTAACTTCATATAGATAGTTCTCTATTTCTTTAACAAGAGCATTTATATCTTTTCTATCATCTTTATTACCATGTGAAATAAAATCATTCCATTCTTCTAAAACCTGATCTATATTATTTTTATTAACTTTATCTCTAAATATTGCATAAGCAGTTTGTTTGTAATTCATAATACTTACAACACCTAACGCTTTATAATATGACTTTTCTGGTATTTTTGATATTTTGTAAAAATGAAGTGCCAACTCATCATCAACTTTTCTCGGATTATTAATAATAATTTTATTGGTTCTATATATTGTTGTCGCACCATCTAATCTAATATTTTCTGCATCAGCAGGAATTTCAACATCATAGATTGTATCCCCACGATGTAACCATCTTAATATACATTCTTCGCTACAATAATTAAATCCTCCAAAATCTCTCCCGTTTTCAGCATTGGGATTCCAATTTTCACTTACATTAACTTCATTTATTTTATATTCAAAATCTCTTTTTGCTCCACTTGCAGTTCCAAACATTACTTTTACAAATTTACTCATTTAAACACCACCTAATCAAGTTTTATATTTTTAATATCAATTAGTTTATTTTCATCATCAAATACTAATCTAAATGTTTCACAATAATTAAAATATCCATCTAATATTATTTCGTTTTTAAAACTATATCTTAACTTATCATCAACAATATTGACATCACACCACTTTTTTAATAAGTATGAAATTGCAGTTCCATGACTAACAATAGCTATTCTCTTATTAGGATATTCATTTAAAACTTTCATAATTACAGAGTACATTCTATCTCTAACTTCTTTTTGATTTTCACCATTATTAAGTTTATAATTTTCATCTAAAAATTGTTTTCTTTCAAATTTATCTGGTAACTCATTCCAAGAATCAATGCCAAATTTTCTCTCGCCTAAATCACTTATAACATTTATTTCAAGATTATTTTTATTAGCTAAATATTTAGCTGTCTGTATAGTTCTAACATAACTTGATGAAAATAATATATCAATATCATCAAATTCCTTTTTATTTAATTTTTCTTTAGCAATTTGTTCTCCCTCAATTGAAAGAGAAGACTTTTCATTTTGCAATTGTAGATTATCTTTATTAAAAGTGTTATTAACTTTCATTGGCTTTGAATGCCTAATTAAATAAATAGTAGTCATTATTTTATAATTACCTTTCCATCTAAATTACAAATATAAGCATTTGGTATTAATTGCTTTATTTCTTTTAATTTAGATTGATCTTTTTCGTATTCTCTTCCTACTAATATTCCTTCAATTAAATTAGATGGTACACCAAATAAGATAGCACTTTCTCGGTCAGTAAAGAAATCATCCTTATTTTTTCTATCTACAATAAACTTTTCGTAATAATCTGGATTAACAAATTCCTTAACATCTTCATCACTAATACCATTTGACAAAATATCGCCTTTAAGTAATTCTTTTATTACATCATTATTACCATTAAAAATAATTCCAACTTGAACTTTATTTTGCACTAAACTTGGTAAAAACCTAGCCTCTTTAGTTTGCTCCATATACCATCTAAAGCAAAGATTTGTATCTATCGTATTCATAATGTTTTTCATTTCATTATATGGAATTACAGATGTTTTTATTTTTTCACCATCTATTTTTTTATATTCAATAGTACCACCACTATAAAAATTAATATAATCTTTTAATAAACAATCTTCTTTCAAATTCCAAACGCCAACAGAACTTGGATATTTAGATAATCTACCATCTATAAACCAACTAGATATTAATCCATCTTTTAATATACCCTTTAAACCATTGATATTTTTATATGTTCCATGTAATAAAGTACCTTTTTTTAAGTATACATCATCACCAATAGAATATTTGGATTGTGGAATATTATACTCTTTTGCATTATAATAATTATTTATTTGATTTATCATAATCTTTTTTGAATTATCTTTTAATTTATCTTGTGCTATTTTTATATAATCATCTTTATTCATTATTAACACCAACCTCTCGTATTTTATTGATGACCATTTCTATACACTCTTCCATAATTGTATCTAATTCTTTTTTAGTAAAGAGTTTATAATTATGCTTGAATAGTCTTTCTGATAAACTTAACTTATTGAATTTAGCAAAATCGTTTTTCAAATAATTAAATCTATAATCTATAAGTTCATCAGTTAAAAATTTATCTTTTAAATAAACAGCATTTTCTTTTACTAAATTAATATTTTTAGGAATAGAAACATATCCATCATTAAATAAGTATTTACCATACAATTCAAAATCTATATGTTTATATTTTCGTTTTAGTCTTTTTTTATCATCTATATCAATCTTTAATATTTTATTGTTAAATCTTATACCAATAATATTGTTATCATCATCTTGCACCCATTTAGAAGTATAAACTTTTTCATTATAGAATTGATCTGTTAGCAAATGAGAATAGTAACCTAATATTAATGGATTGCCTAATTTACTTTTATACACACTTAAAAACTTATTTATATCTATCATTTTTTCCTGTGGTACAGTAGGAAAAGGTAATTTTTCATTATAGTAATGTGCTTCATATCTTGTTATTATAGTACCTTTATCTACATCTGGTATTAAATTACCATATAAAAATAAATCATCATTTAATTTTAATTTTTTATTTACCTTTTTAGCAACTGCTAAATGTACAGACCAACTTGGCATATATTCAACTCCTTTTTGTATTGCTATTTATTTTTCACAAATTCATTTTTCATCATTTCAAATATTTTTATTTTTTCTGCTGTATTAAATATATCTTTTTGACTTTTAAATTTATTTAAAGACCATTTCCAAAGATTATAGCCAAAATGCTTGTCCTTATATTTTTTATTTAATATAACTCTTTCACCATTATATCTTGGTATAAATTGAAAGTGAACATGAGGTTTTTCATTATCTCTATAAGCATTATTCATCAAACAAGCAAAATTAAACATAGTTGAATTAAATAGTTTTTTGCAAACTCTTTCAAGTTCTTTTTCTAATATACCCAATTCAATCCATTCATCATTAGATAAATCACTTAATGATTCCTTATTAGAAGAAAGAATACATTGACCTGGAAATTCTTGACACCAATCTACAAATACAACTTCCCAATTATCACTTTTATATAAAATCATATTATTTCTCCATCTTTTCAATAATATGTTCCAATTTTTCTGATTTGATTAATTTGGTAGTTGATTCTGGATATACTTTATAACTATTTAATTGATCTATATCAACCCAATAAAAATATTGATTATCATTATCTTTACATACAAATCTATCAGTATTAATAATGCCTTTATAAATACCTTTATAGCAAAAACTATATTGCATTATTTTTACATTTTCTTTTATTACAAAGTTTTCTTGTATAGAGCAAAGAGTGAAATCAATATCATATCCTAATTCTTCCATTACCTCTCGTTTAATAGCAGTTAGACTATCTTCATATAATTCAATTCTTCCACCTGGTAATAAAAAATAATCTCTACCATCTTCAACCTTAAATAATAAAATTTTATCCTTTTTTTCATTTAAAATAATAGCTGATGCTCTAGCATTAAATCTATAATCATCTTTTACAAAATCTACATTCATTTATTATTTTTCTCCTTTACATCAGTTATCAGAAGTCATACTGTTCAAAAAATAAATCACAATATAACTTCACGATTACTGATATTTTATAATTTCATTCTAACAACAATCCCAATCAACAAACATTTCATTAAAATTACAATTTTTTAAGTTTTCTTTAGAAATAAATCCAAAAATTATTCCACAATCTCCTATCATTATTTCTTTTGATAGATTTGAATCTATTTTAAATACACATTCTTCTAAATCTTCTTTTATTCTACTTCTAGGATCTGATTGTGTAAAATCAGGATATCCACCTATATTTCCACCGTGTATTGTCATATTATTGAAAAATGGTTCATACCAATCGCCTAAATAATCTAAAACTTTATCTAATTCAGAAAAATTTGTTACATTAGTACCATAAACTTCATTTACTATGTTAGCCATTGTTGGTAAAAATCTATAATCACTATAGCCCATATTACAAACATTTTTAACTAAAGAAATCTTAATTGGTTTTGTAGTGATAAATCTATCAAGTGATACTTCTGGTAAATCATTGCGATATTCTAGACCTTCCTCAAAATATTTAACTTTAAATTGACAAGGATAATCAACATCTTTACCAATAAAAATTTCTAAAATACCTTTTTTAGGATAATTTTCTAAATCAATATTTTTTAAATTCACTTGTAATAATAAAGCCATTGGGTTGCCATCTTTATCAAGTGGATATTCCTCTCCGATTGGAAAATAAGGTGTACCAGCAATTTTATCATCTAATATAGTAGGTTCTCCATCTATACATTCAATTTTGTAACACTCTTTTAATGTTACTTCTTTAAACTTTTCTATTACTTTTTTAAATCTTTCATCCATTTATAATCTCTCCTATCTAATATAATATTTTATAAAAATCATCCCAATTTTTAGAAATAGTTTCTACAGTATCTGTTTCGTGATTATAGTAAACTATATTGTTATTATTTTTATCAAAACATAAATAATCACCAAACTCTGATAATGCAAATGGAACAATTTTTCCATTGTATTGCGAATCAATTTTTTGATAATTTAATATAAACATTTTTGAATTACTATCAAAAGATAATAATGAATTAATTACCTTTTCAGTAGTATCAATTTTAAATAAATTAGGTTTTATATGTAAATTTAATTGCTTTGCATAATATACACAATAATCTATTGGTAAATTATAGTTTAGTTTATTTGCCACATCAATAGCATCTTCTAAATTCAGCATTGCTAATCTATTATCAATTTCCTTACTGAGAAATTCAATTTTATCTTTGGAAATTGTCTTTTCATTATTCAGTTCTTCTTTTAATAGTGCTATATTTTTTCTTTCTTCTTCTTTATCCATCACTTTTCTCCTTTACATATGCATTCCAAAATTTTCTACATTTTCTTGTTTTTCAGCATTCATTTTTTCTATTATTTCTTGTTGTTTAATCAAATCATCAAAATCTATTACTTCATCTTGATCTATTCCCATTGCTTTTTTTCTTTCAGCAAACTGTTTTCTTCTTAGTTCTCTTCTTTCTTCTTCTAGTTTTTCTTTTTCAGCCTTTTCTTGCTCCTTTTGCTGATGTTTTCTTCTTTCATTTTCTCTTTGTTGTCTTAATCTTTCATCAAATGCTCTTTTTTCCTCTTCAGTCATCATATCGTAGCCAAAATTTTCTCTATATGTTTCTTCTACTCTATCAACATTAAAGTTAGTATTAGGCATTGGAGAAGGATTTTGCTCTTGCTTTTGAGTATAAGTAGAGTTATCTCTAGGAGCAGGTTTAGGAGCATTTTTCTTCATTTTATTGTATTGATTAATCACAGCCATAACAATTTCTTGTTTAGATTTCAAATCTAATTCTCCATCATAATATAACTCATCTAATTTTTTTAATATTTCACTTTGTTCAATAGATAATTGGGATTGATCTTTTAAAATCATTCTTGGTGCTTTTAATCTTTCATCATATTCATACATACTAGATGGCGTTATTCTAATATTTAAAAGTTTTTCAACCTGAGCAATCAGCATACTTTGATGTGCTTGATTTTGCAATGAAATTTTTTCTTCTAAATTATGTTTAAGATTTAGAGGTTGCCTCATATAAACACTAATCTTATCTCTTTTTTGTTGCAAAAATCCCATTTTATCAGCAAATTGTGTACTGGTTTTATCTTTTGTTTGTGTCATTAAATCTTCTATTTCTTTGGCAATTTTATCATATTCAGATTGTAAATATCCTAACTTTTTATTTGTAATTGCCAAAAGTTCTTTTGGACTCAAACTTTCTCTACCAGAACTAATTGAATGAGCAGTATTACCAATTATATTAGTTCCTAACTCTCTTTCTAATACAACCTTTCGCAAAATTGTAGTCATTTCTTGATTAGAATATGGTTTAACTGATGGAGAATTCACATCTCTTTCCGTCATACTTAATGTATGATTAGAAGAAAATTCTTCTTTTGTTTTGAAAAAATTACTTAAATTATTTTTGTTTGCATCCCAAGTTGGATCAAAATAATACCATTCCCCATTAAACTCAACCTTTATAACACTATGATTGCTATCTCGACCAATAACACTTCTTTGTAAATCGCTACTACAATGAACTGTCATTGAATTAATACCAACACTCTTTAGCAAATAATGCATCATATTGGTATAACCTTCGCAAACAGATTTACCTTCAAGAATTGCATTATAACTAGATTGCCTTCTATCTAAAATTTTAGAAGTAAATTCTGATAGATTTTCTCGTGCTTGTTTTAGTGCTTCGTTTTCTTCTCCTTTTTTTGCTGCGTTTAATGATTGATAATCATATTTGACATTATGAATTATGTAAGCGTATATAGCAGATATTTTTTCAATATCAGAGTAATTTGGTCCAATAATTCGATTTAATATTTCTTGGGCTTTTTGTTCCATTGTATCAATTCTATTAGTATTAATATCATTGGTTCTGATATCACTTAAATTTTCACACCACTTACAATTAATGTATGCTGTTCTTTCTTTTTCACTAATATAAGTTGCAATATCTGGGAATGCCTTCTTCAAAGCTGGATATAAATCAAAATCTAATCTTATACCAGATAATCCTTGATCTATCATTTTTTTAAAGTCAAAAGACGGTGTTAAAGCATTATTATTAACCAATTCTAACTCCGTTAGTTCTGATAAACTATCTAACCCTCGAACACTTTTTAATTGATGATTGCCTATTAAATATACACCTGTCAAATTTGGCAAATTAGATAAATCTAAATCTTGTAAGAAATCAGAATCTTGAATAGTTAAATACTCTAGTGATTTTAATTTTGAAATTACAGAAAAATCTTTTATATTATTTCTTTTTGAAATATAACTATAATATGCTTCAGAAGATATATTTGTACTTGCATGTTTAGAATTCAAAGAAACTATTTTTAATTCTATCAAATTTGGGCAATGTTCAAGAATAGATATATCTGTAAATGTATTAAATTCTAAATTTAATCTTTTTACTGATTGCAATTCTTCCAATGAAAATTTTCCAAAGTCGCTTACTCCTGTATATTTTGGAGATATACCATTCTTCATTAATTCATTTCTTATAACACTCGCTAAAGAAATATCAGATGTAACTACATATTCTTGTGGCATATTTTAACCTCCTATCATAAATTTGCAAATCATATAAGTAATTCCTGCTACAAATCCAACTATAAATGTAACTATCATTATAATTGATGCCGTACTTGCAAATCCACTACTTTGATTATGGCTTGTTGAATTTTGCTTTTTTACTAATATTGGATTTTTCTCATTGACATTTATACTTGAAGTTCCTTTTGATTGTTGAAATGTACTTACTTGATTTTCTATTGTACTCTTATGTCTTTCATTTACTGAAGAATTATGCTCCGTTATTTGAGTAGTCATATTTATAAATTCTTCCTTATTTTGACATCCAATATTTACTGCACTTATTACAGAATTTTTTGCATTTCCTATTACTAATTGCTGATTACTTAATACTTGATTAGTTTCATCAATTACTTTTTTCTTTCTTTCAGCCCTAACCTTTTTTTCTTCTAATGGCATTTTATCATTTTCTGCAATTTGTGATATATCATCTACTACACTTTTATCTTTTGCATTTGCATTATCTATACATTCTTGCATTGCAACATTTAATCCCTGACCAATTCCTATTGCTATATCTTCTGAATTCATTCCATCATTTAAATTATTACAAATATTACTGACCGATTGATTTACCATGTGAGTTTCAAAAGATAATGCTTTATCTTGCCCTTGTTTATAAGCCTCTTGTAATTTAACATTATTTTGTCTTGCAACAACAGGATTATAATCTTTTGATACAAATTTATCTCTCATCATTTCTGTAATATCTGATACTTTCATAGCACTTTTATCAACATCTTTAATGCATCTCAAAGTATGAGCATCAATTCCTTGTAATACTTGCAAACCATCTATTTCACTTGCTACTTTCCAAAAAGTCTTACTAGGATATTTTAGACTATCTTTTGAATGTAATTGACTATTAAATGCTTCATTTAAATTTATTTCTAAAGGTATCCCCATATCTCTAGCCTTTTCACAAATAATCTGACTCGCTATAACACTGTTTTCATCAAATAAATTTTTATTTTCTTCACTATTCATAGTATCTCTAAATTGCATAAATATATCTGGATGAGCAACAATATCAAATATTCCACTATCTATTGCCTTTGATACCATATTTGCATATTCTATAGGATAATTTGGATTATTAGTTCCTGTTACATTCATTAATCCTCTAGGGACAAAATGTTGTCCTAAAATCATATAATCTACTTTTTCTCTCATTTCACCAAGATATGATTCTCTCATTGGATCAAACTCTGCTTCAAATCCTGATAATATTGTCATATCTGGATTAGCATTTTTCATTTTATTAATAGAACTAATATAATCATCTACTTCAGAATATAACATTCTATGGTTTTCATCTGGTAATATTAAACTTGGATTAGGAATATGTTCACTAAAACCTAATTTAGTTATTCCTTTTTGTTTAGATGCTTTAAGTATTTCTTCATCACTACAATATTCACTATGACCCGAACGATATGTGTGAGTATGATAATTAAAGTTTTGTTTAAAAATATTAACTTTATTATGTTCTATTTTACTCTTTTTAGAAAGTTCATTAATTCGTTCTAATTTGCTTTTATCAATTCTTCCTTCCATAAACATAATATCAACTAAATCTTTATCTTTTTTTGTATAATTCTTTAATCTATAAACAAATTCTGGTGGTGTAATCACTAATTTTTGCCCTCTAAAGTTCACTTCTTCTCTACCGAATATTTCTTCAGCCAATTCAGGGCTTATAACTTCATCTCTAGTATAAATTTGACCACTATCATCATGATAATAACCTTTATTAATAACTGTCCCATCTGGTTTTCTTTCAAAGCAAAAAGCACCAATATGAAAATCAGAACCATCAAGTGTAGCTAAAACCTCATGATCTCCAGCAGGAATACCATTTTTTAAAACTCTTGGTGTAGTCATTCTATTATCATGAAATTGTAATCCCATTTCTTCACAAACTTCTCTAAATTTATTCATATCACTTTCATTTAAGTTTATATCAATATCATCATGAGTTCTGCTAGATTCCACGCCATATTTAATATAAGCACACAATGCCCCTGCTAATTGATAATCAACTCCTCGTTCATTTAATTTTTTAATAAGTATTTCTAATTTATCATATATCTCTTTATGGTTTTCTTTTACAAGTTCTGGATTAAATCTTTTTTCTTTTTCTTCAATATATCTTTTTATTACTTGACTAGCAAGTTTATTTATTTGTTCAATAATTTCTTCGTATGGTAAATCAGAATTGCTAAACATATCAATAGCCCTTTGAATTTTCTCATCATTCATAATGCCATTATATTGCTCATTCATTCTACTTGAAATATTAACTATATACTCACTAATTTTCTTATTTTTTTCACCCATAATTCTATCACCTTTAAAGAAACAATATAATGGTATTAGATTAAATTACCATATAGTATCTCACATATATTATTATATCATATAAATCAACATTTTTCTTTTGTTTTTAGCAAATTTCATAAAAATTATATAGAAGTGTCAGTTCTAAGTGCTTTTTATAGCAAAAAAAAGAAATATTATTTCAAATACTTCTCTTTTATAATGTATGAGTTTCCCTTTTGTAATTTTCTTTACTTGAAACATATATTTCTTCACCAGTTGACATATCCATTATGGTAGTCATTCTACTTAATTTATTTTGTTGCTTTCCAAGCATTACCATTTCACCATTATACATGATAACAGTTTGCCCTGTTCTTATGTTTGGATTATTTTTGAAATAATCATATAAACTTTCATAAGAAACGAAATCTTGTAAAGATAGATTCAATCCAGCATCTCTTATATACTCTGCATTTTTTTCTTCATCTGTCAAAAAATTTGCAACAGTAATTTGTCTTTCCTCTTGAGGAATATTAGGATGTGTATGACCTAAACTAATAAAATTATAACCATTTTCTTGAGCATTTCTAATAACTTCATTTAATTTTTCGCTATCAATTTGAGTTTGTCTATTACTTAAATTTGCATTATATAAAGTACAATCAACAATTTGATCAATCACATAACAAGTTTCACCAGCTAAACTCGCTCTTTTTCCTAATAGTAGAAAAGAATATTCTAAAGCAGTATCTGGATTATTTATTGTTTCAACAATTTTCTTATATGTGGCAACTACATCACTTGTCAATAAAATTGGAGTATATTCATCATCTAAACTCATTGGTGATATTGGAGTATCACCTATATCCATATTTCTGCTTAAAAAATCTTTTTCATGTTCTTTTAATATTTGTTCTGTTTGATGCATAATGCTATTAAACCTACTATCTGGAAATAAATTAGCATTATTAACATCAGTTATCGTTTTAATTTCCAATTAAATTCCTCCTAGAAACAAAACTATTATAGATAATAAAATCATAACACCTATTTCATAAGGAATATATTTTTTATATTTTTCATAACATGAAATTATATTCTTTCTACAAGTTAAATTATTAACATTTTTGCCTATCAATATTTCGCTTGATTTAACATAACCATCAATATCATCTTTATAAATGCTTTTATAATTAGTAGTATCATAACCAGCATATTTTTGCTCTGGATTAATACTACCATACCATTTATCAAGTACAGAAGAACCGATTGTTCCTCCAATAATAAACGCTAAAACTAATGATGCTATTGGAAAAACAACATAACCCATAGCATATATTTGTCTTATAGTTGGTACAAATAATAATAAAGTCAAAATAATTAATGAAGGAATAAATCCTATTGCTAATCCAACCACTGTACTTATTGTACTCTTTTTTTGTATTACTTTATCATATTTAGGTGGTGCATTTAATATTTTACTTTTTATTAATTCATATATATCATTTATTTTATCATCTTTACTGCTTAAAGATACATCAATATCCATCCTATCTTCATATATAGTCATGTTGATATGTTGATTATACCATTCACTTTTCTGACCTTCTAAATCAACAGTATAATTGATTGCATAGTGTACATATATATATTTTATTTCATTTAACCTATTGTTAAATATTGAAATAAAATTATTATAATTATCAAAACTAACTGAAGTATCATCAGTAAAATTAACATCAAAAGTCAATTTACTACCATTATCTTTAAAAGTCCAATTTTGATAGTTATATTCTAACATTCTATTTTTCTTTTCTTCTATGTCATTTATTTTCTGATAATGTAATAATTTTTCTTGCATTTTAGAAAATATCTCAAATAAATCTTCATAAGAAATTATTTTATTAGCTACTTTTATAGTGTCATTATACATTTTTTGCCTCCTATCTTGATTATTTTGAACAAAAAATACTATTTGCTATTGGAAATTTTTTTAATATTGCATTTATATTTTCTTCTATTTGATTCATATTTTTTTCATTATAGTTTGATTTTCTAACAAATTTTATATCATAAGGTTTAAAAGATATTTTAAAAGAATTTTCATGATCCTTTAATTCATCACTTTTTCCTCTTTTATAATCTAAAGTAAGTTCTATTTCTAAAGCCTCAACATTTTTTAATTGTCCTTGATGTATTGCATCCATAAATGAATTATAATTTTTACATGATGTATTATTATAATAATTCTTTTGTCTTATCCTAATATCTAAACCATCTCCATAAGATTTTTTATAATCAAAGTTTTTAAATTCATATTTCAATCTTTCATTCTTCTTTTCATCCTCATCTAATAAACTCTTAAAATGCGAATATACATTGTCGCAATATTGAACAATATACGCCAAATTTTCAATGCCTACTACTATATTTGAATAATCAAATTCATTATTTATAGTTGTTTCTACTTCTTCATTATTATACATTTTTGTAGCCTCACTTTCAGTTGATTCAGGTATTTCATTAGAATTATTATTAGACTCTACTTTAAATTGTGAAAAATCACTATTTTCTGTTTTTGAAATATTATTGTCAGTTTTTTTGTATGACATATTACTCATTACTTGGTTTAATATGTTATCTATACTTCGTGTTATTTGATCGTTTATTAAATCAACTACTCCTAACTTCAAAATTTCAGTTGGCATTTGCAATGCTGGAGATGATATAGTAAGTTGATAAAAATCTCTAAAATTAGGTTCTATAAAATAAGCGTTCATTTGTCTTATTATCTTTTTGACATTATCTACTTCAATTATAAAATCTTGCACATAGACTTTATAATTGAATATTCCATTACTATAATCTTTGTAATAAAACAAACTATTATCATTATTTAATTGTGAATATTTTTTCATAAAATTAATAGTATTTTTTACAACTAAATCTATTCTTTGTTCCAAAGTTTCATTCATTCTCATTGTTCCATCTGATACTAATTGTTGGATAAACATACCATCAGTTGCATTAAATACAATCTGAGGATCTTGAGTCTCCTCTATTTTAAAGTTTTGTAACATAGGTATAGAAAATTGTTCTGCGTGTAATCTGAAATTTAAAGTTTGTGCCATATTCATAGTAATATTATTTATATCAATATTATTATTTTCAGATTCAAAAGACGAATTAAATTCTTTTTGATACTCCATATCTTATCCTCCTACTATTAATTATATCATACTTTACATTGTTTTGAATAAGAAAAATGTAAATATACACTCATTTCATATGGAACTGTCAGTTCATAAAAAAACATCTAGAATTTAGATGCTTTTTCAAAAAGAATCAATTGTAATATTTTTTTAATGTTTAATATGTTTTTGATTTCCTAATATCGCTTTAACATTTTCTTCTTCAATAGTAAATGGCATATTAATTCCATTGTCTTTATACTTTAGTAACATATTTAAGAGTTCAACTCTATTATCGCTATTATTTACATATTCCCCCAATATGTAACCTATATCATAAGAATAACCTGTCATTCCTTCATCAATACAGTCTTTAATAGAAGAACCTTGCTTATTAAAATATTCAACTATATCCGAGTTTTTAATAAACTCTTTATATAAGTTTATAATATTTAACCTTTTTCCTTTTAATAAACTCATTACAATTTGAAATATATTATTTTCTATGCCATTTTCTCTTTTAATACTCAATATATGTACTTTTCTTAATTCATCTGCTTTGATATCAATGCCATAATTATCTCTTAAATAATCGTTTGCAGTAAATTCAAGTATAATTGATGGAGTTTCAAAAAAGAAACTATCCATAATATCAGTAGATTTTTTGGAATTATCAAATCTTAATTTATGTCCAATTTCATGACATAGTAATACTACATCATAACAAGTTCCAGATAATAACACTCTACTTTCTGAAGCTTTTGTTATACAATTATCGTCATCTTTATTCAATGTTCCTTTATCTATACTATAACTATTTTTTAATTTTTCTAATATTCTATCAAACTCTTTTTCTTTTCCATATAATTGATATACCTCTCTAGATATTTTTACTACACTTTCAAAATCTAACTTAGGTAAACTATTTATGTATTCTAAATAATATTCAACGAAAGACACATTATTATTTTCTTTACTCTTATCTATATTCTCAAATATATTAGGATCTAAATATTTTAAACTATCACAATCTTTTAGAAAAGAATGTATTTGTTTTAATAATCCTACATTTATTATACTATTATCCATATAATCTACCTATTATGAGAAAATAAGATTTTTTAATCATAATTAATATGTGGATTTCTTTCTGCAGGAGTAAGCCAATCAATATTATATCTTTCTTTTAAAATACTTTTTTCTATTGCCCATCTTGTATGGCAACTTCCAAAAACTGGTATCTTTTTGCCATTTTCTATTTTTAATAATCCTTGTTCAATAAGTTTTTCATCCACTTCATTTTCTATTTCTTTTAAATACTTATCAACATCTTTATCTTGTTTTTCTAGAGTTATTTCCCAACTTTCCATTGCATCATAGACATCTAATTGAAGCTCAAATGTATCATTTACCTTTAATGTAACTTCATTAGGTAATTTATTTTTATATTTTTCACGATTGCCTATTATACCATCTTGATATGGAATTGTTAATTTCACTCCATCTGATGTTATTTCATCAACTATTACAGTGATTTTATCCATAACTATTGGTGTATTTGTTATAACCTTATAATATGAAATTATTGGCTTTACTTCTTGTTTTTCCAACTCTTCTCTAGTTCCATAACATCCATGAAATGGAATATGAGTAAATTTTATATAATAATCATTATTCATAGTTGGATGTATAACATCTTTATTTGGAAAACCTTTCCTTATCGTTTCTTTTGCTTCTTCAGGTTTTTCCCTTAAATAATTTAAAAATGTATATACACCAGTAGCTTTAAAATTAGGATTTAATTCTGCAATTTGTTTTGCAGTATATCCTTCAACATTAATTGCATTAGGTATATCATAAGTTTTTTGAACTAAATATTTAGTAAATTCATTGAATATATCATCATACTTTGATAGATCCTTAAACAACAATTTATGAACTGCATCACTTTTTCCTATTTCATTTTTGAAATAATCAATAATTAATTTTGAGAAAAAAGGATCTTTCACTTTACTTTCAACTATCTTTTCAAAAGATAAATCTATTTTTTCATCGTTTCCTTCTTTATCAAAAGATAAAACTTTTTTAAAAAGTATTTCATATTCCGATAGTAAATCAATAAACTCATTCCAGTTTTTAGGATATGCACCATTACCATTTATTTGTTTATTTAATCCATTTATGTTAATTTTTAATTTCCAAACTATATTTTTATCACCAGAATATTCCGCATTCCAATCTGCTATAATTATTTTTAATCTATTGCAGAACTTATCAAATTTTGTAATGGGAATTGAAACAATAGAATCTTTAATATAAGATGTTTCACTATTGTTTACATATAATAAATCACATTTATTATCCCATTTTGTTAAAGACAAACAATAATTTCCAACAATTATATTAATACTTTCTTTTTTTATCTTATCTTGTGAAAAATCATAGTTAGGAACACCATAAACCTTCTGTGGAACATTATCCTCTGGATTTATATCATATTTATCTTTATTTTCATTTTTTCTCTTTTCTTGAAGCCAATTTGGTATTCCATACACTTCTCTTGGCAAATTATCTTCAGGCTCTATATCATATTTTTCTTTAGCTTCATCTTTCTTTGACTTTGCTTCCTCTTCCCATTGTTTTCTAAGTGCATCAGGAATACCATAAACTATTTGTGGTCTATTATCTTCTGCATCAATATTATATTTATCTTTTTTATTAAATAATCCCATATCTTTTTCCTCCATATCATCAACTATATATTTTTTTATCATATCAATTATTTCAATTATTTTTAGTTTCTCTTGTTTGCAAATATATCCACTATTTGTATATAAATCATCTTTATTTCTTAATTCAATGAAATCTTTTCCATCAATTATTTTTCCATTAATCCATTTACTTTTATCAACATCATTATAATTCAACATATTCCCATTGCACATAAATTCTTCTAATGATCCCAAAACAAAGTAAAGTGGTTCTTTTTCTTTTTGTTCGTTCCTTATAATTCTAACAATTTCATCATATAAATATTTTTTTCTACCACCAAAAATGAAATTATCATCATCGTAATAGTCAAATTGATTTAAATAATTTAATAATTCATCCAAATATATCAAAGCCTGTTTTTTATCATTAATTTTGTTTTTAACATGATAGTAATCGTATTTATTATTCAAATCTTTTCTTTTTAATCTATTGTCAAACATACTACTCATCTCCATATACATCTTTTATACAGAAATTAGGTCTTCCTTCATCAAAATTAAATGTGTGAAAAGAATCTCCCAAACAATATTTCCAATTAGAACATTTTTCACATTTACTACACTTTGTTCTATTTTCTGTTCTAAAAATTTTAAATCTATTTTCCCAAACATCAACAAAATTATCAGTCTTAATATTCCCTTGAATAAATTCTTTTCTTCTCTCTACATCTGGACATATAAATATATCTCCATTGCTTAAAATACTTGCTACATAAAGACCTGCAGTGCATAGAAAATAAGTATCTCTTATTTCCTTTTCTAAATCTATTCCTAAATAATGACTACAGCCATATTCAACATTCATTAAATTTTCTTCTCTTTTTTCTTTTATAAAATTAAATAAATATTTATAATCATCCTTATCCAATAAAATGTCATTATTATTTTTTGCTCTGCCAATAGGATCTACATTTATAACTCTCCATGAAGCAACCTTTAATTCTTTCATGAGTTTATATACATCTTCTAATTCATGAATATTTTTTTTATTGGCTACGGTTGTAACTTGAACAATTTTAATACTTGGCACTTGTTGTAATTTTTTTATGTTATTAATAATTTTATCAAAACTATTTGGTACTTTTCTAAAACTCTCATGAGTTTCCTTTAATCCATCTAAACTTATAGAAATTGTTTCCATATTAGTTTCAATCATTTTATTAATAATTTCATCATTTATTAGCATTCCATTTGTTGTCATACCCCATCTAAATCCAAGTGATGACGCATACTTCATAATGTCAAATAAATCCTTTCTTACTAATGGTTCCCCACCAGTAACATTTAAAAGTATTTCATTAGCATTATATTTTTCTGAAATGTCTTTTAATGCTTTTTTTAGATCCTCTGCACTTATTTCATCTTTTTGAATAGTATCACCACAACTACTTCCACAGTGTTCACATCTTGCATTGCATCTAAGTGTTACTTCTAAAAATAAATCTTTTAGTATTGGCTTTTCATATAGTTTTCTTCTATAATCAGCAATTTTGTCCATATTTTCTATTTTAATTTTTCTAATATTTTCTTCATTCATATCAACACCTGCAAATCTTTATCTAATTGAATATAATTTTTAATCTTCTACTTTAAACTGTTGAAAGTCAGACTTTATATCCATCTTCATTTCTTCTACCTTATCAATTTTTTCTTCCGTGTCTAGTTCTTCTAGTTTTTTATCTATTTCTTTTATTAAATTATCAATGTTACCAGAATTTAAACTTAAATCTGTTGTTCCTAAAGTATTATTTAAATTCAATTTGCTTTGTTTAGAACGAACAAATTCTCCTATATTAAACATTTTAATATCAGTTTTATTAAGAACTGGATACTCTATAGCAACATTCACCATAGGTGGAATTAAATATTCTACTTCATCTGTAAATTCTTCATTATTTACCAATGCTTTTATTTCTTTTCCAACTACTACTGAATTACTTAATTTAGTTATATAATTTCCATACTTTTCAATTAAATCATCATAAGAACGAGTTGCAATTTCAAATTTAATATCTCTAGAAACACCAGAACTTAACATATCACTTAATTCTTGGATTTTTTCTAAAACATCAATATTATCTAATACAAAATTAAATTTATTATGATTTTGTGAATTTACTAGTATTGCAAATAATTGCTCAACAAACATAGTCGCAACATTGTTTATATATTTGTTTTCATCTTTCGCAATTACAAAAATTGCAGTTGGTTTAGTTATAATATCATCATAATTAAATGTAGTTTTATTAAGTAAAGCACTCAACATTTCTCTGCTTACATAAGTTCTTAATTTTTGTCTTGCAACAGATACTATGCTTCCCTTTGTTTCTTTTGGGGCAGAAAATGTAGTTGAAGCAAAAACATAAGGTTGTGAGCTTGGATTTTTTAATTTAAAATATTGAGTTACATAATCACTTATTCCAAATTTATTATTTATTCCATCAAACATTAAATTAACACTATTTAGATTAATTTCTTCCTTCTTGCCATCTTCAAACAATCCAAGTACAATACCTGTATAAAAATCTGATGCAGTTAGTGACCAAAAAGGATCTGCTGTTGAATCTTCATAAAACATTATTTTTGCTTGTTTTTCAATATAATCTATAGCGTCATCAACTTTACCATTCTTATATAAATTATATGGATATTCTAAAGGATTCCATCCTTCACTTTTACCTAAATCTCTTAAATTTAATATAACTACATTATAGTTTTTACTCTTTAAATCATCATAATACTTATTAATATATTCCTCTTTTGAATCTAAAATTAATAAACTTTCTTTTCTGTCAATTATCTCTTTCACTAAAGGAAATAACACATTCAATGTTTTTCCAGTAGATATATCTCCAGATACAATTAAATTTTTCTTGCTATCAAGCATTTTTTCCAATATTTCTTTTTTCATACTTCCTCCTTAACACCTTTTCTTCTGGTGTTTCTTCTAATACTTTATTTTCTCTACCATTAATTAGTTCTTCTTGCATTATTTCTAATCTTTTGTACTTTAATCTAAGTAGATACATTCTTTCTTCTAATTCTTTTTTCTTTTTTTCTATTATTTCATTATTCAAGTTGTTTTTATAAAGAGTAATTTCTTCTAAAGTAAAATCCAATGATTTAAGTAATTTAATTAATTCGCATTCAATAATATTTTCATCACTATAATATCTATAACCTGTAAACTCATCTATTTCACTGGGTTGTAAAACACCATATTGAGCATAAAATCTTAAAGTTCTAACTGGAATGTCTACAATTTTTGAAAAATCACCAATTTTATACATCATTATCTACTTCCTTTTGATTGATATTTCCTCCTTCCAATTAGAGTTTAACATTTCAGTCGTGTGTAGAGTCAATACCTAACTCAATATATATTGCATTTAATAATATTAATATAAATTCGAATCGTAAATTTTTGTGTTGAATTAGCCTCTTATTTTATTAAACACACTATTATATCTCCTATAATATTGTACCAAATTTCTGACGAAAAGTCTATAGTTTTGAGTGAATTTTCATTTACAAAAAAAGCACTTGAGTTTAGTATATATGTCGATCAAAACAAACCACAACTCAAGTGCTAGTTATATTATATACATTTCTTAAATTAAATAAAGCCTTTTTTGTGATTTGTTTTGACAAATTATAGAAAGAAGGTATTTTTTATGACTGAAGACTTACAAAAAGTCAAGAATCTATTATTACTAAGAAAATGTTCAGATAGAACTGTTTCGAACTATTTAAGTTGTATTAATAGATTCAAAAATTATTATAAGAGAAAGGATTTAAAAAAACTAAATGAAGATGATATTTTAGAGTACTTAAAGAAAAATTTTATTAATATTGGTTGTTCTGCTGCTACGATTAATGTTAATCGTGCGGCTATTAAATACTGTAAATGTCAATCTTTTTTGTAGGTTTTCGGTAAAAATTTTTGTAGGTTTTTGGTAAAATTAAATTGTAGCTTTAATTAGCTACTTTTTTGATGTTCAAAATCTTCTTGTACTAAATCTTTTATTCTATAAGATTTACCCTTGATATTTATAATAACAGAATGATGTACTAGTCTATCAATGATTGCTGAAGCAATTGTCGTATCGCCAAAAACTTCTCCCCATTTACTAAATGGTTGATTGGTTGTTATAATTGTTGGTTTAGTTTCGTATCTTTTTGCTATTAATTGAAAGAACATATTTGCTTCATCTTTTGTAATTGGTAAATATCCAATTTCATCTATTATTAAAAGTTTGTACTTACAATAAAACTTTATTTTACTTTCTAATCTATTTTCTTTAAAGGCATTACTTAAATTAGTTATTAAATCATTACAACTTATAAAATATACTGAATTTCTTTTTCTTGCTGCTTCTATTCCTAGAGATGTTGCTAAATGTGTTTTGCCAACTCCTGGACTTCCCATAAATAATACGTTTTTCTTTTCTTCAATAAATCTTAATGTTGATAAATCATTTATTACATCCTTATTAATACTTGGTTGATAATCAAAATCAAAATCTTTTATTTCTTTTAGATAAGGAAAATGTGCTACTTTAATATTTGCTTCAGCACGATTTATTTCTCTATATTTAACCTCATTCTTTAGAAAATGATTTAATCCCTCTAAAAATGATAAGTTATTATTCGTTATATAATCTATTTCATTACTTATACTATTTTTTAATCCATATAAATTCAAATCATTTAATATATTTATTGTTTCGTTTAACATCTTAATTCATTCCTTTCAAAAAATCATATATCTGTAAATCAGTATTATTTATTTTGTTTTCTATTTCTTTATCATCCAATCCATATAGCAAATCACTCTTTAGTATTTCTATTTTATCTTCATTATGATAATTTAAATTGTTATTTGTTATTATGTGACATCTTACTAAATCTGTGTTATCATATATATAGACTTGATTATTTATAATTCTTATTCCTAAGTAAGAACCAATAAATCGAGTTGGAACAGAATATCTATTACCTCTATAAACAATCATTGAATCTTGCGAGACTTTTCTGTATTCAATATTTTGTTTATATTTTTCAAGTATATTTTTATTTGGAAGTGGTATTAGATATTTTTTTTCATCTTCAAAAACTTCATTAACAATTTTATTATGTGCTTGTGACTTTTCATTCCCACATTCTTCATTAAATTTATTAACTATATTTATTAAGTCATCTAATGTTTCAAACTCATTATTATAAGATTTTAATCTATCACATAGTTTTGCTAAATTTTCTACTGTACCTTTTGATTTAGGTCTTCTTGCTTGACACAATATTGGTTGAAATCCTATGTCGTTTCCTAGTTGTTTTATTTCATTATGAACCTTCTTATGTTTTCCTTCTTTAACCATAACTGTTGCCATGTTATCAAACCATATTTCTCTAGGTGTTCCACCAAAATATTCTAGTGATTCAACAATACATTTTTTAACTTCATCTCTTTTTTTATCAATTGTTAATCTCGCATAAAACTTTTTGCTATAATGTAATCTAATTAGAAATAAATTAATAACAAACAATTCGCCATCCTTATTAGTTAATTTAAAATCTTCTTTCCAATCAACCTGTGCAGATTTACCAATTATTGGTTCAACTCTTATCGATGCAGGTTGTTTTCTTTTATCTTTATTACTTCTTACAAAATTTTTAATTGTTTCATAAGAACCATTATATCCTTTTTCAACTTTTAGAAAATAATATATTGAATATGCTGTTATTCCTGGTATTGTTTCTAACTTATTAATTATAAGTTCTTTATAATCATCAATTATATATTTTCTTGATTTTTTTACTATTTCTATACCTTTTTCTTTATTTTGTTCCTCATAATATTTAACTTTCGCTGTTCTATAATCACATCTGTATTCTCGACCTAATGCTGCAAAATTAGGTTTTATATTCAATCTGATCATCTCCTTTAACATATTTCTTAATTTATTTCCATTTTCCATATTCATGTTTACAATCACCTCTATGGTAATTGTAACACTAATTAAAAATGTAGGAAAACCGACATTTATTTTTACCGATTTCCTACATTTTATTTTACCATTTACAAATACTATTACTTAGTTAATTTTAATAAAAATTTTAGTAATATTTTACTCCCTCAAACTAAGATTCCATCTAGATTTCCTAAAATTATTTCTAAACAAGATTTTATTAAAATGTTTAATTCTGAATTTAATTTGAAACATAAACTTTGGATTATGCTTGCCTATGGTTCTGGCCTCAGAATAAGCGAAGTTGCTTCCTTAAAAGTTTCTGATATTTTAAGTAAGGAACATAAAATTAGAGTTATAGGTAAAGGTAACAAAGAAAGATATGCTCCATTACCAGATTTTACTTTAAAACTTTTAAGATTATATTGGATTCAAAACAAAGATAAAATAACTAATAATTATTTTTTTCCAGGAAAATATAAAGCAACTAAAGATACATGCATAACTTCTTTTGGTATTAAAGAAGCCTTTGAAAAAATAAAAGAAAACAATAATTTAGATAATTCTATTACTTTCCACACCCTTAGACACTCTTATGCTACTGAATTTATTAAAAATGGTGGTGATATTTGGGAATTAAAAAATATTTTAGGACATTCATCTATAAATACTACTTCTATGTATCTTCATATGGCAGAAAATTTTAAAGATATCTATTCGCCTTTAAATGAGGTTAGTAAACATGTCTAACTTTACTATTCAAGATATATTTCTAAAATATGGAGATGATTATATTGAAAAACATAACTTATCTAAAGAACAATGGAAAGTTTTTAATGCTATAAGAAACTGTGGTACTAAAGAGCTTGGTTATCATATTTGTACATGTGAAGAATGTGGTGAAGAGTATTTTGGTTATAATTCTTGTCGAAATAGACATTGTCCAATGTGTCAAAGCTATGCACGTGAAAAATGGATTCAAAAAGAGTCCAGTTATTTACTGGATTCCAAGTATTTTCATATCATTACTACTGTTCCTTATGAATTAAATGAAATATTTCTTTATAATTCTAGAATTTGTTATAACATTTTATTTAAGGCAACAAGTGAATCAATATTAGAATTATGTGAAGATTCTAAATGGTTAGGTGCTAAAGTTGGTATTACTTCTATTCTTCATACTTGGGGTCAGACTATGGAATTTCATCCTCATATTCACTCTATTGTTACTGGGGGTGGTTTAAAAAATAACAAATGGATTTCTTGTGATAAAGATTACTTATTTAAAGTTCAAGTCTTAGGTTCTTTATTTAGAGGCAAGTTTTTATATTATCTAAAACATGAATTTGATAATCTTATTCTAAATAACATTAATGATTTAAAGTCATTTAATAAATTTTTAGAACCATTTTATAATAAAACTTGGATAACATATATTGAACCACCTAAAGGTAAGGCAGAAAATGTTGTTGAATATGTTGGAAGATATTCCTTTAGAGTTGCCATTTCAAATGAAAGAATTAAAAATGTTGAAGATGATAAAGTGACTTTTGAATATAAAGATTACAAAGATAATTCTAAAATTAAAGAAATGACCATTTCTTGTGAAGAATTTATTAGGAGATTCTTGCTTCATGTACTTCCCGATAATTTTACTAAAATTAAACATTATGGATTACTATCAAATAGAAATAAAAAGAATAATATTAGATTATGTAGATTAATAATATCTAAAATATTAACTAATGAATTTGTATCTACAATATCTAGAAAATTTCATGAATTTAAATGTGAAAAATGTGGTTCAACCAATTTTAGTTATTCATTTCAATATGATATTCATCGACTCTTAATTTAACAATTTATATATTATTTTAGGATTCCAAACTTTAGGGGTAAGGGGTAAATTTATCCAAAATTGGGTAGTTTAGTATAATTAATTGTTATCATTTACCATAATATTTGGAAAATATCTAAAAATTTTAAAAAAACAAATGATACTTTTCCCTTATAACTTTATCGCCAGAAATTTGGTACAATAACGTTATAAGATTTTTAATTTGCATTAAAAATCTCATAACTTTCTAGACATTATATCATAGTTTTCAACTATTTTGTTGAAATACAACAACATTTTACAAATTTTATATAGAAATGACAGTTCTAATTGCTTTTTTTTGATTCTAAAAAAAGAGTAATCATTTTAGATTAACTCTCTTTGGTAAAGGCTTATGATAATTTTCTTTTAAAAGTAAATAATATTCCACTTTTAAACATCTAGCAATATTCTCAAGGGTATCCACAGATATATTTCCGTTATAATTTTCAATATCACTAATATATCTAGGACTTAAGTCAGTCAATTCGGCTAACTTTTCTTGAGTATATCCTATTTTAAATCTATAATATTTAATGTTATCACCTAAAACTTTACGAATGCTTGGATATTTCATATCACACCACCAATTCTAGTTTATCCTCTTTAAAGAAAATTAAACACGAGGTGGTATCGCTGAAAAAATATAGAAATTTGTCATTTTTTGTTGCATTTAGATTAATTATGTGTTATCATTAATTTATCGGATAGCACAAGTAGTATCGTGTTAATTTGATTCAGTTGATGCAGTAATGTAGTATTTTCAACTGAGTAGTGAGATCGTCTGCTAGTTTAGAGACGATTTTTTTGCGCTTATCTTTCCATACTGGAATTATATAAATCTTCTAATTCTTCCTCACCCCATAAATCTTCAATATTCATATTAAGTTTATTTATATTGCTAATAATTGCATTTTTAAAATATCCAAACTTATTTTCTATTACATTACCGTCTTCGTCTTTAAAATTTCTTTTAACTACTCTTGGAACAATATAATGAATTATTTGTATTAAATCTTGATACGAATTATCTTCTTCTAATAACTGATTAAATAACTTGTCATAATAAAATATTTGTATATCATCTTCATTTATATAACCCCTTTCTATTAATTCTAATGTTAATCTATTATGTTCTTCAGGAACAAAAAAAGATGATATTTTGGTTTTATCATCTTTATCTATTTGTTTTTTAGTATTTATTTTATTAGTATTTATTTGTGTAGGCATTTCCACATTTGGAGTATCCAGGTGTGGATTTTCCGTATCTGGATTATTTTGTTCGTTTTCTAAATCAATAAAATGAGGTATTTCATAGATTAAATAATTATATTCAAAATAACCTTTATCTCCCCTTACCTTTTCAATTTCTACATAATGATGTTCTTGTAATTCTTTAAGTATAGATCTTATACCATCCCTGCTTTCTTTACTAATAGAACATAATCCTGCAAGAGAATAATCCCAATCTTCTGGTAGAGATAACATAAACGATAATAATCCTTTTGCTTTATAACTTAAATCACGATCTCTCAAATGGTAGTTACTCATAACAGTATAATTCTTATTTTTTTCTATTTTAAAAACTGACATTGTAACACCTCCATTAAAAAAAGCCAATTTCTTGGCTTACATATACAATTTATAATAATACTTTAAAATATAAGGTTTTAAAGTGGTTATATTATTATTTCTTCTCCTATAACTTGCGACTGCTTTTTTATCACTGCCACATCATTACCACTTGCTATTGCTACACTTTTTAATAAATCATATACTGTATAAACTTCTCCTGCTTGTAAAAATACTTGACTTCCTCCCATGTTGGCGGCTTCTTCACTAATTGTTACTTTGTCTTCAAATTTTAAATTTCCATTATCAATTGCTTCCATTACCATTAGCATACTAGCTAGTTTTGTCATCGATGCTGGGGCAAGTTTTTCATCAGCGTTTTTTTCATATAACACTTTACCAGATAAATTATCTACTAAAATTGCACTTTTGCCATTCGGAGCAAAATCTTCTTCTGCTAAAACATTTAAGTTTAGAACAAAAAAACTCATAATAATTAATAATATCTTTTTCATATATACACCTTATTAATTATTATGATATTTATATTTTATTAGAACTTTTCTAACTTTTTTTCTTCTATTTCATGCCAATACTTTTTTGATTGTTTCTTTTATCTTGTTTATATCATCTGTTAAAAGTACTTCGGATAATAATTTTTTGTCCTTATAAATATGTAACAAATCTTCATATTCTTTTAACTTTTGGCTTGTCTTTTTTATAATATTTCCTATATAACTTTTAGATACTTGTTCTAAATCTGCTATTTCTTGAAGCGTTAAATTTTCTTCATAATATAATTGATAATACTTTTTGTTTGATTCATTTAAAAGATTACCATATATATCAAATAGCTCTCCATAATATAAAAATTCTTCCATTTACATCAAATCCTTAAACAAACCATAAATATAGTTTTCAATATCAAATGGTATTAAATCCGTCATTTTTTCCCCAAGCCCTACGAATTTTACAGGAATATTTACTTCTTCTTTTATTGCTAGGACTATTCCTCCTTTAGCTGTTCCATCTAATTTTGTAAGTACAATACCTGTAATATTAGTTATTTCTTTAAATGCACTTGCTTGCATTATGCCATTTTGACCAGTTGTCGCATCAATCACTAATAAAGTTTCGTGAGGTGCATCTAGAATTATCTTGCCAATCACTTTGTTTATCTTTTCAAGTTCTTTCATCAAATTTACTTTGTTATGTAGCCTTCCTGCAGTATCAATTAAAACAATATCTGCTTTTTCTTCTTTGGCTTTTACAAGGCCATCGTAAATTACTCCGGCTGGATCAATATTTTCTTTACCATAAAAGATAGAATCTGTTCTATCAGCCCAAATTTTTAATTGTTCTACGGCTCCAGCTCTAAAAGTGTCCCCCGCGATTAACATGACTTTTTTTCCTTCATTTTTATATTTATAAGCTAGTTTAGCAATTGTAGTTGTTTTACCTACCCCATTAACACCAACCATTAATATTACTGTTGGTCCATCGCTTGCCATATTAATTTTATCAGTAATTGATTCATTATTAACATATATTATAAATAATTCATCTACGATAACTTCATTTAAATATTTTGTATCGGTAATATTTTCTGACTTTACTCTTTTTCTTAATCTATCCATAAAATCCATTACGGTATTTACACCGATGTCTGCCATTATTAAAATATTTTCTAATTCATCAAAATATTCATCATCTATTTTAGTATATTTTATACCTAACATACTTAATTTTGATACAAACTCATTTCGTGATTTTTCTAATCCCTCATCATATTTTTTTATAGTATCATCTTTTTTTTCTTCAACTTCTTTTTTTGTTATTATGTTTTTTAATTTATCAAATAATCCCATGATTAACCTCCGTAAAAACATTATATCAAAAATAACTTTGTATTGCAATTTGTTCATAAATAAGATATTACTTGTAATGGTAATCTTTTTCAAAAACACAAATATTTCAAAAATAATGGACAAAATATTAAATATTTGCTATAATATTCTTAGTTCAGTAACTTTATGAATTAATTTTATTTTAAAGAAAGAAGGAATTTTTAAGTGGAAAATAAAAATAATATTGCCACAAAAGTTATTGCTTTAGGTGGCTTAGGTGAAGTTGGAAAAAATATGTATGTTGTTGAACATAATGACGAAATATTAATTATAGATGCTGGTGTAATGTTTCCAGAAGATAATTTACTTGGTGTTGACTATGTTATTCAAGATATTACATATTTAAAGAAAAATGTTGATAAAATTAAAGGTTTATTTATAACACATGGGCATGAAGATCATATTGGTGGCATACCATTTTTACTTCAAGCTATTAATATACCCGTTATTTATACACCAAAAATTGCTAAAGACTTAATTGAAAAAAAGCTTGTTGAAAGAAATATAAAATATGATAATTATCAAATTATTACACCTGATTTTAATGTTAAAACTAAATACTTTGATATTTCATTTATTAATACTACACACTCTATTCCTGATAGTTTTGCGATAGTTATTAAAACACCAAATGGTACTATATTTGAAACTGGGGACTTTAAATTTGACTTAACTCCAGTTGGGCCAATGGCTGATATTCACAAAATGGCAAGGTTTGGTGCTGAAGGTGTTACCCTACTTCTTAGTGACTCAACAAATGCCCTAACTAGTGGATACTCTAAAAGTGAAAGCGCTGTTGATGGAACTTTAAATGATATGATTAGCAAACATCATGGTAGAGTTATTATTGCAACATTTGCATCAAATATCTATCGTATTAAACATATTGTTGAGAGTTGTAAAAAATATGGAAGAAAAATAATTGTTTTTGGTAGAAGTATGGATAACAGTATTGAACTTGCCTTAAATAACGGTCTTATTAATGATAGATCAATGTTTATTGATGCAAACGATGCTAAAAGTTTGAAGAGAAATGAAATTTGTATTTTATGTACTGGTTCTCAAGGTGAACCTCTTGCAGCATTATCTCGTATTGCTAATGGACAACATAAACAAATATCGCTACTTGGTGATGACTTAGTAATTTTCTCATCAAGTCCTATTCCTGGTAATGCCGAAAGTATTAATAAAATTATTAATAAACTATATTTAAAAGGCGTTCGTGTATTTACCAATTCAGAATTTAGTGATGTTCATACTTCTGGACATGCTAAAGAAGAAGAATTAAAATGGATGCTTAGAATTATTAAACCAAAATACTTTATGCCAATGCATGGTGAATATAGAATGCTAAAAAAACATACGGAAATTGGTGTATTATGTGGAGTTGCTCCAGAAAATACATTTATTTGTACAAATGGTGATGTTATAGAACTATTAAATGGCGAAGTAAGACGCGGTGGCACTGTTCAAGCCGGAGATGTTTATGTTGATGGTTCTCGTGTCGGTGATATTGGTTCAGTAGTTATTAAAGATCGCAAATTAATGAGTCAAGATGGTATTTTAATTACTATTTTAAATATTAATACTCTAACAAGAAAACTATTATTAAAACCAAATGTAACTGCTAGAGGATTTGTTTTAGTAAATGAAAATCAAGAACTAATGCAAAAAATAGAAAGAAAGATTAGTGAAGTTGTTAATGCTTCTTTAGCAAAAGCTCCATACAGCTATACCGATTTAAAAAATCAAATTATTTTAGAATTACTACCCTTTATAAATAATTTAACAGGTAGAAAACCAATTATATTGCCTGTAATAATGGAAGTAAATCAAGCATAGTAAAACCACACAACTGTGTGGTTCTTTTTATGCTTCTTTTATAGTTTTAAATTTTATTAAGAAAATGCTTAATAAGAACATTATAATATCTAAGATTACTTTTATTAATACTTGATTACTTGGTATAAGTATTAATATTATTGAAGTAACTAAATAATTTATTATTATATATTTTATATTTATGTGATTATTAAATATTATTTTTATTATACTGGATACTATTTTACTTAAAAGTAAAAATAATGGTATAACATATATGCCTTTACATATATTATAAGTTTTGGCAAATATAATTGTTTCTATTATATAAGAAAATAATGCAAATAATAAGTATGGTGCAAAAAGCTTATAAACTCTGATTGAATCTTTAACTGGATTGAAATGACTTGTTTCATTATCATTTATGTATATTGTTTCTATAATTACTTCTTTAATTGGTATGTTTTTTATTTTTGTTTCTATTAAACAATTTGTTTCGTATTCATACCTTTCACCAGCAACCGCAATTAATTTTTTGGCGATATCAAAACTCATTGCTCTTAAGCCAGTTTGGGTGTCACTTACTTTTGCTCCGACAAAAGAATATAAAACATTTCTTGTAATTATATTGCCAAATTTAGATCTTGTAGGTACTAAATCGTTTGTGAAATCTCTAACACCTAGAATTAAAGAATCTAAATTTTTCTTGGCAACATCCGCACATTTTTTTATGTCTTCCACACTATGTTGGCCATCACAATCTGCAGTTACAATAACTTTTGCTTTAGGATAATTATTTAAAATATGGTTAATTCCATTTTTTAATCCTCGACCTTTACCTAAGTTAACATTATGTTTTATTACTTCATATTTCTTAGCTAAATTATTCATGTATTTGTCATGTTTTTTATTACATCCATCATTTATAAAAACTATATTTGCAAAACTCTTTGCTAATTTATCTAAAAATTCTTGCATTATTTTTTCATTTGGATCGTATACCGGTATTAATACTACAACATCTTTATTCATCTTAATCCCCCGCTTTAATATTTACAACTTTCCATACTCCATTATCTTTTATAAAGTATATATAATCATGCATAACATCTAATTGATCTTTTCCATTTACTATCATATTTTTTTCTAAGTATATTTCACAAGAAAAGGCATCTTTACTATATATAGTGAAATTATTTAGCTTTTCATTTGTAAATGTAGGATCTTTTAATTTGTGTCTACTTGTAAAGTTAATATCTATTCCATGCGCCCAGTTATATGCTTGCTTACTCATTGATGTTCCTTCAATAAAGTATGTTTTTATGGTATTATATCCGTGAGCTAGTCCACTTAAATCATTTGTTAAGAATAAACTCCATTTGTGGGCAAAATCCCAGATATCTACTTCACTACTTAAATATTTTTTAGCTTCATCATATGAATCTACATTTATATAGTTTTTTTCTAAAGTATATGAATATTTATTTTGTTTTAATTTTACTTCTTCATCATATTCATTTATAACTTTTATACTTTCTTCTTTTGTTAGTCCGTTTACTTCATATGTTGCCATGTATGGCATCGAATTATTTTGATACATATTATCTAAATTTTTATATTTTTCTTTTGTTGTTGGTTCTTCCACTAACTTATTATTAACATATAATTTATATGTGCTCGGTATTGTAACATCATAAAATATTAGTCCTCTTTCCAAATTTGGTTTAATGCTTGTAATTTCTCTTTTTTCATAACTAAATATTCCTAATTTAGTTTCAGTACTAATAAATTTGGTAGTAATTTCAAATAATACTCTATTATTTAATATTACTTCATAATTATCTTTATCTTTTTTTATTATTTTTACATCTTTATCATTTATTTGTTTTTTATATTCATTTAATAAGTCTTCACTTTGTTTATTATCTTTCAAATATTCTTTTAGAGTGCTATCATCTAAAGATAAAATTGTATCTTTTATAACATTAGTAGTTTGACCTTTTTCGTAAGACTTTAATGTTAAAAATATATAAATTAAGAAAACTACAACTAATACTGCTGCGATTAGAGAATATATTATTAAACTTTTTTTAAATAATGATTTATTTCTTCTAGATTTTGCCATATTAATTATCCTTTACTACAAATGCTGTTGGTAATCTCCATGATGAGTTGGTGTAATAAAATGTTACACTAGTTCTTAAATATTTTTTATTATAATATAATGAAGATGAACTTCCTCCATCTACATTGGCTGCGTTTACTGCACCATATTCTGCCATAATTTCAATTAAATCAGATGCTGTTGCACCAAGATGACCATTTTTTCCTCGACCATCTGTTACAAGAATAAGTACACTTCCATCTTTTCTTTGTCCAATTGCTGTTCTTGGGTTTTGTCCACTACCTTTACCACTAAGTTCTCTTTTTTCACCATTTATGATTAATTTAACAAAATGGTTATTAGCATCAGATGATTCTTCTTGAAATGATATTGCATCCCTAATCTTTTCTTCTTTTACCATTTTTTCAACAGCACTTTTATTCATTCCTTCTAGACTTATGATTCGAAGTAGATTATTTTCATCAAAACCAATTAAATATAGTCCAGACCAACCTAGTGTTATATCTTGAATTTCACCATTACTTACAGTAACTCCATATGGTCTTCCACCCTTATTACCACTTGAATAGTAAATTCCTCCATTAACCCCAGCGATTGCTCCGGCTTCATCTACGATTACACCAAGTTCTTTTCCGTATTCTCCCCATGGATATGTCGTTGCTAAACTAATCTTTGATGGATCATTTACAACCATCATTGTTCCTTCAAAACCATCTCCACTAACATTGTGAATTTCGATTAATTCTTTTTCTTTGTTTCCTTCAGTATTTATTAAATTTTCATCAACTTCAACATCCATGTCTTGTAAAGAGTTTTTATCCACTATTTTTTGTAATTCATCTTTACTTAAGAATACATTTGCTAAAAACTTTAATTGGCCAGTTTCTAATATTGTGGTTGCAAATAATTCTTTGGCACTTTCACTTGGACCATGACAAATTAATGTTATTGTTAAAACTAAGGCAATGAAAACCATTCCTAAAGTAATACCTAAAAACGAAAATACTTTTCCTATTATGCTTAATGCTTTTTTCATTTATTTTTTACTCCTTTATATTTTTTTTCTTATGTATTTATAATACCATAATTCGACAATATAATAAAGTAATTTTTGATCAAAAAAGAAGAAACTTATTTAGCTTCTTCTTGTACTCTTGTTTCTCTTATGACTGTTACTTTTATTGTACCAGGATATTGCATTTCATTTTCAATTTGTTCCTTAATATCTCTAGCAATTTTGTAACTTTTAGCATCATCAACTTCTTGAGGTTTAACAATTACACGAAGTTCACGACCAGCTTGCATTGCAAATGTTTTTTCAACACCTTCATATGAGTTACCAATTTCTTCAAGTTGTTCAAGTCTCTTGATGTAATTTTCTAAAGAATCATTTCTTGCACCAGGTCTTGCTGCTGATAAGGTATCGGCAATTGCAACTAAAACGGCAATTGTTGATTTTGCTTCAATATCCCCATGATGTGATGCAATAGCATCTAGTACTACATCTGGTTCATGATGTCTTTTAGCGAACTCTAAACCTATTTCAACGTGGCTTCCTTCAACTTCAAAGTCAATAGATTTTCCAATGTCATGTAATAGACCAGCTCTTTTAGCAAGTGTTACATTTTCACCAAGCTCTGCAGCCATCAACCCACAAAGATTTGCAACTTCAATGGAATGTTTTAAAGCATTTTGACCATAACTTGTACGGAAATTTAACTTACCAATTAATGTTACTAATTCAGGATCCATTTTAGTTATTCCTAAATCATTAATTGTTTGATTTCCAATTTGAATAATTCTAGCATTAACATCTTTTAATGTCTTATCATAAACTTCTTCAATTCTACCTGGGTGAATTCTTCCATCTTTAATTAATGTTTCAATTGTAATTTTAGCTATTTCTCTTCGTAATGGATCGAATGATGATAAACTAATTGCTTCTGGTGTATCATCAATTATTAAATCAACTCCAGTTACTGATTCAATAGTTCTAATATTTCTTCCTTCACGACCAATTAATCTACCTTTCATATCATCGTTTGGTAAATCAATTGTACTTACTGTTTGATTTCCAACAACATCATCAGCATATCTTTCCATACTGCTTACAATTAGTTGTTTAGCTACTTCATGAGCTTCAAGTCTAGCTTTTGCTTCTTCTTCTTTGATATAGTTAGTTATTTCTAATTCCATATCACTTTCTACACGTTCCATTATTAATTTACGTGCTTTTTCTTTGCTATATCCAGCAATTTTTTCAAGTTGCGCTAATTCGTCTTTTAATAGCGCATCCATTTTGTCCTCTTTTTCTTGTAAATTCTTTTGTTTTGCTAATAAATCGTTTTCTTTTTCTTGTAATGCATTATCACGCGTTTGTAACATTTCTTCTCTTTTATCAAGGTTATTTTCTCTAGTTAATAATCTATCTTCAGATTGTAATATTTCTGCTTTTCTTGATTTTATTTCTGCATCTGTTTCTTGACGCAATCTATAAGATTCTTGTTTTAGTTCAAGTAATGCATCTCTTTTGTTTTTTTCTGCTTCTTTCTTTGCATCTTCAATTAGTTTATTAGCATTTTTCATGGATTTAGATGTTTTATTGGCAAGTATTGCATAAAATAATCCACATCCAATAACAATTCCAACAATAAGGGATAAAATGGCAAAAAGAATGTTTTCCATTTTTTATCCTCCAAATTTCTATAGAATATATTTTAATACATTTATATCTCTACAATTTTATTATAAAGGTAAATGGATAAATAATCAAGAGGAAATATTTATTTGAGAAAATTATATTTTTGTAGTACATATTAAAACGATACTTTTTAATTGTGTATCGTTTTTAAAATTATTTATTAAAATATTTTTCTATTGCATCTACAATTCTTTCACTTGCATGTCCATCTCCATATGGATTAGATGCTTTGCTCATTTTTTCATATTCTTCTTTATTTGTAAGCAATTTTTTAGTTTCCTCATATATTACTTCTTCATCTGTTCCCACAAGTTTTAGAGTTCCTGCTGCTATTCCTTCTGGTCTTTCTGTTGTATCTCTTAAAACAAGTACTGGTTTACCTAAACTTGGTGCTTCTTCTTGTATTCCGCCACTATCAGTTAAAATGATATATGACTTATTTTGAAAATTGTGAAAATCAAATACTTCAAGCGGTTCAATTAATTTGACTCTATCAGCATCACCAAATACTTCATTTGCAACTTCTCTTACGCGTGGATTCATATGAATTGGATATATTACCTTTACATCATCAAATTCATCAACTATTCTTTTAATACCTCTGAAAATATGACGCATTGGTTCCCCAAGATTTTCTCTACGATGAGCAGTTAATAAAATCATTCTTTCTCCTGGTTTAATCCATTCAAGTTCTGGGTGTGTATAATTTTCATCCACGGTCGTAGACATAGCATCAATTGCAGTATTTCCAGTTACATATATTTTACTTTCATCAATATTTTCTTTAAGTAAATTATTCTTACTAATTTCCGTTGGTGCAAAATACATATCTGTCATTCTATCAACACACTGACGATTCATCTCTTCTGGAAATGGTGAATATTTATCATAAGTTCTAAGTCCAGCTTCAACATGTCCAATAGCAACTTGGTTATAAAAAGCAGCTAGTGCACCTGCAAATGTTGTGGTAGTATCACCATGAACTAAAACTATATCAGGTTTAACTTCTTTTATTACCTCTTCAAGTCCAACTAATGCTCTAGTTGTTACATCTGCAAGACTTTGACCTTGCTTCATAATATTTAAATCATAATCTGGCTTAATATCAAAAGTATTAAGCACTTGATCAAGCATTTCTCTATGTTGAGCAGTTACACAAACAATACTTTCTATTTCTTTTCTTCTTTCTAATTCTTTTACTAGAGGTGCCATTTTTATAGCTTCTGGTCTAGTTCCAAATATACTCATTACTTTAATCATTTTTATCCTCCTTCTGATTAAACTTTCATTTTTTACAACTTTTGCTAATTTTAAAATTATACAATTTGATCTCGATTTTATTAAAATCTAAAATATATAAATGGATTATATGAATTACTTACCAAAAACATAATTGAAATTCCAAACAATACACCAAGAATTAAATCTTCAATTAAAGTAAGTATTACGCTATTGGATTTATCAACTTTTTCCTTAAACCATTTATCAATTGGCAATGATAAAAATATTCCTAATATAATATAAGGTGCAGTGGAAATAAGCATAGCATTATTATTAAACAAAGTTACAAAACTTGTATTATTAAAACTAAACATTTTCTTAATTACTAATATTAAATCATTTATATTTTCAACTCTAAATATTACCCAACCTAACGTTATAAAAAATAAAGAATAAAGTATTTTTAAAACTTTTGGTAATTTTTCAATATACTTGCCAGTAACCATTTTTTCAATTAGTAGTAAAATAGCATAATATAATCCCCATAAAATAAAATTATAGCTTGCTCCATGCCATATACCAGTTAATAGCCATACAATAAAAATGTTTCTAATGAATTTTATTTTGCTAACACGATTTCCTCCAAGAGGAATATAAACATAATCTCTAAAGAAAGTTGATAAAGAAATATGCCATCTTCTCCAAAAATCATTAATACTAGTTGCTATATATGGATAATTAAAGTTTTCTAAAAAATTAAAGCCAAACATTTTTCCTAAGCCAATAGCCATATCACTATATCCTGAAAAATCAAAATATATTTGAAGCGTATAACAAACAGCTGCAACCCACAAAATATTGCTTCCATAAGAAGAATAATTATTATAAACATAATCGCAAAAAATTGCTACATTATTTGCTACAATGACTTTTTTTGCAAGCCCCCAAATAAATCTCTTGAAGCCAGATATAAAGCCATCTAAGGTGGTTTTTCTATCACTAATTTCTTTTTCTACTGTCTCATATCTAACAATCGGGCCAGCAATTAATTGAGGAAAAAATGAAACATATAAAAGTAATCTAAAATAGTTTTTTTGAACTCCAACTTTACCCCAATACAAATCTATAACATACGATAATATTTGAAATGTATAAAAACTAATACCTATTGGTAAAACTAGTTTTGTTAAACCAATATTTGTTTTAAATATACTATTAATAATTCCAATACTAAAATCTAAATATTTAAATATAAATAAATTTAACAAAATAAGCATTATACTAATTACTAAAAATAATTTACTTTTCTTTTTATCTTTTCTATATTTATCGATTAATAATCCGAAAATATAAGCAATTAATACTGTTAAAAGCATTAAAAATATATATTTAGGTTCTCCCCATGAATAAAAGATTAATGAAAAAATTAACAAAATTATATTTCTATACTTAATATTCTTAATTGGAAAATATAAAATTAATAAAAGTGTTAAAAACATAAATATAAATGTTGTACTACTAAATAACATAATTGCCTCCTAATTAACCATAAACTCATCCATTACATAAAAGTCTACATTTCCTATAAATAAAACTTTATTAATATTATACTTTTCTTTATAATATTGAAAATCAAAATCCTTTTGCATATAATACTTATAATTTCTCAAATCAATGGATATTGTTGTATTATATTTTTCAGCCAACAATTTTAATATTGCATTATCATAAGATTCACCAATTACAAGTAAATTATCTTTAGAATCACTATTATTATTTTTAAATATTACTTCTCCATCATCCCAACCATAAAAATTACCATAAGTAATATTTAGGTCAGTAGTATTATTAAAAAATTCAGCTTGAGCACCATAGTCTTTTTTCTCACCATTAACAGTAATATCTAAATTACTAAAATTAAAGTTATAAGCACAAAAATCATCTTTCATAATTCTATTAAAAACAGATGCACTTGCTTTTGACCCACTAAAACTTTTACTTAAACAAATCTCATCAGCATACTTAACTGGATTACTTATATTCATTAAATCCAAAACTTCAGTATAGGCTTTATATGAACCCTTATAGTTCCAATGATGATCAGTTTTATAAAAATATTCTTTAAAATCTTCAAAGTTATCAATTTCAAACTTAGAATCTTTAATATTATTTAATCTTTTTTGAAGATATTCAAAAATATCAATTTTTTTATCAGTTTTAAAGTTTATATCTGTATCTTTTTCTATATAATATAAATATACATCAACATCTTTATTCTTATTTGCAAAAGAATTATAGTTTTCAATTTTTTTATCTAAATATTGAGATATATTATTTAAATCTCTATAATAATAAACCAAATTTTCTGGACCATAAAAATTAACATCGCCTGCATTTAGGTAATCTAAATCATGTTTTTTATAATATAAATCAACATACGCTTTTAATGTTAAACCTTTTATATAATTGTTACCTTTTTTTAATCTTGAAGACAATATAACTTGATCTGATAACGTGTTTTCTATATTTTTTTGTATACTCCCATCAACATACTTTTTTAAAGAAATTGAATCATATTTATTTGCATACCGATTTTCCATTTCAATAATTTCATCTGGTCTAACAAAAGACCTTATTAAACTAAATAAAATATATATAAAAATACATATCAAGAACATTATGTTAATTAATTGTTTGATCTTTACTTTATTCATTTCATTTTCCTCTATTTTCTTTAATAACTTTATAAATTATAATCTATTTTTCTTTTTTTATTTTTAATATAAATTTAACATTATTATTCCAAAATCTTTTTAATCTTTTAGGTTCACACATAATTCTATACAGCCATTCTAAATTTAATTTTATAAATATTTTAGGGGCTCTTTTTTTAGTACCACTTAAAACATCAAATGAACCACCAACACCAATGAATATTCCTTTCTCAAAATCTTTTAAATGCTTATAAATTAATTTTTCTTGATAAGGAATTCCCAAAGCAACCATGATTACATCAGGTTTAGCTTTTTTAATATTTTCAAATTCTTTATCTTTATCTTCAATGTATCCATTTGTAGCACCTACTAGTTTTATTCCAGAATATTTCTTTTTAATTACATTTTTCATTCCATCTATAACTTCTTGTTTACTACCAAACAAATAAACTTTTTTCTTTAATTGTGATGCTTCATGTAACAAATATTCTGCAATGTCTACCCCCGCAATTCTTTCTGTCACAGGAATATCAAGCGTTTTACAAGCCTTAACAATAGCGATTCCATCAGGAACTACACTGTTATTTTTATCTAGTAACATCTTACTTACTTCTTCATCAGTTTCAGCCATCGTTAGCGTTTCTGGATTAGCAGTTATGATAAACTTCTTTTCATTATTTTCTAAATACTCTTTTAACAAATTAAAATATTCTTTCTCACTTTTTTCATATATTATTTTTAAATATTTTTTCATTTTTTATCCTCCAACAAGTTCATCCATTTTTGTTTTACTTCATCCATTGAATACTTTTTGCAAGTATTTAAAGTCTGTGCAGCAAGTTTTTTTAATCTTTCAGAATCTTTAAATAATTTAATAATTTCTTTTGCCATATCTTGGCTGTTTCGATCACTTATTAAAACACCATTATTTTCATTAATTATTTCACGAGCACCAGAAGCACAATCAAATGCGACACAAGGAAGTCCGTAACTCATTGCTTCAATTAAGACAAGCCCAAAACTTTCGGTATAAGAAGTCATAACATATAATTTCGATTCTAAATAAAAATTTTTTATTTCTGATTGAGATAAAAATCCTGTTAATATCACTTTACCATTTAATCCATAATTATCAATTTTTTCTTTTATCAATGGCATTTGATTTCCATCACCTATTAAATACAATTTTGAATCATCAATTTCATTATTCACTAATTTAAAAACATCAATCAAATCTACAAACCCTTTTTCTTTTGAAAACCTTCCAACTGCAACAATGTTATTTTTATTTAATTTACTTTTTTCTTTAGGAATAAAATCAATAGTATTTGGTATATATACAACTTTTGTCTTTGACAATTTATTGTAATATTCTTTTAATTCATTGGAAACCACTACTAAAAAGTTGAAATTGGCTACGGACTTTAAAAGTTTATTCACATACTTAACGTCATTATTATGATAATTATGTTCAGTAGCTATTTTTACTATATTCTTTTTTGCGTATTTTCCAACTAACTTACTATGAAATTCTCTAGTTGTAATAATATAATCGCTTTCTATGTTTTTTATGGCCTTTATATTTAATATTCTCTTTAATAATAGCATTTTAGCAGCTATAATTCCTTCTTTAAAAGTTTTAAAAATTTGTTTATTCTTTAAACTTTTTTTAAATTCGTCCTTATTTGGCATGCCATCTATTAAATACCTAATCTTAATTTTTCTACTAAAATCAAAGGCTGGTTTACTTCTATATGTAACTATTAACTCAATATCATAGTCGTCTTCAAGCATTTTACATAATGAAGATATATACTTTTCTACTCCTCCAAAATTTAAATGTAAAGCTAAGATGGTTATTTTTTTCATATCTACTCCTTTAATACATAAATATTTTTTTTCTAATAAAAGGTATAAGCCCTAATATTTCAGTTAAAATCAAACTCAAAAACACCACAAACAGCGTAAAAAGTGGAACTAATACTACCTCATTTATATTTGGAACATATTTATAAAATATTGATATTAACAAAACGTGTATCAAATAAACCCCAAAAGAACGAGACGACAAATAATTTATTACACTAACCAATTTATGGTTATCTTCGTTAATTTTTAAGCTCTTAAATATAATAAATATAGCAATAGTTGACATAAAAACATTAACAGAAAAATAATAATAAACATTTGATAATGTGGCAGTTCTATTATTTATCGATATGTATGTCCCACCAACAATAGTATACAAAATAGATAAAACATATAAAACATAAGCATATTTATTATACTTTTTCATTTTTTCATTCCAATAAGTATCAATATAATATCCTGCAAAAAAATACAATATATAATTAATTTTTAAATCTACTCCCATACTATGAACAAAGTTTACAAATTTTAGATTTTGAAAAGATGAAAACGTTGTTAAAGTTGGAAAGAAAACAGTAAAAATAAATCCTATAAGTAAAAAATATTCAATTTCTTTTTTTGATGAGTTAGCAGTTATTTTTCTCAAAATTGGAGTTAACATATATAGCCATATTGCAGCATACAAATACCATAATTGCTCAGCAGAAGGATCCCCATTAATGGTTCTAACTAAAAATAATTTTATCCACTCAAAACCTCTATAGCCATTCACAATAAAATAAAAGTATAAAATATAAATCAAATTGGTTGCCAATAAAGCTATCAAAACTCTAGATATGTATTTATGATATATTCTCTTAGTTGTTAATTCCTTCTTAGGGTTTAGAAAAAAAGCACCAGATATCATAATAAAAGCAGGAGCAGAAAATCTAACTAAACTCGTGAAAGCATTAAGAATGATAAATCTTTTACTATTTACATCAACTGAATAGAGGTAAAAACCATTAACATGAATAAGTACAACGCCTATCATTGCTACAATTCTTAACAAATCATAATTTAATATTCTTGCTTTACTTTTCATTGACATTCTCCTTTTCGGGTAAACACAAAAATAAGTAAAACATAAACATAGCTATTTGTACTTCGAGAGTATTATAAAATAAACATAAAATCATAATACAAAAAACTACTGTTAACTTCAAAATATTCTTTCTATATTTTATAATTAAAGAAATAACAAATGCTGCCATTAAAACTGTACCTAAAATTCCACATTCAACAATTATTGTTAAATATTGATTATCAGAATAAAAATTATCTTCTAAATCATACTTTTCATAAAAATCAATAGGATTTATTATTAGGCTGGCACTATCACCAAAAGTACCAAAACCACTTCCAATTACAGGGTAATCTTTAAACACTTTTATACCAACCATTATTTTATATATTCTTCCGTCTTTAGTACTCAAATCATATATGTTTCCTTTAAATAAACTAAGAATTCTATTTATTAACCCGCCACTTTCTCTTTTAGCAATATCATCAATGATATCTGAATTATATTTGTTTGAATTAGGATTTAATGGATTATTATGTCTGTGTCCATTTGCATCGATAATTACATCAATAACTCCAGCAGGTTTTTTATCAACAACAGTTGCAAAATAATAATTATTTGACATTTTACTAATTCCAAAAATACAAATTGAAGATATAAGTACAATTATTAGCAAACCTAACAGCTTACTTTTATTTCTATTTTTTATAAGCAAAATCAAATATACTAAAATGTACATAGCCAAAATAATCATAGAACTACGTGATGCACTTAGCCATAAATTAATTAACAACAAAACATAAATGAATTTATAACATTTTACATCTTTATAATATTCTAAATAATTTAGTAAAAAAAACGATAAAACAATGAATGTTGCATAAGTATTTGGATTATTAAATACAGAATAAACTCTAGCAAAATTATCTTTATATACAATAGAACTTGCCCATGCATTAGGAAACAAAAAATCTTTATTAAAAATTTTTTCCACTATAGAAAATATAGAAACAATAAAAATAACCAAACTTAATACTTTGGAAAATAAATTCCAATTAATTTCAATCTTTGTATTTCTTAAAATGTAATAAAGCACATAATATAAAAACAGACTTCTTAATTCTAACAAGAATGGTAAAATTCCTCTTTGATTGAGACATATATTAGTAATAAAAGTCACTAAAGCAAACAATAAAATGATAATATCAGATGCTGAAAATCTAATTTTGATTTTTTTAAATAATAATAAAAAAACAAAAGTAACAAATATAATTATATCAGGAAGAAATTTGATATAAGATATTGTATAATATGATATATATTCCCTAAATGGAATAAAGCATACCAAAAAAATAATCACTATATTTATAAGATTATTTACATTTTTTTCATTTAAATATTTACTAATTTTCATTGTACATACCTCACATCAAATTTTCCCCACTAATTCATTTTATCATATAATTTTAATAAAAACTACCAGAATATTTAATTTCTATTTCTTTTTTTATATTTTCAAATCTTTTTTCTATTATTTTTAATTCATTTTGTATCGAATTTATATCAATTTTTGAATAGATTAAATTATTTTTTTCCATAGGATCTTTTTCTAAATCAAAGAAAGTCATAAATTTGTATTTTGAAAAATTATCTAATGGAATTGAAAGAACAAAACTTACTTTTTTATTTCTCAAACCTATAAGCAAATTTCTTCGATAATAATCTGGACATCCTCCGCCCATATATTCAATCAAAGCATAATCTCTTCCATCAAATTTTAACAATGATTTAGAATCTATATCACTAGATACTTTAAGACCAACTAAATCCAAAAGAGTTGGAAAAATATCCTTTGACATAAAAAAGTTGTCTAAACACTTAGGTTTTAAATCTTTATCATATATAGCCAAAGGAATATGATATGTTTCATTATAAAAATTTGTCACAAACTGTTCCCTTATAGGGTTATAATAATACGAAAATCCATGATCAGCTGTTATTAAAATAATTGTATCATCTAACATTTTTTTATTATCAAGTTTTTCAAAAAATCTTTTCAATGTATTATCAGCATAATTTAATGATAAATCATAAGCTATTGAACCTTTATATTTTCCATTAATACTTGCTAAATATTTTTTAGCTTCATCAAATTCTTGATTTAACAGATTTTCATTTTCCTCATCATATGTAAAAAAAGTTTCAGGGAAATGATTATCTTCAGCATGGATGTATGCAAAATATGGCTTATTATTACTTCGATTTTCATGCCAATCTAAAAAGTGATTAAGCATTTTATATAAACTAGGAACCATTTTAACTCTATCATAAAGTTTTAATCTTCCTAAAAGGTCTTTATCTATCAAAGCATTTAAATAATTTATAAAATATCTAATAACTTTTTTATATTCCTTAGCTTTAAGAAAATTCTTTATTGTTATAAATGAAAGTCGATTGTTTTTTAAATTTAGCCAAAAATTTTTATATAAAACTTTTTTTAAAAACCTCATATACTTTTTTTGCATATTTTTCTTAAAACTTTTATTTACTCTATTCATTTCTTCATAATTTTTAATTTTAGCTAAAATATGTTCATTTTTTAATTCTAATACTTTTTTTGCGTAAGAACTTTTATTTTTTTTAAAATTATTATATTCATTTTTCAAAATATTATAACTATTATCAAAATCAGTCAAATCTAATGTATCATATATTAAATCTAATGATTTTGATTTAATTTGAATATCTTTAAAATATTTAAGCCACGCTTTAAAATTATCATTTAAAATATCCACTACTAAATTTAATTCATCATTACTTAAATCTTTTATTTCACTAAAATATTTAAGCCTATAATCCCACTCTTGAGAAAATAAAAAAGGAAAATTATAAAATCTATTTTTGAATTCATGCATTTGTCCACTAGGATAAATTGCTGGCTGATAAGCATTAGAGAATATTTCATAACCATTATCTTCAAAAGTTTCTAAAAGAGTCTTATGATTTAAATTTCTTTTCATATGTCCTGTTTTATCTAATGTATTATCACCACATAAAAGTGAAACTAAAGCAGCTTCAGTATAAGGGGCTTCAGAATACACTTTTGTAGCATTAATTCCTTTTTTCATTAATGAATGTAAAAATGGCATTGGACAAGCCTTTCCAACATTCGATAAAGTATTTTCATATGTTACAGAATCCAAAACAATCATTATAACGTTTTTTTTCATAATTTTCTCCTTTTAAACTTTAATAAAAAATTGTTTATTGTATTTAAAGTTATTTGATCTTTGCTTATTAAAAGTCCAAATACATAAATTAAAATGCATAAACACATAGTTGATAAAATAACAATATACATGTTATCAAATATGTAATGAGTAAAATAACTAACTAATACAAAACTTAACGAAAGTAAAAGGTATAAAAAATTGTTTTTCTTAAATATTTTTACATCTACATTTACTTTCTTTCTTATGTACCAAAACTCTAAACAAACTAAAAGAACATATAATATTCCGGTACTTAGAGCTGCATTTAATGGATTAAATAAATTTATTTTAAAAAGAACTATATTAACAATAAGATTTAAAAAACCAACTAAAGAGAATATTTGAAGAAGATTTTTTTCTTTATTATTAATATATATTATTAGCAACGTCATAAAAGCTTCAAAACCAATAAATATTCTAGTAATAGAAAACACTTTTAACAAAGCAGCTGATTCTAAATATTTTTGACCAGCATATAAATAAATTATTTCGTCAGAAAGAGCAAAAACGCCAAAACATACAGGTAATATTAAAATCATAAAATAAGAAAAAACAGAACTAAGTTTATCTTCATATTCTTTTTTTCCTTTTTCAGCCAGTATATTTGATAATCTTGGAATCGACACTGACACTACAGCCGTTGGTATAGTTATTATCATTGACATAATCATGTAAGGAATTTGATAAATAGACACAGATACATCACTAACTAATTTTCCTAACATTACCTTATCTAATTGGAAATATAAAATCTCAACCGATCCGATAAGAAAAATCATTAACAATGGTTTCAAATATCTCTTCAAATTTAAATTTTTAAAATTAAATTTTATATGTTTTTTAATATATAAATAACTAATTATGTTGTTAACAAAAACTACACCAGAATATATAATTGAATACAGTATTATATCATTTTCATTTTTTACAAAAAGAAAAATGCATAATAAATATATAATTCTAACTATTAAGGTTTTTTCTGTAATAAATTTGTAATTTTCTAAAGCTTCATTAACAAATTCCATGTAAAAAATATTAGCTAAAAATTGAACTGAAGAAGTTAAATAAATTATCAAAACAATTCCACTAGAAGTAAAAAAAGCATAAAATAAATATATTATGCAAACAATTAAATTAGTAATCAAAGAAATTACAAATAAATTTGTAAACATATCATTTACTTTTGCTTTATCATTTCTTATTTTACTTATCTCTTTAATTCCATAATTATAAACTCCAAAACTGCCAATAACAATAAAAACATTTAGTTCTGATATTACCCTATTGAAAGAACCATATAAATCAACATTTAGTAAATGTGTAACATATGGTCCAATAATTAGTGGAATAATTATATTACAAATTGATAATAAAGCTTTAAACATTGAATTTTTAAATAATGAATTTTTCATATAATACTCCCTTAAACATCATAAGTTTTATCAATAGCTTTTAATTCATTAAATGTATCAATTTCTATTATGTCTTCTTTTTGGCATTCTCTTAAGTATATATTGTAATTTTTCTTACAAATATCAAGAATAACTTGTTCCCAGTATTTTTCTTTTCCTCCTGGAGACTTGAAAACTTCTTCCATATCCTTTTTTATATTTACACCGTCATTTTCATCATAATAAGAAATACCAACCATTTGATAGCAATTTATTCCCCCAACTTTCTCTTTTGTTATTATTCCATTTTTAACTTCAATACACCAATCATCACTTCTATCAACATAATATCCTAAAAAATTACTGTGATATTCATATTTTCTTATTAATTTTGGATTATAAAGATATAAGTCAGATTCTAAAACATATGCATTTTTTATTAAATTTCTAACTAAATACGCAGATGAAATGTTATTTGCTTCATTATACATATTATTTTCAACAAATTTTATTTGAGGATATTTTTTCTTTAAAATTTCAAATTGTTCTGATAAGTATCCTGTAACAATATAAATTTCCTCTATTTCCGCTTTAACTACAGCATCTAATAAAGTTTCAATTATTCTTTTTCCATTAACTAAAACCAATGGTTTAGGGGTATTTAATGTAATTGGAACAAGTCTAGAACCAAATCCAGCAGCCAAAAAGATAGCTCTTTTAACTCTATATGGTTCTAAAACTTTTAAACCATTCTGAGTAATAGCATTCTCTTTATCAATTAATTTATTTTCTAATAGTTCTGAAATAACTTTATTAATTGTACCAAGTGACAACTTAGTTTCTTTAGCTATATCCCTCTGAGATAATTTTTTTTCATTTTCTTCAATTGTTGTTAATACTTCAAATTGATTAATTGTTAATTGCATTTTTACTACTCCTATTCTCTTTTCTATTTATTAAGTATACCACACTTTTAGCAATTATGTTAAAGAAAAGTATAATTATTGATATAATTGCAGCTTCTCCTAATAACATATTACCTTCATATGTATTAATTAAAAGGGAAAGCGGCATAGTTCTCGTATTAAATAAAAATGCTACAGCAGATATTGTTATCATTGAGTTAACAAAGAAATAACAAATCATTTCACGAATAGTTTTCTTTGTACAAGGTATTATTACATCTTTAATTATTTTAAAAGAACTAATATTATATGTTTTTGCTACAACTTCATAATTTGAATCTACTTTTTTTAATGCATTATAAGCCATTAAATATGGGCTTGCCATAAAATGGATAATATTAACAATTATTAAAATAATAAATGTATTATAAATGAATGTTCCACTAAAACTTATGGTATATGATAAACCTAAGACAATGCCAGGAATAGCCAAAGATGAAATAGCTAATAGATGAATAATTTTAGATATTTTATTATTAATTCTTGCAGTGGAATAAGCTGTAAAATAAGTTATTATTGTACCAATTATAGCTGTAAATATTGATATTAATAATGAATTTATTATAAATTTTAATATATTATTATTAAGTACATATTCAAAATGTTTTAAAGAAAAAACTGGATTAAGTCTAGGATTGTCAATAAAGGCAAAATAAATAAATGAACCTATTATTAAAAATATTATTCCAATAATCAAATAAACAAAAATTGTTAAAATAATATCTCTTTTTTTATTATTCTCAAAATTAAATTCTTTATTATAATTTCCATTAGAAAAATCTTTAGAAAGATAATCAAACATAAAAGATATAAAAGCAGGTATAAGTAAAAATAAACCAATTATAGTTCCACTTGAAAAATTCAAAAGTCCTATTACTTCTTTATAAAGATAAACAGGCAAAGTTAAAAATTTGCCACCTACTGCTAAAGGTACACCATAATCTGTAAAAATCATCGTGAAAACTGCAAATACTGCAGATATTAAAGGTTTTTTCATATAACACAAAGTAACTTTTTTAAATGTTTGCCATTTATTTAAACCTAGCACTTTTGCTGTATTATAAAGATTATTATCAACATAATTAAAACCATCACAAAACATTAAAAATGCTACTGGAAAAGAATAAAGGACAGAACCAATTATTATTCCTGTTGGACCTATAATATTAAAATCAAACATTTTAGAAATTATACCATTATTTCCAAATAAATTAATCAAACCAAGACCATGTGAAATCGATGGAATTAACATTGGTACAGTAATTAACATTTGAAGAACAGCTCTATGTTTAATCGGAGTTCTATTAATTGTAAACGCTAAAATATATGCAAGTATTATTGATATAAGCGTTGATATACTTGTAACAATTAATGAATTATTTAAAGCTTCTTTAAAAGCCAAAGAATTAGTTATTTCATTGAAATCAGCCCAATCAACTTGCACTAACATTTGAACCAATGGATAAAAAACAAAAAATAATAGAAAAATAAACACAAATACATTAACTTTACTAATCTTTTTCATTATAAATCAATTCCTGTACATTTTTCAATTGAACTTACTTTTTCAATTAAATGATTGGTAACAAATTTTTTTACATATTCATTGGCTGGTTTATTAAATATTGTATTTGGTGTATCAATTTGTTCTATATTTCCATCTTTCATTACCATAACTCTATCAGACAAAGAAAAAGCTTCTTCTTGATCGTGTGTTATATAAATCATAGTTGTTTTAAATTTACTCTGTATATTTTTAAGTTCTTTTCTTAATGTTAATCTATTATCAGCATCTAAAGCAGACATAGGTTCATCAAATAAAATTATATCAGGTTTTAACACAAGTGTTCTTGCAATTGCCACTCTTTGTTGTTGCCCACCAGATAACTCATGCGGATACTTATTTTTATGTTCCTCCATTTTTACTAATTCTAACATTTCTAAGCTTAATTTTCTTGCTTCATCTTTATTTTTTATTTTAATATTTAAAGCATACATAACATTTTGCAAAACCGTCATATTTGGAAAAAGGCAATAGTTTTGAAAAACTATTCCCATTCCTCTTTTTGATGGATCAGCCTTTGTTATGTCTTCTTTACCTTTAAAAATACTTCCGCTGTTTGTTTTTTCAATTCCAATAAGTATTTTTAAAAGAGTAGTTTTCCCGCATCCAGACGGACCAAGTATTGATAAAAATTCTCCAGATTTTACTTCAAAACTAATTTTATTTAAAACAGTTTTCCCATCATATATTTTTGTTAAATTTTCAATTTTTAAATTATCCATTAACTTTTCCCCACAATTTTGTTAATTCTTCTTTAACTTTAATATTATCATAATTTTTCATATTAGCGACTTTTTTAATAGTTGGATAATTTTTAAAGTTTGAAATTTCATCTTTTATTATGCCTTCTGGAAAAAAGTTTTCAGAATTAAATTTAATGCCTTTTTCTATTAAGTATTTATATACTTTTTTTACACTTTCATTTTGTTCTTTACCCTTTATAATTGCAAATGATGTAGTATTATAAGGCATACCAGTTTTTAATTCAACAATTGAAAAATCATAACCATCATTTATTGCAGTTACACCTTGACTTACCATTCCCATTGCAATAGCAATTTCACCTTGTTTAAGTAAATTTGAGGGTCCAGAACCTGATGCTGTAAATTCCCTAATATTCTTTTTCAATTTTGTGAAATATTCAACAGCTTTGTCTTCTCCCATTTCATTTACAGCATTTAAGAAAAATGCATAACCAGTACCAGAAGTTTTTGGATCTGGCATAGCAATTAAACCTTTATATTTTTTATCTAATAAATCTTCATATGTCTTCGGAACATCTAATTTATGTTCTTTTAAATATTTATTGTCGACTATCAATCCAATACTATATTTAGTCCATAGTAAATATTTATCAGAGTTATTAGTTCCATCTGTATACACACTTGTATCATATGATGATATATCTGCAAAATTATCCTTTAAATTTTCTGCATGTGATGTTTCTAAATCTAGAACAATATCAGCTTCAATTTTTGAGCCTTCCGTTTTAATTTTAGCTGCCAAATTACCAGTTGAAATATTTTGAATCACAACATCTACATCTTTTAAATCTTCTTTAAATTTTTGATTTAACGCTTGTGTTACATTTTCCTCTGTACAACTATAAATAATAACCTTATCTTTTTTACTACCACATCCTGTTAAAAGAAATAACCCCATAATTAGAACAATAATTTTTTTCATATTTTCCTCCTTTAATGTTCATATTTTGATTTTATCATTTTTTTTTGAACACGTCAACATATTTTATTTTTAAAAGAATGAATTATTGTTATAAAAAAAGAAAAAAAATGAACAAATTCATTTTTTCTTTTTGTGCTCAAATAATATATCTGTTCTAAGTATTACAAATAATAATAGAATCATTAGTACTACATATATCGCTATTGCTAATTGATTATCTCCGAGTACATAAAGTATTGATACGGCTGCAAATGTAATATCAATCGCATAAATAATTAATATACTGGCCACTGTACTATATTTCATTTTTAATAATTGGTGATGAAAATGTTCTTTGTCAGCTTCAGCAATACTTTGTCCTTTTAATAATCTTCTTAAAATAGCAAATAACGTATCAAATATCGGTATAGCGAGTACTACTATTGGAACTACTAATGATGTAAATGTTGTAACTTTATAACCTAATAGGGCTATAACAGAAATCATAAAACCTAGAAATAAACTACCTGTATCTCCCATAAATATTTTTGCTGGTGGAAAATTATGAAATAAAAATCCTAATGTTGCACCAAGCATGATTAATGATAATATAATATCTATTCCACCTATTTTATTAGTTATTAATGCTATTATGGCTATCGTTAAAAAATAAATAGCACTTATTCCACTTGATAAACCATCTAAACCATCAATTAAGTTTATTGCATTTGTAATTGCCACTATAAAAAATATCGCTAAAATATCATTTATAATCATTGGAAAATGAAATGATAATCCAAATACTGTTAATTCAGAGAATCCTAATTTGCCATATATTACAACAATTGCTGCTGCAACAATTTGAACTAAAAATTTATATTTAGCTGGCACTGAATTAATATCATCAAAAATACCGACGATTATAAGAAGAAAACTTCCTATTAAAATTGATATCATTTGCGTGCTTATTTGACCATATAAAATATAACCGAATAAAAAGGCAATATAGATTGCTAATCCTCCAAGCCTTGGCATTGGAACCTTATGGACTTTTCTGGCATTTGGAACATCCATTGCTCCGATATGTTTAGCAACTTTTTTTACTATAGGAACTAATAATACACTTACTAAAAAAGTTACAAAAACTATTAAAAAAACATTATGATTATTTACTACTAAATTCATATAACTTTACTCCTCGTACAATTATTATAACCTAATTTTGGTAAAAATAAAAGCAATATATGTGTGATAATAGCAAAAGATAAATAATTATTGTAAATTCATAAAGTTCATTTAATAATATTAGCCATAATTATTGACAAATGTTTTCATATAGTGTAGTATTAAATTACCGGAGAGAAATCTTGTCAGGTCGATAGTTAGATTTTGATTATTTATAATTAAGCGTGCTTTTATGTACGCCATGCTAACTGGGATTAAGCTACGTTGGGTAGCTTTTTTTCATTTTACATAAATCTGAAGAACGAAAAAATGAAAATTTTCGTTCTATAAAAATTTGAAGAACGAAAAAACGGAAATTTTCGTTCTATAAAAATCTGAAGAACAAAAAAATGAAAATTTTCGTTCTATAAAAATTTGAAGAACGAAAAAACGGAAATTTTCGTTCTATAAAAATCTGAAGAACAAAAAAATGAAAATTTTCGTTCTATAAAAATTTGAAGAACGAAAAAATGGAAATTTTCGTTCTATAAATTCATTATGATAAAAATATATTTACATATTCGGTAAACACAAATATTTGATTTTTTGAAAAACCAGTTGTTTCTTTAATAATATTGACTCTTTTTAGTTCGTTAACAACTCCATTAACTGTTGAATCTGGCATTTCCAAAGCGTCAGCTATTTTTTTTCGAGAAGAGTATGGTTCATTATAAAAATAATCTATTACTTTTTTTGCATTATCAAACTTAACATTTAGTTCTGTCAATTTTCCATCTATTTTTTTGGTAAGTTCTACAACATTTTTAAACTTTTCTTTTGCTATTTTCGCAGTTTCAATAACACCTTCCAAAAAAAACTTTATCCACCCTATAATATCATTATTTGTTCTAACATTATTTAATTTTTGATAATACAAATCTCTGTTTTTTTCAAAAAAGAATGAAATATAAAGACATGGATTATCTAAATATTTTTTACTTTGTAGGTATAAAGGAATTAATAATCTACCTATCCTACCGTTTCCATCTAAAAATGGGTGTATACTCTCAAATTGATAATGGATTATGGCTATTTTTATTAATTCTGGCGTGTCTATTTTTTCATTATTAATAAATAACTCTAAATCTGTTAGGCAGTTATTCAAATCTTCCACTAATGGTGGAACATATACTGCCGTGGATGGCATTGTACCACCAATCCAATTCTGGGATATTCTAAATTCTCCAGGAGTTTTCTTTTCGCCTCTAACACCATCTAGTAATATTTTATGTATTTCTTTAAACAATCGGTTGCAGATTGGAAAGCCTTCATTAATTCTTTCTATACTAAAATTTGTTGCTTTCACATAATTTTGAACTTCTTCCCAGTCATCTCTTTTTTCTGGGCTTACATCCTGCAAATCAGATAAATCCTCTTCAATTGTTGTTTTAGTTCCTTCTATTTTACTAGATTTATTTGCTTCAATTTTTACATGCATTTTTATATATAAATCAACATTTGGTAATAGTAATGAATATGCATTTAACTCTCCTATTTGTCGATTTGCCTCAGCAAGTAGATAATCTAATTTAGTATCTTCCCATCCCCAATTATGATTAATCTTACTTGGTAAAAAGGCTTTATACCCCACTCCTTGTTTATACTCTCCAGATTTATAATCTTCTAATTTCATTGTAGGTTCCTCCTTAGTAATTTAATTGTATCAAAAAACTTTATTCTTGTCATTACATATTCCAAAATTTACAAGATTAAAAATTTCAAATTGTTAACTTATTTTTATAGTTGTTAAAATTTATAAATAAGCATTGTTAAGGAAGCATAATTTTATAGTTAATAAAATTATCTAAAGCATAGTTAATATTTTCATTGTTAGTTAAGGCATTTAATGCACCTCTTCGAATAGTTCCTGATATTAAATCTGCGGCTTGAACTAAATAACTTTTACCAGAATCTTGATATGAAATTTTAATATCTAAGTCATTAAATATAATCGGATTATATATACAAGCATAATTAAAATTACTTATACCATATTTTAGTTCTTCAACTAACCCATCATGTAAATTATAATAGCCATTACTTTTAGTAGTTTGTTCATCAATATTTACCACTACTTTTAAAGGTTTATTTTCAGAAATATTATGCTTACTTATTTGATTGTTTATTATTTCTTTTATCATTCTTCTTAATGAATAATCTATAAATCTTCCTTTAGCTGCTTTATTTTCAATTATATGATCATAAACATTTTGATTGTTTATAATTAGCCCCACAACAAAATATTTTTTTATGTAGTTCATAATTCTTCTTTTATCACTATTTTTTATATTAGTGTTTTTTATTTCCGGGCATTTTTTATTACAAGTACTTTTATTTTTACAATATTTACATTTTATATCATTTATTATACTTCGGTATTGTGTTATAAATTTATCTTTTTCTTTCTTAGATAAAAATACAATACCTCCGTAAACACTTATTAGCTCTTTTTTAGTTAATTTTCCTGAATCATCTAAATTTATATATATTTCTTGCATAGTACCTCCGTTAATTTTAATACTTATTATAACATAACTTTTTCAAAATATACACATTGTTTACACATGTTGTACATAAAAATACTATTATTTTTCAATAATAGTATTTTTATCTAGTTTACTTTCTTCTTCCTTTTTAGGTATTTCTTTTTCAATTGGTTTTTGTTTCTTTTTCTTTCCTGACTTCTTTTTAGCTAAAACAATCATAATAATAATCATTAGAATAAATACTCCACTAAAACCAATAATTATATATGAATATAGTTCTATTTTTTTATTTAAATCTATTATATATTCATCATTATATTTTATTAAAGATTGCATTTTTTTATCATACATGTAGAATCCTTTATCACCAGTTTCTACATTGATGCCATAAATAATTACATAATCAGAATCGTTAGTATAATAGTATCCATCTACTTTTACACCATTAATTGTTATTGTATCTTTTTTGTAACCTTTAATTTCTTCGTTTGATGTTAATGGATAAATAGTTATTTTATTAACACCAATTTCATTATATTCTTGGTATTCATTTTTATCTTTATTATATATATATAATGAAATATTTCCTTCTTCATCTTTTAATCCCACCAATACTAAATTAGTATTATCATTTTTATAAGCAGGTATTTCAAAACCATTTATATTTATTGTGGTTTCTGCATAAAGACTTGCAGCAGGTAGATTTTCTTTAATTTTTACTACAGTATAATTTTTACCATTTACTGTTACATTTATAGGATTTTCATCTTTTACTTCAACATTTATTACATATGTTTTTTCTGCTCCGCTTTGAGCTCTAACAACAACGGAAAATTTATTAGCACCTGGATTAACTGCTTGTGTTCCAATTCCATTTACTGATGCTCTTTTATCTTGCACAGTTGCTTTAATATTTACTTCTTTAGTATTTTCTGGTACCACTACAGAATATTCTAATATATCTGTTTTAAATTCTGGAGTTAAAGTAAATCCTTCAACTTCTAGGGCACTTAAATTATTATTTTTTGAATAACTTGCTTCTAATTCAGCTTGGGTTATTATTCTTATTTGTTTGGTATTTGCGGATAGGCTTAAAGCACTTAAGTCACTTGATACATATGCTCTATATCCATCAACAGATAACTTTGTAGTTCCACTTTTTAATGTTTTAAATGTAAACGTGTAAGTTTTTTTCAAAACTCCAGGATCTTCAGCATAATCAATCATAAAAGTTCCACCATCTCTAGCTGTACTATTTGTTAATTGTAGATAACTTTTATCATAATTTAATGACATTTGCCAACTTCCCATTTTAGTTCCGCTGGAAATTGTAACTGTTACTGTAACTTTATTTCCTACGACCACAGTTGATGAAGATGCAATATTTATACTTCCACTTGCAGCATTAACTATACATGGAAATAATAAACCAATTAACATTGCCATAAAAAATTTTTTTATTCTTTTCACTTAAATCTCTCCTTTATTGAATTATTTGGTATGATCCAGAAATATTTTTTACTATTTGTAAAACATCTAAGGCATTTATTTCATTATCACCTGATGTATCTGCAGCTTCTTTATAAGCTCCTTCTAAAGTATATGAACCAGAAATATATTTTACAACTTGTAGTAAATCTAGAGCATTTATTTCACCATCACCTGATGTATCACCTTTTATAATTACTTCAAGTACTTCGGTAGAACTTTGATTATTTATTGATACTTTATATCCAGTTTTCATAATTCCACTTGTTACATAATTTCCATCTTTATCAGATATATTTACTGTAGCATTACCTGCAACTGATTCTAAATCACTTTTTACATCCTTTACTTCTGTACCAACTGCTATATTTGAGATATATTTTGATGTATATCTATAACCACTTGATGTAACAATCGTACTTATTGGTATTGTACTTGGTTTAGAATCATTATCTTCGGGATTATCTACTGCACCACTACCACTATTAGTAATTGTGGCGTTCATATTATTAAATACGGGAACCTTAAATATTAAATTTAAGTCTAACAAATTATTTTTTTCATAGGCACTAAATGCTGTACTTGATTCGCTCATTGCACCAGATACATTTGTCATATATTGGTGTGATGCAATATTTTCAAGTTTATTAACATCAAATTTTTGAAAATATCCAGTGTATTGTCCTTTTTGAATATAACCTTTTGAAAATTGTTCTATCCCTCCATTAATGGCAACATCTACACCTTTCCAACCAGACTTATAAGCATAATTCAATCCACAATAAGTCGTTCCTTTTTTGGCTACACATGCATCTGTTACACCAAAATTAAAGAAGTTAAAATAACCATAATAAAGATTTTCTAATTCGCCGTATATTCCTTTATATAAATTTTCAAGACTTGTGCCTACGCCTAGTTCAACCCGCATTTTAGATGCTATTGATATTGGACTTGCTTTATCAATACTTCCTGCAATAATTAAGTCTTTCAAACTATTTCCTATACTTGTATGATATTCATTAAATGCTGTACCGGTAAGAATTGTTTCAACAGCTTTTGGGTAATTATCTTTTAAATTTCCATCATATGATTGGTCTAAAAATTGAAAAACATATTTTTCAGTAAACGCATTTCTTGGATCCATATAATAAGCTATAGCTATTTTAGAAGGTGCTACATAACCTCCAGGTGATGTTTTGTTACATGTATCATCAAAAAATTCATCATCATATATTGTTTTAGAAATAAAATTCTTTCCACATTCACTTTCTTTTTCTACTACACTATCCCAATTTAATTCTATTTTAACGGGTTGAAATGTCCATGATGGATTTTTTTCTTTCAAACTACATATTCCTCCCCAGTAACTCGAAGGAAATCCAGCTTCACTTAGAGTTTTTTCACATTCTGTTGTGGGTTTTTCTGTATCAGTACTATAGGATATTACAAGTTCAACATCATCACTACATACATAGCCATCAACATTAGTATAATATGTCATATGATACCATCCACCATTACATCTTTTATGATTGTTAATATCATCGTACATTTTATCATCTTTTAAAACATAATAATCATTTCTGTAAAGCAAACCAATTCTTGTTCCATCAGTTCCTCCAGGGTCTTTTCTTAGATTTGTTTGATTATTTAAGATCTTTATTCTGTGTGTATAAGAACTCGCATTTACATTACTTATGTAAAAAAAGGACACTATAAAAATAATTAATGTTATTATTTTTTTCATATTTTGACCTCCTTCTACATTATTACCTTTATTATAACAAATTTTGTAAAATCACTCAAATTATTTACAGTATTTAAAGTAAATATATGTAAAATCACTATTATTTTTTACTTTTTTATATTATAATATATTTAATTTGAGTGGGTGATTATTTTGGAAAAGAATTTTGATAAAATTGATATAATTTTAATTGTTTTAATTTCATTATGTTTATTAATTATTTTAGTTGGTGTAATGTGGATTATATTAAGTAAACTGGAAAAACTTGAAATTGAAAAAAATGGCTCTTCAAAACTGTCCTCAAATACTAAGTTTGATAAGATTATTGAAGCCCCAAAAGAAACTAAAAAAGTTTCAAAGAAAAATAATACTGCTAAAAAAACTACGAATAAAAATAGTACTGCAAAAAATAAAAATAATAATAAAAATACTAGTACAAAAAAGAAAACAAATAATCAAACAAAAAGAAAAAATGGCTATGTTAGCCCTAATAAAAGAAAGAAGAATATTAAAAAGAAATAAGGATTTATTGAAACTTAATCAATAAATCCTTTTATTATAGCATCACTTTTACTATTATCATTTTTATTTTCTGTACTTTTAGATGCATTATTGTTTGAATTATTATTTGTTGTTTTACTATTTACAACGTATATAGTTAAATTTGAAACTGTTGATAGTAATACATCTTTATGAACGCTTTGATCTGCGATTAGTCCAACAGATACTTGATTATTATAATGTTCATTTCCACTATCAACATATTTTATATCTAAAGTGATATTGTTATTTTTACAAAATTCTTGAGCTTCACTTACTGTTTTTCCTATAAAGTTTGGAAGTAAAGCTCCGGATTGCCCACTTCTTTTACCTTTTCCTGGACGATATATTTCGTAAGTTTCATTAACTGAAAAACTAAATGTTTTTATAGGTTCTTCTTTTTCTTTTCCTAATACTATATTAAATGCTTTCTTTATATCTTCTAGACTACTTTCATAATAACCTTGAGCTGATGTATTTCTTCCTTGAGATGGAACATATACATTTAAACTATATGTTTCTAATGTTGCTTTTTGAATATTTAATGAGTCTTTACCAGATAGTTTATTTCCTAAAACATTTTTAGCAACATTATATCCTGAAAGAATTGTATCAGTTTCCATATTTGTGGCAATATTTTTACTTACGGCATTTAATATATCTTGAAATTCTTTAATACTATTAAAATGTAATACTTTATTTGCTAGAGCTTCTACGACTTGTTGTTGATGTTTTACTCTATCTAAATCACTACCAATATACATATGTCTACATCTTGCATATGCTAAAGCTTGTTCACCATTTAATACTTGACGTCCTGGGTCCATACAAACTAATTTATCTCCCCACGCTCTATCACTGTTTTGTTCACAAACTTTACCATTATATTTATTGGCCATATATGTTGGTGCTTCAACATCAACTTCAATTCCATCTACAGCTTCAACTAAATCAACAACACCTTTAAAATTTATTTTGACATAATAGTCAATATTTATATTTAAAAAGTTATTTATAGTACTTATTACGCAACCAGTTCCATATGCTGCAGATGAATTAATCTTAGCGTATCTATTATTATTACATGCAATTGGTACATATGTGTCTCTTGGAATTGATAAAAGAACTGAACTTAGAGTTTTAGGATTAAATGACATAAGCATTAAGGTATCTCCATTAAAGGCAGCATTAGCATTAAGCCCATCGCCTTCGGAATCTACTCCTAGAAATAAAAATGTTAATGGTTCATTAAAATCTTTATCACTAACTAAGTTTAAATCCTCATTTTTCTTTTTTTCACTGTATTCGTAAATTACTTTTGTATCATTAAGAATATTTTCAAATCCTTCTTCATTTCTAAACAAAGTCTCAAAGTTCCCCGGTACAAATACTGCATCAATCTCTTTATTATATAAATCCAATAACAATTTAATATAATCTTCATATTCTACAATTTCATTTTTTAGTTTCTTATTTTTATATAATTTTGTTGATAATTCGTTATTATCTTTATCTCTTTTACTACTTATTAACCCTATTTTACTGTCATTATTAAATTCACTGTCTTTTAAAGTTAATAGATATGTATTATATGTTATCTTATCACTTTCTTGCATGTTATTTAAATTATTATAAACATAATTTATGTAGTATGACCCCACAAAAAAGATAAGTATAAATAATAAAGAAAATATTGTACTTATTATTACTCCCTTGTATTTTCTACAAAGTAAATTCAATAAATTTATAAATGCATATAAAATAAAATATATAATAAAAAATATTATTACTATAGTTCTTATCATTGTTTCTACGCCTGTTAGGCTTAATAAACTTTTAATAAATAATACTAGTCCCACTACATAGAAAACCATTACTAAATAATATAAAAATCTTAATACTTTATTTGATTTTTTTAGCTTTCTAACCATTTTATTCATTTACTGCACCTGCTTTATACTCAACAACATATAATTTCTTATCTTTTCTTATCATTGTTATCGTGGCATTTTTGTCATACCCTAGATCTTTATCATATGTCCAATTTAGTGTTACTACATAACTTGGTACTTCTTCTTCATTTATTTTAAATGTACTTTCTTCTTCATTTGTAATTTCTACATTATTTACTATGGACAATTTTTCTGTTCTTTTCCCATACGTATTATCTTCCATAAGTTTATAAATTGTATCTTCGACATTAGTCTTAAAGTTTTCTAAATTATCTGGATAAACGTATTCTAAACATGCTACATCATATTTATTTATTTTGTTATCCATAGTAAACAAATCTATAACAAATAGTTTTGCTAATACTTTTGCATATTCTTTATAGTCTATCTCTCTTTCTTTTAATATATTTTTTAACTCTTGGTAATTGTCTTTCATAAGTTTAGTATCTCTTTCATCTAATGTATATGAAAAATCTACGATTGAGTCTATAACTTTAACATTATTTTTAACTTCATCTTTAGCAAAAAACAATTTAAATAATATTAATCCCACTATTACAATGATTACTAAAATTAATAATAGTAAAGGATATTTATATTTCTTCTTCATATTACTCTCCATTCATTTTTTTGTTGTCTAATAAGTTATACACTATAATATCATTAGATATTTCAAGCCTTTTTTCACCTATTTCACTTAGATTCTTTATATAATCTTCAGTAAAATTATCTTCTTTTAATACTTTATATTCACCCGTTGAATTATTATAGTAAACTTTATTTGTTAGGATATTTCCATTTGGATAAACTACAAGATTATCATCTTTAACCGTAAATATATCTTCTCCAATGTTGTATTTATTGTATATGCCATACATATTAAGTATTGTGGCTGCAACATTATACATACCCATAGTATAAGTAACTTTTCCTGTAAATATACTTTGTAAGTCTTGATCTTTTGTCCAAATTATAAATGGTGTTTTCTTATTTAATTCATGATCATAATAGTCATACTCTACATAATTTGGATTTGCATCATCATATACTTCTCCAGTTTCAGGATTTAAGTTATATAAATAATTTATTTCACTACGAGATAATTTGGCCTCATGGTCTCCATAGAATACAAAAACTGTATTATTAAAATAATCAGATGATTTAATGTAACTAATAAATTCTCCGAGTGCTTTATCAGCGTAATTAGCGCTTTTTATGTATTCACCTACTGCTGTAGAAGATAAATAATCTCTTGTTGCTTCAGTAGTACTTCCTGTTGCATTAGTTACTTGATAATGACTTGATAAGTCTATATCACTATGTTTACTTGCTAATTTAAATGGTGAATGATTTGATAATGTAATTATCGTTCCCATGTAGTTTTGGTTTTCTTTTTCAATATTTTCTAATATTGGCATTGCTTGTTTAAAGAATAGTTCATCATTAATTCCTAGATTAATAACATCATCTTCAGTAAAATCAAATGATTCTCTAAAATACATTTTTTCATAACCTAAAGATGGATGGGCTTTATTTCTATTCCACATACTAGCTAGATTTCCATGCATACTAAAGGTAAAATAGTTTTCTTCTTTTAAATATTTAGGAATTGTAAAATAATTACGATCATAATAACTTACAAATACTGTTCCACTTGATGCAGGCATTAATCCTGTTAATAAGGTAAACTCAGTATCACTACTTGTTCCTGTTGATACCTGTGGATAAAAGTTTGTAAAATGCATTCCTTCTTTAGCTAACTTATTTAAGTTTGGAGTTATTTCTCTACCATTAAATGAAAGGTCCATTAAGAAACTTTGCATACTTTCCATATGCACAAAAACAATGTTTTTTCCTTTTAATATTCCTGTATATTCATTTTTAGCAGTTACTTTTTTGCTATCAAAGTATTCATTAAAACTCTCTAAGGCTTTTTCTTGACCAAATAGACTACTTAGTTGAGGTCTTAAAAATTGGGCAAAGTCATTAAATTGATACATGATAATACCAAATCTTTCAACAATATATATTCTATTCCATTGTTTTGTAAGTCTACTGTAATCAGAATTTTTAGCAACACCGAAAGTGTAACCTAAAAAGATTACGCCAAGTAAAACTGTAGATACAACCATTTTTTTACTTTTTTCAATTTTATCAATAAATGTATAATAAGATGATGATAATAGTTTTTTATGAATTAGATAAAAAATTATAGGGATTAAAATATAAATTCCATCAGCAATTCTTAGTCTGTCAAAAATTGAACCTGTTACAGTTTCCGTTTGTCTAACTGTTGCAAGTTCTCCGATTGATGCAAATGATGTAAAAAATCTATAATATATTGATGATATTAAGCATATTAAATTAAATATGATTAACCACGTAAAATAATATTTGAATTGATTTTTGGGCTTTACCAAATAACCTAAACCACCGATGACAAGGATAAATCCTAAATCTGTTAGTAATGGCTTAAGTTTTAAAGCAGAACCAATTGTAAATGCACGGACACATATTGTAGCAATTAGTGATAATACTACATATGATATGAATAAACGATTGGTAATTATATATTCAACAATTGATTTGACAGTTTTTTTGTAACCATAATTATCTTTTAGTTTCATACTTATCCCTTCTTACTTAGATAAGTATAACAAAAATTAGTTTTTTTATCAATTAGTGTTGCAAAAGTTTCACATATTTGATACAATTTATTTACGCAGGTGTAGTACAGAGGTTAGTATGCGACCTTGCCAAGGTTGAGACGGCAGTTCGATTCTGCTCACTTGCTCCAGATTGATAGGAAACTCGGAAATTAACTTCTGAGAGTAATAAATGCTAACTAGAAATAGTTAGTTTTTTTGTTATGTAAAGGAGTTGATTATATGTTAAATATAGAAACAAAAGAATTAAAAATAAGTGATAAATTAAAAAGAAAAATTGAGATGATTGGAAGATTTACTAATACAACTCCTATCATAAATAACGATTGTGTTAAGAATATAACAGGTACAAATGTTGCATATGTTATGCCACATATCATCGTTATTAAGAATAATAAATACTTAGTATTTGATGAATTTGATGATGTTTATATAAATACCTTTAAAAGCAAAATATCATTTAAAGATTTAGAAGATTATATAAATACACATTAAATATCTTTTTTTAAGTATTATACTTTTCAAAAATACTTTTAAAGTTCCAAACAAAAGAGAAGTGTTTTTTAAAATATTTAGATTTTAGACTACACTTTTCAAGTTTAAAGTGCCAAACAAGTGAAAGATATAATTTTTAGGTTGCAAAAATCGATTTAAAGTGCCAAACATATGAAAGGAGATATTTAAAAATATGAATAAAGAAAATAAAATAGCAGGTATTTACATTAGGGTCAGTACAGAGGATCAAGCTCGTGAAGGTTTTTCCTTGGGAGAACAAGAAGAAAGATTAAGAGAGTTTTGTAAGTTTAAACGATATGAAATATTTAAAGTTTATAAAGATGCTGGAATCAGTGCAAAAAGTGATAAACGACCAGCATATCAAGAAATGCTTGAAGATATAAAAAGTAAGAATATTAATGTAATTGTAGCATTTAAACTTGATAGACTTACTAGAAGTGTTTATGATATTGAAAAACTAATGAAAATAGTTAATGATTTAGATTGTGATATTGATTGTCTAGCTGATGAATCTAACACTACTACTTCAAATGGTAGAATGATTATGAGAATTATGACTAGTGTAAGTCAAAATGAAATAGAAAAATGTTCTGAAAGAACTAAAGTCGGATTAACTGGTGCAATTAAACAAGGACATTTACCAAGTAGAACTACACTAGGCTATAAAAGAGAAAACAAAAAGTTAGTTCCCAATCCACTTACAAAAGATATTGTAGTAAGAGTATTTGATTTATATTTAGAAGGTAAAAGCCACCAAAAAATAGCAAACATCTACAATAAAGAAAATGTTTTAGGTAAAACTTGGAAAGATTCAACAATACAAAAAATACTATCAAATGAAATATATAAAGGAGATTATATCCATGGTAAAAGAACTAAACATCCAACATATTATGAAAATGTAGTTGAACCTTTAGTTAATAAAGAAAAATGGGAATCTTGCCAATATCAAAAATTAAGAAATGCAAGACACTATGAAAGGACTTCAACATATCTTTTTACTAACAAATTAAAATGTTCTAAATGTGGTAATTATTTTGGTGGTAAAGCTAGTGTTAAAAAGAAACTTAATAAGAAGTATTACTACTATAAATGTAATCATTGCAAAATTAATTTAAAAGAAGATTCTATTGAAGATTTAATATTATTAGAACTATTAGCACTTGTTTATATAGATGACCTATTTAACGACTATTATACGCCTTTTATAAAGTCAAAACTTGATTATAATAAAATAGATTATAAAAAGGAATTAAAAGAACTAGATAAGGAAAAAGATAGGATTAAAACAGCATACATTAAAGGTATAGTTAAACTTGATGAGTTTGATAATGAGTTAAAACAAATAATATATAAAAGACAAGTATTAGAAAAACAAGAACAAGATAGTAAACAGTATGAAAATTTAAACTTTACTGTGGATGATTTATTGCTTATTAAAGACAAAAAAGAAATAGAAGATTATCTTCACCCTGAAAATATAATTGATTTGTTTGTTCGTTGGAACTATTTAGATAAAACAGATAAACAAAAACTGATTTCTAAATATATTGATGACATGGAAATAGAAAAGTTAGGTACAAAAATAGAAATTAAAAAATTAAATTTAAGAAACTCATTTTATTATGATTTAATTGATTATCATAATAATTATGACACTCCGCTTGATTTATTTATGTTTATGGATGAGGATAAATTTCCTATACCTGTAGCACATAATGGTTTTAGAACTAGAATTGAAATAGGAAATTATGTTAATAAATTAAAAGAAATGTATGATGTTAATTATTATGAAGTAAAACCAAATAAAGATTTCACTAATTTATCATTTACACCTAAAAATGATATAGAAAAAATAATAAGAATAATACCTATAAAAAATAATGATAAATTTAAAAGTAACAAATTAGAACTCGGAGTAATTACTATTAATTTATCAGATATAAGAAGTACAGATGGAACGCAGCTATATAAAAATATTTTTAAAAAATAAAATAAACAATTATATGCAACTTTACTTTAAAGTTAATCTAATAATATTGCATTTTTTCACTTGATACCTAGACTTTTTAAAAATTTTATAGTATAATTTAATTGTTAGCAGTAACTTGCTTAAAAAAGGAGGATTTGGTTATGGCTAAAAGAATATTTATAAGTTTTCCAATTGAAGATGCGAATTTAAGAGATTTCATTGTAGGTCAATCAAAACTTGATAAATCACCATTTGAATTTGTTGATATGTCAGTAAAGGAACCATGGAAAACAGACTGGAAGGAAAAATGCAGAACTAAAATTAAAGGTTGTGATGGTGTATTAATCATTATTACAAAAAATACTAAAAAAGCTTCGGGACAAATTTGGGAAATAAAATGTGCTAAAGAAGAAAAAATACCATGTAGAGGAATATGGGGACACAATGATGAAAAATACAATTCTTATTTGCCAGATGAAATGAATAACATTCTAACTGTAAATTGGAGTTGGAATAATATCAAAAATTGGATTGATAGCTTATAATATGAAAGAATATAGATTTGAACAATATAAAATTTTTGTAGAGTCTGCTGAAAAGAATAGTGAAAAAAGAGTTACACAAAATAACATATATTTAACAATTAATCTTGCCTTTTTATCATATATTCTTTTTCAAAAGCCAAATCTAGTTGAAACAATTATTACATCTTTTGTTGGATTAATAATATGCCTAGTTTGGTTATTAACAATTATTAATTTTTGCAAAAGAAATAAAGTGAAATTTGATATCATTAATGAAATGGAAGAAGAATTTGGCAATTTATATAAAGAGGAATGGAAAAGAATTTCAATATTAACACCCCTATCAACCTATGAAAAGTTTTTAGCAATTATTTTTATGATGGTTTACATTATTATTCCTATATTAAATATTTTAACAAAAAATGCTTGATACCTAGCATTTTTTTAAATTTAATGGTATAATTATAGTAGCTTATTAGGAGGTAAAAATGAAAATAACAGATGAAAAATATTATGATATAAATAAAATTAAAAATACAATAATTGAGGGAGATACGATTGATAATCTTAAAAAAATACCTGATGAGAGTGTCGATTTAATATTTGCTGATCCTCCTTATTTTATGCAAACAGAGGGTGAACTACATAGAACTGATGGGACAAAGTTTCAGGGCGTAGAAGATGAATGGGATAAATTTTCAAGTTATAATGAGTACGATAGATTTTGCTTTGAGTGGTTAAAGGAATGCAAAAGAGTATTAAAAAAGGACGGTTCTATATGGGTAATTGGTTCATTTCAAAATATATATAGACTTGGTTATATAATGCAAAATTTAGATTATTGGATTTTAAATGATGTTATATGGTCTAAACCCAATGCTGCACCAAATTTTGCTGGTACTAGGTTTCAAAATTCTCATGAAACCTTAATATGGTGCACAAAATCTAAGAAATCTAAGTATACATTTAATTATAAAACTATGAAGTATTTAAATAATGAAAAGCAAGATAAAAGTGTATGGGATATCGGAATATGTATTGGAAATGAAAGACTTAAGGGTGAAGATGGTAAAAAGATACATTCAACTCAAAAACCAGAAAAACTTTTGTATAAAGTTATATTATCTACTTCTAAGCCAAATGACATTGTGCTAGATCCATTTTTTGGTACAGGAACAACTGGTGCAATTGCTAAATTGTTAGGAAGAAATTATATTGGTATTGAAAGAGAGCATAACTATAATAAAGCTGCAGAAGAACGAATTAATAAAATAGTTCCAATAAACGATGACATTACTAATTTAAAACTTGAAGTAAAGCCACCCAAGGTTCCTATGAAAAAACTTGTTGAATCTGGAATGGTAAAAGAAAATCAATCTTTATATAATAAAGATGGAATTGAAATATGTAAAGTAAATATTGATGGAAATGTCTATGATAATGACGAAGTATTATCTATACATAAAATGTCTGCAAAATATCTAAATAAAACAAATAATAATGGGTGGGACTATTTTTATGTAAAAGAAAATGAACTTATTTCAATTGATGAATTAAGATATAGATATAATAATATGGAGGTAAAACATGGTTAATATTTTAGATTATAATGAATTTGTAGATGAGTTAAAAAAGACGGTGTATAAAAATGCAAAAGCAGATTTAATTAATAAAGTAGCAAGCAATCCTGATAGGTATATTGGAATATTTAGACCAACTACACCAGAACTAAAATTGATACAAAATATAACTCAATCACACGAAATTAGTTTTGGAGATTTTGTTGAAGATATTATTACCGTATATTTGGGTAAGTATTACAAGAATTTACCAAAGAGAGCTACTTATAAAGGTGAAACAATTTTATTTGATCAATTATTTGAATATAATAATAAAATCTTTATGATTGAACAAAAAATGAGGGATGATCACGATTCGACTAAAAAGAGAGGACAGTTTGAAAATTTTATAAAAAAAGTTGAATATTTAAAAGAAACATATCCAAATAAAGAAATAGAAGCTGGTATGTGGTTCGTTGATCAAACTTTAGTGAAAAACAAAAGATACTATTCTAATCAAATGCAACAATTTCATGAAGATAAAGTCAAATTACATTTATTCTATGGTGATGAGTTTACATCATATCTTGATAAAGTTGCAATTTGGGATGAAATGACTGAATATTTATTTAAATGGAAATTATCTGAAGATAATAAAATTGAATTAAATTTTGAAGAAAATTGGGAAGAAACAAAAAAAGAATTAAAAGAAAACGTTTCAAAAAATTCGTGGAAAAAAATCATAAATAATAAACAAGTTGTAGAAGAAATATTACCAATTCTATTTCCTACAGAAAAATATAAGGAAATATTAGAAGAACTTAATATTAATTATTAACATCCAAGTGTTGGTCATAATTTTGGTATCACATCCAAGTTATGGCTTTTTTATTTTGCTAAAAATTTCCTTTATTTATAAGCCTTTAAAAAGGAGCATGGTAGAAATCTTCCATATTTTTAACCTGATTTTGCAAGTGTAAAATAAGAAATGATAGCACTATAGAACCTTTATTTATATGGCATTAAATATAGTAGTGCTATCATTTCCTTTATCCTGCTTAATAATTATTAGTAATTTTTTATTAAATTTTAGTATTTTCATGGTATACTTATATAGTTAGTAGTTTATTACTACCTATAGTTTAGATAATTAAAAGTTGTCCGACTTCAACCTTTATGGCTCCATAAGATAAAATCGTCGCACCAATGTGACGTTGATGATTAAATCAATCTGAAGAGATTGATTTTTTTGTCGTTTAAGAAAGGTGTTGATGTTGATATTTACAAACTATTCTAAAAATAACTCTGATGATTTAAGTGAGTTAAAAGGAAAAAGAGAAAATCTTTGGAGACGATACCATAGAGCAAAGACTGAAGACAAGCAAACTCAAATACTTGCTGAAATAAATGATATTCAACCAAAAATTAAAGAACTCTATAAGTATGATAAGTATTGTAAAGAAATAACTAAAAGAGCCGAAGGCATACAAAATAACCTTAATAATTTTGATAAGGATATCCAAAAAGAAAAAGACAATTCTAGGATTTTATAACCTAGTTTTGTCTTTATATTATCGTTTTATTGCCCCTCCGTGACATTTTAGAACATAAACTTTCTTATCAGTTTTATAAATGGTTTCTTCACCTTCAAAATATTCTAAATCTCCAACTACTTTAAAACTATATTTATATTCACCATTTACATATTCTTTTGGACCTCTTACGGGAATTGTTTCATCACTTCCAACTTGCATAAGAGCAGGCCTTAAGGCTTTATCAACTGCCTCTTCACTTAAAGTTTGATCTAATGTTACTCCATAATAATTCATTCCCCAAATTGGTGTATCATTTTCTTCGTAAACTACTTCTTCACCCATAAAATTTGTTCCACCAAAATAAGTATCATGATAAATCATATTGTTAGAACTATACTCATAGTCATGTGATCCATTTCTAGATGATTCTTGTTTTTCTACATTTTCATTTGCATAAGTTTGTTTTTTTGCTTCAATCAAAAAATATCTTAAACTATCCATATTATTTCTTTCCTTCCTAAACATTTTGATTTTCTTTTTTAGCTTTTACCAATTCATCATGATAAAAGTAATTAATATAATTTATGTAGTTTTTATTACAATAACTATTGATTTCATTTGCTAGATTAAGCCAATAATCTTGATTGTTTTTTAAATAAATATCGATATAATTGTCATAATAATTAGGATATTTTCCCTTTATATAATTTAATATATAAGTTTTATAACTGCCTCTTAAATTAAGATTTTCAAACCAATATTCATCTATATAATCTTTAGACTCTTCTATTATTTTTTCCCATTCAGTAATATAAGGAAAAATTGGTGACATAAATAAAACTGTATGAATACCATTATTATGTAATTCTTTTAAAGTATTTAATCGTTCTTTTATAGTACTAGCATTATCCATATCTTTTCTAAAATCTTCATTAAGAGTATTAATTGACATACTAACAGATAAATTTTTTACTTGTTTTAATAAGTCTATATCTCTTAATATTAATTTTGATTTAGTAGAAATGGATAAATAACAATCTGAATTAACTAATTGCTCTAAAATAGTCCTAGTTATTTTATATTCTTCCTCAAGATGGTTATAACAATCAGTGACCGAAGATAAAAATACATTTTTTTTACTTATCTTTTTTAAATTGATTTTTTTATCGCATTTCTTAACATCTACAAATGTTCCCCAATCTTCAGTATGACCTGTAAAACGTTTCATAAATGAAGCATAACAATACTTACATCCATGTGAACATCCAACATAAGGATTTATAACATAATCACTTGCTGGAAGATTTGATTTAGTTAAATAATCATTTACATTAATTTCTTTTATTATCATATCAACGCCTCCTAATTATTAGATGAAGTTTTGTATAGCAATAAAATCATTAGTACAAGAACTAAAATAGGAATTATTATATAATTAACCCAAATATTGAATATCATTGGTATAATTGAGCAAATAATGCCTATAAGTCCACCTATAATTGCACATAAAATAAATCCTGCAATTCTTGTTCCCAAATTTTTACCTTTTTTATTATCTTCTTTATTAAATGCATTATAAAAGAATAGAACTATAATTCCTAATAACCACCATAAAATTCCACCACTTATAAACTTACCAATGGTATGGTCATTTTTATTATTATTTAAAATTTTATTAATATAATCACTATCAGATTCATTTATTTCTTTTACAATACTTATCATACTTATAGAGTTCTTTAATTTTTGGTTGAATATCATTTTTTTATCTAAAGGCAATGTAACAATTTTATTTGATTCCTTATTTAAAAATTCAATTTTTTTCATTTTTTATTCTCCTCATTACTATTTTAAAGTTACAAAAAACAGTATCCATCTTAAAAAGTAAAGATACTATTATTATCTATATTTATTATAACATTTTATACACTTTTTATCAATAATCTAGACTACTATAAATCCCACAAATGTAACATACTGGCCCATAAATTGTGAAATATTTTGAACAATTTAGCAAGAACATAAGTAATTGATATCAACACACTAAACAAAACCTTATTGCATAAGACTTCTATGTGATATCAAACTTATTTTGCACATGCAAAATTGTCCCACGATTATGGGCTAATACTTCTTGAATTTACTTATTTTATAAGCAAAAGTTGTGGGACAAAGTGTGGGACGAAATTTACATTACTAAAGATTGTTTAAAAATGTTCAGCCCACTAGTTTTTTTATCAATTTTATCAAAAAAAGGACGACTATTATTTATAAGTCGTTCTTTATTATTTATTGTTATTGTTGTTTTCAATGGTTCTAACTAATTTTTTTACTTTATCATTTTCAATTGAAGTAGTTGTGGTTTTAACATCAGGATCTTCATTCCAATCATATACTCCATCAAGTTCGTGACTTTCTTTAAATGTTGATTCAGATAAATCAAATTCTAATGCTTTTTTATACTCCCCAAATACCATACTCATTAATGTTTCATACCCTTGTATTAAAAGTTCGTAATTTGCACGGGGTAAATAAGGATTTTTATAAGAACTAACTTTCAATTCTTTATCAAAGTGATAAAGTGTAGCAATTCTGCTTGAAAAAACACTATATACTTCTAATAATTTTTCTCTTATTGAACTTGTACCTGTTCCTTTTGAAAAGTCCATATCAGTTCCAATGATTTTTGGTAAATCCATTTCAAATAAATATTTATTAATATCATCACATTGCTTTGGATACTTATGATAATCAGATTCAATATCTATATAACTTCTCCAAATATGATTTATTATTTCAGCAGCAATATATTTACCAGCTAGTATTTCTTTTTCTTCTAATTCTATTCCTGATTGTGGAATATTTCTTTTTGGTTTATCTTTTAAGTATTCTCCAATAATATTTCTAATTTTCCAAGCTGTACCTTTATAATCATCATACTTACTGCATCCATTATCCATAAAATATGTGTTAATAACACTTTTATCATAATCACTCAATTTATTATTAGCACTAATAATATAATCTCTATCATCTTCACTATATGACATATTCATATGTGGTCTTTTTTCAGTTATTTGACCTGTTCTATAATTTTTACTAGACCAATCTGCATCTATTTTTCTTTCAAAAAATCTTTTAAATAATTCTTCACCATCGTATAAAACATCATCAACTTCCATTTTTGTTTCAAAAAAATGTAAAAAATCTATGAACTCACTAGTTGAATATTTTGGTTCATAACCATTTTTTACTTTATACATAGCATATTCAACTATTAAATCATCTACTGTTAATCTGGGTTCTAAATTTATCATAAAAAACCTCCCTCAATTGCATAATATTATATCATATTTTTTATTAAATAACACACAATGCATTTTATTTTATATTTTTTTATGTTAAAATGAATATGTAATTAAGATTTATCTCTTATTACATTTGTAGTAAAATGTTTCTCAAACGAGATACACAATTGCTCCAGATTGATAGGAAACTCGAACACTTTGATTCGAGAGTAATAAATGCTAACTAGAATTAGTTAGTTTTTTTGTTATGTAAAGGAGTAGATTATATGTTAAATATAGAAACAAAAGAATTAAAAATAAGTGATGGTGCATTCTATTTGGATATTTAACATTAACAATTTCATCATTCATTATTTTAAATTCACTTGGAATCTTTATTTTAAATCCATCAAACATTTCATATTGCGGTTCATTGGTATTACCGTTGTTAGTAGTAATGACTAATGTGTTTTCAATTTCACTTAAATTTTCCGTTTTTGTAATATTTGGCATTGTTATAATTGCCTAAACAATTAAAACTACTATGCTAATTATCAAGCATACATTTAAAATTTTTGTTTTGTCTTTATATTCTGGTATTTTCTCTTCCTTTAAATAGTATTGATGTATATTTTTAATATCTAAATCGTTCTTTATATCAGACACTATAATAGGAAGTACTACAATAATAATTAAAAGTGTTCTAATGATTATTATGTTAAATGGAATCATATTATTTATTGTCAGTATAATATTCGGTATAACTATAATTGCTAATAACAATATAAGGATCATTTCATAAACATAGTAGTTCTTAAATGCCTTATATTCTACTTTGGTACTATCTTTTAACTAATTTCTAATTTGGAACAATAAGACTAATAAAATTATGGCTACTAAAATTATGATTACTTTCTTCTTCACTCTTTACACATCACTTCCAAATTGCAATTTGCATTATTATTTATTTTTACTTTTTATTCATCCACTCAACTGTATCCTTTATTGTATCTTTCATATTTCTATTTTTAAATTTCAACTTTTCTTTAGCTTTTTCATTACTGAAATTAGCATTAGAAGATAGTGTATATAGTGAATACTTTGTAAAAAGTGGAGTTTGTTTCTTTAAATTATAATATGCTTCAAAAAAAGGTGCTATTAATTTTGCAAGACCTATTGGTAATACAATTTTAATTTTTTTTCTTCCTTGCACATCACAAATTAAATCGCATAATTCTTTTATTGCAATATATCTATTAGATAAGATATAGCATTCACCATTAATACCATTTTTACAAGCACTAACAACACCATCTGCTACATCTCTTACATCAACAAAATCATATCCACCTTTTACACAAGCAAATAATTTGCCATTTGCAACTTCTTTTATTAATTGTGTTAAGTGACTATTGCCAAAATCATTTGGACCTATAATACCAGATGGATGAATTATACAAGCATTCAAATTTTTACCCTTTACTGCTTCAATTACATACTTCGCAGCTTCTGCTTTTGTTTTTGCATATAATCCCTTAACATTATCAGGGTTAAAATTAGTTATTTCTGTTATTAATTCATTGTTAGGTGGTTCTGGGATTGCATGAACACTACTAATATAGATAAGTTTTGCTTTTGACTCTATTACCTTATCTACTATATTTTTAGTTCCATTAACATTAACATTATAAACAAGCGGATTGTATTTTGATTTTATATATACTACTGCAGCACAATGAATTACAAAAACTTCTTTTCCATCAGTATTTTCAAAAATTAATGATAAAGTTTCTTTTTTAGTTACATCACCATAGTAGATTTTACATTTTAATCCTTCAAGTGATTTAATAGAATCGCCTTTTAATACAAAAGCCCTAATTTCATTATCAGCATCTTGTTCTAACTTTCTTATGATGTTATTACCTAAAAAACCATTTGCTCCTGTTATTATATAGATTTTTTTCACAATATCTATCACCTGCCACTCCATTCTAAAAAATAAATCTAAGCTCTCTCTTATATAATTATACCACAATTTCACAATTATTTTTTAAGAAATATATGAATGATGGTGTAAAATATTTTTGGGTAGACATAAAAAAATTATCCATAATTATTAAAATTTGTTATTTAAAGAAAAATGATGTATAATCATATATAGAAAGAGAGCGAGTTCGTAAGATGTATTTAAACCGCTCCATTGATGAATCTGTTCGAACTATTTAGTTTGAACTTGATATATAGAATCAATCGAAAGATTGATTTTTTTGTGTCTTACAAAGAAATCATCCTAAAGGAAGGATGGTGTTTATGATTAATATTATCAAACAAGAAATACCTATTGATGAATCACTTAAAAAGAAATTAGAGTTTATTTGTGATTTTTGTAATACTACTCCTACATTTATAAATGAAAGTATTGGAAAAATTGATAAATCTAATTTGGCTTATGTTGAACCTCACAAAGTAATTATCAATAATATAATGTTTCTTGTTTTTAATTATTCTAATGATGTTTATATCAAAAACTTTGGTAATAAAATTAAAATCAGTGAATTAGAAGATTTTTTAAAGCATACCAACTAGTAATTTTGCCCTAAATATTGATAATTCCTTCTGCTGCTCGTAATGCCAAGAAGAAATAAAAAAAGTTATTTGGAAGCATTGTTATGTTTGGAAATAAATAAAAATTTCCAATATAATATTGAAAGCGCTAATGACTTTTTAGAACACTATAAAGAATTCTTAATAGATAAAAATAATAATTTTAATGAGTATGATAAATATGCTTTAAAATTATTAGAAAATTAACATACCATTTAGTAAAACTCTAGTTATATTTCCTGTTAAAATATTAAATAATAAAGTATAATTAAACATGAAAGAAGGAATTATTATGAATCAAGAAAAAATAGGAGAATTTATTTTAAAATGTCGAAAAGATAAAAAGTTAACCCAAACCGAATTAGCAGAAAAATTAGGGGTTACAGATAAATCCATAAGTAATTGGGAAAACGGTAGAAATATGCCAGACTTATCTTTATTTAAACCACTATGTCAAATATTAGATATTTCAATTAACGATTTAATTAGTGGTGAAAAAATATCTAAAGATAAATATCAAGAAAAATTAGAAGAAAACATTATTACTACAATTGATTATACTAACAAAAAAGTATTAGTTAAAAATAATATTATTGGAATATTACTACTTGCTTTTGGAATAATGATGGCAATAACTGCAATGTCTATTTTTCCAAGTGAAAGTTCATGGGGAAGTATTTATTCAGTATTTGGAGCATTAGTATCTATGTTGGGAATTATTATTTTAATAAAGAAATTAAAACTTACTAAAAAGATTATAATTAGTGTAAGTTACCTTGTTTTATTTATTTCTATGTTATTTATGATAGATTATATAAGTGTTATAAATATAAAACAAGCTCCAAGATTTTCAATAATAAAAATATCAAGTGATACTGCAATATATTATGATACATTATTTTATGATGTAATAAGATGTAATAAAAATAGTAAAGATGAATATTATAAAATAATAAAAAATAATAATTATGATAAAGATAATATTCAAAAATATTGCAAAAAGATTAGTTCAAAATAAACGAACTAATCTTTTTTTCTTACTAATTTCATTGGGTAAAACTTTATACCATGAATACATTGTTCTGTATCTGTATCAATAAAACCTAAATGTTTATAAATATCATGGGCAAATAAAGAAGAATTTACTGTCATATAATTGTCTTCGTTTAAAGTATTTATTTTATTAAATAACATTCTACCTATTCCTTTATTATGGTTCTTTCCTTCGACAAAAAATAAGGCAATATGAGTTTTATCTTTAGTAGCAATAACTCCAGTTAAAGTATTGTCTATATAAGCTCCATAAAATTCTCTATCATTTATCCAATTCATATTATCAATTGTTTTTTTAAATTCATTTATACCCTCTTCTGTATAATCTGGAGCTTCATACTCTAAAAATACACTCCATACTAGTTCAAGAGCTTTATTCATATCTAAATTCGGTATTCTTTTAATATCTATCATAATAAATCACCTCTAATTAAAATTAATTATAGCATTTGTCACTGTAAATGTCACTGTAAAATCTTAAATACTTTTTTAACTTTTCCAAACCTCACACAGATTGATGTTAACCCGTCTCTTTTTTTACCTAATATTTTATCTGTTTGGTCTGTAACTCTCACAAAACTAGATTTCATAAAATGAGTAAATATATATTCATGGCTATTAATATCATTTTTATATTTATAGCAAAAATCTCTAATCGGCGCACATATATTAAAGACCCAGATTGGACTTACAATATATACTTTCTTATACTTTTTTAAAACAATATTAATATTTTCAATATCCATTCTCCATTGATGCATTCCAAACCTTCCACACCACCAGAAACCTAGTGTTCCATCAGTTTTCTCTTTAGTTTTTAACTCAATTATATTGGCACCGATTTCATTTGCTTTCTCATATGCAACTTTTTTTGTATAGCCCATTCTGGAGAAATATACTACAACACTACCTTTGTTTTTATTTACGTTTTTATAGTCATTGATATCAAAGATAAATTTTGATTGTATATAAAATATTACTGTTATTAAGCCGATTATAAATTGCAATAAACCTATTATAAAATAACTTATTGATAAAAAATTAGATGGTAAAATAATAAATTGAATAGTTATCCACACCATTAAAGTTATGCCAAATATAGTTCCAAGAATGAAACCTATTTTTTTATCTTTAATTATTAAGTAGGATGCAATTAAATTAGATATACCATTTACAATAAGTAAAGATATTCCTGAAAATATATAATTTTGAAAAAGAATATCACTAAATGGAAGTACACTAAAATAAGGAAGTAATGTATCCATATGTAGTAACTTTCCTGTTGGATCTATAAACATGCAAATACTTCCATATAATGCTCCGATTCCAACAAATAAGCACCAAAATAGCAATATTTTTTTAGTTCTTTTATATCTCATTTTTACCTCTTTATAAAATATTTAAGACATCTAAATTTACAGTTTTTCCTGCTTTATAATTTTCTATGCACCTTAATATAATTTCTGGTGATCTTAATTTACTTTTCATTTTTATAATTTCATCATAAGAAAACCATTTTACGTCTAGTATTTCATTTAAATTATAATCTAGTTTTTCATCTATAAGTTTTGCCCCAAAAATAATACTTAAAAATATATCATTTTCTAATACTTTATTTCCTATCTCAAGTATTCCAGTTTGAAGAATATCGCATCCGGTTTCTTCTTTTATTTCTCTTTTTAAACAATCGATTACTGATTCATTTACTTCCAAGTGACCTGCTGGTATGTTCCATTTTCCTTTACATTTTTCTTTTGCTTCTTGTACTAATAAAAAATTATTTTCTTTTTCAATTAGTCCACTAATCACAATATTTGTCATTTAATCACGTCCTTCATGCTAGTATATCATAGTAAAATAGTTACAATCAATGTTTTTATTGACTTAGACAAAGTTATAATATATAATAAAGCCAATTTAGGAGGTTTAATTATGGGTTTTAGAAAAAAATTATATTATGTTGCTTTAACTGAATTTTTATTAAATAAAAAAAATGAGATTGTAATAAATGAGAATATTTCATTAACAATCAACGTTCGTAGAGGTAATTATTGCCAATCACCTTCTAGTTGGTTAGATATTCCTTCTCTTGACTTTTTTGTAACTATTTTAAATCAAGGTATTCCAATATATAAAACTTTTTATCAAAAGATTGCTGAACCTGATTTAGATACATTGTTAAAAAGTAGTCCAGAGGTTATTAATGAATTTATTCAAAGAGATGACTTATTTTTTCATGAATATGTCACTTATTCATATTTAGATTCATCTTTAATTCAATATGAAGGAACTTATATACAATTATTACAAGATGATTTAAGTTTTAAAAATCCATCTAAATTAGTTAGAACAAATATAAAACATAAATATAATAAAATTATGTCAAGTAAAACCAAGTAGCATTTACTTGGTTTTACTTTATCAAATTATTTTTTAAACAATATGGTACTACTTCATTTTTTAATGTATTTGATAATATATCTGTACCTATACTACTTTCATACCACATAAAATTTTCTATTTCTTCGGATAAACTTAAGCTACCATCAAGTGGTCCATTGTATTTGAATACATAAAAATGTATCGGAGTTTTTCCATCACTTGTTGCTATTTCGTCAAATTCCATTACTAACTCAAATAATGTCTCATCAAAAATGGCATTATTACCTAATTCTTCATGACATTCTCTTTTAGCTGCATCAAGTGGAGTTTCTCCATCTTCTACTCTTCCACCAATCATTTGATATGTTGGTCTTTTTCTTGGTTTATCAATTAATAATTTATTATCTTTAAAAAACATTGTACCAACGACATTCATATTCTCACCTTACCTCCATATTTATTACATTATGATTGCTATCACAAGTAAAAATCATATTTACTTTTTCATCATACAAGTACTTTCTTAAATTATCATCTAGTAAGTGAGTTGTTGCTAATCTTTTTTCTTCCGCAATTAACTTTTTTATCGGTATCCAACAAGCATAGTTTTCAGGAAACTCTTGAGGTGTACCATCTATTTTACTTGCAATATATGTTTTTATAGCATATTTTTTATCTTCTGCTGGATAAATAATCTCTATCTTTCCAATGCATTTAAGTTCAACAATTGTCATCCAGTTTCTTCTTTAAATTCTCTTTGGCATGCTTGTACTTCCGATTCGCCATCTTCAATTTTTCCACCAGGAATGTCAAAAAAATCTTTGTTTATATCTTTATATCTTATACACATTATTTTATCATCTTTTATAGCAAATACTCTAACTGCATATCTAACTTTCATGTTTTTCTTTTTCTTTTTTTCGCATTTCTAATTCTTTTATAAATACTTGAAATTTAGGAAATGCACTTTTAATACGACGATAAAGTACGGTATTTTCTTGAAACCATTTTTCAATATATTGTTTTATTTTTTCTGTGTTATCTTTTCTTTCACTTTTAATTTTACCTTTTATCTTAAATAAAATATATGTTGATATAACATTATCAATTATATAAATAATAAATAATGTAATTGCTACTACTAATAAAGCTGTTGGTGATAACGTATCCACAATTTTTATAACTGCTGGATGTAAGACATAAATTATTAATGATGCAAGTAGTCCAAAAGGGATCATTGTTTCTAAACAAATTCTACCATTAATATTAAATTTTTTATTTGAATAATCCCACCATCTAACATTAAATATTTTTTCCATAAAATAACTAGTAAAATACTCAAGTAAAGAACATATTAATATAGCTTTTAAAAATACTCCGAGTATATCACTAGTATCCTTACCTACTACTAGAATGATAGCTAAACATCCCCATCCATATATTGGACAATATGGACCAATTAAAAATCCACGATTTATAAATTTGTGCTTATTCCACAATGAAACACATACTTCCATAAACCAACCTAAAAATGAATAAATAATAAAATATAAAAAATATTTACATACTATTTCCATATCTATGACCTTCTTTCTTGAATTTATTTTATCATATTGTAATTATAAATGCCATATTTAACCTTGCTTTTCAATTTTTTTTATTGTAAAATAAGCTTACAGGAGGTTAGAAAATGAAAAAAGATTTAGTTATTGATTTGCTTCGAAAAATTCAAGAAAGTTATTTAAGTTTTGAGGATGTTAAAGCTTTACTTAATAGAAACGAAAATCTTCTTAAAACAATAATGTCTGAGGAAAGTTTTAAAAGCATTGCAACTATAGTTAATTCATATAAGAATGATGAAGAGGCTCTAAAAGCTGTAAAAATTTATTTAAGTGTGGATCATGATAATCTTGATGATTCAGATATACCTTGCAAAAAAACATTAATATTTGCTCTTTTAACAAACAAAGAGTTAATAAAGTCTGGAAAGGTTTTTAAATATGTTCAAAGTTTTTTAGATATTCCAGATGAAAAATATAAAAGTTGCTATAAGACATTCTTTAATCTTTTATTAGATGACACTTTAATTAAACAAGGGCTTAATTTTACTTTTGCCAATTTTATAATTGAGCATGGTTACAAGTCAATTCCAAAATATTTAGAAGACTTGTTTACAAATGAAAGAATGTTAAAAGAACTTAAACCAGCTGAAATACTAAATAGAGCTTTAGTTATAACTCAAGCTAGTTGTCAAACTCATAACAATTTGTCTAGTATGTTTGAATTTTTCTTACTTACAAAATTGGATAATGAAGAAATGATTTTAAATTGTGCTAGAATTATTGGAGATAGTTCTCAAGTCCCTAAAGAAATATGTGATTTATTTTTAAGAACATTACCTAAACACTTGTCAAAATGTGATTATTATTTTGAAGCAGCCAAAATTATTGGCACGATGGGATCTGGTACAGGGCGTTGTGCTGCTTACAAGGTTATTGAAGCTGATAGTAACTTTGAAGACAAAAATACAATTTTATTATTACGCATTTTAAATAATTGTACATTTAAATTTTTAGGATATGGTAAATATGATGTTCAATATGGAAATGTAACTTTTCGTAGCAGTAGCGATTCAATTATAAGTGATATTAAAGCTAAAATAATTGATACTAATTATGCATATTATTATATGTTAGAAAAATCTGTTTTAGATAGTAAAAATGATGATATTAACGTTAGTGATTTATCAGTTAAACTAACTAGAATTAAAGATAATGCTAGTAAAGCATAAAAAAAGCCAATCGGCTTTTTTTGTTTATAAATAAGATTTCCAAGATTTAATTTGGAACTCTAATAATTCTAGTAGTTCTTCAGCTAATTTTTCAACTTTAGAATCAATATTATTATTTAATATTTCTTCAACTTTAATAATTCCTTTGTTAGTCCCTTCAGTTAACATTTTTGCTATTTTGGCATCATCACATTTAATTAGTTCTATTCCCGTATAAATTTCATTAAATGTTTTAATAATTATGTTTATTTCTGTTGGTTTTTCCCCTAGTTCATTTAACATTTTTGTTATATCCATTTTATTTACCATGTATTTTTTCTTAGCATCACTCATTGTTTTAGCTAAGGTTTTATCTTCAATATGCCCTTTTACCTCATCAATACCAATTATTCCCATTGCCACTATTTTATATAGTTCATTTAAAACTGTTATATCATCCATTTAAAAATCACCCATTAATAGTATGAGTGATTTTTTATGAATTATACTTCTTGAACAACTGCAATGATCATTGGTTTACATTCAGTTAAATCATAAAGATATCTACTTAATTCTTCTCGGATTTCTACTTTTATTTGATTGAAATCTATGTATTTTGGAGTTATATTTCTATTAATTATTGCCTCACATATTACTTTTATTTCATTTATCATATCTTGCGAATCTTTAACATAGATAAATCCACGAGTTGTAACTTCAGGTCCCACAAGTAAAACTTTATCTTTTTTATCTACTGTAGCGCTTATTAATACAATACCATTTTCTGATAACATTTCACGGTCTTTAATAACTAAATCCCCAATATCATCATTACTTGTTCCATCAATTAAAACATCATCAACTTTAATTCTTGCAAAATTATCTACAAGATTACCATCTTCAAATGTTACAACATCACCATTTTGTTTAAGTAAAATATTTGAATCAGGTATTCCTAAATGACTGGCTAAATTAGCATTATTAACCATATATCTATATTCTCCTTTTACGGGCATATAGAATTTTGGATTAATTAATTTAATCATAAGCATTAAGTCTTCTCGTGATGCATGATGTAATATTTCTTTTTCTTTATCAATTGTTTCAATATCACAGCCAAATTTTGCTAGTTCATTTTGTAATTTTACTAAAACTTTTTCAGTACTATCATAACGGGGTTCTGCAAAAACTATAGTATCTGTTGGTTTTAATGTAACAAATTTATCATATCCATTTAATATTTTATTCATATTTGCATATGGTGTTGTTCTATCATCCATTACTAAAAGTATGGCATTTTCGTCATTTATATTTGATAAATCACCAAGGATTTCTTCATTATAACTTATATATCCTTCTTTATGGGCAAAACTTACGACATTTTGTAATCTTTTACCCATTAGAATTATCTTTCGATGAGAATTTGCTGCAGCTTCAAATATTTCTGAAATTGTATATAAATGCGTTGGTAAAACAGAAAATATTATTCTTTTATCATGATGTTTAATAACATCACCAAAAAAGTTTACTAATCTATGTTTCGGAGATGTGTGTCCATTTTTTTCTGCAAAAGAAGATTCACAAAGTAAACATAGAACACCTTGTTTTCCAATATAAGCAATTTTACCAATATCCATATCATATGCCCCTTGCATGCTTGGGTCTATTATAAAATCTCCGGTATAACAAATAGCTCCATCTTTAGTATTAACTACATACATTACTGAATCTGGACATGAATGAGAAACTGCAATAGGAAATATAGAAACACTTCCAAAATTGATTTTCTTATGAGGTTTAATTAGTACAATATTATTTTCATTTACTCCATCTTCCATAAGTTCAAATTTAGTATATTTTGTGGCATAAACTTTTAATGTTGGAATGTCTTTTAAAAGATCTCTTACTGCTCCCATGTTTTCGGGATGACCATGAGTTATAAATAAACCTTTAATTCTTTTTTTGTTTTTTACTAAATAACTAAAGTCTGGCATAATATAATCTATACCAAGTAAATTTCCACTTGCAAACTTTATTCCTGCATCAAATACAAATATTTCATCATCTACTTCAATGACATAAGAGTTCTTCCCGCTTTCAGAAAGTCCTCCCAAACCAAAAATCTTTATTTTACTCATATATTATCACCTTCATTATCAAAAAAATAAGTTCTTCGGTAAATAAATTATACCAAAAAACTTAAATTAAATCAATCTATTTCTTCACTTAACATTTTACTTAAAGATATTATATCCAAATCCTTAAATATTATACTAT
>OLPV01000091.1_pt1 | contig 84096 bp, 65 predicted proteins | sample 1671961 | NCBI WGS metagenome assembly OLPV01 (sample SAMEA3136630, study PRJEB25190) | human gut metagenome | biome: human gut; feature: human-associated habitat; material: faeces | place: Austria | collected 2013 | reverse complement strand
TGTAGCAACAAACTTCGAAAACAGGGCATCGCATAGGTCAGCTAAATAATCATTTTCCTAACTCTCTTCGACAATTAGGGGACAACGTCGAAAGGAGAACAAATGGATAAAGACACAGCCAACTGGATTGCAGAACAGATGCAAAGGGAGCTGAGCACAAGACAACTTCGCCTGCTTCGGGAGGTAATGGAGCTAGCCATTGCAAGGAGCGAAACTTCAGACGATATCGATGCGGTTGGCCTGTTCCTGAGTGCAAAAGAGGTTGAGGGTTGTTCGCCAAAGACAATCGCGTACTACGAGAGCACCTTAAATAGGATGATCGAAGAACTGGCCATTCCGGCAACCAAGATCACTACTAACGATATCCGTAATTACCTTGCAGCCTACGAGGCAAAGCGGGGATCTTGTAAGACTACGATAGACAACATTCGCAGGATCATAGCGAGCTTCTTTGCCTGGCTAGAAGACGAGGATTTCATCGTGAAGAGTCCTGCAAGACGCATCCGACACGTAAAGCAACCGAAACTCGTTAAAGGCGTTTTCACGGACGAGGAGCTCGAAACACTGCGCGATGGGTGCAAAAACGCTAGAGACTTGGCAATCGTCGACTTGCTAGCGTCGACCGGGATGCGCGTGGGCGAACTTGCTTCCCTCAATCGCAACGACATCGATTTTACGGAACGAGAATGCATTGTCACAGGCAAGGGCAACAAGCAGCGCATTGCTTACTTTGACGCAAGAACGAAGCTTCATCTTCAGGCCTATCTCGCAGAGAGGACCGATGACTGCCCTGCCCTGCTTGTGGCAATTAGGGGCGATGCGAAACGATTGAGCATAGGGGCAATCGAACTCAGGTTGAGAAACCTTGGAAAGAACTCCTCTGTGAAACGTGTTCACCCGCATAAATTTCGCCGAACGCTGGCAACAAGCGCCATCGACAAAGGAATGCCAATCGAACAGGTACAAAAACTTCTAGGACATGAGAAAATAGAAACAACAATGCACTACGCCCTGGTGAGCCAGAGCAACGTGAAGGCATCACATAGGAAGTATCTAGAATGATTGCAACCTTGAACGATATCTGCAGCTACAGGAACGAAACCGTTGATTTAAACGAAGCCACGCTCGAGGAATACGTCTCGACAGAATCTATGCTTCCAAATCGCGGCGGGGTCGGCGTTGCATCCTCTTTGCCTGGCACTGGTAAAGTCAAATTATTCAAAGCTGGCGATACGCTTATTTCCAACATTCGTCCCTACTTCAAAAAGATCTGGAGAGCGGATCGCAATGGCTACTGCTCTAATGATGTTCTGGTGTTTAAGGCGGACGGCTGTTTGCCGGACTTTCTGTATTGGATGCTTTCGAGTGATGATTTCTTTGCGCACATGACGAAAACCTCCAAAGGCACCAAGATGCCACGTGGAGACAAGAACGCAATCATGCAATACGAGATCAGCCTCCCGAGCTTAATTGCCCAAGAGGCTGTTTGCAGTGTCCTGAATCCGCTTCAGAAGAAAATGATCAGCAACGTTAAGCTAAATGATTATTTAGCTGCGTAACTACCCTGAACAATATCTACCAACTTGGAGCCAAATGCCGTTCGAGAATATTCAATCTCGTTTTTTTGAACAGTACTTAATGAGCCGTATGTTATGCCTACGTGACCATCTCCCGTCGGAACAAACACGCTCGGTCTATTGGTCTCAACCATTAAGCCTAAGCCGACAAGTCGCAACACAGCCGCTGGAGTTTCGGAAATCTTTTGGCTATATGTATTCGAGTTGCAAAGCATCGAGAAATCGCCAGGCAACAGCTTTTCGATCGTCTCTGCATAACACGCCAACTCATCCCACGAGATACGATCATCAAGGAACGCAATGAAAAGCTGGGCAAGCATCTGAGGGCTGTCGTATCCAACATACCTGTCAATCATGGTCAGCAGATACTCAACATGTTCGGATTGGCTCTTCTTATCGTCTTCTGAAAATTTATTCTTGAACCAATCGACCTCTTTTTTCGACGCAACGCCCTCGTTGACCCTCTGGATAAAGGAGATCAACTTCTTAGTAAAATGAAACGATGAAAAGCCCTTATATGCGTTATAGGCGCCAACCGCCGTTTTCAAAATCGGGACACTTTCGATTATGTCTCCGTAATCATCAAGCGCTTCGCCAAGCATTCCATCAATAACCAGCTCAGAATAATCAAGAGCTAAATCACCCTGATCAGAAGCGATGCTCTTGACAAAATCATTCGTAATGCCACCCGAAACTGACTCAAAGCCGCCCGTATTGTTACCGTTTTCCATCAAATCTAGATGCCCCTTCAGCTTGATCAAATAACTGCGTCAAGTCTACCTTCGAGACGTCAATCTCTCCAGACATGAGCTTGGGCAGAAGGGCGTCTCGGAGATTAGCAAGATGGTTACGCTCTTCGAGCAAAACCTCGCGCTGATCTTGAATCGTTCGCAGTATGCTCTCTATTTCGTCTCGTTTCGATTCGGGAGCAAACATCAACTCGAGCTTTGGAATGTTGCGAACGTTCAGGGCGTTCATGATGGTTCCTGAGTCTGTTCTTTTTTCTATTTCGTAACGCATAGCCTTTGAGCAAAGTGCGGTAATCAATGTTGCTGGATATTGATAAGGCCTGATACATGTCATATTTCTTCCCATGGCAGCTTTCGTGCCGCGAGGCGCCTGCGAAACCGCGCCAATACGGCCAACATTCGTGATTACACAATCCCCGGGTTCAATCTCACAACGGCTAATCCATTTTTCATAATCATTTTCGGAAATCCAAAATGTGTCCTGCATGTTTAAAATGCCGTCATCGAATATATTGTTTAGCTGGATGAGGGGCCTACCCTCGCTTTGTCGTTCAGGTTTTTTCGAATGGAGACAGTCAACTACAGCCGCCACATCACCAACAGTAACGACGATGCCATTTTTCGTCCACTCAGCATACAGAACCTGTTGAAGCTCAGCTAAATAATCATTTAGCCGTTTATTAATTTGTTCTTTATCGTATATACCATCAAGAATGGAAACAATTTTACACTGCTCATCAATAGAAGGAAGTTCTATTTCTATTCTTGAAATATCACGAGGATGGACTCGAAAAACTTTCATACCTGTTACATACTGGCGTAAAAGCTTTTTAAAAAGCTGAGTATGAAGCAAGTAGTTAAGATATGCCGGAAGTACTATGTCTTTCCTGATAACTCTCATTATTGTCGTTTCTGTACCAGCAACAATTCTATAGTCATCAACATTTCGAACCATAAAAGAATGGCCTAAATCTTCAACTGTTTCAGAAGTTAATACGTAAACAATGTCTTCCTGCTCAATATATTGATCAGGTTTAACACGTTCTTCCTTCGAAATAAAAGGAATCGGTTTCTGCGAATTTGCAGCATCAATATATAAATCAAATCCCTTATACAAATCACCGTAATGAATATACTTTAAATCACCAGATTCAAACATTCGCACACGCGGAACGCTTGCTCCTTTACTAAAAGAGCAAATCTCTCCTATCGAATAAACAGTTCTAGAACCCATACCCAATCGCCTCCAGATTCTTCTTAATCTGCTCCTGCAAGCGATTAGATTCTTCGAAACACTTTGCAATGTCAGAAGTCAAGCGCTCCATTTTCTGTTCAAATGGTTCACCATCATCTTCGATATCAGCAATACCCACATAACGGCCCGGAGTAAGAATAAAGTCCTGCGCAGCAATGCCTTCCGTATCTACAACCGCACAGAAACCCTTCTCATCCTCAAGGGTTCCATCACGATAATCATCGAATGATTTAGCAACCTTTTTAATATCTTCTTCAGTAAATTCACGAAGCTTACGGGAAACCATAGTTCCCATTTCACGCGCATCAACAAATAATGTCTTGCCAGGCTGCTTCTTTTTCTTGGAAATAATCCAGAGACTAACTGGAATACCAGTGCTGTAGAAAAGCTTATCAGGCATAGCAACAATACCTTCAATAAGATCCGCTTCCACTAAAGCCTTCCTAATATCACCCTCGGTACCAGTTTGGGAAGACAAGGAGCCATTAGCTAAAACCATACCCATGCGTCCATTTGGTCCAAGATGATGAACCATATGCTGAACCCAAGCAAAGTTTGCATTACCCTCTGGTGGAATTCCATAATCCCAACGTGGATCTTCCTTAAGCTTATCTCCGCCCCAATCCTTCAAATTGAACGGAGGATTAGCCAAGATATAGTCAAAACGCTCAGTTTTATGGATATCGTTAAAGAATGTATCCGCATTAAACTTGCCCAAATCCGCATCAATGCCGCGGATAGCAAGATTCATAGTTGCCATTTTCCAGGTGGTTGGATTGCTTTCCTGACCATAAACAGAAAGATCATTAATATTGCCCTGGTGATTCTTTACGAATTCAGCAGACTGAACGAACATGCCACCAGAACCACAGCAAGGGTCATAAACACGGCCATGGAATGGCTCAATAATCTCAACAAGGGTTTTTACAACACATGCAGGAGTATAGAATTCGCCTGCATTCTTTCCTTCTTGAGAGGCAAACTGGGAAAGACAATACTCATAAGTTCTACCGAGAATATCTCTTGTGTCGCCCTTTTCAGCCATTTGGACATTGGTAAACAAGTCAATTACTTCGCCAAGCTTAATCTTGTCCAACTCCTGACGAGCAAAGTCTTTAGGCAAAATATTCTTTAACTTATCGTTTTCAGCTTCAATTGCACGCATAGCTTCATCAATTGTTTTACCATTTTCAGGAGTATGGGCAGCTGCAGCAATTACGCTCCAGCGAGCGTTTTCGGGAACAAAGAAGATATTCTCCGCCAAATACTCGTCACGATCTTCTTCGTCGCCATACCCTTCATCAAGGAGCTCCTGATATCGAGCATCAAACTTATCTGAAATGTACTTCAAGAAAATGAGACCTAATACAACGTTCTTATATTCCGAAGCATCAATATTTCCGCGAAGCTTGTCAGCAGCTTTCCAAATCTGCTGTTCAAATCCAATTTCTGCAGTATTGTCAGTTTTCTTTGCCATACCTTATTCCTTAATAAACCTGATTATCAGCCCAAAGTTCACACTGAGACATTACGGTTTCCATTGCCTCATCAGCACCCTCTGGTGGGTATTTATATTTACGAAGCAAACGCTTAATTGTACGTCTCATACCAGCGCGTGCGCTTTCCTTACGTTGCCAGTCAATGGTAGAGCTCTTACGCATTGCTTCAGTTAATTCGCGAGTAATAGCTACAAGCTGATCATTATCGTAAAAATCCTTCACGGCTTGTGGCTTGGTAATAGCATCGTAGAACGCCATTTCTTCGGTGTTTAAACCAAGCTTTTCTGCCTCGGAACGATCCTTCATCATCTCACGAGCCATATCCATAAGCTCTTCGATAACTTGAGCGTTAGAAAGCATGCCGTTTATGTAGGCATTAATAGTGCCCTGAAGTTGATCACTAAACTTAGTAGCCTTTACAACACTTGTTCGCTTGTATTCCTTTACCTTTTCTTTAATAAGACGTTTCAGGCTCTCAACAGCAATATTCTTCTCTTTCATACTTGCAATCTCTTTTAAGAAAGATTCATCAAAGAGAGAAATCTCCACCTTATCCTTTTCGAACAAGTCAATAACGCCATCAGCGTGAACAGTTTGCTCAAGAATTGCTGTCACTCGCTTATTAAACTCAGCGTAAGTCATACCTCCGCCACCAGAACCACTTCTACCAGTGATTCGGAGCACCTGTACACGCAAAACGCTTAAGTATGCCGCCTCATGTTGGTCTTTTTCGCTTACCAAACTCTTGCACAAAGAAAGAGCCTGATTCATAAGCTGACATTGTTTAATAAAGTCTTCCATGTCTTCTGAATGATTTTTATCAAGCAACCAGTCAGTACCTTCAGCAATAGCTGTTGCGAGCTCATATTTCTTATCAGTGAAAATTAGCTTTTGGTAGTCATAGCCATACATCAAATCACGGCAGACATCTAATTTCTCCAAGAACTTTGGATAAGCAGTAGCCGCAATGTTCATGTCTCCGTATTTGGATTGGTCGCGCTGGGTATAGTCCTTCATTGCCTGCTTTAAAGCACGAGCAATGCCAATGTAGTCAACAACCAAGCCACCTTCTTTACCCTTGCAAACACGGTTTACGCGAGCAATAGCCTGCATAAGGTTGTGACCCTTCATAGGCTTAAATACATACATAGTAGAAAGGCTAGGAACATCAAAACCCGTGAGCCACATATCAACAACGATGGCAATCTTTAACGGATCGTCATCCTTCTTAAACTTGCGTTCCATTTCTTTTTTATGGGTTGCACCACCACATACCTCAAACCATTCTTCTGGATCCTGGTTCGACATTGTCATTACAACGCCAACCTTCTCTTTCCATTCTGGTCTGAGCTCCATAAGTCTGTAGTAAATCTTCATTGCTACAGGGCGCGAGTAAGCAACAATCAAAGCCTTGCCAGCAAGAACGTCTTCTCGATTAGTTTCATAATGGGTAACAATATCCTGGCACAATGCGTCAATCGTTTCAGGAGTACCAAAGATAGCATCCAAGCCACCAAGGTCACGCTTAGATTTCCTTACACTGGCTTCATCTGCTTCGCGTGCAAACTCACTATATAAACCGTCCAACTGCTCCAAAGTATTTGGATCCAAATGGAGCGCAACTACACGGCTCTCGTAATAAACAGGCTTAGTTGACTCGTCTTCAACAGACTGAGTCATGTCATAAACGTCGATGTAATCACCAAAGATTTCGCGCGTGTTCTTATCTTCGGTAGAAATAGGTGTGCCGGTAAATCCAATGTAGGATGCGTTAGGAAGCGCTTTACGGACAATGCGAGCTGCACCAATGGAAATATTGCCATGCTCATCCATTTTCTCAGTTAAGCCATACTGACCACGATGAGCCTCATCTACCATTACAACAACATTCTCACGATCGCACAGCGGCTCGTCTCCATCCATGAACTTCTGCATAGTGGTAAAGATAATTCCGTTTGCTTCTCTACCAATGAGCTTGTCTTTAAGGTCTTGCCTACTAGATGCCTGCACAGGCTTCTGACGTAAGAATTCGGAACACCTACTAAACTGTCCAAACAACTGATCATCTAAGTCATTTCGGTCAGTAATTACTACAACAGTTGGGCTTTCCAAAGCTTCCTGAAGTAAGTGAGTAAAAAACACCATTGATAGAGATTTGCCACTACCCTGGGTATGCCAAAATACGCCAATTTTGCCGTGGTTTCCGACAGCTTCTTTAGCTTTAGCAATAGCCTTCTTAACACCAAAGTATTGATGATAGCCAGAAAGAATCTTTATGGTTCGCTCGGAATTTGCGTCAAAACAAACAAAGTTTTTAATGATGTCTAAAAGGCGTTCTTTAGTCATCATTCCATCAAGCTGAGTCTTCCAAGTGGCAGCCTGAGTATTCGAATAGTCACCGTCAGCTGTTTTCCAAGAAGAATATCTATCCTCGTTTGCAGTAATGGTGCCCACCTTGGTAATAGCCATATCGCTCATTACACAAAAGACATTCGGAATAAACATAGAAGGAATATGTTGCATATACTGTCTGAGCTGAAGATAAGCATCAGAAGCATCCACTTCCTCGCGTGAAGGACTCTTAAGCTCAAACAATACAAGCGGCATGCCATTTACGTATGCAATTAAATCAGGACGCTTCTCAGAATATTCAACAAAGGTCCATTGATTCACAATGTGAAATTCATTGTTAAGGGGATTGTCGAAATCTAAAAGATAAACGATGTCGTTTCGTTCTTCTTTACCGTCAAAAAATCTAACTTCAACACCGGACTGTAAATAGTTGTGAAATGCTTCATTTTTCTGCTCGAGAGTACCGCCTTCAACATTAGAAATCTTAAGAACGGCTTCTTCAATTGCTTGATAAGGAAGCTTTGGGTTAATTCGGCGTAGACAGTCTTGAACAACGCCAGGAAGAAATACATCACGATAATCAGCGCTAGACCTAGGAAAGTCCGGTCCATACAGATGCGCGTAGTCAAGATTATCAACGAAGTAGTTAATTAAAGCCTGCTCGTAAAAATCTTCATTAATAAAAGAATAGGTAAAACTTTGATTTTTTGCCGACACGACTAGTCCCCCAATAGTTCCATTGACCATCTTGTTCGATTTTATCATTCACTCTCTATGTCGATTAAATACAAGAGAGACTTAATCAACTCAAAATCAAACCTCAACAGGTTATTGTACGTTTTGGTCCAAACGAAATTGACGAACTTGAGTTTCTTGAAAGCCAAAAATACATGGCCCAATACATTAAAAACCTAATTCGCGCAGAAATGAAAAAGAAGCATAAACACTAATGACGATACTTGCTTAGGCAATAGGTAGCGTCATATGCGTCACGGCCGTCATTAAAGAAGCTTCTATCAAAAAACAAACCAAAAAGATAAAAAACATCAAAATACAGCTTTGGAGTTCAATAATTTCCTGCAACAAAAAGTCATTCCTGTACGATTCCTGTAAAACCAACGTACAGCACATGCTGCAAAAACCTAACATTTTGCAAAATAGAGAAAACTAGAAATTCTTACTAAAAATAAGAAAACCCCATTTGACCTGGGGCTTTAATAAGAAACAGCCACCAAAAGGTGACTGGGAAAATCTTGGTCGCGGGGGGCGGATTTGAACCACCGACCTTCGGGTTATGAGCCCGACGAGCTGACCAGGCTGCTCCACCCCGCAATATGTAATGCGTCTAACGCAAGAAAATAGTATACCAAGATTTTTTCTTCGCGCAAGTCCCAAATTGCATTTTTTTAAAAGTTTCGAAGCTTTGCAGGACCCTTTATTTCTTAATTAAATTTGAAATGATCTCAATAAGCTCATTAGTGTCAATTGGCTTAGAAATGTGATCGTCCATGCCCGCTTCTTTTGCCTTCTTCTTATCTTCGTCAAATGCGTTTGCGGTCATAGCAACAATAGGCATGTTTGCCTTTGCTGGATCATCCAATGCTCTGATTTGGCGTGTTGCTTCATGGCCATCCATGATAGGCATCTGAATATCCATCAGCACCAAATCATACGTATTTGCAGGCGCGTTTTTAACTTTATCCAGAGCAATTTGTCCGTTTTCGGCAGTTTCAATAACAAAACCGTAGAACTGCAAAAGCTCCGTAGCAATTTCACGATTAAGTTCATTGTCTTCAACAATAAGGATGGTCTTACCCTTAAATTGCTCGTTGTCTTCTGCCTCAAGAAGAACCTTTTTTTCCTCTTCTTGATATCCCAATGCCAAAAGCAAAGAGTCACGCAAATCAGACATGAACATAGGCTTAGAGCAGAATGCGGTAACACCCGCTTCCTTTGCCTCGGCCTCAATTTCAGCCCAGTCATACGCAGTCAAGATAATGATAGGAATTTCATCCCCAATAACATGACGCACCTGTCGTGTTACTTCAATACCATTCATATCAGGAAGTTTCCAGTCAATGATATAAACGCCAAACGCATCATTCATCTCGAAAGCATGCTTTGAGCGAAGCACTGCTTCCTTACCTGACAACGTCCACTCAGATCTCATGCCAACCTTGGTAAGCATCTTTGAAACGCTGTCACAGGTATCGAAGTCGTCATCAACAACTAAGGCCTTCAAGCCCTCAAGCTCTTTGATTTGTTCAATGCTGCGGCGCTCTTTTTGGAGCCTAAACATTAAGGTAATGACAAACTCGGTTCCTCTGCCTTGTTCGGTGGTAAGTTCAATAGTGCCTCCCATCATATCAATGATGTTTTTAGCAATAGCCATGCCAAGGCCAGTACCCTGAGTACGACTTACCGTAGAGGTATGCTCGCGCTCAAATGGCTCAAAAATATGCTCGGCAAACTCAGGGCTCATGCCAATACCGGTGTCTTTTACGCGGATTTCGTAAAGGCCCTTACCTGCAGGTGCGTTATTGAGCTGAGCAACACGTACTGAAACCTGTCCTCCTGGAGGGGTGAATTTCACGGCGTTAGAAACCAGATTGAGCAATACCTGGTTAAGGCGCATCTTGTCGCAGTAAACATCTTCATCAACTACATCTAACACATCCATAAACAGATCAAGCTGCTTTGCGTGAACCTGAGTAGAAATGATGGTTCTAATATCGTGCAAAACATCCGATAAGTTTACTTCTGTTTCTTCCAAGCGAATCTTTCCGCTTTCAATGCGACTCATATCTAAGATGTCATTAATCAAAGAGAGCAGATGATTGCTTGAAGATAAAATCTTAGATAAGTAATCTTTAACCTTTGCTTCGTCGTTAGCATTTTCTGAAGCAATAGTTGCATAACCAATAACGGCATTCATAGGAGTTCGAATATCATGACTCATGTTAGAGAGGAACATGCTCTTAGACCTATTAGCAGCATCAGCTACCAGTAGAGCATTTTCAGCAGTTTCTTTTAATCGTTGCAGTTCTTTATTTGTTTTTTGTTCAATCTCAACTTGGCGTTTATTGTTCTGGGCGCGCAACAAGCTTCCTGCTGCAAGAATTACCAACAACGCGAAAACGGTAAAGCATACTACTAACAAGATGATGGTGCTGTTTACCATATTCATAGTATTAACCGCAACATATTCTGCAGGAATAAGAAGCATAAGCGTAGTGTCAAAAGTATCAATTCTTGTAAGCGCATAGAAATATTCAACGTCATTAATCATTACGTCAGCAACAGCAACGCCTTCATTGTCAAGCTGCTCTTTTACCCCTTCAAAGCTTCCGCCTTGAACATAAGTTGCATTATTTAAAGCTTTATAAATATTTCTCGCATCGAGAATGTCTTCTTCTGCGTCATGATACGCAACTATGCCATCAGGCCTAATAATGTAAGTAGCTGCTTTACCTTCAAAAGATTCAGTGCTGTAGTAATCCTTCAAGGTAACAATATCTTTCAAAAGCGCTACATAAGTGATAGTTCTTCCTGAAGCTTCAATAGGACGAGGAGTATTGAGCTTTTGGACAAATGCAAGATACGTGCCCTTAATAGAGCTGGAGTTCGTCACAAAAATGTGCCGTTCGGCTCCATCCGAAAGCTTGCCAACATCGTTCCAAATTCCTGCTTCTTTTTCGCTTGTATAAAGATAGCCCTGGGAATCAATGAGAACAATTCTTGATCCAAACTCTTGCGTGTTGAAGTGTCGTTCAAGCTCAGCAATTCCCGAAACAATGTCTTCTTTATCCCCGAATTCGTCTTCTTCAATAGAATTCGATAAGGCTTCAACCTCATACCAATACATAGAAAGACCCTGCTCAAGATTAGCCTTAACCTGAACAACCATTTCCTTGAGCTGATTGGAGCGCTCTTTGAGAGTTTCTTGCATCAAGAAGTTTTGAATAAAAAAGACGCCCAGGACAAGAAAGAGCACAACAACCAAAGTAAATACCACTGGAATAATGTTCTGACTCTTTGGTTTTTGCTGCATCATTTCTTATCCTTCGGCGTCTGATTGGGTACGAGGCTTTGTTAGTTGGTTTGTTTGTTAGTTAGTTAGTTAGTTAGTTAGCTAAATAGCATTCGCTAACAAACTGCTCACTAGTTAGCTCAGCTTCAGATAATCCGTAGGAGCTTCCAGCTGACCACCCTTCTCAATTAAGCGATTCTTTACAAAGTCCTTACACTTGCTCTTTGCATCAATGGTGTATTCCCCAACATCAACCAACTTCTCAACTGCAGGTAAGTACCAGTCCTGATCGCAGCAAAGAAGGACTTTATATGTCTTGCCCATATCAAGAGGCTGACCATTTACGGTAATGGCATTAAGAACGTATTCGCCATCCTTCTTAGTAATATCCATCTCGAAACCAGCAGATGCATACAAAGTACTATCGTTGCAAACAGATCCACGAGTGTCTTTAATGGTCAACGTTTCCTTTACCAAATTGAACAAGGTTTCACCAGTAATGTTCAAATAAACCTGGTTGCCACCATCGCGAGGCATTAAATAATCAACTTCGGTTGCAGTGTAATCACCAGCTGAAATAGAACCTGCGGCATAACATGCCTGACCAAACACGAAGTCTGCATCAGATTCAGCAAGGATAGTGTTAAACAATGCTGATGCCGCCTGATTTCCGTGTTCTGGAGTGAAATCATTAGAAATAGCAGTATCAATATGAGCAGCAACAGGTTCTTCCTCTTTTGTTGCTTCAAGCAGCGCATTGAAGGAATCATAAGCCTGCTGTGGAGTAGTAATCTTGCCATTCAAGATATCCTGCACAACAGTTTGAGAAATACTGAACATATCATTAGAAGCTAAGCGAATATAGAGCTTGTTTTCAGCCACATAAGGCTTGATGTTTTCAAGTGCTGGCAGAAGCTCTAACTCAACATCCTTATTGTAAGGAATCATATTCTTGCCTGTTGCAATACAATTCAAACCTTCTTGATTAAGCATTGCGTCCATGATTTCAAGGATGAGCTTTTCGTGCTCTGGATCATCCATTCCCTTGTTGCTTGCAGCAACTTGGAAGTTTGGATAGGTAAGATACCAGGAATTCTCAGCATCATCAGCAAAGTAAGGGAGCAATTCTGAAACATCGCCTTCACGGCCAGAATAAGTCTCTACGTCTACTCCCGTACCGCGATACATAGCCAACTTGCCTTCCTGATACAACTTCTTTGGATCAGGATTTTGCATTTCAGTTGTTTCTGGACCCAAGTTTGCTTTTTCTTTTACATCAAAGAACTTTTCGAATACTGGAATCCATACGTTTTCATCAAGCTGGTTAGTTGCGCCACTTTCGTAAGCCTGACGCCACTGACGTCCTTCCATGGAAGAAAGTTCGGCAATGGAAAAGCCCTGCAGGGTTTCCATGCAAGTATAGTCAGAAGCAAAGTCGGAGAGGTATCCTTTAATACCTTTCTTTTCGAAAGCTTGGCAAGCATATACGAAAGAATTGTAATCGGTAGGAACTGGAATATTATTTTCTTCGAACAATGTTTTGTTGATGATAATGCTATCAACTTCAGCGCAAGCAGGAAGCCAGTTTATAGTGCCATCATTGTAGGTATAGCTATCTAGGTAAGTTCCGTAGAAGGTGGAAGCTAAATCAGTGTCACTTAAATCATACAAAGAATCCTTAAGTCCCGTAACGTCTCCCAAAGAGAAACGACGTACGGTCATGATGTCAGGAAGACTATCTCGTTCGTTTAAGTAACGATAATAATCAGTTGAATTAACAGCCAGTTCAAACTCAAATTCAACATCAGGGAATTTCTCAACAAGATATGGTGCATACGTTTGCAGCAGTGCGTTACCCCAAAGGGCAATGGTGACTTTTTCTTTTTTACCATTTTGAGATGATTGCTGAGCTGAGCAGCCCACTAACATTGATGCAGCCAATACAAAAGAGAGTAGTAAACATACTAGTTTCTTCAGTTTCATAACTGTGACCCCTTCCCGTCCACAGTTAGCGTTTTTCGGTTGGCCGAAAAACGCAAAAAGACCTGATTTTTGTCCCGTAAGTACACAGGTTTTCAATTATCTATATACGAGAGGAGTCTAGCAGAAAAATAGGTATTTACCTAATATAGGTCAAATCATTATAGGTCCGCATTAGCACTGTCTCGTGTTATCATCATCATATGAAGATTACGTATGAACAGAACCTCATTGATTACATGAAAAAGAAGGGCTACTCGGCTATTGCTATTGATAGAGTAGACGCTGTTGGTTGCTGTGCAGATTTGTCTGAGTTACATCTATACTTCCCTAAAGAAAAAACTGTAGAACAGCTTAAGAAATCAGGTTGCCGCGTTCTGCAGAGCGAAATGGGAGAAGTTCTTGTCTGCAGAGGTCTTGATGTGGACGAAGAAATCACTTTTGGCCTTAAAAGCTTCTTTGGTGCAAAGGACATTACCGTAAAAGGAATACGTGCGTTCACTCTTTAAATCGAGCTGCTTAACCCTTAACAAACTAGTTTCTTTACCCATAATGAAACAGTCTCTTCATTCTTGATGAACTAACTGCTTTACCCTTAATGAAATAGCTACTGTATCCTTAAGATTTTTTTGCTTGTTTGCTCAAGAATATTTCCCAACGTAAGAACATCGGTTTTCCGCAACAAGGCTAATTCTTCCAGTGTTTCTTCCAATACTCTGCGCCATTCAAAGGCGCTAAAAGCTTGATCTTCGCTCGAAGGTAAATCGGATTCTAATAGAAGCCTCTCTTCAGGAATTTGTATTGCGTACGCTCTTCCTCGTTTTGTGTTTAGCATTCTCTTGTTAACCGAGAAATAACACCCCGCATCCAACGCTCTTTTAAGTTCTTCTCCGCTTCCATTAAACCAGTGAAAAATTACTACAATTTCTTGCGCAGAGCTCTTTTCTGCAATTTTGTGGGCAGGGGTTTCTCCTTTAGTTTCGTAGGCAGAGATACCGCCTGAAATATCTTGCGCAAAAGCTACTGTTTCAGCTTCCCAGGTAGTGGCTCTTTCTGCAAAAACTCCACTTTTCTCCAGCAGATCAAGCACTTCGCTTGCCGCTTTCGAACTATGGATTGAAAGCACCGCCCATTCTTTTTTTGCAATTATCTTTAATAAAGCAAGAAAAGCTTCCTTTTGAGCCGAAAACGCCGCCGCAAAGCGTTCGCTTCCATCAAGCCCCACTTCCCCAATAAAAGGGGACAATTCAGCGTTCGTGCAAGCACGCTGGAGTGTTTCTTCAAAAGCACCCGTGTTTTCCACCCACCACGGATGAAGCCCTGCTCCCAGCACAAATCCGTAAGGAAGTTTTTCTGCTTGATTGATTATCGATTCGTATTCTTGCGGGGTCACCACATTTCCAAAACCGCTAATTCCTAAATCAGCGGCTTGGCTGAGCAACTCATACGCACACGAAGAAAAACCCGGATGGCAATGCATATCAAAAAGTTGGCCGGAGTATGTATACGCGCTTTCTTTCATCACAAATAGGTGCTTTCTCTCACAAGTACTTTCTTTCACCATGAACCACCTAAGAATTAAACTTTTTCTTAGTTCAAATGTACGTAATTAATTGATAATTAATCTCATTTAATATATAATATCAAAACTAGCGAAGGAGGTTAGCATGGCTCGCAACACCGTTCAACAAGCACTTATTGAACAGGCTCTTCACGAGCTTGATAACCATCCTACTGCTGAAGAAGTTTTTCTCTCTGTCTCCAAAGATCACCCTTCAATTGGAATTGCTACGGTATATCGTACGCTCAACAAACTGGTTGAAAACGGCAAAGCCCGTAAGGTTTTTTCTCCATCGGGAGCTGATCGATTCGATTACGTTGTAGAGACTCACTATCACATCCACTGCAAAGAATGCGGCGCCATAACTGATGTGTCGGTAGAGCTTCCTCCAACTATTCTTGATCAAGCACGAAACAACTCTGACTATACCATTGATTCATTCATGATTCATTTTGAGGGGCTTTGTCCGAAATGTAAAAACGCAGAAGAAAAGCTTTAAAGCTATTAACAAATAGAAAGGGGACCACGGTGGCAATTGATAGTAAAGCATTTCATAAAATGAGTTATGGGCTTTACCTTCTCTCAACAAAATCGGGAGACAAGGTTAATGCATGCATTATTGATGCTGCTATGCAATCGGCAGCAGATCCGAAGCATATCACCATTTCCTGCATGGCCTCAAACTACACACCTGAACTAATTAGAGAGAGTAGAGTTTTCAATCTCTCTGTGCTCACCATGAGCACCCCTTATGACGTTTTCCAACGCTATGGCATGCAAAGCGGCCGAGAAGTTAATAAACTCGTTGATGCTTCTGACTTAGCGTATAGCGAAAATGGCTTGGTTTATTACACCAAAGCAAACGCATTTTTCAGCTGTGAAGTAATTGATGAAGCTGATTTGGGAAGCCATATTCAATTCACGGCAAAAGTAGTTGAAGCGCAAGCTCTTTCCAATGAGGAAAGCATTACTTATGGCTATTATCGTAACAATGTGAAAACCATTGCTGCGAAGGCAAGTACTGCCAGCACGTTGGCAGAACCCAAAGATAAAACCCAGAACGAATCAAGCAATTCGTCAGATCAAGGAGGAAAGACTATGACTAAATGGGTATGCAAAGTATGCGGTTATGTTTATGAAGGAGAACAGCCTCCAGAGCAGTGCCCAATGTGCAAGCAGCCTGCAAGCATGTTCGAAAAAATTGAAGGTGAAATGGAGCTTGCTGCAGAGCATGAGTACGGCGTATACGGCAAGACCGTAAAGAACAACGACGCAATTTCTGAGGAAGACAAGCAGTACATCTTCGAGCAGTTGAAGGCAAACTTCGAAGGCGAATGCTCTGAGGTTGGTATGTATCTTTGCATGGCTCGCATTGCACATCGTGAGGGCTATCCAGAGGTTGGCTTGTACTGGGAGAAGGCAGCTTACGAAGAGGCAGAGCATGCAGCTAAGTTTGCAGAGCTTCTCGGTGAAGACCTTGAGCCTAACATGAAAGCAACCACCAAGGATAACTTGGCATGGCGTGTTGATTGCGAATTTGGCGCAACTAAGGGTAAGTTTGATCTTGCATCTTGCGCTAAGAAGAATGGCTTGGACGCAATCCATGACACTGTTCATGAGATGGCTCGCGACGAAGCTCGTCACGGCAAGGCACTTAAGGGCCTCTTGGAGCGCTATTTCGGCTAAGATTAGTCTTGTTAACAAGCTACTTGGCAACAAACAAACATAAGCACTTTGAGCTTATACCTGCTTGTTCATATAATGCGTAACAAGTTTACTTTACCCGCCAGTTCTTGTTTGAGCTGGCGGGTTTTTTTTGGAAGGAAACTATGGCTACTAAGAAAAAGACAAAAAAGAAGGTAAATCGCCCAAGCTATTCTGTTTGCTTATGGGGCCTTGATGAAACCACTCAAAAAGGTGCAACCCTTCGCGCGCTTTTTAAAGAAATGAATATTCCGGTACGAACTATTAAAGAAAACCAGCTTGGCGATGCAGTAGGAAGCGTTGCGGGTCTTATTGGATTCCGTCCTTCTTTTAAGCCTTTCGAAGAAAATGCTTGCTTGGAAGAATTCATTCTATTCAATAATGTTCCTTCCAAAAGCATTCAAGCGTTTCTTGCCTTATCTCGCGAACGTGATTGCTGGGTAGACCACAAAGCTGTTATCACCAAATTCAACAAAACATGGCCTTTGAACGAGCTTATGATCCAAATTGCTCAAGAGCACGCCCAACTCACACAAGAAAGCGAACCTATCAGCAATCCCGATTCTGCTGAAGAGAACTAGTACGCGTACTCCACTGCGCCTGATTCATACTCAGCTACAGCCGTTCACTTTACGTCTGGTTCATACCAAGCTGCAGCCGTTAGTACCACTTTACTTCTGGTTCATACTCAGCTGCAGAAGTGCGAACTACTTTGCCCTGGTTTGCCCTACTCTGCCTCTGGCTCATATTCCACTGCATCCAGTTCGTTTTCTGGATCAATGTCGTTAATGTCCTCAACGGGAGGCTTCAAGCCTTCAATGGCTTTTCCTTCTTTCTGAGAATAATCCCAAAGAGCAGCATGTACGGCTTCTTCTGCTAAAAGTGAACAGTGCACCTTTACTGGCGGTAAACCTTCCAAAGCTTCCTGAACTGCTTTGTTGGTTAGCTGCATTGCTTCAGATACTGACTTTCCCTTCAAAAGTTCGGTTGCCATTGAAGAAGAAGCTATAGCCGCACCACAGCCAAACGTCTTAAACTTTACGTCCTGAAGGATTTCGTTGTCGTCAATGTCTAAATAGATGCGCATAATGTCACCGCATTTTGCATTACCTACGGTGCCAACACCCGATGCGTTTTCTATTTCCCCCACGTTGCGAGGGTTCATGAAATGATCAATTACCTTATCTGAATATTCCATAGTAGTATCTTTCTTTATTTGTTACTTATTTCTCAGGATGTTTTGCCTTAAAGTCTTCCCATAACGGAGACATGCTACGAAGCAGTGCTACCGTCTCTTTTAAGGTTTCAACGGTGAAGTCAATTTCCTCTTTTGAAATTTGCTCAGACAAAGACAGGCGAATAGTGCCGTTTGCCAAACTATGAGACAAACCAATTGCTAACAAAACGTGGCTTGGGTCTAACGATGCCGAAGCGCAAGCCGAACCAGAAGAAGCGCAAATACCATTCGCCGCCAACTTAAGAAGCACTGATTCGCTCTCGATAAACCTAAACGACACATTAATGTTGTTAGGAAGACGATGTTCTAAGCTGCCATTAATCTTTAGGTAAGGAATTTCGGCCTTAAGGCGTGCAATTGCATAATCGCGCAATTCCTTCTCTTTTTCTGCACGCTCATCAAAAGAAGCAAAAGCAAGCTCTGCCGCTTTTCCCATACCAACAATTCCAGCAACATTCTCGGTGCCTGCACGCTTGCCGCTCTCCTGTTCGCCACCATGAAGATATGACTGGATTTTTACTCCTTTGCGAACATACAAAAACCCTACGCCTTTAGGACCATGGAATTTATGAGCGGAGGCAGACAGGAGATCAATTCCCTGCTCATCAACATTTAGCGGAATATGAGTGTAAGCCTGTACTGCATCGGTATGGAAATAGGCACCATTTTCGTGTGCGATTTTGCTTAACTTAGCAATTGGCTGAATGGTACCAATTTCATTGTTTGCAGCCATAACCGAAACCAAAATTGTGTCTGGAGTAATAGCTTTCTCAAGTGCAGCAGGCTCCACAATACCCTCTTCATTTACCGGAAGATAATCAACCTCAAAGCCTTCTTCACTTAACGCTTTCGCTGTTTCAAGAATGGCATGATGCTCAATGGAAGACACGATAATTTTGTTACCCTTCTTCTTATTAGCACGCGCTACCCCCAAAAGAGCCCAATTGTCTGATTCACTGCCACAAGAAGTAAAGTAAATTTCCTTCTTTTGCGCACCAATAGTCTGCGCAATTTGTTCGCGTACTTGATTAATTGCGTGCTTACTTTTGTGTGCAGGAGCATAGAAAGATGATGGGTTGAAGTAAATTTCTCCGTAGTAAGGAAGCATTGACTCTACTACTTCAGGGAGAACTGCGGTTGTTGCCGCATTATCAAGATAAATCAGTTTCTGAGTGTCCATAGGTTCCTCTACCTCTCAGGATGCTTGCGCTTCGGATAGCAAGTGCTGCGTTAGCGCAAATCCTAAAAATGTTTCTTTTCTCAATCGCGTTCCGTCAATTCCTAGTTTTTTACTAGGAATACAGTAGCCCTGCCCTCCCCTTTAGTCAACATTTTTACCGTTATTTCCTAGTAAATTACTATGATTTGTGAAACGAATCCGGCGGGCGGCAATCAAACAAATGGAAGTAAGCGAAGTTTGCAAAGCATTGAGCACGTAATCACCTAACACAAACAGCGAATGGCGCACCCGCAGCAAGGAGCAGACGTGAGTAGCGAATGGCAAGTAAACGGCGCGCAGCACGCAGCAGCGCGCTTCATAAATTCTCCACGCTTGTTGACAACTCAACATTTATCCCTAAGATGTTGATGTCTCAACATTTTGGGACAGGGTAACCCCGAGGGAACAACAATGCTCAAGGAAAGTTTAATCTTTTGAGAAAATTTGCTTTTTTAGGGAAAGTGGTCCTTTTAGGAACGCTCGCCGTTGGGAAAAGCTAACGCCCTTGGGAAAAGTTAGCCCCCTAGGTTAGGCAAATACAGACTAAAGCAAGCCTTTTCTCTGAGCCTAACCTTGCTTTGCTTTTTTGACTATCAAGAAAGGATTTTTTTTGAATTACCGATTTGAATATTTCGCTACGCAATTTTCACGCATTAGGCGTTCATATCAGCGTATTAAGAACCAAGAAATGGCTGCCTTTGGATTAAAAGGAGCCCATGTTTCTTGTTTAGCTCATCTTGATCAAAATCCTCAGGGCTTAACCGTGGCCGAACTATCTGCTCGCTGCGTTGAAGACAAAGCAGCAATTTCTCGTGCTGTACATGAACTTGAAGAAAAAAACCTCGTTGAAAAAACGGGCGGCAGCGGATCAGTAGGCTATCGTTCTACCATCACTCTTACCAATGAGGGTAAGGAAATCTGCAAAGAAATAATGCCCATAATTGACGCCTTTGTTGACAAGGCAACCCGCGGCCTTGACGAAGAAACCTTAACCAGTTTCAGAAAGGCCCTTCTCCACATTGCAAACAATTTAGACTCATAAAGGAAGTTTTTCATGGCTTTAACTATTATTACCGACTCTGCAAGCGACATCCTTCAAACTGAAGCAAAAACGCTTGGCATTGAAGTTGTTCCTCTTGTTACCATTTTCCCTGATAAAAGCTATCGTGATGGTGTTGATATTTCTCACAATCAGTTTTTTGAGCGCTTGATTGAATCAGATGAACTCCCAACCACTTCACAAATTACCCCTCACACTTACGGTGAGTACTTCGATGCAGCCCTTAAAAAAGGCAACGAAGTTCTTTGCTTAGTTCTTTCTTCAAAGCTTTCAGGTTGCTATCAAAGCGCCTGCATTGCTCAGCAAGAACGCTCAGACAAGCCTATTTATGTCGTAGACACTCTAAGCGCCACTTTCGGCGAACGTATTCTTGTTGAATATGCGGTACGTCTTCGCAATGAAGGCATCGAAGTAAGCAAGATTGCTTCGATGCTCGAAGAAGCAAAAAAGAAGGTAAGAGTTGTTGCGCTTCTGGATACTTTAGAATATTTGAAAAAAGGTGGCCGCATTTCAGCAACCGCAGCGCTTGCCGGTACGCTTCTTTCAATTAAGCCCGTCATTGCTCTTCAAGAGGGGGTTATTTCCTTATTAGGTAAGGCTCGTGGATCAAAGAATGGCAACAACTTCTTGATTCAGGAAATTGAAAAGTCCTCAGGCATTGATTTCGATATGCCTTTCTCACTTGCCTACAGCGGCTTATCCGATACGCTCCTTCAGAAATATATCAAGGATAGCGCTCATCTCTATAAAGGCATTCCTGCTGAAGAACTTCCTGTTCGTACTATTGGAAGCACAATTGGCACCCATATTGGACCTGGCGCAATTGGTGTGGGTTTCTTCGAAAAGTAAACCACTACTACAGGACGGATGGAATTCAGGCAGCGCTCGTAAAGCACGAGATAAAAAACATTTTCCGTCACCCGCAAAACACGGCCAAAGCAATAAACACGACACGCACTTGCGTTTCGTGTTTATGTATTCCTCCATTGACTTATAGGCAGCGCATGAAATTTGCTGCCTATAAAACCAATTCTCTTTGCAAAAAAAAAGAAGACGAACCGGGGATGTCGTCTTCTTTTTGCTTTATCAGATAAAGGAGCAGTCTACGCGTACTCCTTTATCCAACGTCAGCATCTATTAAGTAATGCAACTATAGATATAGGTATTAGCCTACGTAAACCTTTTCATGGTCGTAGTCTTTACCGCCAGCCTTAACAACTACCATACCGATAATCCAGCAAGCTACTGCAGCAGCGATACCTACGATAAAGAATGGTACCCAACCTACACTCTGGTAAATGAGAGCCAAACCGGATGCTGCAAATGCGCCTACCAAGTTTACTGGGATAAGGATGTATGAGTAAATCTTGTCGTAGTCGCGGTCTCCAAACAGAACTCTAGTAATGAATGGAAGAACGGTAGTAACCAATGGGTAGCACATACCATAGATAAAGCCACCGAAGAACAATACTGGGATGAACTTATCGAAACCACCAAACCATACGCCAAGCATGCCGACAACACCGCAGATAGAACCGAAGGACAAAGCAGCAACAATGGACTTAGATTCGATAGCACCAATGGTTACCTTACCAACAGCCATACCAGCCATGCAGCATGCTTCCAAAGTACCAGACATAATCATCAACTCAGGGATGGTCTGACCGTCAGCGGTACATGCAACCAAGGTCTGATAGTACGTAGTGAAGTGCTGAGGGAAAATACCTGCAACGTTAAATACGCAGCCAGCAATAGCAAGTACCCAGAAGTACCATTTCTTAATAGCAACGTTTGCAGGCAAGCCAGGAAGACTTTCGTGATCAACGTGCTCTACTTCGCCATCTCCCAAAGGAGCACCATAAGCCTTCAAGCCTACCTCTTCTGGATAAGAGCGAAGAGCGAACAAGGTGAATGGTACAGACAAGCAGAATGCGCAAACGCCTTCTACCAAGTAAAGAGTACGCCAGGTCTCTTCGTAAAGAAGATTTGGACCAAGGATGAACTGGCCAATAAGATTAAATACTGCACCACCAATACCAGTCATTGCGTACGAAATACCTAAGCACAAACCAAGGTTCTTCTTGAACCAACGATTGAGCAAACCAGCAACCATCAACCACAACATGGTGATTTCGCCGAAGCCCATGAAGATACCGGAGATGTACCACTGCCATACCTGAGTGTAAGTAGACATCATGCCAATACCCAAGCTGGTGCAAAGAGCAGCAATGGTGCAAACAATACGAACGTCATACTTCTCGAGCAAAGCACCTACTGGTGCAGAAAAAACAACCTCGCCGAAGTATACAAGAGACATGTAGAAAGAAACATCGGAGACCTGACAACCAAGGTAATTTGCTACTGGGCGATAACAAAGACCTGGGCAACTAAATGTAATAGCAGCTGGACCAAAAGTACAAGTGATACAGGTCAACAGGATCAAAAAGTGACGGATGGTCATTTTTTGAGTAGCCATGTTTCCCTCCTTTCATTTTTTCGTGGGTGCGAACGAATTTTCTTTCAATCTCACACCGAGCAAGAAATTGAAAGAAAATTCTTTGCATCCAAACCAACAACAAACCAAAGTCCCCTCCGCTATTGCGCAGGATTACAGTTTCCTTGGGGGGGATAAGAAAATCCACGCACAATGCGAGGCAAACTTGCCAGTAAGGATTGTCAAATAAATAGGGATTGCCGATAACGGTCTAGTTTTATTGAACTGACCATTGTATTAGAGGTTGATTTGTGCCTTTTAGTGACTTTTTGACAGGTTTTTCCCCACTGTCAAAAAAAACGGGTGGATTCGTTTACAATTTCAGCTAATTGTAAACAGTTTTGAACTAGTTCACCCTGATTTGCCGTTCGCCGTCAAGTTTTTTCATATAGTTATTTCCTATAGGAAAAAAGGAAAATGCTTGTTCTTTGGGACAATTGCATAATAATGTCCCAAGAAAATCTCATTCTCTTGGGACCTCAATCAGATAAATATAGGTAGATAAGTTAGTTGATTAACCAAACTATTATTGGTTATAAAAGCCGAAGTAGGCCTTCTTAACGAAATCGGGCAAAGCCTGGCCAAGAACACCCACAATAAATGAAGGAGACTTACCCTGATCGTTTTTAAGCCAGGAAGCAGTGGTACGCACCGAGCCTTCTACATACAACTTCAATAAGTACTGTTCGGTTTCGTTCAGTTCTTTTCCTGTTAAACGACGAAGGTTTTGCTCATAATACCGATGGACAATTTCAGCCTCATTGGTGGCATATTCATAAAACTCTTCGGTACGGAAAACTTCGGTAAAGAATTTTGGAGCATGTTTCATTATTTCCAAACGGTTTTTAGTGGCCTGCTCCCAAGTAAGATTAACGCCAATGCGGTCAACCGTGTACTCATCAATACGTGCGCGGAGCCAATTGATCGCGTCATATTTATCCAAAAAATGATTATAGAAAGTCTGGCGGGAAATGCCTGCAGCTTTAGAAATCTCTTTAATAGAGATTTTTTCAAGACTTTCTCCCTCTTCAATCATGTCAACAAGAGCACTGACAATATGCCATTTTGCACGTCTAATTCCTCCGTTACGTGAGTCCCAGCGTTTTAACTCTTCCCATGTAAAGGAATAGTCATTTTCAGCAGTCGGCTCGTCACAAGAAGGATAGAGTCCTTTCTCTTCATTCATATTGAATTACTTCCTATTTCTACGTAGCCTTAGGCCGTCCCCCTGTTCTTTCTAACTTCCCTCAAAAAGTCAAAGTGGCTTATCTACGTCATTCCCCGGATAAAACAAAGTAATATTTTGCATTAATGATGCCGATTATTTTCTTGGAAAAAAACAAACAATCTGTTTCATTTGATTAAACGAGTCGTATTTTTAGACGAACGGAATTAATCTGTCAAAAACATGCTTGCAGGAAAAGTAGCTTATTTGACAAAGCAGAGATAGCGAAATAGCGAGTCTCTTTTGAAATTTCGTTATACCGCGCTATAAGCTTTACATAATTAGTCGGGCCGCAAACAAAAAGAGCCCCCTTGAACAAGAGGACTCTTTGAGAACTTCTACGAACTCCTTATGAGCTCTTTTTTCTTTCATCATATACGTCTAATACTCCAGCGTGCATACAAAGAGGAGTTCTTTAACGCCTTTTCTGTTTTACGCTTCGCTATTATTCTGAACAGGCATTATGCTCTGAATCTTTTCAGCTTTTCTCCTCTTACGTAAATCATTGAGTGCTTGAGCAATATAACCTGCTGTTACAACGGTGCATACGAAATTAACTGCAATGGTCATGTATGGCAAACAAGCAAGAACGGTGAAAATAACAGTCAAAAGAATGCCTGAGTAAAGAGGCTTCATATTCTTAAAGAAAATCTTTCCCAGTGCAGCACCCGCAAGTGGAATTGCGCAAAGCCAAATAAGCATCATTGCAGCAGAAATCAAGAACACAATTGGAATAGTAACAAGCGGGAAGCAAGCAATAATCAAAACAAGCGGCAGTAAGAAGAAGGTTGCCAAACCAATCAAAATGGTTTTTCCCCAACTTGCCGAGGTTGTTTTCGCCATCTTGTCAAGACGCTCACGCATAAGCCAGAAAAACAAGCCCACCATTAAAATATGAGCAATGCAAGAAAACGCAATCTGAAGAATGCTAATGGAAGGAGTAGGACTTGCACTTACCTCAACATCGCTCTCCTCGGTTTTTACGATATTGGCAATAGTTGCTCCTTCAGCAATTTCAACCTTTGAAGCTTCTGGAACTTCTAAAGTGCCTGCAATAGATACGTTTGAACCAATGGTAATAGTTTCACCCGACAAGGAAACATTGCCACTGCAGACAAGGTTGTCAACGGTAATAGCACCCGCGGCAACTACTACGCCGTTATAAGTACCTTGAAGCGAAACCGAAGAACCCGCTACGTACAAACCATTGCCAGAAGTACCCTTACCAAACGAAAGATCGCTACCTGCTACGGTAAAATTATTACCTGCAGTTACGTTATCGAATGAAAGCACTGAACCCGCTACTCGAACGCTGTCTGCTACCTGACAGTTAGAAAAGTCGAGCGAAGAACCCGCAGCAATCAAACTACCATTTCCTGACGTGCCAACTTTCAAATTTGTTGCGGCAAGACTTGAACCAACCCAATAAAAATCTGACTCTGCAGAAACGTTAGAAGCAGTGTGCTCGATAAAGAACGAATTGCCGGTAAAGTCGTCTACCGCCACAAAGCTATCCGAGGAGCCCGACGCCCCTTTTTCGTCAAAGGCCGAACTTGCAGCAAACGCACTCATTGGCAGTACAAGCACTAAAGCAAACGCTGCAAAAAGGCACAGGAATTTCTTTCTCACTCCTTCTCCTTTCTCTTTACCCTACCAACGTAAATGAATCTATCGTAAATAAATCAACATATTCCTTATTCAATTGGCAACCCAAACCAGCTTCAAAACCGGGCTGGCTTAGCACAATTTCGCCTTGTTCAACCAAAAGAGCCGGTTTGGCGCAATCTTCCTTAAAATACAAAGTTGCTTCAGAAATATCTCCTGGCAAATCAATACCTGGCAACGTTTCGAAAGCAGCATGCATACGCTTCGAAATGCCCGTGTCGTACATGCCGCCCATCCAAATAGTTTTTCCGTGAGCAAGAGCCCATTTATAGAACGAGAGCGCTGGTTGAATTCCTCCGAATTTTGCAATCTTTAAAACATAGCACGACAAATTGGTATATCTGGTTGCCCTATCAAGATCAGCAATAGTAGCAATAGACTCATCAAGTGCAATAGGAGTCTTTAGCGCTCGCTGAAGGCTTGAGAGCCGTGCAAAAATATCCTCGGATGCTTTATAAGGAATAACCTGCGGATTAAGAGGCTCTTCAATGCAAGCAATATTCAAAGAGTCGAATTCTTTGAGAAGCGCCGCATCGTTTTCGGTAAAGCTTTGGTTAGCGTCAAGCATAATGGTTAATAAAGGAAACTCCTGACGCACCTTACGCACTTTCTCTATGCAAGAATCAGGAGAGATTTTTATTTTCACACGGCTATATCCCGAATCTACTGCCCTGCGAACTGCCTCAAGCGTCTCTTCGGTAGACTTAATACCAATTACCACGCCACCTGGAACTTTCTTTGGGAGTAACTCATTGGTTGACCTACCTGCTTTTGGCGCTTGCGGTGCAGATTGAACTTGAGTGTCCTCTAAGTGTTTTGCTAAACCAACTACCTGCATCATGTCGTCCGATTGAGCATTACTGGTCTCAGCAATAAGAGTACTGATAACTGGTTTTTCGTTAATCAAAACACTCAGCGGTTTGCCCGTGATTTTGCCATACAGGTCCCAAATAGCAGGCTCAACGGCTGCCTTAGCCATAGGATAATTATCAAGAAGCGGAAAACAGTTTAAAGAACGTGCAACCTCCGATGGGTGCATATAGCGCTCGTGCGTAATTACCTTAGCAATCTTCCGTTTCACAATCTCGTAGTCTTCCTGGATTACCTCAGGCAGATACCAATCAGAATCAAAAGAAACGCACTCAGCAACGCCTGTTCTTCCAGCCCAGTCCTTCACTTCAACAAAGAAACTTGTTCGTTGCTCAATAGTAGCTTTTGCCGTTTTAATTGGCTGAGCAAACGGCTGCTTGACCATGGTGGCCGACACTTCTTTAATGTCAATGCGCAAATCATACAAGCGCTTAAGAACCTGCGCATCAACCTTACCAACGCCAGTCCTAGGGAATTCTTTCAACACAAACACGTGTTTTGGATGATGAAGCTTTGACATGCGACCCGTCAAAAACTCGTGAATATGACGCGCGAATTCCTGCGCACAGTTCGCAGGCTTTATGCCAATCTTTTCGAAATCAAGACCATCTTGCTCGTAGTCTTTTGCAATTGCTTCAGCAGAAAAATCTGCCTCAACAAATGCAACGGGTCTATATCCCCACGTCTCATCGGGAGTACCAAATACATAAGCATCTTTAACACCAGGGATGCCTAAAAGCACTTTTCGAATCTCTGCAGGATAGATGTTTTCTCCTCCGGAAATAATGAGGTCCTCAACACGCTCGTGCATATGAATTCGTCCCGCTTTATCAAGCGAAGCACGATCTCCTGTTACAAAGAAGCCATCAAGCGATTGAGGCGTTCGAGCGTTAAGGTAGCCTTCAAAAATGCCAGGGCCTTTTACCTGAAGCTGGCCTACCCCTTCCTTATCAGGCTGGAAAACACGAACGGAATAACCAGGGAGCACTTCAAGTCCACCATCAAAACCTCTTCCAACCTTTGCGCATGCAATCATGCTTGAAGTTTCCGTCATGCCGTAACTTGCATACACTTTCGCTTTTGCGCGAAGGGCGCTTTGAAGCGTTTTTTGATTAAGGCCAGCACCTCCCAAAAGAATGCACTTGTACTGACTGATGATTTTGTCACGGTCGTTTTCAAGTAAATCCTGCAGGATTTTATCCACTACTGAAATGTGAGTTACTTTATAGCTCAGAGCGTCATTTAATATGCGCATAGGTTGATAGCGAGAGTACAAAATGAAAGGATTCTCGTTTAAGAGAGAGCGCACCATAATTTGTAGGCCCCCAATATGGCACATAGGTAAAACCAGCTGCCAAACCACTTTTCGAACGGTATTGAGTGTTTCGTTAGCTGCTTTAGCTGCAGAAATAATGCTCTTCCATGGAAGCTTTGTTGCTTTTGGTGTACCTGAACTTCCCGAAGTGAACATGATTATGCCGCCATTGCCCACACGTCCTTCATCAATACACTTGCGCGCAAAATCTAAACTATTGAGATAAGCCGAGCTTGGAAGAGGTCCTTGGTAAGATGCCAAGTCACGTAAGCTTAGCCCTGTACCCTCAAGAATAAGACGTCTAATGTCGTTTTCTTCTAATACAGGAATATCCTTTTCCGAGCAGGCATTTTCAAGCTCCACTTTGCGTAACGTGCGTTCTTCATCAGACAAACGAGGATTCAGAACCGAAAGCGTAATTCCTGCATAGGCAGCTGCAAGAACCAAGAAGACAAATTCAGGACCATTAAACATATTGCAGGCAAGATAGCCGTCTTTCACTAAATTTTTCTTTACTAGCTGCTGAGCAAGAGAGGCACTCACGAACTGAGTTTTTCCATATGAATAAATAGAAGAGCCCGAGTCAAGCTGAGCATAAAAGAAAGGAGCTTCCGGTTTTTTCTGAGCGAGTTTCGTAAGTGTAGAAATCATAGATTGCCCTTAAGTTATAGAAGGTTAGGCGCCAAAAAAGCAAATCCCCTCATAGCGAATTACTTCATACAAATGAGGCCCGCATGCCGCAGGCCTCATTAAATTGTAATTCTTTTTTGGTAGGTTTTTGAGCTGATGGCCTAAGGAAACTTAGGGAATTGATCAAAATCTGGATCTCTGTGCTCCTTGAAGGCGTCACGACCTTCCATTGCCTCGGCAGTTGTGTAGTAGAGCAAGGTAGCATCTCCGCCAAACTGCTGCAGACCAGCCAACCCATCGGTTGCCGCATTGAAAGAAGCTTTCAAGAAACGCAATGCGGTTGGTGAATGCTTCAACATCTGACGTGCCCAGTCAACGCATTCGGCTTCCAAATCTTCGAAAGGAACTACCTTGTTTACCAAGCCCATTTCCAATGCTTCCTGAGCAGTATACAAGCGGCAAAGATACCATATTTCTCGTGCCTTTTTCTGGCCAACAATAGCAGCCAAATAACCTGCACCATAGCCCGCATCAAAACTACCAACGCGAGGGCCTGTTTGGCCAAACTTTGCGGTTTCTGCGGCAATTGAGAGGTCGCACAAGATATGAAGAACGTGGCCACCGCCAACTGCGTATCCGTTAACCATAGCAATTACTGGCTTTGGAATAATGCGAATGAGCCTCTGAACATCCAAGATGTTCAAGCGAGGAATGTTATCTTCGCCTACATAACCGCCGGTACCGCGCTTCTTCTGGTCACCGCCTGAACAGAATGCTTCGTCTTCATGGCGTCCACCATGATTTGCGCCCGTGAGGATGATTACGCCAATGCTCTGGTCATCGCGCGCAAGACTGAGCGCATCATAGAGCTCCATTGCAGTTAGGGGAGTAAAGGCATTACGTCGCTCAGGACGATTAAAGGAAATCTTTGCGATACCATCCATGGTTTCATAGATGATTTCCTGATATTCCTTTCCTTTTACCCAAGGAAATTCACTCATAGAACACTCCTCAATGAAAGAAATTTACTGGTAATGTGCGGCCAAATATTCTTTGACTAGCGAAAGAAATTCTTCTGGCTTTTCCAAATGAATATTGTGACCTGCATTTTCAACAATTTTGGTTTCAATATGTTCAGTTGCATTGAAACTTTCAGCCTTTTGAGCCAAAGATTGTGCCACCTCAGTATACGTGACATCCTTTGAACCTGCCAAATAAAGAACAGGCTGGCTGGTTGAGCACAGAGGCAAGCGAAGGTTTGTCATGCGATGAGCGCCCGCAAACTCAACAGATAGCGCAAGGGCTTCAGGATCATTGTTGAGTCTTTCGTTATACACCTGAGCGCGCACAATTTCTGGCAACTCTTTTTGAGATGCGAATAAAGGCAACTCCTGCCAGTACTCCACGAAGTCAGGGAAAAGCATTGTGTTGAGCTTTTCAACTGTTACATTGTTTTTCTCGGTACGTTCTGCTCGTTCCTGACCATTTGCAGGACCTAAGCCCGCAGACTCAAGAATCACCGTGGATACCTTGTCAGGGTAGCTTGTTGCAAAAAGAGCAGCCATTCTACCACCCATGGAGTAGCCAATCATTGCAACCGGTGCTTGAGGGCACAGCAAGCTGATTACTACCTCAATTTGGTCGATATACATAGGAAGCGAATATGCCATTGGCTCTTCAGCATTGCTCAAGGTGGTTTTTCCGTGACCAATCAAATCAGGAGCAATCACGTAATAGGTTTTTGCTAACTCAAGAGCAAGCGGTTCCCATGTTTTACCCGACTGCATAAAGCCATGAAGCAAAACTACTGCTGGATTCTGTTCATTACCCCAGCAGTGAACAAAGGTATTGCACGTTAAACGTTTTTCGCTTGGGAGCTCAACCTCGAAAACAACGGGTTGAGCAGAATAGTTTTCATCTGTTGTAGTCATATTCCCTGTTCTCTTCTCTATAAAACCGCCGCATGGATACCTATCCACCGGACGGTTTAACGCCACCACATGGTTTTAATATCTCCGGACAGATCTTAGTTCTACCGGACGGATTTTAGCTCCGTTACACGGCTTAACGCCACCGTACGGTTTATACAACCGCATGAATATTAGGCCGCCATAAGAATTTGCTTGTTTCTATTTTGGTAAACCATTGTACCAGCCATCACTCGAAGCGCCATAAAAGAAGCCCTGTTACCACGTTTACTCCCGTTACGCCGTTACGTATTAATCTCTGCGAATTTCTAAACCAGAAGTATCCAGCAAAAATTCGCAAGTAATTACCGCTCAAGCTCTACTGATACGGACTATAGCGCTCGCGAACTCCTCGTAGAGGAGTTTCAATTTCAATGAAACTTATTCCTTCGTTGTTTCCAAATTCGTAGAAAGCACGACGGAAATCCTGAAGCGTTGCCACTTTTTTATAAGGAACGCCAAAGCCTTGCGCAATATGGGAAAAACCAACATTTTGAGGGGTAAGGAACAGGCGCTCGAAATAGTCTTCGTCTGATGCCTGCGGAAGCATATCGAAAATTGCACCGCCATGATTATTAAGGAGCACCACAGTTATCTTTGGTTTTTTCTTCCCCCTTTTTTGACGAAGCGAAAATTCATGCTGGAGTGCCAACGCATTAATATCATGAAGGCACGTCAAATCACCGGTAAGAAGTACCGTTTTTTCGAAATAACAAGCCGCACCAAAAGCAGTAGACAAGGTTCCATCAATGCCATTCAAGCCACGATTCGACATAAGCGTAATGTTGCTGTCTCGCTTCAAGTAAAACGTATCAAGAGCACGAATACTCATGCTTGCTGCAGAAAATAACAACGAGTTATTTGGCATAAGGTTTGCCAAAGCGTGCACATAAGACCCCTCGAATAAATCATCTCCTGCTTGATCAACTGCTTCAATGCGCTTAGCAGTTTCTTTATTGAGATTAACCCAGAGCGAAAGTGCGGACTCCGAGGAATCAGACGCACAATAAGGAGCTTTCTGGGTATCTTGGCCTTGATTGATACCATCTACTGCCACCATAGAGATGACGAAGTCCATTGGATTCATGCGCACCAACGTGGTGGTCTTGCTGTTGAAATCGCGTGTATTAACCGGGTCAACTACAATCTGGGTATGCTCGAACCATTCAAGTAGCTTGAACGTTTTCTTCGAAATTGGATATCTGCCAAAGCGAATTACCGTATCGAAGTAAGGGATTTCATCTCCCGAAAGAATACTATCGTAATTATCAATTACGGCAGGGTGGCTATATTTACGCAGGCCAGAAAGAGGATCGGCAAAAAGCGCAATGTCATACTGCTGCGCCCAGGCAAACAAAATTTCAGCTTGTTCATCTTGCTCCTCTTTGGAAATGCCGGGCAAAAACACCCCTTCGCCACATAAACAAATTGTCGTGTGTGACTTCAAAAAAGCTTGGATGGTTTCCAAGCTCTCATTAAAGAGCACCTGCTCATGCTCAACTAAGCCAGGGAGAATCAAACCCTGCTCTGCCCTGCCTGCTTCAAAAACACCCTGGACTGAAAAATCAGGTTTTAGAGGCTCATCAAAAGGAAAGTTAATGTGAACAGGACCCGAAACAAGACTAAAAGGAGCAGCGGCGGCTACGCTTTCCCGTGCTACTTGTCTTACGTGATGCAAACTCTCTTCAGTGTCGTTTGGCTCAGGCATCTGCCAAAAGCCTTTAACATGCGAACCAAAGGCTTCAACCTGGTTGCACGTTTGAGGAGCCCCCAACTTTTGAAGACGCATAGGCCTATCACCCGATAAGACAATCAAAGGCACGCGTGATGTTTCTGCCTCCATTACGGCAGGATAGTAATTTGCCAGCGCGGTGCCCGACGTACAAATTACACAGGTTGGTTTTGCTGAAGCCTTCGCTAAACCAAGAGCAAAAAAAGCTGCCCCGCGCTCATCAATATCAAGGTAGACTTCCACATCTCCAAAGCGTTGCTCGCGTTCAAACACCGTCATCGACAAAGGAGTTGAGCGAGAACCAGGGCTCACCACGAAATCGTGGACGCCTAAGCGGACTAACTCATCAACAAACGAAGAAACAAACAACGCCATAGTTTGCCCTGGATGCGAAGTAACACTCATGGTAGCTCTCCCGAAAAATCTATTCTGCCGAAAATGCACTCAAGATAGTTTTTAGCTTCAAGTTTATTTCTGCGAATTCGCTTGGCGCATCACTGCCTTCAACAACGCCGCAGCCTGCATAAACCCAGCCGCCTTCGCCATCAAACACGCCTGAACGGATAGCTACCGCAAATTCGCCATTACCATCGCCGTCAACAAACCCTACGGTACCGCCGAAGAATCCTCGGTTAAAGCTCTCAACTTCACGCAAGGCCATCAACGCCTCACCTACTGGCGTTCCCGAAAGAGCAGGTGTTGGATGAAGTTGCGCAGCCAAAGAGAGAAGTGAAGTTCCCTCCATTACTTCGGCTTTTGCAGGAGTATACAAGTGCTGAACGTGCTTTAGAGGCATCAATTGAGGCTCAGAAGGAATATCAACCTTATGGCAATTGCGCTCAAAAACACTGCGAATGAAAGAGACCACGTATTCATGCTCTCTGCGATTCTTATCATCTGCTAAGAGGGCCTGACCATATTCCTGTTGTTGTGCTTCATTCTGACCCATAGGTGCCGTGCCCGCTAAACACATACTTTCCACCTGATTTCCCTTCTTTCGAATAAGGAGCTCAGGAGTGCATCCGCAGAAAAACACGTCTCCGTAGCGGTACAAAAAGACTTTTCCTAAAGCAGAACCATCAATCAAATTTACTAAAAGATCTTTTGAAGAAAATGGTTCGGTAGTGGTGAGTTTTTGCCTTCTGCAAGGAACAAGCTTAGCAATGCTTCCCTGACTTATTTTGTCCAAAATCTTAGTGAGCATAGCATCCCACACCTCATAAGAATCTTGTTCAAGACTGAACTCAATAGTGCGACGCTGCCTTGGTTTTGCCGAAGCTGAATGTTTCTCAAAACGATGAACACGACCTTGGTATACCGGACCAAGGCTATTTACTTGCAAAAAAGAACCCTCTTCGTTTTCAATCAGAACAACTTCAGGAAGTAACAAACGTAAATGAGGAAATGCTTGCATCATTTCGTCTGCCGGTTTTGGATTTCCTGCATCAAATCTATTAAATGAGAAGAAAATTGGTGCCTGGCTGGTTTCTCCCTGAATAACATGCTCTACTCCCGACAAAGAAGGAAGCGCAATGCACCTTCCAAGACCCATTACCCGGCAAAGGCGTTCCTTGTCATAGTAGACAAATTGATCGGTAAACCCTTTCTGTAGTACACAGAATGCATCAACTACATCTACATTTAGTGGTTTTGTATACGAATAGATTTTCGTCATATTTCGTATTCCTTTTCGCAATCTCTTAGAAAGACTCATTGATTATTTTAAATATCTATCAAAGAGTATCTAAAACGTGTTCAAATTTTATAATTCCCCACGTAAAGGGCCAAAAAATTTTTTCTATATAAACAAAATCTATAGATTAGTTATTTCAATAGCTTATTGATAATTATATAATAAGGGCGTGGCTAGTCCCCTCAAGGCCACGATTCCGTATCGGTGGATTCCTAATCATCCGCCGCAGAAATGATTCTTGCGAGATTCTTTTCTGAACCTCCCCGCGGTCCATCCCCCTAGGGCTGCGGGGAGAACCTTTTTGAAGCGCTTTTCCGCTTTTCCGTTATAACACCAGCTTTGTGCTGGTGTTTAGTTTTCTCTTTTTTCTTCGCACTTCACCCAATTTCTTTTCGAAAAGCCATTTGCGCTCTAAACTCACTCGGGCGCTTAAGCCTTTTCTGCCTTTTCTACCTCTTTTGCTTTATCCCAAAGCTCTTGCAACTCATCCATAGAAAGAGCCCCTATCTTTTGGCCTTTCTGGAAAGCCATTTGCTCCATTGCCTCCCAGCGCCAGCTAAACTTGTCGCATGTTGCTTGGAGTGCCTCTTCAGCATCGACGCCCATTTTTCGAGCTACATTAACAAGAGAAAATAAAACATCTCCCATTTCAAGCTGAATTTCGGTTTTATCCCCTTGCTTGTAGGCCTCCTTTAGTTCTTGGCATTCTTCTTCAACCTTGTCCCATACCTCATCTACGGTATCCCAATCAAAACCAACAGTAACTGTTCGCTTTGATACCTCCAAGGCGCGCTCAAGGGCCGAATATGAAGAAGGGATGCCCTCAAGCATCCCTTTTGGTTTTTCTGTTGGCAAAGCATTCATGGAATGCACTCTCCTTGTTGAGAAATGTGTCTAGCAACAACACACGCGAAAAAGAATGTTCTTTTTCAGGCACTATTCTTTGCGGTTGCCGTCTTCCTGTTCGCCTTCTTCTTCCTCTTCCATTTCATTGATAGCACGAGCAAGCGCAGCGTCCTTACGAGCGTTTTGATACTCAGTGTCATCAGCAAAACGAGTGAATGCCTTATATTCCTCTGGAAGACCTAATTCCTTCATGTTATAAGGCTCTGGATCAGGCATTGCTTCAACTTTTTTGGAATAGTCTTCAATTACCTTTGCAATCTTTTCAACTTCTTCAATAGTAAAGACTGGCTCTTCGCAATCCCAGGATTCGATCCATGGAAGAAGTTCATCAGTTTTACCTGCAAAGCTCGTGTTTTCTTCAAGAATACAGTAGCTTGGATCGGCACAATTAGGGAAACCTGCTACCGCGAAGTAACGCATGTTTTCTGGTTCCTGAATTCCTGCATCAGCAAGAGCCTGCTTGATAGCAACATTGTGAACCTTTGCAACCCACATTGGGCTAATAAAGTCCTCACGCTTAAAGCGCATGGATTTCTTCCACTTCTGCGAATACTCATGACCGCCAATAAGAATATAGAATGCACGGAACTCAAGAGCGAAGATGCCATATACCGACACGATAATGTAGTCCGCACGTGATTTTCCCAACTTAGAAACAACACGAACGTCCTTCAACACGCGGAATTGGTCTTGAGGCAATTCAGAAAGAGTTTCACCAAGGGCTTCCTCTTCTTCCAGAGAGGTGTTCCTCATTTTACGTTTCTTCAAAATGTCACCGCCAAGAACAAACACCAGCATAATAATGATGCAGACATAGGCAATGTTGAACACCATCTCCTGTAATTCCATATCGCTCCCTTTCGCTCCATACGTGAAAGCGGCACTAGGTAATGCCGCTTTGCTGTTTTATATCGCTCTAACTTAGTTCAACTTAGATTTTGTACATGAACTGAAATACGTCTTCACGCTGAATAATAACCTGAATACCAAGGTCTTCGCCTACCGCATCAAGAGCTTCCTGAACTTTATTGAAGCTGCCCTCTTCTTCGCTGATAGTAACGAGCATAGTCATAGAGAAGATATCATCCAAGATGGTCTGGCTGATATCGTCAATGTTTGCTGCGTTATCGGCAAGAACATTTGCAATTGCTGCTACGATGCCGCTACGGTCTTTGCCTAAAACGGAAATTACACAACGCATTACTTATCCTTTCAATTTTTTCTATAGGGTATTCTACTCTAGAAACCCCGTATAGATTTCAACAAAACTTCTTTTTTGTCCGGTAGCTTATTAGATTGCAACCAAACCGTTATTAGCCAGCGAAAATGAGTGACATAGCCTCAGCGCGTGTTGCATGGTTTTTTTGGAAAGAACCGCGAACCGCACTTGTACGCGTTTGAGCTCCTGCCTTCTTTACTCCGCGCATGCTCATGCAAAGATGCTCAGCTTCGATAACCACCATTACTCCCTCTGGGTTCAGCATTTCAACTAAGGTATCTGCAATCTGGGAAGTAAGACGTTCTTGAACCTGTGGCCTGCGTGCGTATACGTCAACTAATCGAGCCAATTTTGACAAGCCGCACACACGACCTTCTTTGTTTGGAATATAGGCCACATGAGCCTTACCGAAAAATGGTGCCAAATGGTGCTCGCACATCGAGTAAAACGGAATGTCACGCACCAAAACCATTTCCTGATGATGCTCATCAAAGGTAGTTTCAAAATGTACGGCAGGATCCTGAGTGAGTCCTGCGAAACACTCTTCGTACATTTTTGCTACTCGTTCAGGGGTTTTTTTCAAACCTTCACGCTCAGGGTCTTCGCCTACGCCTTCTAAAATGAGGCGTACCCCCTGTTCAATTTTTTCTAAATCCACTCTTATCCTCACTAATTCATACAATGCGACTTAGGCATCGCGTTCGATTCATCGTATGATACTACGTTTTTTCGCAGGTGCTAAATATCCAACTCTACACTTACAGGGCAATGGTCCGAACCGAAAACATCATCATAAATATGAGCCATAACCACCTTTTCGCGAAGTTGCTGACTTACCAAGAAGTAGTCAATGCGCCATCCCGCGTTATTGGCCCGCGCATTAAAGCGATACGACCACCATGAATACGCGCCCTCTAAGTTTGGGTGGAGCAGGCGAAACGTATCAATAAAGCCCTCATTAAGGAGCTTGGTGAATTTTTCGCGCTCTTCGTCAGAAAAACCAGGATTGCCTCGGTTTGTTCTTGGGTTCTTCAAGTCAATTTCTTGATGAGCAACGTTGAAGTCACCCGTCATAACTACCGGTTTTGGTGAAGACGAAGGACCTGCTAGCTTTTTTGCATCCTCAGGGGTAATGCCCTGCTCTAAAGATTTACAGAAATCACGGAACGCATCATCCCAATCCATACGATGATCAAGACGCTTCAGTTCACTTTGAGCGTTTGGGGTATACACGTTAACAAACCAGTAGTTTTCAAACTCCAACGCCAATATTCTGCCTTCAGTATCAAGTTCAGGAATACCTATTTTGTCGAGCACGCGCAAAGGTTTTTCTTTGCAAAACACCGCAGTGCCCGAATAGCCCTTCTTTTCAGCATAATTCCAATACTGATGGTATCCAGGAAGCTCCATCTCAATTTGTCCTGCTTGCAATTTTGTTTCCTGCAGCGCAAAGACATCCGCATTGAATTCGTCAAAAATATCCATGAAGCCTTTTTTCATAACTGCACGAAGGCCATTTACGTTCCAAGAAATTAATCGCATGGTCTCTCTTTCTCTATCTTTCTTGCCAAAACACTCTACCGCACCGTGTTCACAATTTTTTCTCAGTAATCAATTTACTGAAATTGCTCGTATTTGGTCGGAATTTCCTGGCGCCACTGGGGAATATAGCAACAAAAAAAGCCCCATTACCGTCATCGTCCTTTATTATTGTTTATGTATGCAAAAATTCGTCCGAAAGGAAAGCCTATATGGTTTCTCGTGTATACGTGGAAAAGAAACCTGGATTCGACGTTGAAGCAACACAGCTCAAGCATGAGCTTCGTGACATTTTAGGCATCGAAGGTCTTGAAGGTCTTCGTGTGATTAATCGCTACGACGTTGAAGGAATTAGTGACGCCTTGTTCACTTCTTGCATTCCTACCGTTTTCAGTGAGCCACAATCTGATATTGCAACTACCCAAGCCCCTGAAGCTAATGGTGCGGTAGTTTTCGCTATTGAATTTCTTCCTGGTCAATTTGATCAGCGTGCAGACTCAGCAAGCGAATGCATCCAGCTTATTAGCCAGGGTGAACGCCCAGAAGTTCGCAGTGCAACGCTTTATTATTTGTCGGGAGCTCTTTCTGACGAAGATGTTGCCGCAATCAAGCACTACTTGATTAACCCAATTGAGTCTCGTGAAGCCTCTCTTGAAGAGATTGAAACGCTCAAGATGAACTACCCTGTTCCTGGAGATGTTGAAATTGTAGAAGGTTTTATTGATCTTGACCAAGAAGGCCTTGAAGCGTTTATTGCTCAGCGTGGTCTTGCAATGGATACTGCTGATATCGTTTTCTTCCAGAAGTACTTTAAAGAGACCGAAAAACGCAACCCTACCATCACCGAAATCAAAATGGTTGACACGTATTGGTCTGATCACTGTCGTCACACCACTTTCGGCACTGTTCTTGAAACCATCACCTTCGATGATAAGAAGGCAGAAGAAGCTTTCAATAAATACCTTGAACTTCGCCATGAATTAGGGCGAGACGAAAAAGATCTTTGTCTTATGGACATGGCCTCCATTGGTGCAAAATACCTCAAGTCTCAGGGAATTTTAACAACCTTGGACGAATCCGAGGAAATCAACGCTTGCACCGTAAAAGTAAAGGTTGATGTTGATGGTGAAGAGCAGGATTGGCTCTACCTCTTCAAGAACGAAACCCACAATCATCCAACCGAAATTGAACCTTTTGGTGGTGCAGCAACCTGCTTGGGCGGATGCATTCGTGACCCTTTGAGTGGTCGTAGCTATGTATACCAGGCAATGCGCGTAACCGGTGCTGCTAATCCGCTTGTTCCTGTTTCTGAAACACGTGAAGGAAAGCTTCCTCAGCGCAAGCTCGTTACCACGGCAGCTGCTGGCTACTCTTCTTATGGTAACCAGATCGGCTTGGCAACAGGCCAGGTTAATGAAATCTATCATCCAGGCTACGAAGCTAAGCGCATGGAAATTGGTGCGGTAAGTGCTGCTACCCCAGCAGATCACGTAAAGCGCGAAGTTCCTGCTCCTGGTGACGTTGTTGTTTTGCTTGGTGGCCGCACTGGTCGTGACGGTATTGGAGGCGCAACAGGTTCTTCGAAAGCCCACAATCTTGACAGCTTGGAATCTTGCGGTGCGGAAGTTCAAAAAGGCAACCCACCAGTAGAACGCAAGATTCAGCGTTTATTCCGCAGAAAAGAAGCTACTGAAATGATTAAGCGCTGCAATGACTTCGGCGCTGGCGGTGTTTCTGTTGCTGTTGGAGAATTGGCAGACGCAATTCATGTATATCTTGATCGCGTGCCAAAGAAATACGAAGGTCTTGACGGCACCGAACTTGCTATCGCAGAAAGCCAAGAGCGTATGGCTGTTGTTTTGGCGGCTGAAAACGTTGAGAAATTCATTGAGTACGCAACTGAAGAAAACCTTGAAGCAACTCCTATCGCGGACGTTACCGATACCGGCAGAGTAATCATGGAATGGCGCGGTACACCAATTATTAACGTAAGCCGCGAATTCTTAGCTTCTAACGGTGCCCCAAAGAGCACTACCGTTCATGTATGCGCAGGCAAAGAATATTCCAAAGAATGGGCCGGCGAAAGCGTTGCTGAAAAGCTCACCTCTGTGGTAACCGACTTAAACATCTGTTCCAACAAGGGCTTATCTGAGCGCTTTGACTCAACCATTGGCGCAGCTACCGTACTTATGCCATTTGGCGGCAAGTATCAGCTCACCCCTTCGCTGGCTATGGCTGCAAAACTTCCTGTTGAGGGAGAAACCAATACCTGCTCTGGTATGGCATGGGGCTTCAATCCTTACTTAACAGAAGCAGACCAATTTACCGGCTCTTATATTGCGGTTGTTGAAAGCTTGGCAAAACTGATTGCTTCTGGCTTTAAACGCACTGAATCATACTTCAGCTTCCAGGAATACTTTGAGCGCCTGCGCCAAGATCCTGAGCGTTGGGGCAAGCCAACCGCTGCATTGTTAGGCTCTTTGATGGCTCAACTTGATTTGGAAGTTGGTTCAATTGGCGGCAAAGACTCAATGTCAGGTTCGTTCGAAAACTTAGACGTTCCTCCAACCTTAGTAAGCTTTGCTACCGCATGCGGCAAGGTTGATCGTATTACTTCGCCCGAATTTAAAGCAGCTGGTAGCCGCGTAATTGGCATTTCTCCCGAATACCAGGAAGACGGCATTACTCCAGATTCCGACAGCTTGCTTGCCGTTATGAACTTGGTTGAAGAGCTTATTGGTAACGGATACGCTGCCGCTGTTTCAACTCCTGGCTATGGCGGCCATGCTGAAGCTCTCTTCAAAATGTGCGTAGGTAATGGAATTGGCTTGGCGTTTGCATCGGATGCCTTTGGCGAAGATGCAGCGGGTCTTTTCGTTCCTGCATACGGCTCCTTTATTGTTGAACTCACCAATGCTGCAGCAACTGCCGACAAGACTTCTTGTCTGTCAGCAGCACAGCTTATTGCAAATGCGTGCGAAAACGGTGCAATTGTTGAAGAGATTGGCACCACAACCCAGGATTACCTCTGGAGTGTTGCGGGTGAGACTATCAACTTAGCAGACATTCAAGAAGCATGGGAAGGCACGCTTGAGCCAGTATTCCCTTATCGCGGAGAAGGTCCTTGCGTTGAACAAATTAGCTACACCGAAAAGCTTCCTTTAACCTTGGAAACTATCACCGCAAAACCACGCGTTATTATCCCAGTATTCCCAGGCACCAACTGCGAATTCGACACCGCAAAAGCATTTGAACGCGCAGGTGCAAAAGCAGAAATCTTAGTTATCAACAACCTTTCACCAAATGCTGTTGTGGAAAGCACTCAGAAGTTGGTTAAGGCTATCAATAACAGTCAGATTATCATGCTTCCAGGCGGCTTCTCGGGCGGCGACGAACCTGACGGTTCTGCAAAGTTCATTACCGCATTCTTCCGCTCTCCTGAAGTGACTGAAGCAGTGCGCAACCTTCTTCAAAACCGAGACGGCTTGATGTTAGGTATCTGCAATGGCTTCCAGGCGTTGGTAAAGCTTGGTCTTGTTCCTTACGGCGACATTCGCCCAATGGATGATTCTTGCCCTACCCTTACGTTTAACAATATTGGTCGTCATCAGAGTCGTTTAGTTCGCACTCGCGTTGCTTCTTCTTTGAGCCCTTGGCTTTCTCTATGCCAAGTAGGAGACATCCACAATATTGCTATTAGTCATGGCGAAGGCCGCTTCGTAATTTCTGACGAATTGCTTGCCCAGCTTAAAGCAAATGGTCAGATTGCAACTCAGTATGTTGATGAAGCAGGCAACCCTTCCTTAGACATGAGCGTTTGCCCTAACGGCTCTGTTCTTGCCATTGAAGGCATTACCAGTCCTGATGGCAGAATTTTAGGCAAGATGGGTCACACCGAACGTAGTGGTAACGGCCTTTACAAGAATGTTCCTGGAGATAATTACCAACCTCTTATCGAAGGTGGCGTAAATTACTTCTTGAGCTAAAAAAGAGGTATGGCGCCGAGGTACTCTCGGCGCTTTTCTTTTTTTGCCTGGCTGACTCACGCCTCGTTTCATCTGCCTTTCGCTTTGAAGCACCTATTTTGCTCGTACTTTGTTTTGTTTACTGTCTTTTAGGAGAATAGATGGCTTTTCTTGTTGCTTACTATGTACCAAGCTGTGAAAATACCGAAAACGCACCAGACGTCTCTTCTTTCGTTGAAAAAACTGCCGTTGAACTAGTGGCTCATCGCATTGCTTCTTTTACTGAAGGTTCTCTTTTCAGAATTGAACAGCTGGAGCCTTATTCAGACAATTATCAACAATGCCTTGAACAGGCGTTAGCTCATCAGAAGGCAGACGCTCGTCCTGAATTGAAGATTCTTCCTCGTGATTTAGACGATTACGATGAGATCTTTATTGGTTTTCCTTCCTATGGCAATACCGTTCCTATGGCTGTGCTCACTTTTTTAGAAAGCTTCGACTTCGAAGATAAAACTATTCTTCCGTTCTGCATTCATGAAGGAGACGGTATGGGACACGCCCAAGACGACATCATGCGCGTATGTCCTGATGCTATTCACGAAGAAGGTATTGCCATTGCCTCAAATCAGGCAAGCAACTGCGCAATTGCAATCGAAGGATGGCTCAAGCGCGTTATTGGACCTATTATTTGGTAGTTTTTCTTAGAAAGGGTAAATAAAATGCATGTTTTACCCGTAGCGGAAGTTGTAAAAAAAGAGCAGGAAATAGCCGCCCAGGGAACTCCGCTCAAAGAACTTATGGCGCGTGCAGGACAAAGCGTATACCGCTATCTGCTGGAAAAGTTTCCCGAAAAGGAAGGGAAAAAAGCGGTTGTTTTTGCTGGATCAGGCAACAATGGCGGCGATGGCTGGGTTGTTGCTCATCTATTAGCACAAGCAGGCTGGGACGTTTCGTTAGTAAGCGCTCGGGCGGCTGAAGATATAAAAGCAGAACCTGCATGCGAAACAGCCGTGGAGCTTTGTGCCTTGTGGGCAGGAGCGCCCTCGAAAACACCTCACCTCTATCTCAATCCGTCTACTGGAGAACTGATATCACTTCTTGCTCAAGCAGATGTGATTATCGATGGAATTTTAGGTACGGGCTTTTCACAAAGCTCTATCAGGGCGCCTTTTGATACCTGGATTTCTTTAGCAAATCAAGAACGCACACGAAGAGATGTCTTTTGTTTGGCTATTGATATCCCGAGTGGCATTTCGGCAGATACTGGGGCGGCAAGTAACCCGTGTTTTATAGCAGATGCAACCGTTACTATGATTGCATACAAACCTGCCTTTGCTATGGAGCCGTGCGCTCGCTATCTAGGAGAGAGCATTTTGGCGCCGCTGGTTTAATGCGCTACCCACTTACGTAACGGCTCTGGTGCCTCTAAAACAACGCTGGCGTAACGAGCTAACGCCGCTGGAAGATACGCTGGTCTAATATGCTGCACCGCTGGCGTAACACGCCCGCGCCGCTGGTTTAACGCATAGCTCAAAAACGACTGCGTACTTACTTCTTTAACAGATGGCGAATTGCTGCAACAGGATGTTTTCTTATCATTCGTGGACCTGAAAAGCGCATGATTGCACGTATTTCTTCGCGCATCTCGGGCTTATAGCAATGATTTTCACATTCCTCACAGCTGGTCTTCACGTCCATCTTCTTACAACGAAGAGTGCGCTCAATTGCATAAGCATCAATGCGCGCACAAGAGGAACATACCCACTCTTTACAGTGGGCTTGATAGATTCTCTTATCTTTTTCGTGATTAGCGGCACAATAAAGCGACACCATCTGAGAGATGGTGCGCATTTCACGTGTTCGTTTTTTTACGACTTTCGGAGAGTCTTTCGCTAAAACGTCTTTAACTTCCATTATTGCTTATTAGCGAGCTCCTGTGCTTTTTTACGCTGTGCAGCGCGCTCTTGGTTCTGCTTTGCGCGAGCCTGCTTGCGAGCACGAGTTGCTTTCTTAGAGTTGTCGGTAGAGCGACCATAACGAGCATTCTTACGCAACGGACGAATACGCAATGCATCAACAGCAACAGCCAAAGCAATGAAGGTCCAGCCAAGAACATAGAAAACAGAAGAAAGGAACTCATTGTTGAGGAATACGTCGTTTGCGACAATTGGTGGAATCAAAGTGCACAAACCGCAACCAATAAGAATGAACCATACGGCACGCCAACGCTTATATGCTACCGTACCTGGGTTGCGATAACGAGCCTCCGCTGCTTTCTTGTCTTCTTCGGAAAGATTCTCAATGGTACGAGTTTCATTTTCCATGTCCAACAAGGTATAGCGCTTCTTTTTCTTGCGCTTTTCTTGATATTCTTGCTTTGCAACTTCACGCTGTGCTTCAAGCTCTTTTTCTTTTTGAGCTTGCTTACGCTGTTGATTCTTAGAAAGCTCAGGAGCTTTCTCGCCACCACCAAAAATCTTTTCGGAAAGCTTCTTCTTAGGCTTGTAATTTGGGTCCTTCATATAAACCGAAGAAGCAGCTTTCTGTACTGGCTTAGCTGATGCGGCACTTTTACGAGTAGTGCCCTTTTTGCCGCCTTCCTGGTTGCGTTCGTTCATTGGATTACGTGTTGACATCTAATTAATCTCCTTGATTTACAAAGAAGTACATTTTTTCTCGAAGCTTCATTGTACAGGCAAATACCCTTGTTGGCTAACCTTAAGCCTTAGTTTTTACGATTTGTTCCACAGTTTCTAAGATTTGTCTAAAAGAAAGGAAGACAGATCAAAAGAAAACCGCCCTTTTCGCTCTAAAAAAGGACGGTTATTTTCTATTTCACAGTTGGTTTCAAGCTACTGCGCACACATTAATTATGACTTACTTGGCAGCGTTTCGCCCTTACGCTAACACAGCCAATTGCGCCTTTGCGCCCGCTTGAACAGCCGCTCTCCTTCTTATCACGCACTCAACTGCGCACTTTTGTACCCAGAAGCGCTACTTTTCGAAAGGCTTTCCCGTAAGAATTTCGTAGGCCTGAATATATTTCTGGCTTGTTTTCTCAATAATTTCCTGTGGAAGATGAGGAGGTTCGCCGCTGCGATCCCAATTCTCATTCAGCCAATTGCGCACAAACTGCTTGTCGAAGCTAGGTTGCTCTTTTCCAACTTCGTAGGTTTCTGCTGGCCAGAATCGAGATGAATCAGGGGTCAATACCTCATCGCCTAAAATAATCTTGCCGTCATAAATGCCAAATTCCAATTTAGTATCAGCAATAATAATGCCGCGGCTTGCTGCGTAGTCAGCCGCCTTGGTGTATACCGCCAAGGTAAGATCGCGAATTGCTTGAGCGTTCTCTTCGCCAATAAGCTCAACTGTTTTTTCGTAGCTGATGTTTTCGTCGTGATCGCCAATTTCTGCCTTAGTAGAAGGAGTAAATAATGCCTGTGGCAATTTTGAAGAATTGACTAATCCTTCTGGCAATTCAATACCGCACAAGCTTCCGGTTGCCTGGTAATCCTTCAAGCCAGAACCGGTAAGATAACCACGAACAATGCATTCTACTGGAAGCATGTCGGCTTTCTTTACCAACATAAAGCGTCCTTTAAGGTAGTCTGCATAAGGCTGGAACTTCTCTGGTAAATCAGCAACATCGGTAGAAATAATGTGATTCTCAACAACATCAGACAAAAGATCGAACCAGAAAAGAGAAATCTGAGTAAGCACCTGGCCCTTATAAGGAATTTCATCCTTCAAAATATAGTCAAAAGCAGAAATACGGTCAGAAGCAACAAACAAAAGCTTGTCTCCCAAATCGTATAAATCGCGCACCTTACCTTGCGCGTCTGGCTTAATATCAATTCCTGACATAACATTCCTTTCTCATGAATGTTTACGTTTTAACCGCTTATCAAATAATAGCTTTAATCAGTATCCTCAAACACAAGCATGTTATGCCTTTTGAGTGCGAAGTTCTGTAGCTTATTAGCAAACGCACAAAAGGAAACTGCTTTTGTCTGCCTGTTTATTATGAACCATTTTGCCCAGCGTGTTATAAACCAATTTCCTGCTGTAGATACTTTTGCTCGTAAGCTTTGCACACTAGCCGTATCTTGAGGGATCTATACGCACGAAATACTTGCTGGACACCTTCCCGGAAGCTCTGCAGAGAACTTACCCGTTGGCACTTGAGGCGGTACTTGCGTGTTGCTTGTATGCAAGCTTGCTCACTACGATCGTCCCGAAAGGCGCTTGCGGGTAACTCGCGCTGTTTGCTCAGTGTAAAGAGGAATATTGATAGTAAAGGTTGCTCCTTCGTTCGGCCTTCCTTCTACGCGTACCCAGCCGTTATGCCTATCAACAATTTCCTTTACTACCGAAAGTCCAATTCCTAAGCCGCCTGTTTCTCGCGCTCTACCCGAATCAGCTCTCCAGAAACGCTGGAATACTTTCTTTGCTTCTTCAGCAGTAAGACCAATACCGGTATCTTTTACAATAATCTGCCCCATAATGTCGCCCTTGTGGATAATAAGCGTTACCTTTCCTCCTTCAGGCGTATAGCGCACCGCGTTAGAAATGAGGTTTGCAGTTGCTTGGCGAATCATGTCTTTATTTCCATAAACATACACATGAGGGTCGTGGATATATTCAAACTCTAGGCCCGATTCGTTAACCAACACTGCATGAGTTGTGGCAATAGCATCCATCAATTCAACCAAATCAAGGCGTTCAAACTCTACTGGCGTTGCACGATTCTCCAAACGAGACAGCTTCAACAATGCGTCTACTAAACGGCTTAAGCGTGACACTTCAGAATGAAGCGTGGACAAATGCTCTTGATCTGGCTTAAAAACGCCATCAATCATTGCCTCAACGGTGGACTGAATAGCCATCAGCGGAGTTCTTAGCTCATGAGCAACGTCGGTAACAAGCTGACGTTCAAGCTTCTGGTTTGCTTCTAACTCTTCGGCCATTGCGTCAAACGTTGAAGCCAACCTGCCAATGTCGCCTTTGACTTGCACTCCTGTACGGGCTGTCATGTCGCCCTCTTTAAGCTTATTGGCAGCAACCGTAATTTGCTGCACCGGACGCATCATTCCACGCGCAAAGACAACACCGGCAATCATAGCGAATACAATGCCAACAAAAGCAGCAACAAACAACGCAAAGTAGGTGTTGTTTTTGAACTGAATATCTGGCTCGGTAAGCAATGAATCAGAGCCGAAAACGCTTACATAAACTGCGCCAACCTTTTCGCCATTACTCATAATAGGAGCCATAGCGGTGTTCTTATCCATTTGTTTTTGCATCGGTAAATTCGCACTAACGCCAGAAGGACGTTCGTTGTAGATTACATGACCGTCGGCATCTACCACGGTAATAAAGACGGAATCATACAAAGCACTTGCCGCACTTGCTGAAGCAAGAGCTCCTCCATACCAATCTCCCCAGGTTTTTTCACAGCTTTCTGCAATAGAGTCTGCAAGACGTTCCATGTTTTCGCGAGTGTAATCTTGGAAAAAAACTTCCCAAATGCAAGCCAAAACACAACCAAGAGCGGCAATGGTTGCTATAGCTACTACCACGAAAGCCATAGCAACACGAGAGGTAAAACTAAGGCCACGCGTTTTATCTTCAGAATAGGTATCTTGTTGGCTAATCATATTCCCAACCAAGGTTTTCTTTAAGTTCACTCATTTGGTAGGCTTGTCGCATCACAGCACAGAGAACGCATGCGACAAGCACCACCAACTACTTGATAGCAATACGGATCTACTGTTTAGTTGGATCCTCAAAACGATAGCCTACGCCATGAACGGTGTGGAGCCATTTAGGATTACGTGGATTGTCGCCAATTTTTGCGCGAAGATTCTTTACGTGAGAGTCAATAGTGCGCTCATATCCTTCGAAGTCATAGCCAAGAACTTTCTCAACCAACTCCATGCGCGAATAAACCCTACCTGGCTGACGGCACAAGGTGGTAAGCAAGTTAAACTCACTTGCGGTAAGGTCCACTTCTTCGCCATTAACAAGAATCTTGTGGCCAGAAAGGTCAATGGTCAATTCGCCAAACTCCATTACTTCACGCGAGGATTCATTCTCGGAATGAACACGGCGAAGCAAAGCACGAACGCGCGCAACCAACTCACGTGGGCTAAAAGGCTTTACCAAATAGTCATCTGCGCCAAGTTCTAGTCCGATAATGCGGTCTTCCACTTCCCCCTTTGCGGTAAGCATGATGATAGGCACATCGGAATTGTCACGAATTGCACGACATACTCGTTCGCCCGGAACGCGAGGTAACATAAGATCAAGAATAACTAAATCGAAATGATGATGGGAAAACTCTTCGAGTGCTTCCTGTCCATCTCCAACCGATACAACCATGTATTTTTCACGTTCGAGATACGCAGCTACTGCATCACGAATTACTTTTTCATCTTCAACTAATAAAATGCGTCGAGTTTCGTTGCTCATAATAAGTCTCCTTTACTTAACGCGCTCTTTCACAAATAATAATTGATATGCAAGTTTCATGTTTGGGAATATTGTAGCAATTGCTCACCATGCCCTCTTTTTTCTGAATCAAATGCCACAATATCCCTGCAGGAAATACGCAATAATTTCATTTATTGATTTGAATATATACAGGATAAACCCGTGCCACAGAAAAGAAAACAGAACACAAACACCCCAAAATCACAGCCTACTCGCAGGTCGGTTAATCCTCGCCCAAGAGTTTCTTCGTCATACAATTCCGCTACAAAGAAAAGCGGTTTTTCAACCTCCCTCCCTGGCCCTCTTTCAAGCACTGAGTCTTCACGACCAAGCTTAGACGGCTCTCGTCCAAGTGTTGGCAAAACAGTCAAACGCTCTGATTATGGTGAAGGAGGCTTTTCCTCAGGAGGTTTTTCAGCAGGTAACGGCGTTCCTTTTTCACGAAGGAGCCTTCTCATAGGCGCCGGTGCGCTTGCAGGTGTTGCTATTGTTGGCGGCGTAGGAAGTCAGGCGGTCTCTTCTAATACGAAAAGCACCAGTGATTTAGATATTCTTTCTGTTCCAGAAAATAAAGTTACCAACTTAGACAACTTATCTGAAGTATCTTCGGCAGACCACGTTGCAGTAATTGGAAACTTCAAGCTTCCTTATGGCTCTTTATGTTGGGCCGACAATAGCACTGTTGCCGCATGTCTTGTTCCGGGCGAAACCGCAAGCCCTCTCAATACGGTCAGATTGCTGTATTTGTCCACAGGGTCAAATCCTGTGGTTCTCAAAAATGCCATAAACCACGATAAAGGCTTTGAGATTCTTGATGTTCGCTGTAGCGATTCCGGGATGATTTGGGTTGAATCAAACCTTTTCACTAAACAGTGGATTGTTATGACAGGCTCTCTTTCTGGTGGAGAAGTATCAAACATTGTCCAAGTGGATCAAGGAGATGAAAACTGGGCTTCTCCTTCTATTGCGGCAGTGCAAAACCGTGCTTTTTGGCAAGTTTGCCCAAATACCACCGGCGAAAACGCAAACGACAGATCCGCGTTGAAGCATGCCACTTTCGGTTCTAGCGAAGTTGGTGTTGCTTGGACTTCCAAACGTCCTTTTGCTACGCGCGTAACTCCTGTTGTTGATGGAGTAGTTATTACTCCTCGCGCTGATTCCACTAGCGTTCACTACCAAATTACAAAAATTTCCGCTTCTGATGCCACCATGGTTGACCAAATCACTTTGCCAGCTTCCATGAAACCCTTCGAAGCAACGTATTTAGGAAATGGACTCTCCTTCAGTTTTGACGCGATTTATAACTACGGTGGTGGTATTGCTAATTTAGGAACGTACACTCCTATGGGAGGTACCGATGCGTACCACTACAGCGATTGCGATTGGTTCCGTTTTGGCAGAACGCCAACCGCAGCTCCTTGCTGGTCGGACGGATGGTTTCTCGCAAAATCTACGAGAACTATTGTTGGTATTCACTTTCCCGATAAGGTATTCTTCTCTATCGACATTGCAGACAACACCGACAATTATGGCGAATACCTTATTTCTTCAGGCACCCAAAGCTCTTTTTGTGGCCTAAGCCAAATTAAGAGCACTAAGGCTGGCGAAGAATCTTATGCCTTAATTCGCGTTTATACCATTATTTAAGCGAACAATAGAGCATAAGACCAAGGGATGTTCGCTATACCTTTCAAAACGTGTGTAGATTGGACATTCTGCACGTATCGAATATTGTGCACACATTAAGTAAGGCTTTTATTTCTGCTGCAATCGCCTACGAGCAAGCATTGCTAAACAAGCTGCTGCAGACAGCAACGCAAAAACGGTCATGCCTACTATCATAATGGTGGAAGCATCTCCCGTTTCAGCAAGATTCTTTCCTGAAGAATTCGAAGCATTATTGTTTGTGGCAGTACCTTCATTGCCATTGTTGCCAGACTGGTCTGGGTTAGTAGGCTTGTCAGAGCTACCTGGTTGGTCTGGATTAATTTCACCATCCGAGGTAAGAACTGCAAACGTAGAGAATTTCTGAGCAGTTATCGTAATTATGCCGTTTTCATAATCAACATCCACCGGATCAATGAAGTCTACCTCTTCCTCATGGACATGAGCAATGCGTACGGTCTTTCCTTTAATAAGGTTTGGATCTACATTCAACTTGAAGGTAAGAGGAGCAGACAGGGTATCAATTTCAGGCAGAAGCATTTTAGTAGTCATTCCGTCAACAATTACCCACACATTCATTCTTACTTTCAAGTCAAAGTAGGCAACTGCTTCTTCAGAATCTAGTTTTTCCGTATCAATAGCTGAAGAATCATCTGAAGGAATCTCGGTGGTTTTCAACAAAGAAGTAACAACCTCTATTTCAGATTTTATATCGGCGTTTGGCTGATTTGTTATAGCATTCCTGATATCTTTCTCCGTTTCAGTTAATTCATTTTCAGGAGCAGTTTTTATCTTCTCCAATTCTGCTTTCGCAGCAACAGATAAAGTTTGTGCCGTTTGTTCATCAATTACTAGTTCTGCATCAGTACCTTCAGGTTCATGAATAACAACATTGTCAGCGGTTGTTGGGATACACTTCATTACTGTTCCGCCAGGATCCTGGCAAAATTTTTCCTTGTCATAATATGCCGACACATCAAAAGAGTTAATCCCATTAACCGTAAACGTACCGCCTGTGATCACAAGGGCATTACTGATAGTGTTTTCTTGCGTGAAGATAGGCTTTGAGAAGAATCCTCCCGTAATAGTGATAGTGCTATCTACTGTTTCGTTTCCGTCACTACCAATCCATGCCGCATATTCTTTTCCTGAAAAAATACCGTCATTAATTGTTACTGTTGCAGTGGATGCATCATTAGAAACATACAATCCGTAATATTCTGAAGAAGAATACTTACCGCCATTCACTTTTAAAGAGCCACCATCAGACGCCAAACCACCATGAGCACCTGAAACTTTCACTGAATTATCTGAAGAAGGAGTAATGGTCAAATTACCTGTTGAAATAATTGCATAGGTACGCCTGTTTACGCTAGTAAATGTTCCGCCCGTAATTGTTGCCGTTCCGCTGTTGTTTAAACAACCTGGACCGTATGTGTCACCTGGATTGCCTTCATACTCGGTCTTAAAAGTGCCTCCATTAATAAAAAGCTCAGCTTCATTCCATACGCAAGCACCGCCATTAGAATCAATTGAGTACACGGAGCCACCGTTTATAGTCATTGTTCCTTTATCTAAATTCTCAATACCACGAGCTCTTATTTTGCCTGTTTGAGCAGTGCTTGAGTCGGTCAGGGTAAATGCACCATAGTTATCAATGGCATAGTAATGACGAGTGCTGTCGTTAGTTTTTGGTGTAGTTGAAAAAGTAAATCCATTTAAATCAAGAGTGACCGTTTGATTTGGTGCTATTTGGAGAACTCCTGGCACTTCAACATCAGCCAATAGCACAACAGAAAAATCGATATTGTCAGACGCTAACGTAATAAGCTCATTTAAAGAAGTTACTTCCTTCTCGGTATCTCCAATTATTACTTTTGCAATAGGAGTGCTAGTTGGCTGAATATCCTCTTGTGCAAACGCAAGCATTGGCACATTAAGTGACACAACTAATATCGCTGCCAATAGCATTGATAGAAACTTACTACCCCTTTTTCTTGTTTGCATGGTTACTTCCCTTCACTCCAACCCCAACGTAAGCATGCACATTGCCAAAATACTTTTTTACTTAAGCTATTCGAGTAATACGCAACAATAGTTTCGTTTCTTAGCAATGATAATAGCAAAAAGCCACCTTCTAATCTATGTAGAAGGTGGCTCAGAATACGGCGCTATTCGAATTAGAACTCTAACGCTTCAAGCTTCTTGAATGCTTCATCCTTACGGGTTAAGAATGCCCATGGGTCAAAAATTGCGTCAAGCTGTTCTTTTGTGAGATTTGCTTCTGGATCTGCTTCCAAGCGCTCGCGATAAGTAGGCCCTGGCTGAGCAAGCTGAACGTCTTTCCAAGTTGCCATAGCGTTACGCTGAACAATTACGTAAGCATCTTCACGAGTAATGCCTGTATCAACAAGCGCAAGCAAAACCTTCGAAGAGAAAATCAGACCACGGGTCTTATTAAGGTTTGCAATCATAGACTCTGGATAGGTTTGCAAACCGTCCAAAATCCAATGAAGCTTATCAAACATGTAATCAAGCGCAATAAAGCTGTCGGCCAAAGCAACACGTTCAGCACCCGAGTGAGAAATATCGCGCTCGAACCACAAAGCAACATCGTCAAAACCAACCTGTGCATTGGCTTTAACTACGCGAGCAAGACCACAAATGCGCTCTGCTGTAATAGGGTTACGCTTATGAGGCATTGCCGAAGAGCCTTTCTGGCCCTTCTTGAAAGGTTCCTCTGCTTCAATTACATCAGACTCCTGCATAAGGCGAACCTGAAGCGCAATAGACTCCAAGGTAGAGGCAGTAACTGCCAACGCGCTCATTACCTGTGCGTGACGGTCACGAGCAAGAACCTGCGTTGAAAGAGGGTCAGGAGTAAGGCCCATCTTTTCGCATACATACTTTTCAACATAAGGATCAATGGACGAATAGGTTCCAACCGCACCAGAAATAGCACCTGTTGCAGCAACTTCACGAGCCTGCTGAAGTCGTACCTGTGCGCGCTTTAGAGCCCATGCCCAAGAACCAAACTTCATGCCGAAAGTCATTGGTTCAGCATGAATACCGTGAGTGCGTCCTACACATAAGGTTTCCTGGAATTCGAATGCGCGACGCTTGCACACTTCGCCTAACTGAACAACATCCTTCAAAATGATGTCCAACGCTTGCGTAATTTGATAGCTCAATGCGGTATCACCCAAGTCGGAAGAGGTCATTCCGTAGTGAACCCAACGAGAAGGCTTTTCTTGATCCTCGGGAATTTCAGCATCAATATATTCAGCCATGTTAGTAAGAAAAGCAATAACGTCATGATTGGTTACTTTTTCAATTTCATCAATACGCTCTGATTTGAAATCTGCATGTGCGCGAATCCAAGCGGCTTCTTCCTTCGTGATTCCTGCCTGACCAAGCTCTGCCTGTGCTTCGCATGCTAATACTTCGATCTCTTTCCAGATTGCATACTTATTATCGTTAGTCCAAATGTTTCCCATTTCAGGACGAGTATAACGACCAATCATGCCTGTCTCCTTACCTGTGGCTATTTATCTTGAATAATTCTATCCTACTTTTATGAAATAAGCCTAAAGGGCCTTAATGGTTCTTCGTGCTTCAGCAATCATTTCTGTATCTGCCGCAACAATAAGTTTATCATCGGGAAGTAGCATAGTAGTGCTGCTTACTACCTCGACATCTGTGCCACGCGATACCGCAACCGCACGAATTCCTTCGTCAAATTCAATATCAAGAGCGCGCACTCCCACTTCATTATCATGATTCTTCATTTTTGGAATTTTGAGCTCGAGCAAACCAACGCTGTCGCCCGCCATTGCAACTGCAACCGACATAGAACCCAAAACTGCCTCTTCTTCAATCATGCGAGAAATCAAAGCAGTAACAGAAAGGGCCTCGATACCAAGCTTGCGGAAGATCTTTACGTTTTTAGGGCTGTTAACACGCGCAATACAACGATCCACGTTAAAGATTCGGTTCGCAATTTCACACGCAGCAAGGTTGTCTTCGTCCTGGCCTGTTGCAGCTACAAAAACATCAGCACGGTTTGTTCCCGCTTCGCGCTGATAGTGAAGCTCGCAGCCGTCACCACAAATTACTAGTGAGTTTCCTACCAACTCACCAGAAAGCCTTCGTGCAACTTGTTCAGACTCTTCAATAAGAGCAACCCTATGACCATTGCGTAAAAAGCGTTGAGCTACGTATTCTCCCAGCTTACCGCCGCCTACAATTACGATATACATTACGTCTCCTTGCGCCCTAGTCCTAAATAAGTTTGTGTCCTAGTCTTTAATGAATTTCTTTATCTTTGGTAAATAGTCACGAGCAACCGCAACCATGAGCGTATCGCCGTGATACAAAATGCTCTTATCTGATGGAATAGAAGAAGTTTCTCCGTCAGCTCTGCGGAATGCGCACACCCTCAGTTTGTGCTTTAATTCGAAATCGGTAATCTTAATGCTATCAGAGCGAATTGAGGACAAGTCTAGAGAGAATTGAATGATTTCATAATCACTAAAGCTTGCCACATGATCGCCAAGACCTGCATCAATCTTTGAAAAGATTTTCTGAGCAACCAACGTGGTGCCGCAGACATAGTCAATGCCGAGCCTATTGTACGCATCTTCGTGGCCTGGATTGTATAAACGCGCCACCGCATTAGGAACGTTGTAGAGGTTACGCGCAATTTCAACAACCATAAGATTCACGTTGTCGCTTCTTGTTACAGCCGCAATGAAGTCACACTCTTCGATACCTGCTTTTTCAAGCAAGTCCATGTCGTAACCTACTCCGGTAAAAGTGTTGCCATCGAAATCTCGGCCTAAAGCAATAAAAGCTTCGGGGTTTTTATCAATGATACTTACATCGTTGTCATGTGATGAAAGCATCAAAGCTAAGTTAGCACCTACACGTCCTGAGCCAACAATAATAATATTGCTCATACTGTCCCTTTCATTACGTTGTACTCAGTATAGTAGAGAAACAAAAAAGGAACTTCGTGAGTCCCAAGCTAATTCACGAAGTTCCTTTTATAACCATGTAAGGATGTTTACAGGAAGCGATAGTAAACGTTGCGAACGCCCCAATCACTTACTGAAGAGTAACCGAATGCATTAATAATGCCAGGAGCAAGGTCAAGCGAACGTCCGAAAACGCCGAAGCCGCCCGTGTCAGTTACCGTTGCAATAACTACTTTGCCATCATAGCAGATTTCAACAATTCTACCCATCAGATAGCTCTGAGAAGCAGGAACCGCCACAGTAATTCCACTATTGGAAAGAGCACGACCAGAAGCGGTAGAAGTAACACCAAAGTTGCCTAAACCGTCATCATTAGTTGCAACGCAATATGCGGATGCCTTACCGCATGACCAGGAGCCATCATTTACATTAGGCGAAATGCGAGGAGCGGTTGGCAACGGATTCAAGGTGCAGACCTGATTTGCTTTCTCAACCGCATTTGGGTTTTCGTAATCAACCGCTACTGGAACAATTACTGGGTCTGGATCCTTTACGGTAATTGAACGCTGCTTAGTTGCAGAGAAATCAGAAGCATCATTGTAGGTAACCTCAGAAACGGTCATAACGCCGTTTTCATCAACTACTGAATCATTCGACTTTTCAGAAGAAAGATTCAAACGGTCTTCTGTAGAGAGAGAAGCGCCGTTTGAAGCCTGCTGAGAACCAATACCAATGGTAGAAGAATCTTCCTTACCAGAACCTTGAGCCTGAGTTACGGAAGCAAATGCAACACAAAATGCAACTGCAAGAACAATGAGTCCGAACACAAGCATTTTGAATTTTACTTTTGTATGTGTTTTGGCTGAAGCCAAATACCCTCCAATAAACGCACGAAAATAAAAACTCTTGCGAGACTTTTATCCCAGTTTATTAGCAGTGTAGTGTGATTAATGTTGATATACTGCTGAGCACTCTGTGCTTATAACGGTATAAATTATACCGTTCTTGGGCTTGTTCTCCAAATTTTGCAGGGTCTTGACTGCTGGGTTGAAGTCTCTATAGAAGCTTTTTCACACCGTTTACCTGGGGTTTTACGTCTGCACATTTTCAACACATTTCTGAAAGAAAAATTCGTAAATCTTTTTCTAAATGCAAACGAACACGTTCTTAACGTGTGGTTGGTGGTAGATAAAGGCACATTCTGAGGCAGACAAAACTAGTAGTAGCGGAAATACGCAGCGCATGAACCTTCAGAAGAAACCATGCAAGGACCAACCGGATTTTCAGGCGTGCAAACCTTTCTAAACAACGGGCATTCGCTTGGAGACATAATGCCACGAAGGACATCACCGCAGCGGCAGCCTTTTGGTTCCTTTGTTGGTTCAACTTCGGGATTAAACTTCTTAAACGCATCGAATGCTTCGTATTCTTTGCGAATAGCGTAGCCCGATCCTGGAATAACGCCTAATCCCCGCCAAGTAGCATCTACTGTTTCAAATATTTCGTTAATAGCAGCAAGCGCAACAGGATTGCCCTCTTTCATAACGCCACGCTTGTAAGCAATTTCAATTTCGGCACGTCCTTCATGGAGCTGGCGCATAATCATAGCAATACCCTGGAGGACATCCACTGGCTCAAAACCAGTAATTACTCCTGGAATACCGTATTTCTGAGCCAAAAACTCATAAGGTGCCGTACCTATAATGGTGCTTACGTGACCTGGCAAAATAAGTGCATCAATCTTTAGCGAAGGATCACTTACGATAACCTCAAGCGCACCCGGCATGTTCTTATGCGCAACGTATACACTAAAGTTCTTCAAGCCAAGCGCAGCGGCTCGTTTGATTGCCATAGCAACAAGCGGAGTGGTGGTTTCAAAACCAACGCCCACAAACACGATTTCTTTATCAGGATTTTCCTGAGCAAGTTTGAGTGCATCAAGAGGAGAATAGACAATGTTTACTTTTCGTCCTTCTGCCTGCTCTTTAAGCAAGCTTGAAGTGGAACCTGGAACGCGAGTCATATCGCCGAAGGTGGCAATTTCTACCCCCGGAACACGCGAAAGCGCAATAACGGTATCAATGTCCTTATTTGAGGTAACGCAAACAGGACAACCAGGGCCCGATGCTAGCTTAGTGTTTTTTGGCATCATAGAACGAAGGCCATTGCGAGCAATAGCAACGGTATGAGTTCCGCATACCTCCATTAAGGTTGCACCTTGTTCAGGAGCCCACGCATTAATAGAGTGAATAAGACCTTTTGCAAGGGCTGGATCTTTGAAAGAAGACAAATCCATTATTACAACCCTTCGATATCGGCAAGTTCAGGAAACTGCTTAATCAAATCAAGAGTCTCCTGGGCAAACTCTTCGTCAACTACCTCAATAGCAAAACCAGCATGAATCAAAACGTAGTTGCCCACTTCGGCATGAGGGGTTAAGTCCAAAGAGATTTCACGGGTAACACCCATAATATTTACAGTTGCAAGATTATTGTCTTGTTTTTCTACAATTTGTGCGGGAATAGCCAAACACATTGCACATCACTCCTTGTTTATTGACTGCAATGCTACCACAGCTTGTCCATAAGAAATTGAAGCATCATTTGGAGGAAGCTCCTTATTCAGGGCAACGGTAAAACCATTAATTTGAAGCTGATACACCGCCTGTTCTATCAGGTAGCGATTCATAAATACGCCACCAGAAAGAGCTACCAAATTGATGTCATACAGAGCCCTGACAAACTGAGCGGCTTGAACAATTGCAGCCACAAACGATTCATGGAATTTGAGCGCAATATAGCCAACGTCCACGCCATTTTGCATGTCGGTAAGAAGGCCTTCGAAAGCTGGTGCTGCATCAAAGAGAAGAACAGAAGTGTCATGTGCAGTACTCTTGCTTGTTGCCACGTTTTTGATTGCAGTGATTGCGTACGCCTCTTGACGCGCTTTAGCAATAAGAGGTTGCGCGTGAGAAGAGAGAAATTCATGCACGGCCGCTTCGAGCATAATAGCCGCTTCGCCTTCATACGTTGGGTTTGGACAAATGCCCAGAAGAGCACTTGCCGCATCAAACATTCTTCCCACCGATGAAGTCATTGGCGTATTAATGCCTTTTTCAATCATTTGCTCAAGAAGCTGTGTGTTCTCGTTTGCTTCATCAAAAATCTTTTGTGCTTGAGGATGCTCGAGCAAATCATTAGCCCACAAAAGACCATACGCGCAGCGCAGTGGGTTCTTGATTGATGCAACTCCTCCTGGCAAAGGGAAATATGCGAAATTGGCGAAACGTTCATAGTCCTGTTGGTTAGCCAGAAGTACTTCGCCACCCCAAATAGAACCATCGAGACCATAACCCGTGCCATCAAACGCAATGCCACAAACTGCGGTGTCTAAGTTGTTCTCGCCCAAAACAGCTGCAATGTGCGCATGATGATGCTGCACTTTCGTCAAAGTTGGATGATTTAGCGATTCTGCCCATTTTGAAGTGAGGTATTCAGGGTGACAATCCGCTGCAATAGCTTCAGGAATCTCCTCCAAGCGGAACAGATTACTGTAGGTCTCTTTTGCTTTTAACCAAGCGTCGTATGTTTCCGCATTTTCCATATCACCAATGTGCTGCGAAATAAACGCCTGCATAGGATTATTGCGCACGTAGCAGAAGGTGTTTTTCTGCTCGGGACCTGTTGCAAAAAGAAGTGTTTTTTGAGCTTGAGCCTCCGATTGGTCTTCGCTCAAAGATGAAGAAAGTGTTTCTGCCTGCTTTTCACCCAGATGTGAAGGAAGTGCTACTGGCATTGGCGCAAAACCGCGTGCGCGGCGAATCATTTGGACAACGCCGCCTATCTGAGGAATATCAAGCACGCGAAGTACGGAATCGTCAAAACGCACTTCGATGTCACGGTTGTTGAGCACGAACGCGTCTGCTACTTCACTCAGCTTGGAAAGCGCTTCTACATTATCAATAACGATAGGCTCGTCATGGATGTTTGCCGAAGTCATTACGAGCAAACCACCAAAATCACGAGCTAACAAATGCTGAAGAGGGGTTGAAGGCAGCATAACGCCCAGTTCAGGCAAGCGATCAGCTAAACCTTGAGCAAAGCGGACTTGCGGTTTCTTTTTCAGCAAAACAATAGGCGATGAAGGCAAGCGAAGTTGCTGCTCTTCTTCGGCAGAAACAAAGCAAACTTGCTTGGCTTGCTCAACGGTAGCTGCCATAACCGCAAAACCCTTGTTGGAACGCTTTTTTCGTGCGCGCAAGTTTGCCAACGCTGTTTCGTTCGAGGCATCACACACCAGATGAAAACCGCCTAAACCTTTTACTGCAAGTATTTTTCCTTCACGAAGATACGCCACTGCCTGCGCTAGTATCCAGTCGGAAGTTTCCCGGTTAGAAGCCCAGGTGATGGAATCCTCAGCTGCATTAGAAGGCCAAGTGACGAAATCCTCAGCTGCGCACTGCTTATACCTATCGGAAGTAATCCATCCCAATTGCGGACCACACTCAAAACAGGCATCTGGCTGAGCATGGAACCTGCGGTCGACAGGGTTCTGATATTCCTGAGCGCACTCAGGACACATCTCAAAAGAAGCCATTGTGGTTTGACTGCGATCATACGGAAGATTTTTGATAATGGTGAAACGAGGACCACAGTTGGTGCAATTGATAAATGGGTAGCGATAACGACGGTTTTCAGAATCGAAAAGCTCTGCCACGCATTCATCACAGGTAGCCAAATCGGGAGAAACAAGCGTTGTTGCACATGAGTTTTCATCAAAAGACTGGCGAATCTCAAAACTCGTGAAGCCTTCGTGGCCAACTTCGGCCATATTGATTTCTTTTACTTGAGCTGCTTTGGGTGCATTGTTGTTTATCTCCATGATGAAGGCATCAAGATTTTCTGACGAGCCTTCCGCATGAATGAGAACACCCTGGGTTTGGTTCAGCACCCATCCGGTAATACTATGTTTTTGGGCCATGGTATAGACAAAGGGGCGGAAACCCACCCCTTGAACAATGCCTTTAACGCGAATTTCTAACGCTTCTTGCACTGAAGAACTCCTTTGGAATAGCGTCTGGTCTAGCTACTACGTATTGATAACTTGCTTCTGACTAGCACAGTTTAGCTACCGCACATCAACACGCAGCCAATACTAAGTATCAGCTTTTACAGCTTATTTCATATACACAACTCGTTTGAATGCTTTAGAAAGCGCGCGAATAGTAACCGCCGAGTTGTCTGGAAGATGCACATGAACACAGCGCCTGCCTCGTTCGGAAAGAACAGCGAAATCACCCGCTGCTTGAGCTTTCGCCAATTCACCCAACGATGAAGCGCGATGATCGTCAATTTCAATGTCACGCGTTTCGGTTGCTGACACAATCAAGAATACGCCATTGTTTGGACCACCCTTGTGAAGCTGACCAGTGGAATGGAGGTAGCGTGGTCCAATTTCCAAACAAGAAGGAACGTAATACGCTTCTGCAATTCTATGGCGAATTTGCTCCATAGCCTCACGCCTTCCTTCGCCCGTAAAAGGCAAAAACGCGTTAATAGAGAAATAATCTCCCAGGCGAATAGAGCCAACCAACGCTTCCAGAGCACCTTCGAGAGTTGGACGGCGAAGGTCTTTTTTGATGGCGTCAGAAACAAAAACCTCAACTGGTCCTACCGGAATGCCTGCAATTCCACCAACGCGGAAATCAGGGCGGCGAACTCCTTCGCTCAAAATATTCAAAACTTCCGTTTTTGCGATTTGAACGTCAGGCTGATCAAACGGGCACACCTTCATAAGGTAACCTATCATTGCTGTTGCGTACTCCCACATAACTAAGTGAGCAGCAACTTCTTCAACGTTATCAACGTGGAAAGTCATGCAAGGCAAATCAGGGCTTAGATACTTTAAGCCTGCCTCGAAGTTTTTCTGCTCATCCCAGAAGTCGGTTTGAGTGTGATAAATCACGACCGAGCGATCCATATGGCCCTTTGAAAGAACAATGGAGTCTGTCTCAATATTTGGAAGAATTCCCTTTCCTTCCTTGCCTAGAGATTCCGCAATGAGCTGCTCAATCCAAAGGCCCAAAACGCGGCCTCGTTTTGGAGTGAGGAAGCAGAATTTGTCACGACCGTTTTCGTAGCCGTCATACAAGAAGGAAGCCAACTGAAGCGCAGGGTTTTCAGGACTATCTGTTGCACAGAGTTTTTCTGCCTCAACAACTTCTTTCATAAACAGGTCAAGATTAATACCCACCAAAGCAGCAGGCACTAAACCGAATACTGAGAGAGCCGAATAACGGCCTCCAACCGTAGGTTCGCCAGAAAAAACCTTAAGCCAGCCTTCTTCCAAAGCTTGCTTTTCTAAGGATGAACCTGGGTCGGTAATAGCAACCAAGTGCTGAGGGATTTCTTCTTCACTAAGCGTTTCTGCCAAAATCTTTCGAACCGCTTTCATTACCAAAGAAGGCTCAAGAGTTGATCCCGATTTGGAAGACTGAATAACTAACGTAGTGCGTGGGTTGCACTCATGCAGAATTGAGCGAACGCGCACCGGAGAAACTGAGTCGATGGTTTTGAACACAATGTCTCGTGAAGCAGACTTGTTGTATTTTGTGATGGTCATTGGCGCCTGAGTGGAGCCACCCTGACCAACGAGCACCACAGTCTTGAGGCCCTTTGCAACTACGTAATCGGCAAAAGCCTGAATGTCCTCAAGGCTATATGGTGGGTTTGAAGCCAAATCCGCCCAACCCATAAAGTTTTGAGCAAATTCAAAGGCATTCTCATTAAAGTTATAGAGTGTTGCATCTTTTGCCTGAATGCGGCTTGCAACGTTGTTATCAATGAGGGTTTGCATACAAGGATATGAACCCTGAAGCTGAAAATCTATCATGTGAACTCTTCTTTTGTCCAAATACATACATAGGAATTTTAACAAAAGCCTAACATTATGCCTAAAGGACTATAAACTATGCACACTATTAATGGACAAAATTGAGCGTATGGCCGTTTATGAGTACATTTCTCCTTTGACGCGCTCTTTTGAGTCCTGTGGTTGTATTTGCCCTGGCCTTTTATTTGGCCTGCCCTTTTGAGTGTTGTAGCGCATTAAAAGACGCACGCCGACGTGAGCGCGCATTTTTGAGCGCCCCTTTTTTGAGTCCTGTGTCTCTCTTTAACGCGTCTACGTGAGAGCACCCTTTTCACATCTATTTCCCCAAGAGTCAATGAGCTTGTTCTCGCGATACACACAAATGATTTCGCAATGGTTAGCGCACTTATGGCATTCCACTTCTCTGGTGGTAAACGTGAAGTTCTCCATAGCTTCGAAATCGAAGTTGCACTCATTTACGCAGCCACGACGCGCATATTCGTCTGCTGCAAGAAGCGCAACACCATAAGCGCCCATCAAATGACCATCTGGGTCAACAATGACATCCATATCAAGTTCTTTTTCGAATGCACGAACTACGCCAATGTTCTTAGAAACGCCTCCTTGAAAAACAACGGGTGCAGCAATGCGCTTTCCTTTGCCAACGTTGTTGAGGTAATTGGTTGCTACCGCTCTACAAAGGCCTGCAATAATGTCTTCGCGCGAATAACCTACTTGGATTTTGTGTACCAAGTCAGATTCCGCAAACACCGTACAACGTGCTGCAATATTTGCTGGTTTTTTGGAAGTAAGCGCAATAGGGCCAAATTCCTCAACTTCAACTCCTAAGCGATGCGCCTGGCTTGAAAGAAACGAGCCCGTACCTGCTGCACAAAGGGTATTCATGGCATAATCCACCGCAATGCCACCCTCTACGCAGATAATTTTTGAGTCCTGGCCGCCAATTTCAAGAATAGTTCGAACGTCTGGGTGTAAAAACGTTGTGCCAACCGCGTGTGCGGTGATTTCGTTTTTTATAACTGTTGCGTTGGTCATTGCGCCCACTAACCTGCGAGCACTTCCAGTTGTACCTACTGCAACAACCTCCACTTCATCTGATACTTGCCCTTGAAGGTCCTTAATGACTCGTTTTGCGGCATCCGTAGGATTACCTTCGGTCCATAAATACGAACGCGCAATGATGTCCCGGCATTCGTCAATAAGTACACCTTTTGTCGAAATAGAACCAATATCGATTCCCAAATATGCCTTCATCTACACACGTCCTTTCTTCATAGCAATCATGTCGTAGAAAGCCTCCAGGCGTGTGTCTAGACCAGTATCGCTTGTTTGTGAATCGTAGCTCAGGTACAAAATGGGAACTCCCGTTTCCCTATTAATACGCTGAAGCGTTGGAATTACGTCAATCTCAGGAGTGCAACCACTTGATTTCATGTGGATAATGCCATCAAAACCGCTTTCGGCGAATTTTTTTGTGCTTGCAATAGTCAGGGTTGAGGTTGGTCCCATGTCATAGTGCGCATATTCCGAAATTGTTGCGCGGAGATTTTCTTCGCTATAGCGAAGGAATCGGTTTGTCAACGTAACATCACAGGCTAATTCAACGCGCATACCCATAAGCTTCTTGTTGATATTGAGATTGCTTGGAGGATCAATTGCGGTAAAAATTTCGCCAACCAAGCCTACTCGTAGAGGCTCATTAGGTTTATCAAGTGGCACCGCACGCATTGCCTCCATACCAAGATGCTGTGCTTCCTGAAGGTCTTTTTCGGATGCAACAGCATTCATCAGGTCAAAATAATATTGGCGAGCTTTTTCAAAGGTACCTGGCTCTTTTTCAAATCCTGCGTTAGCTAGATAAAAGTCGTTAGCCTCATCAAGGAATTCGACCATATGGAAAAGCGTAATAAGATTTTTGAGCGCCTTAGGAACATTGAGGTCTGGATTGATTTTTTTACACTCTTTTATATACTCCGGAGCGCTTTTGCCTGATAGCTCAGCAAAATTCAGCATAGAGAACTTATAGCCCATGTCGCGCAAAATGGATTCTTGCAATTCTCCGTAATAGCCTAATCTGCAAGGACCTGCAAACTGCACTAAAACGGTTGCGCCGCGTTCAAGGGCTTCAATATAAGAGCCCAAAATATGTTTAAAAGGCGCACAAACAAAGTCCGTGCTGTTTTTGCTTCCTAAATCAAGCGATCTCTTTGTTGGTTCGGGAAGTTTTACAAACTCTGCGTCTAGTACATGCTCAACAAAATACTTAAACGCAATATCATAGTAGGTATAGCGAAAAAAGGCGATTTTGATATCGGTATTTATGTGGCTGTGTTTGTTTTTTGAAGCCTTCTTCGGCAGAAGAGACTTTACCATAGCCTCTCCACGATTAAATATGATCGAGGCACTTCGCATGTCCTCATCTGATCCCAGAGAAAAAATACTTACTTTTTTTTGTGAGTTTGCACGCGTTTCGTTTGAGTTTTCTTCTCTCATCGAACATAACCTCCCTGCTTTTGACAGCGAAGAATATCCACAAAGCTTTCAATGCGTGTTTCCAAACCCGCTGTTCCGCTTTGCGCGTCGATAGTTACATTAAGGATTGGAGTGCCCTGAACTTTTCGCATGATTGCATCGGTAGTCATAGAATCAGGACCACAAGGAAACGCGCTCATTATGACAATCCCATCAATATCTTTTTGGAGAAGCATGATTGAACCAATAAGTTCCCTGTTTACCACCCACGGCATGGTATTTGAGAATTTGTAGCTTTCTTCGCGGGCTTTTTTTCTGTTGGTTTCATTTGCAAACAGGATTTCAACTCCCATGTTTTCAAGGATTTCCGCCACTACTCCACCTATATACCAATCTTTGATTAGGTAAGGATGTGATACAACCAGGATTACTAGAGGACGCTCTTCTTTTGGAAGTGCTGATAATTTCTTTATAAGATTTTGCTGAGATTGGTTTGATTTTTCGTTAGCTATTTCTTGTGCCTTAAAGGCATCCTTGACAACCCTTTTGGCTTCTTTTGACGAGAGACCAAATTTTTGCGCAAGCTGAATGAAACCATTTTCAAGCGAATTCTTTTCCTGAATCTCATCAACCGCAAAAGAAATGATTTGAAAATCTTCTTTAAAGGTATTTTCAACCATGTCTGGCAACGATTGGAACTTAGTGCAGAATCGTTCAAACCTATTTATACAGTTGATTGAGGGAATAAAAATTGCGTCACATTTACCAATGAGACTTTGAACGTGACCCATGTACACTTTCGAGGCAAGACAGCTTTCATCAATTGAAAGCGAGTCTCCTATTTCTAAGATTTCTTTATCGGTCTCTCTACTGACCACAACCTGACAACCAAGACCTTCAAAGAAGGTGGTCCACATTTGAACATAACGATAGTACAAAAGAGCCCGTGGTATTCCTACTGTTTTTATATTTGCATATTCTGCCGAAGAGAACAGAGAAATGGTTTTCATGCGCGTTTTCCTAGGTATTAATCCGGACAAGCGAACAAACCTAGTCCGCTAATCCACTTTTTCTTAGAACAAATGCTAGAGAATACGTGTTTCAGCGTACGTCCTCAACTATATGTTACTAATCTAAATTCTAAAGTTTACGTTAAATTTACCTAGAAAATTGTATCTAATTATTCTTTCTTCGAAAGCCTCTAGCAAGATGCTCACAAAATGAACAAAAATGATACTAGAGTATCATTTGATGGGTGATATGTATAGGAATGGCAAAGAACCCCGCATAGATAGGAAACTTCCAAAAAAGTAAAGGCCTCATATGAGGCCTTTACTAGTTACGTTACAAGAAACTTGCACGATATGTTGCTGGTTAACAGAGTGCATTTTATTCACTAGCCCTCTGTTATTTAGCGTTCTTAAAGCTTAAGCGATTAGCTTAACAAGCTGTTCCTTGTTTTCAAAAGCAGTAGTTTCCTGAGTTGCAAGATTTACTACTTCACCTTCCCAAACAGGTTCAGTGTTGTTGTCTTTGTCTTCCTCAAACTTTACCGAACGAACAACATATTTGTAGTTAATTGCAGGATTGCCATATTCATCTGCAGGTGGAATCTCGCGATTGAAGTTGTACTCCAAGTTCTTCAAGATCTCTTCAATCTTTTCAGTAGCGTTATTGCTAGTACCGAACCCTACAACGCCAGTTTCGGAATTGAAGAGGACGCCCGCACCAACAAAGCAGGTACGGATGCGCTCTTGTCGAGTCTTTTCAACCTTATGAATAGCAACACAGATGATTGCTACCAGAGCCCACCAAATAATGGTCAATACAAGGTCTAATGGGTTATCAACAAAGTTGAACTTGAGATAATACCAAAGCCACAAGAAGAAGCATGCAGCAAGAATGGCAATTATCGCAATAATAACGTTCGACTTTTTCATTTTGCTTACTCTCCTTTCTTGTTAGTTGTTTACTGGGCTTACCGTAACGCCATCATTTACGTTTTCTGGTGTTCCACCAGGAGCTGCACCATTAGTAATGTTGTTGTCAATATCAGCAAGCTTGTTGGTGTAGTTCTTGCGGCGAGCCACAACGCCAACACCATAGATTGCAGTCAAGATAATGCCAACAATGATGTACCAGTGTACCCAACATCCAATGTGGTCGAAGCCAGTAAGAGGGTTACCCTCTTCATCAATGTTTTCACCAGCAAGAGCGGTTACTACCTGATCGAGTACGGTTGGCTCAGCAGCAGGAGTAGTAGGCTCTGGAGTCTCTGTTGGAGGAACAACAGGGGTAGGTTCAGTAGTGCTGGTTACCTCATCCTCATTAGTTGTTTCTGGGTTGTTAGGGTCTGGAGTTGTACCAGTTGCAGTCGCAACATTGGTTACGCTACCAGCTGCTCCCTCTTCTTCAGTAACAACATGAGTTGCTTCAAAGGTGCGAGACTCTGCAGGAGCAAGAGTATCGATTGTCCATGTGTCACCAGTAAGAGGATCAACAACCTGAGTATTGATAATTGTCAAGTTACCAGTGTTGGTTACTACAATCTGGTAAGCAATAGTCTCACCAGGGAGATAGTTTGTACCGTTAGCAGGAGTGTTAGTAACAGTCTTTTCAACGGTTACAGCGCCGTTTGGATCTTCTGTTGGATCTTCAGTGGTACCAGGAATAATCTCTGGATCGCCACCAGGAGTTTCACCAGAAGCAGTAGCGTTATTTACAACCTTACCTGCCAAAATGTCAGCTTCAGTAACAATATAGCTGTATGTGAGTTCTGCCTTTTCACCAGGAGCAAGAGATGCGATAGTCTCTTCACCACCAGTAAGCTTAACACCAGCAAGTTCATCGGTTACAACAATGTTCTTAACAGTAAGGTTACCTGCATTAGCAACAGTTACCTTATAGGTAATCTCATCACCGAGACCGAAAGGAGTGCCATCTTCATTAGCGTTGGTGGTTTCCTTAGTAACCTCGAGCAGAGGATTAGTAGCCTTGAAGTAAAGCATCAATACCAAGCTACCATCACCAGCAATAATGCCAGACTCTATGTTTGCTGCAGTTTCATCATAAGTATATCCATCAGCAGGAGTCTTATCAGCATCAGTTACAGAAACAGGGGTATCGGTAGTACCTGTACGTTCAACACTGTTTGTTGCCGTTTCAGGATAAGTACCATCTGCGTTCATATAGTAGAACTCAACCGTGTACTTTGTATCAGTGTTTGCAGTCCACTTAGCATAGTAAGTAGTGGTTCCTGCTGGATATGCACCAGGAAGGTTTACTACAGCATCGCCGGTAAGGTCAGCGTTGTCATACCAACCAGCGAAAGTATAGCCAGTGCGGGTAGTGGTAGGCATGTCGGTATTAGTGATGGTTTCATCAGTAGTACCCTCCATGTCACTAACTTCTGTACCACCGTTCTCTTCGAAAACGATGTAGGCAGGATCTGCGCTCCAAGTAGCGGTAAGGGTGCGAGTTGCTGTGGTGTCTTTTGCAGCACCTTCAGCAATAGTAGCAGTTACAGTAGCGCCAGCTGCTACAGGGTTATTATCCTCATCAACCCAACCGGTGAAGGTATAGCCTTCTTTAGTAGGAACATCAGAAGTTGCAGTGAAGTCGTGGGTGCGAACTTCAATGGTAGAAGTTGCATTATCGCCAGCAACTGCAGATCCACCAGCAGTGTTGTAGACGAGTTCGTAGTTGTAATAACCCTCATCTGCGCTCCAAGTAGCGGTAAGGGTGCGAGTTGCTGTGGTGTCTTTTGCAGCACCTTCAGCAATAGTAGCAGTTACAGTAGCGCCAGCTGCTACAGGGTTATTATCCTCATCAACCCAACCGGTGAAGGTATAGCCTTCTTTAGTAGGAACATCAGAAGTTGCAGTGAAGTCGTGGGTGCGAACTTCAATGGTAGAAGTTGCATTATCGCCAGCAACTGCAGATCCACCAGCAGTGTTGTAGACGAGTTCGTAGTTGTAATAACCCTCATCTGCGCTCCAAGTAGCGGTAAGATTCAAGTTGCCATGAGTTCCTGCTGTTAATACAAGATCTTTACCTACATTAGTTCCAGCAGTTGCAGCATCACCGTTAATTGTCGTGTTTTCACCAAGCACCCAACCTGTAAAGGTATAGCCTTCCTTAGTTGGATTGCTAATTGTGATGGTTTTACCGTTCTTAAAGTCATTAACGGTATAAGTTGCAGGATGATTTGCATCGGATGCGAAAGAGCCACCATTCAAATCATAATTAATGGTGTACTGCTTAGGAGTACACTTAATAGTAATGATGTTTGCAGCTGGTTGTGTGCCAGCAACCAAAGTAACTGGAACAAGATTTAAATCAACGTTATAGCCCATTTCATTAATCTCATGAATGATAGTTTGATTCAATTGAGGAATGAATGGATTATTAGTTGCCTTAGCCCAATCGGTGTCTTTGAGTACATTTCCGTTTTCATCTACATACTGAATCTTGTAATCAGATGTTGCAGAAGTGCTTCTGTAATTGAAAACGATTTCGTTTTTAGCGCCATCGTTTTCATCTGGATTAACAATTGTTAGAGACTTGCTATATGCGTCAGAAATATAACCATCAATACTAATTGCATACTCAACTACTGGGCTGCCAATCTTTCCGTTTGCATTTTTTGCAGGAGCAATTTCGCTACCAGTATCAACATTTACGTATTTAACGGTATATGGAAGAATATTTGTTGGGGTCCATTTTGCATATACTGTTGTGTCGCTGGTAATTGGCGCATTAGGGTCAAAGGCTGTTGTGCAACCTTCATTAGTGTACCAACCACCAAAGATGAAGCCTTCACGAGTAGGATTAGGAATCTCGGAAACCTTAGATCCCTTTTCTACTTTAATAACCGTGTTATCAGTTCCATTATTATATATAAAGGTTACGTTCTTAGTAGGAACTACCCATTGTGCATATAACGCAAGGTTATTTGCCGGCATGGTGGTGAAGGTGTAAGGATCACCTGTGCATGCAGGATTGTCATACCAGCCACCAAAGGTTGCTTCTGGATCTATACCAGCTGGACGATTTGGCTTGTAATACTTTCCAGAAATATCTGCACCAAATAGAATTGTTTCTGTCTTTACAGGATTAGAATTGTCACCATTAAAGAAGCTTAGCTCTACAGAATTGCGGTTATAGTAGAACCGTTTAGTTGTATTCGAAGAGCCATTGTATCCTGATGGTGTATTAACCTTAGTAAATCCGTAAATATTTTTCGGATCCAATGTATCTGTACGCAAATTTGTTTGGCTATATGTGTCAGACTTTGTATAGCCCTTTCCGTCAGCATTCTGTAACCAATACTCAACATTCAGCGTGCTGGTATCATCTGTCCACGTACCCTTATAAGTTACCGTTGTGCCGCTAAGAGTTTGATTCCCTCCATTTGCTTTGAGCATGTCGGCAGTTACTTCAAAGCGCTTGGTGAGATAATTATTACCCCAAATGTAGAAATACTTCTTATCGCCGCTCTTAGGTTCATTGATTTTAGGACAAGAAGACGAGGTATCTGTGCTTGGCCATAAGGCAGACACATCCATACCAAGCACAACATTATTAATCGTATACTCGGAACCCTTGTATTCCTTTCCGTCATAAGAAATAGAAGCATTATCTTTATTTAGATTAAATACGAGCGTATAGCGAGTCAAATCATAATAACCATACACAACAGTAGATCCATCAGCTTTAACAACAACAGAATCCCCTACACGATATGTATAGTTTGTTTGATCTCCATCGCTCGTAGCTGAAACGGTGCTGCCAACTAAGGCAGAAGAAGATTTGGAGCTCTTAAATGCATAATAAGAACTATTTGTTGAGTTGTCCCAAACTTCTTGAAGGTTAACAATCGTATAAGAAACCTCTTGTGGGTTCCATTTTGCATAAACTACTGCATCTGCACTAATAGCAGAAATGGTTGTATCGGCAGGAATGGTGCACTCTGGGTCAGAGTACCATCCAGCAAAGGTATATCCTTGTTTAGTTGGAGCTGGATCATAGCTGGCAGGAACTTCTGCGGAGTGGCAGTCAGAATTATGGACATGCGCCTCTTTACCACAAGTTAAAACCCATTTCCAACTATCTCCCTGTTTTATCGAAGTATAGCAACCAATTGTCTCATTTTTGTGGTTTTTAGCCTTCGGATCAGGCTTCGCCGTGTGAGCATGCTCTTCCATGCCACAAGTCTGCACGCTTTCGCTTCCTGCTGTACCCTTATAAACCTCAACATCGGAACCATACAAAGCGCTCTTTGCAGGAATATAGGAACCACCTTCAGTGTTATAGGTTACGTAGTAGGTATTGCGAGCATAGTTAATTACAACTTCATTTGTTTCAGTTTCAGAAACAACAATCTGATCAAAGTCTTCTGCGGTAAAGCCTTCTATTTTCTGTGCTTCAACAGTAGACAATGCGCCTACATAACCCTTGACTACTTGTAGGTTATCAGAAGCCTTTTCAGGGTAGGAACCGTCAGCGTTTTGGAATAAATGATAAACATTGATATCTGCTTGCTTGCCGGTGTAGACAACAGTGATATCAAGAGAGTCACCAGAAACAATTCCCTTGTAGGTTAAGATGCTCTTCTCAATGCCTGTTTCAGCATCTGTTTCAGTAACTAACTCTACACCTTCAGGAGTGCCTTCACCTAAAGCAACAGTAAAGCCCTCAATTGCAGGAACTTCATAGGTAAAATCAATGTTTCCTGCAGCATCAGCAGGAAGTGCTGGGGAATAAGTAGGAGCAGCAGACGAACCGTTGTCGTAAACAAAACTTACATTAACGGTCTTCATAGCTGCTGGGTCATATGTTTGCTGGGAATCAGAACCAACCAACGCATACTCAGAGAAATGAGTAGTAGCAAATACGGTATTAGATGCAGTTGCTTCAGAAGCGCTTACATATTCAGCTTCACCGTTATCAACATGGAAAACGTCAATATGCTGACCACTAACGCCATTATTTGCAAAACTTACGGTTACTGTACCATTTGGCTGAACCTCAGTTCCAGAAGCATCAACAAGCTTTACATCAATAACAGTAGTATCAACTACTGATCTTCCGTTTGCTTCAACAGTATTAATTGCTTTTTCAAGACCTGCAGAACCAGAAACAGCATTTGCAACAACCTTAGTTCCTTCTGGAACAACACCTTCGTTAGCAGTTACAGTAACGTTAACACCAAACAAACCAAGGAAGCCACCAACTGTGGTGCTATTCTTGAATGCAGGGTATGTTACAACAGCTTCCTGAGCATTTGGTTCTGGAGCTGCTTGCTCTTGCTGGGTTTCTTCAGTAGTTGCTGCTGGCTCAGTTGCTTGTTTTTCATCCTGTGCAGAAGCCTTCTGGGCAACAACGGTGATCTTCAAACCAGCTTTAATATCAGACTTAGCAACAACGTAAGTGCCATCACCCTTATTAGTAAGGGTAACCTTAGCACCATCTGCATTGGTTGCTTCTACCTTAGAGAGTTCGTAACCCTCATTTGCGTAAGCAACAAACTCTAAGTCTTTTGTAGTAGATGCGCTAACTTTAGTTGCCTGAGTTGGAACAGTCTGCTCAACACCACCCGTTGCTTTAACAGTGATATAAGCATTAGTCATACTCAAAGCAACATCCACAACATCCTTAGTCTCATCTGCAGCAGAAGTACTTGTTGCAGAATCAGCCTCAGTATTTGTTGCTTCATTAGCTTTAGAAGTGTCCGTATCTGGAACACTTGGTGCGTTTTCAGTTTCATCAGCAGAAGATTCAACAGATTCAACTGATACTACATCAGAACCTGCTTTCTCTTCATTGCCTGCGAAAGCTGAGAACTGCACGAAGCCGAAGACAAGTGTGAGTGTCACTATGCAAGCGATTATTTTCGCTGGCAAATACTTCTTCGGATCAATTAATTTCTCAAACGTTCCCATAATCAATCCAATCCCTTTTATCTGTTGGAACGAAATCCCCTTTTTCGTTCCAACGTTCATCGGAGCTTAAACTCCGTCTTTCCCAATTGGGTTTTTTCATTTCTGAAAAATTACCCAGAACTTCACCCTCGAATTTATCACACTTAAATCTGCTTTTGGGTCTTTATCTGGGTCTTTAAGACACGGTACGGTTTGTACCGAAAAAAAATGAGCCAAAAGGCCCACTACGAGCAGGCACTAGGCCCAACACTTAATCAAGGTTCAAATTTTGTACCGCTAATGCTGTTCTTTTATACCGAAGTTCTGTCACTTCTCTCTACTAAGCCATCTGCTAATAGTTGAGTTATGAACACCAATTGCACGCGCTGCTTGCGTTTGCGTAAGAACGCCTTTTTCGATTTCACAAGCATACTTTTCCCAGTTTTCGGGCATTTTTGAAGGTCTTCCGAACCTGACTCCTGTTTGTAAGGCAAGTTGGATTCCTTGCGCTTGCCTCTCTCGGATCTTTTCTCGTTCCAACTGCGCTACATAAGAAATTACGCTTAAAACCATATCGCTAATGAATGTTTTAGTAAGACTTCCCTGCTCTTTCTCGGTATTAAGTAAAGGCATATCCAACACCACAATATTGACTTTTTTGTCGCGAGTAAGATAAGTCCACTGAGCTTGGATTTCATTGTAGTCTCTGCCAAACCTATCCAAACTCATTACCACTATTACATCGTTGGGTTTTAGAAGGCTTAACAACTGAAGGTAGCCAGGCCGGGAAAAATTTTTGCCGCTCACTTTGTCAACAAATACGTTTTCTCTTGCAATTCCCTCTTCTGTCAGCGCTGATATTTGACGGGAAACGTTTTGGTCTTTGCTTGAAACCCGTGCATATCCATACCGAGTCATAGAATTTGACCTCCTTGCCAAAACAAAAGAGCGCAAAACAGGCACATCCGAATTGTTCTACCAATAGTTTTAGCTTACTTGCAAGGAAGCATTAAGGAAGGGAAGCGTAACGGAAGGCTACACAAAAAGGGTATTTAATCAGTACTGCGTGACTTTAATCAGTACTGCGCGACGTGTTGAAAATACGTGTTGAAAATATAGGTAAGGAACTATTGAAAAAGAAAAAGGAGCCCGAAGGCTCCTTTGAAATTCAATGGTGGTTGGGGGGGGACTTGAACCCCCGACACGCGGATTTTCAGTCCGCTGCTCTACCAACTGAGCTACCCGACCAGGTTCGCGCTTAATTGCGCCTGATTAGTATAAAACGAGGCATTTTGATGGTCAAGCATTATTTTTGCAATTGAAAATTTTTTTCGCTCTAAAACTTAATTGCTGGACCAAAAATTAAAGCTATGCTTTACTCCAAAGAGTTCGCAGACATTAGTGAAGCAGACATCATGTCTTTGGAGCACCTTGTTTCGAAGCTATGCTTTATTCCCAAGCGCTTAGCTACATGGAATGCACGCCGCGAAACGCACGTTCTCCATTATTCCCAAGCGCTTCTACCTTCCAAGGCTTTCTTACCAATGTCAGTACGGAACTGCTTACCTTCGAAGTTAATTGCCTTAACTCCTTCATATGCTTTATAGCGAGCGCTTTCAAATGAGCTACCCAAAGCAACCACATTAAGAACGCGGCCGCCAGAAGTAATAAGCTCATCATCGGCATTTAACGCAGTACCTGCATGGAACACAATGGTGTCTTTCTTTTCGTTGGCATCTTCAACGCCCAAAATTACCTTGCCTTTTTCGTAAGGTCCTGGGTAACCTTCGCTTGCAAGAACTACCGAAACTGCCCATCTGTCAGACCATTCCAAGCTGATATCCTCAGGCCTGCCTTCAGCAACTGCCATCATAATCTCAACCAAATCGGACTCAAGACGAGGAAGAACAACTTGGGTCTCTGGGTCACCAAAGCGAGCATTAAACTCTAAAACCTTTGGACCTTCTGGAGTAAGCATGAAGCCGCCATATAAACAGCCGCGATAATCCATTGGGAATGGATCTTTTGCAGTAGCTGCAGCAGAAACTTCCATGATACGAACCATTTCTGCCATTTCTTCATCAGTTACGATAGGCACGGGCGAATATACACCCATACCACCAGTATTAGGGCCAAGGTCGCCATCATAAGCGCGCTTGTGATCTTGAGCAGGAGCCATGCAGAATGCTTTTCCTCCTGTTACAAACGCCAACAAGGAGCACTCAGGGCCAGTAAGTTTTTCCTCAATAACAACTTTATTGCCTGCAGTGCCAAACTCACCGTTAAAGCAAGATTCAACTGCTTCTTTAGCATCTTCAACGTTTTCAGCAACGATAACACCCTTGCCTGCTGCCAAGCCATCTGCCTTAACAACCATTGCGCCGCCTAGTTCGTCGCAGTAAGCCAACGCTTGGTCTTTATCAGTGAAGCTTTTGTATTTTGCAGTTGGGATATTGTTTGCTTCCATAAATTCTTTACTGAAGGTCTTTGATCCTTCAAGCTGAGCACCATACTCGTCTGGGCCAAATACCGCAATTCCTTCAGCACGAAGTACGTCTGCAACACCCTTTACCAAAGGTGCTTCTGGGCCAATTACAACCAAATCAACTTTATTTTGCTGAACGAAGAAAAGAACTGCTTCGCCATCTTCAATATTTAGAGACTTAATATTGGTTGCAATTTCACTTGTACCACCATTACCTGGTGCGACATAAATTTCGTCACACAAAGGAGACTTTGCAAGAGCCCACGTTAGAGCATGCTCGCGACCGCCACTTCCCAAAACAAGGATATTCACGTAATTTGCCTTTCTTAAAAGTTTTTAAAACCCTCAGGTCTATTGCGTATAGTGCGTATAGTAACAGTTGAACCGCTCGTGTTTTAGTTGCTTTTATTACAAACTAACAAACAAGCATTAACTGACCTTAGCTAACGAGCAGTACCTAACTAGCAGCTTGTCCAACCATTAAAAATGGTTTGGTCGCGCTCTGGTGCAACAGAAATCATCGTAATTGGAGCTCCCACAAACTCTTCTACAAACTTTACGTAGTTCTGGGCGTTTTCTGGCAATTCTTCAAACTTCTTGCATCCAGTGATATCTACGCCCTTCCAACCAGGAAGCTCAACATAGATTGGCTTAGCATGAAAAAGAACGCTTTGCTGCATTGGCAAATAATCGTAGCGCTTGCCCTCATGTTCGTAAGCAACACATACTTTAATAGTGTCAAACTCAGACAGAACATCCAGCTTAGTCAACGCAATGTCGGTCAAGCCGTTTACATCAACAGCATACTTTCCAATAACAGCGTCAAGCCAGCCACACCTACGCTTACGACCAGTAGTTACGCCGTATTCGTGGCCAACTGCGCACAAGGTTTCTCCAACTTCAGCCTCTTCACCTTTGCCACCATTTTCTGGGAAGAGTTGTTCGGTAGGGAATGGGCCGCCGCCAACACGTGTGGTATAAGCTTTCATGATGCCGATTACTTTATTAATAGCCATTGGACCAACACCGGTACCAATTGCTGCACCGCCGGAAGAACAAGAGCTAGAAGTTACATAAGGATAGGTGCCATGATCAATGTCGAGCATGGTTGCCTGAGCACCTTCGAAAAGAATCTTTTTTCCTTCGCGGTTTGCTTCATTAAGCATTTGAGTAGTTTCTGCCATATAAGGCTTCATGATGGTTGCGTATGGAAGATACTCTTCAAGAATCTCATCAACCGTGTAGGTATGAAGGCCGTAAATCTTCTCAAGGATTGGGTTTTTCTGCGCAAGAGCAGTTTCAACCTTAAGACGGAAAATCTTCTCATCCATGAGATCTTGCACGCGAATACCCTTACGAGCGGCTTTATCCTGATAACAAGGACCAATGCCTCGTTTAGTAGTACCAATAGAGTTTTTGCCCAAGCGCTTTTCGTCTGCGCCATCCAGGTCTTTGTGGTAAGGCATAATGATGTGAGCATTGCAGCTAATTTTTAAGTTCTTGCAAGAAATACCTTCTGCTTGAAGCATTGCCATTTCTTTTACTAATGCGCCTGGGTCAATAACTACGCCATTACCAATTACCGGAATAGCATTTTCATACATAACGCCCGATGGCATCAAATGAAGAGCAAGATTCTTGTCACCATGAACAACGGTGTGTCCTGCGTTGTTTCCTCCTTGGTAGCGAACAACGTAATCATATTCGCCTGCAATAAGGTCGGTGATTTTACCTTTACCTTCGTCTCCCCATTGGGTACCTACAAGTACGGTACTTGGCATAGTTAATTCCTTTCGAATGTTTTAAGAGCCCCTGATAATTTCCAGCCTCTCAATGCCGGCTGAGCTCCTTATTCAAGCCATGGAAAATTATAGTATAGTTCACTTTGTTTTTTATAGCTCTATCAGATTGGTAGTTGGGTTTTCTGCTGTTATCAAATTTACAACTTCTTCATGACACGTAAACATAATTACTTGGCGAACAGAAGCAAGTTCTTTTAAAGCTTCTATTGCTTTTACCTGACGAGTTTTATCGAAGTTCACCAAAATGTCGTCACACATAATAGGAAGTGCTTTTCCCACATTTGTTGCCGTCATCAATAACGCAATACGTAAGCTTAAATAAAGCTGCTGTTTAGTTCCCATAGAGAGAACCGCAGGGCTGTAGCTTGTTTTGATTGCATCTACTACTTCTATTTCTCCTTCAGGATTCATACGCACTTGCTTCCACTGACCGTTAGTCATGTTTTCAAAAATTTGCGAAGCCTTACGATACACCTCTGGCTGGCTTTTCTTTTCCCAATCAGAAATTGCAGTTTCAAGCGTGCGTTTCGCTAAAAGGAGTAGTGCAAGCTTTTTGTTCGCTTCCTTAAGCTGCGCGTTGATGAGTTCATTTTTTTGCTTGATTTCATCAAAGGTATGAACAAGCAGGGCATCTTGTAGCTGCTGGGAAAGCTCACCAACTTGAGTGTTTGTCTCGCTGAGAAGATTCATGGTTTTCTCGCGCTCGGTCTTCTTGCGCGCAATAAGCTGCTCGAATTCGTACACGGTTGCGCTTGGAGGGAGCCCCACTTGCAAACATATTTCCGAGCGTTGCTGACAAAGGCGCGCCTGTGAATTATTGCAAGAAGCTTCCTGAAGCGCCAAAGCTTGTCTTTGCTGTTTTATTTGAAGAAGCTCTGCTTTATATTCTCGTGCTTGATCAAGCATAAAACGGGCACGGCGAAGAGAACCGTGAGCCTGTGTCATATTGTTGGCGTCAAGGAATTCTTTAATGCGAATTTCATGATTTTTAACTTCTTGAAAGGCGTGGTCAAGCGCTTTTTCATCCTGCGCCACAATCCATGCTGCATTGTCTCTTTGTTCTGACAGTTTTTCTTCTGCTTTAGAAGGACGAATAAACACCGCAATTCCTACTATAAATAAGAGAATTCCGATAAGAATTAACGAGCCGCCCATCACTGCAAATGAAAGAGTCCCTGTGCGAGAAGAAGCATAGAGAAGATACACGCCCACTATTAAAAGAAGAATAAGGACAGCAATAGATAATCCAACCTGCAGTGCCTTAGTTTTGCGTTGTTGTTTTTTTGACTCCGTGGGATCTTGATCCTCGTTTAAAACATCACGATAGGAGCGCGACTTTTCTGCTGTTTTTTGCGCGTTTTCCCGTGCATTATTCAGCTTTATGCGTGTTTCGTCCAAATCTTCCAAAGTGTCTCGCAAGCGAAACTCATCACGCTGGCTTAAGTTGCTTAGGATTACAATTTCTTCGTTAGCCTGAGAATCTTGAGCTACCTGGGCAAGGTTACGTGCTTCAATGGTTTTTTCTAAATCTTTTTCAACTTCCTCAATTGCTTTATCAATAGACTCAAGTTTAGAAAGTTGCACTTGATAGAACTCTATCTCTTCGTTTAAGGTTGCTTGCGTTTTTTCCAGCGTTTCCTTGCGAGGTTGAAGTTGCTTGAGTTTAATTTCTTGCTGGCGATACTGCTCGTTTTGATTAATTGCCTGCTGAAGTTCTTCTCGAACGCTTACCTGCTCCCTTTTTAAATTTGTGATTGAGGTTGGGTTGCTTGCAGACTTCGAAAGTGCTTCTTTAATGCGGGTGTTTATTTCATCAAGCGCATGAGCAGGAGAAGATAAGGTTCCCGAACCCGCCGTTAAAAGATGGGAAGTGATATCGGTATGCCTATCGAGTCGCATAAGTTCATCACTAGTTAATGCAAACATAGTGTCATGCGTTGCTTTATCAATATCGTTTAGGATAAACAGATCTTTTTCGGGCGCTTCGGTGTTTTTTACGCGCTTTACCTCTTCAATTTCACCTGTTTTCGTGTTGCGAAAGAAAAGGCTTCCCGCGCGGTCAGCATTTTCCGGTTTATAACTATTTATATTCTTGCGAACAGTTGGCCAACCAAAAAGAACTGATTTGGTGAGTTCATTAATGGTAGTTTTTCCTGCTTCGTTCGGGCCATACACCACGTTTAAGCCTGGCTTAAAAGGGCCAATTATCATGTTGGCGTATTTACCGAAGCTGGTAACTTTAATGTGCTCTAAGAAATAGTGAGATATCTCTTTCTTCTCAGGTTTAGAGGGTTTTGCTGGTTTGCTCATCGTGCACCTCCTTGACTGAGAAGATCAAGGACAAGAATTTCTGCTTCATCGCACAATTCGTTAAAATCCTTCTTTAGCTTTTGCGGGAAGGATAAATTTCTATCATAGAATTCTTTTTCAATATCGGCTAACGCTTCTGCAGAGTTTAAGCGTTCTTGTGCTACCGTCTTGAGATACACCGAAGGAAAGAGGCCTTCTTCAAGCAGAGAATTGAAATCAATTTCTGGGCGTGTGTGATTTTGAATAGCGTCAATAAAAAAGTACGGATAGCTATTATTAATTACCAAGCGAAGGTCCTCAATAACACTATTCGTTAGTTTTTCGTGAAGCTTGGTGTTTCCTACTAAAGTTACGCGGCAAATCATTTTTTGGCAGTGCGTTTTTGAGTTAAGGAAAAACTGCTTGTTAGTAATTAGCTCATGGATATCCGCAACAGTATTGCAGTCTGAAACATCCACTTCCATATTTTCCCAAACAACACTCGCTGTTGGAATAAAACGGATGTGAGGAAGAGTGTTGCCTTCTTCTAAGGTCACCTTCAGCACTCCATGTTCGCCCGTTTCTTTAATATCTCTTCCTTGCGGACACCCCGGAAACGCAATGCGGGGTGCCTTTTTTGGAAAAACCATATATTGATGAATGTGACCGCACGCCCAATAATCAACCCCGCGAGTAATAAGATCCTTTGGATTGAGTGGGCTTCGCGTTGGGTCAATATTGAGTCCGGTATGGACAACCGCAACTGTGAAGGGTGCTTGCACCCCTGTTGCTTCAAACATATAGTCCCTCCATATGTTTTTGGAAATATCCACCCCTTTTGGCCACGTTTGGTTGTAGTATCCACGACCAGCTAGAACTACTAAAGGCTCCCCTTCTTTTTCAAAAACTTCAAAACTGGGATCTTCGGCAGTAAACATATGGGTATTTTTGGGCAACGCCGATAAATCGTAATTCCAGGTAGTAAGCGGGTCATGATTTCCTGTGCAAAAATATACCTGGATTCCTTCTTCATCAAGCTTCTTCAGCCCATTAACAAAGGTAAAGAAATCTGCATAAGAAGGACGAGAATCATCGAAAATATCTCCTGAAATAACTACAAAGTCAACATTTTCACGAATAGCAGTATCCACTAAACGTTTATATGCTTCAGGAATTGCGTGAGTTAATTCGGCCGCCCAAACAGGCGACAAAGAACGTAGCCCCTTAAAAGGAGCTCCTAAATGAAGATCAGCTGCATGTATAAACGAAACCGATTTACCCATAGAGTGAGTGTATCTTATTCTTTGCGTTTTCTTCCTTTAATCTTTTTATACTTCAAGGTTTTCCAAAACGCAGGTTGAGGCAGGGATTAATGTCTCTAAAAGCTTTTATAGTCTAGAAAGGCTCTGGATTAAAATCTGTATCGTAATGGTCGGTGAATTTAGTGTTCTCAGGAATAAAGGTTAACTTAATATCGCCAACCGCGCCATTTCTATTCTTTGCAACAATTAAGTTAGCAACACCCCAGTCTGGACGGCTATCGCTTTCCGCTTCTGCCTCGGAAGTGCTTCGGTCAAGGAACATTACAATGTCAGCATCTTGCTCAATAGAGCCCGATTCACGCAAGTCGGAAAGAACTGGACGTTTATCGCCACCACGCTGATTTCGACGTTGTTCAACACCACGCGACAACTGTGCCAACGCAATAATTGGCACATTAAGTTCTTTTGCAAGGACTTTAAGGCCACGTGAAATTTCGCCAACTTCAACTGCGCGGTTGCCGTCTCTGCGTGGAATAGCAGGGTTCATTAACTGCAGGTAGTCAACAATTATCATTCCTTGATTATTGTTTTTCATAAAGCGGCGCGCTTTTGTGCGTAATTCGGTAATTGATAACGAAGGCGAATCGTCAACCACCATATTAAGTTTGGATAGATTATCGCTTGCTTCAAGAATAGGCATCCAATCGGAATCGGAAATCCTACCGCTTCGAAGACGAGAAAGGTTAAGACCAGCTTCGGAACAAATTAACCTTTGGACAATCTGTAAGGCTGGCATTTCCAAACTGAAAAATGCTACTGCAACACCATTTTTTGCTGCGTTGACGGCTAAGTTCATAGCAAAAGAGGTTTTACCAACTGCAGGACGAGCAGCTAAAATAATCAAGTCACCGCCGCGAAAACCATTAAACAAAGCATCAACATCGGTAAAACCAGAAGGAACTCCAGCAAGTCCTGCTTTTTTATTTGCCAATTCGTTGAGGTTGTCATTAGCCTCAATTACTAAGCTTTTTATATCCTTAAAGGTGTTAGATACTGTTTGTTCAGTAATGCCAAACAAAGTAGCCTCAGCTTGAGATACTAAATCTTTGGTATCTACGGGGGAATCATATGCTAACGAAGAAATACGAGCACTAGCAAACAAAAGCTCTCTGCGTAAAGCATCACGCTTAACAATTTCTGTATGATGCTGCCAGCTGGTAAGAGCAAAGGTATTGTCGGTTAATTCCAAAAGATAGCTCTGACCGCCAATTGCTTCAAGTTGTCCTTTCGCTTTCAGGTGATCAGCTAAGGAAATAACATCAATAGTGATAGACCGTGCGTTCATTTCTCGCATCGTTTCGAAAATACTGCGATGCGCTGGTCTGAAAAAATGTTCCGGCTTTAAAGAAAGAACCACTTCTTCAAAAACACCAGGAGAAAGCAGACATGCAGCAAGAACCGTTTGCTCTGCTTCAATGTTTTGCGGTAATGACTGCTTAGATTCTGTTGAAGAATTGTCTGCCATAGTACGTACGGCTCCTTTCTCTTAATCGGTATCAATAATATAACAGCCTCAGAAAACACCTTGGACAATTTCCGAATTCGCAAAACAAAAGTCCCTAGGAAACCCTAGGGACTTGAAACTTTTGCTTTGTAACTCTCAGAGCAAATAAAAAGCTTGAAGCGTTTTAGGAAAGAAGCTTATTCAGCTACTTCTTCAACAGCTTCTTCAGCTGCTGCTTCTTCCTCTGCAGCCATTGCAGCAAACATTGCTGCATCGCCAACGAGGATGGAAACAACTGCTTTGATGTCACGGTAAATAGAAACTACTACCTCGTGATCACCAGCAGTCTTGATTGCAGACTTGATGTCAATACGACGACGGTCAATTTCCAACTCAGTCTGAGCCTTGATAGCTTCAGCAATCATAGCAGCGGTTACGGAACCAAAGAGGATACCCTCTTCGCCAACGCGTGCTTCAACCTGGATGGTCTTACCTTCAAGAGCTGCCTTAGTTACAGCTGCTTCTGCAAGGCGATTCTCTTCACGGGTAGCAATGTTGTGCTTGCGAAGCTCGAGCTGCTTCAAATTACCCTTAGTTGCAGGGATAGCGATCTTCTGTGGGAACAAATAGTTGTTAGCAAAACCGTTTGCTACCTCTACTACGTCGCCTTCGCCACCCTTACCTTTAAGTTCGCTAAGAAGAATAACTTTCATTCTGTCCTCCTTCTATTAACGATCGCGACGATTGCCGCGGCCGCTGATAGCAGGTACTGCGTATGGCATGAGAGCCATTTCGCGAGCACGCTTTACCGCATTAGCAATATCACGCTGGTGCTGGGTGCAAGCGCCCGTAACACGACGAGGCTTGATTTTTCCACGATCAGTAACATATTTACGCAGCAACTGAGTGTCTTTATAGTCGATGTATTCGCTGTTGTCTTTGCAGAACTGGCAATACTTACGACGAGGCTGCTTATTGTAATCAGACATTATTAACCTCTTTCGGTATTTACTTAGAATGGAATATCTTCGTCATATACGGAAGCATCAACAATAGGAGTTGCAATTGGAGTAGCAACTGGTTGCTGATACATAGGTTCTGGCTGCTGATATGCAGGAGCGGCACCTGGAGTTGCATTGCGAGAAGACATAAACTCAATCTCATCAACAATTACTTCAATCTTGGAACGCTTCTGTCCATCGCGTTCCCATTGGCTCCAGCGAAGCTTACCTTCGATAGCAACCTTGCTTCCCTTGGTGAGGAAGCGAGAAACGCTTTCAGCACGAGCACCAAACATAGTGCAGTCAATAAAATTTGGATAATCTTCCCATTCACCAGTCTGAGCATTACGGCGACGATCATTTACTGCAACACCGAAACCTAATACAGGCATACCGCTTGCAGTTGCGCGTAATTCTGGATTGCGGGTTAAATTTCCACTAATGATGACTCGGTTAATACTCATGTCCAAAACCTCTTCCAACAGGACGAACAATATTTCGCCTTTTTGATTTCCTTAAACTAATTAATCACGATCAGCACGACGTACTACCATGTGGCGTACTACAGAGTCGTTAATGCGAAGTACGCGATTAAGCTCTGCGATGTTTTCAGGATTTGCGTGGAAATCGATAAGGGTGTAATCACCGTCGGTCAAACCGTCAATCTCGTAAGCAAGCTTGCGCTTACCCCAGTTTTCTACGTTATCAACGCTACCTTCAGAAAGAGCGGTTTCGATACGCTTCATAACTGCTGCGCGAGATTCTTCATCAATAGATGGAGCTACAAAATACAAGAGTTCATAAGCCTTCATTCTTTCACCTCCTCTGGACTTACGGCTTCGGGACATGAAGGAAAACCCGAAGCAGGAATAGCTAAGTCAAGATACCAGACTTTCTAAGGGTTTATGGTGGATAAAAAATTTCACCATGATTACTACATAACTCTGGCATTTACTTAACAAATCATACGGTAAGTATGATTAGGTATATGCTCTCTACACGTCTGAATCCTGTAATTTTTCTTAGTGTTACTTTCTCATTTTTATTTAAAAAGTACCTTAAGAAAAGTTAAAACAGAACTCAAACGTGTTGAAAGTCTTTTAAAGAAATTGAACCGTGATTTTTCAATGAAAACATCTGGAAATGACTTCAAAAACTGCTTCGAATGTCAGTCTTAGAAATCTGAATTAAACTTCTTTATTCTTTGTCATCATTAGTGATACCGAAAGCTTCTTCTACTTCACGCATATCAACTGGTTCAGGGTTAGTGTTTACTTCCATTTCAAGCTCAAGCTTTAAATTCTCCATGAAGTTTGGAGCAGGACCAATATAAACAATAGAGCGATCAATTCCCTCTTCGTCATATAAATAACCGAAGGCATAACCCTGCTCTTCGCCAGGAAGACCACCTTCAGCAATAATACAATCACGCATTCCGTCGTCAGTTTGAATATATCCGTCATAGCAGAAAGCATAGGCAGTAGCACCGCGTGCACCTTCTACCTCGCGACGAGCACGAAGATAGGTTTCTTCGGTAGTTTCGTAATCATGAGTCTCAATGAAGAGGTTTTCTTTAATTGCAAGACCAGTAAAAGGAATAATTTCTTCCCCACGGTCCATTTTGTCTGCCGCCTCGTTGAGCACATAATTAAAAACTGATTTTAAAACATCATCAATATCTTCAACAGGAGCATCATTTTCTGGATCAATAATACGATCTACCATTTCTGCTCTCCTCTCTCATATAAGATTTTCTTTTTCTTGGAAGTGTAGCGCATCCTGCTTACTATGAGCCTTTTGATATAAAACCAATAAATTAACGACCATAAATTTCAGGGGGTTGGATATAAGAAAAGGGGCGCGAAGCCCCTTGAAAATTCTGGCGGAAG
>OLPV01000090.1_pt1 | contig 84837 bp, 64 predicted proteins | sample 1671961 | NCBI WGS metagenome assembly OLPV01 (sample SAMEA3136630, study PRJEB25190) | human gut metagenome | biome: human gut; feature: human-associated habitat; material: faeces | place: Austria | collected 2013 | reverse complement strand
GCACGATAAGGTTTTGGAGCTTGGGACCCGCAAAAACATGAGGATGCAGCGATTTGATTTAACAGCTCATTCTAGCACAGTCATTCAGAATAAAACATGCTTGCATGTTTTTTCTGAAGGTTGTGCTAGAAAGGAGCTGGATACCAGGTTACAAAAAGACAGGGAGTACTCGTGCTTGCACGGGGGACTCCCTGTCTTTTTAGGAACCGCCCAAGCATGAGAAGTGGAATCCGCCCCATAGTTTTCGAAAACAGCGCTTTGCTCTGCAAATCGACAGATTCCGCCCATTCCTTCGGTATCTTTCTACAAAAATACCTTAAAAAAACAAAAAATTGAAAAAAGGTCTTTTAAAATCCATCAAAGTAATATATAATAATTTAAATATCTTCCATGCCACAAGGCGGGATGAAAGGAGAGAAGGTATGAATAATGATATTTATGCCGAGTGGCTCGTAAAGCGCAAGAAGTCTCCGCTTACGGTTCCATTTTATATTGGTATCGTTTTGTTGTTTCTGATTGGGTTTTATGTTAGTGTGATTAGTCCGTTTGGATTTGTCGCTCTGTTAGCCGCTGCCGCAGCAGCTTACTTTGGAAGTGCGCGTCTGCATGTTGAGTATGAATATGTATTTGTCACAAATGAGCTGGCAATTGACCGTATTCTTTCACAGCGCACACGCAAGCGTATGAAGAAGCTGGACATCCAGAAAATCGAAAAAATGGCTTCCATGAAGTCACATGAATTCGATTACATCAAAGGTAACAATCAGGTGAAGGTAGTAGACTTTTCATCAGGAAAGGCTGATGCCAACACCTACGGAATTGCTTATTCTGACGAGAATGGCAAGTTCGTATATGTTATCGAGCCAAATGATAATCTTCTCAAATGCATGAAGAGTGCCGCGCCGAGAAAGGTGATGATTGAGCAGAATATCACGGCAAAGAACTAATAACTTAAATACATTTTAAAGACAAAGAGAGAGGTATAGTAGACATGAGTCAGATTATTGGTGATGGCATCACGTTTGATGATGTCCTGTTGGTTCCTCAGTATTCTGAGGTAACTCCTAACATGATTGATTTAACAACACATTTAACAAAAAAGATTCAGTTAAATATCCCGATGATGAGTGCTGGTATGGACACTGTTACAGAGCATCGTATGGCAATTGCCATTGCGCGTCAGGGTGGTATCGGTATTATCCACAAGAACATGTCTATTGAAGCACAGGCTGAGGAAGTTGATAAGGTAAAGCGTTCTGAGTATGGCGTTATTACAGATCCGTTTTATCTTTCTCCGGAGCATACTCTCGAGGATGCCAATGCACTGATGGCAAAGTTCCGTATCTCAGGTGTGCCGATCACTGAGGGCAGAAAGCTTGTCGGCATTATCACAAACCGTGATTTAAAGTTCGAAGAGGATTTCTCTCGTAAAATTCGTGAAGTCATGACAAGCAAGAATCTTGTAACTGCAAAAGAGGGTGTTACCCTTGCAGAAGCAAAGAAGATTCTGGCTAAGGCAAGAGTAGAGAAGCTTCCAATCGTTGATGATGATTTTAACTTAAAGGGTCTGATCACCATTAAGGATATTGAGAAGCAGATCAAGTATCCGCTGTCTGCAAAGGACGAGCAGGGACGTCTTCTGTGTGGTGCAGCTGTCGGTATCACAAAGAATGTTATGGATCGTGTAACAGCTCTCGTAAATGCAAAGGTAGATTGTATCGTAATCGATTCTGCACATGGTCATTCTAAGAACATCATTACTACCTTAAAGGAGATCAAGGCAGCTTATCCAGATCTGCAGGTTATCGTTGGTAACGTAGCAACAGGAGAGGCAACAAAGGCATTGATCGAGGCAGGAGCAGATGCTGTTAAGATTGGTATTGGACCAGGTTCTATCTGTACCACACGTGTGGTTGCAGGTATTGGTGTTCCGCAGGTTTCTGCTGTTATGGACTGCTATGAGGCTGCAAAGCCATATGGCGTGCCGATTATCGCAGACGGCGGTATCAAGTATTCCGGTGATATGACAAAGGCTTTAGCTGCAGGTGCAAATGTCTGCATGATGGGAAGTATGTTTGCAGGATGTGACGAGGCACCGGGCGAGTTTGAGTTGTATCAGGGAAGAAAGTATAAGGTTTACCGTGGAATGGGTTCCATCGCTGCTATGGAGAATGGTTCTAAGGATCGTTACTTCCAGACAGAGGCAAAGAAGCTTGTTCCGGAAGGTGTAGAAGGACGTGTTGCATACAAGGGAACAGTAGAAGATACCATCTTCCAGTTAGTTGGTGGTATTCGTTCTGGTATGGGTTACTGTGGTGCAAAGGATATCAAGACACTGCAGGAGACTGGCAAGTTCGTTAAGATCAGTGCCGCTTCCTTAAAGGAAAGTCATCCGCATGATATTCAGATCACCAAAGAGGCACCAAACTACAGCAGCGTAAGCTTATAAACTGAGTGATACTAGGGTCGAAAAGTCACAAGCTGATCATGCTTGCATGAAGAGGCTTGTGACCTTGAGACCTGTTAAAACATGAGGATGCAGCGATTTTCAAGGAAAATCAGCGAATCCGAATGTTTTTAGAATTGCGAGAGTTGCGTAGCAACGGAGCAATTCGTAAGTATCAATTCATAAAAAAAAGAAGAAAACATACACAAGGCTGCCGTGAAAACGGCGGCCTTGCTGCGTGTTTGGGGAATTAAATAATTATTTAAACATCGAATTATGCTGATGATAAGTATATTATATATGGAAGGAAAACAAAATGCGAAAATTAACAGGTAAATGCAAATGGATATTGGCTGTTTTGATTGCGGCAGTATCTATGGCTGCTGGTTGTAATAAAATAAAAGCTACAGATGTAAATGCAGATGATTCATCAGAAGCATCACACAAAATTTCGGTTGTCGCAACGGTATTTCCCTATTATGATTTTGCCAGAGCAATTGGAGGAGAATATTTGGATGTGACACTGCTGCTGCCGCCTGGACGCGACAGTCACAGCTTTGAGCCTACAGCACAGGATCTTCTTACGCTTCAGTCGGCTGATATTTTTCTTTACAATGGCGGTGAGATGGAAACGTGGGTAGAAGAGGTGTTAGAAGCAGTTCCGCGCAGCCATGGAATCACCTTTCAGGGAATAGAGACAGTAGATCTGCTCGAAGAGGCGCATTCAAAAAGTATGAAAACAACAGGTCACTCACATGACCATGAAGAAGCAGAAGATCATAATCATGAAGAAGAGGAGCATGATCATGATGAAGAAGAGGAGCATCATCATGATGAATATGATGAGCATATATGGACTTCACTTGAAAATGCGCAGCTTCTTGTATCTGCTATTGAGGAAGTTTTTTGCGAAGCAGATCCTGAGCACGAGAAACAGTTTCACGATAATGCAGCGGCCTACCGCGAACAGATTGCAAATGTGCAGGCTGAAATAGAGGAAATTGTAGACAATGCCCGTGTGAAGAAAATTTTATTTGCTGATCGATTCCCGTTTTTATATTTTACGCAGGAATTTGGTTTGGACTATGATGCAGCATTTGCTGGCTGTGCCGGAGATACGGAGCCGTCAGCTAGAGTCATTGCCTCTTTAATAGAAGAAATACAATCTGAAAATATAAAAGCAATATATCATGTGGAGATGGGAAATACAAAGACAGCTCAGATGATACAGGAAGCAACAGGTGTTGAGATATTAGAACTTCATTCATGCCATACTGTGACTTCAAAGCAGCTGCAGGAAGGTGTGACCTATGTGGAACTAATGAGACAAAATGCAGAAAATTTAAAGAAAGGATTACAGTAAAATGCTGTTTGAATGTAAAAAAGTATCATTTGGATACGAAAACCAGCAGGTCATTAAAGATCTGTCATTTCAGGTTCAGGAAGGTGAGTATGTTTGTGTGGTAGGAGAAAATGGCTCTGGAAAATCCACATTGATAAAGGGTTTACTAGGTCTGATTCCGGCAGGAAGCGGTGAGGTAAATTATGGAAAGGAAATTTCAAACCATGTAATTGGATATCTGCCGCAGCAGACAAGCTCACAAAAAGATTTCCCGGCAACTGTCTGGGAGGTAATTTTATCAGGCTGTCTAAGTACAAGAAAGGGCCGTTTTTTCTATTCAAAAGAAGATAAGGAAAAGGCAAGAAGGCAGATGCGCCATCTTGAACTTGAAAATTTGGCATCAAGATCATTTGGTGCATTATCAGGAGGTCAGCAGCAGCGCGTGCTGATTGCAAGAGCGCTTTGTGCAACGGAAAGCCTTTTGATTTTAGATGAGCCAGTCACAGGACTAGATCCGGCAGTTACGCGTGAACTTTATGAGATTTTGGAAAAGCTTAACAAAAAAGAGCATACGGCTATTGTCATGGTAACGCATGATATTGCCGGAGCACTTCCATATGCAGATAAAGTTCTTCATATTGGTCCGCAGGGATACTTTTTTGGAACGCGCAGAGAGTACTGTGCAAGTGAAGAGGGAAAGCGTATGCTTGGAACAGCTTTCAGAGAGGAAGAAGAAAAATGAATCTGATTATTACGATGTTTCAATATCCATTTATTCAAAGAGCACTGATAGTAGGTGTGCTTGTGTCGCTTTGTGCGGCGCTTCTTGGCGTATGCCTTGTGCTTAAACATTATTCTATGATTGGAGATGGTCTGTCCCATGTGTCATTTGGAGCCTTGTCAGTTGCAGTTGCGCTTGGTGTATCTCCGCTTTGGATTTCTATCCCGATTGTCATTATTGCCTCCTTTTGTCTGCTTAGGATTCGTGAGAATGCGCATATGAAAAATGATGCGGCCATTGCAGTAGTATCTTCATCAGCACTTGCAATAGGCATCACGGTCACAGCTTTGACAACTGGTATCAACACAGATGTTTCAAGCTACATGTTTGGAAGTATTCTTGTTATGAACGAGCAGGATGTCATGATCAGCATAATTTTATGTGTTATTGTTTTGGCACTGTTTATTTTATTTTATAGCCGTATTTTTTCTATTACATTTGATGAGAACTTTTCAAAGGCATCAGGTATTCCTGTTGGCCGTTTCAATGCACTTTTGTCTGTCCTTACAGCAGTGACGATCACCCTTGGCATGCGTATGATGGGAGCAATGCTGATTTCAAGCCTTATTATTTTTCCAGCGCTTATAGCGATGCGTCTTCAAAGAAGCTTTAGCGGTGTTATTATTGCAGCAGCAATTACTGCAGTAATAGACTTTTTACTTGGTCTGGTGATTTCATTTTTACTTTCCACGCCGACTGGTGCGAGCATTGTGCTTGTAAATCTTTGTGTACTCTTGATTGTGACTGCAATCCAAAAAATTCGTGGAAAATAATAAAAGGCGCCGAAGCGCCCTTATCATGTGTGTTTGTAATTATCTGGCCTGAAACGTTGCACATTCTGTATGATTGCCTGATTGTGCATTTGTTCCATTGATTGCGACTGATTCAGCCTGACATAAATGATTCTCATTGTGGATACACTGAACAGCATTGCAGCCAATCTTTAAAGCAGGATCTGGTGTCTGTGTGCTGTTTTTAAAAGAATCGAAAGTTTTTTGATCAAAGCTTGCGCAGCATGTGCAGCCACAGGAACAGTCATTCTTTGAGTCTGCATTAACAAGAATTTCTGATTTGCAGCAGCAGTGATCGTCATTATGCTTACATTCTGTAACGGTACAGGTACAATTTGTCATAATAGAAATCTCCTTATAAATTTGTGTAAGACTTTTATCTGGATACAGATTACCGAAAAAAATGGTATTTCAATTCATTCCAGATAAAAGCTTATGGACAGTATCTGCAAAAAAAGAAAAAACATGCGAAAAAAAGAAAAAACAGCTTGCTTTTTTGTGGGCAATATGATAAAGTATTTCTGTTGTGATTTTAGAGATGGTCCGCTGTTACTGCGTGTATTATGAACATCCGTATTAGTATAAGGAGGCACACTATGAGTGGCATTATTGAAAGCATTGAGAAGGCTCAGTTAAAGGAGCATGTTGATCAGTTTAACGTAGGCGATACCGTAAGAGTATACGCTAAGATCCGCGAGGGTGAGAAGGAAAGAATCCAGATGTTCGAGGGTACTGTTTTAAAGAGACAGAACGGCGGAATCCGTGAGACCTTCACTGTAAGAAAGTCATCCAACGGTGTTGGTGTAGAGAAGACCTGGCCGGTACACTCTCCAGCAGTAGAGAGAATCGAAGTTGTACGCAAGGGTAAGGTACGCAGAGCAAAGCTGAACTACTTAAGACAGAGAGTAGGAAAGAGCGCTAAGGTTAAGGAAATCGTAAAGTAATAACGAACCGATACAAAGGAGGGGCCTATACAATATGTATGACCTCTCCTTTTTGACTTTACGAGAGACGGTCAGTCAGATCTTGTTTGGGATTAAATAGAGGTACAGATAGATGAAAGCAGTATCGTTGGGAAAACAAAAGAAAAAGAGCCTGCCGTGGCGTATTGTGAGCGGATTGGCAAATACAGCGCTTCTAGTTATACTGGCGCTGTTTGTTTATCTGTTTTTGGCATTTCCAATGCAGATGAAGGGCCATTCTATGGAACCGGCAGCCGCAGAAAAAAGTCTGCTGTTACTAAATAAAATACAGTATCGTTTTGTTTCACCGAAGCAGTTTGATGTAATTGCATTTCAGATCAAAGACAGTGATGAACTTCAAATCAAGCGTATCATTGCATGTCCAGGTGATCGCATCAGCATTAAAGAAGGAATGATTTATATAAATGGAACTTTGTGTGAGCAGGCGAATGAATATAGTAAGGATCTGATCAATGCAGGAACAGCTTCAGATGAACTGACAGTTGGAGAAAACGAATATTTTGTTTTGGGAGATAATGCGGTTTATAGTGAAGACAGCAGATCAGCAGATATTGGTATGGTATCAAAGGATCAGATTGTGGGAAGAGTTTGGTTTGCAGGAGAGTCATTTCTTTCATTCCACCTTTTATAGAGAATTGGATTGACCGCAAACAGTAAAATGAGTTATACTGAAAACAGCGAAGCTGTTCAGAAAAAAAGAAAGGTTTGATAAACTATGCAGATACAGTGGTATCCGGGACATATGACAAAGGCACGCCGTGCTATGCAGGAGGATCTGAAATTAGTTGATCTTGTTATGGAACTAACAGATGCCAGAGCACCTTTGGCAGGACGAAATCCCGATATTGATAAACTTGCAGCTGGAAAAGCAAGAATGATTTTTTTGAACAAGGCAGATTTGGCAGATGATCAGGCGACACTTGCCTGGATGGATTATTTTAGAAAGAAGGGCATCACACCAATTCGTCTTGATGCAAGAAAAACAAATTTCAAAAAAGCTGTCGTTGATGGTGTGAAAATTGCATGTCAGGAAAAGATTGAGCGTGATCGCCGCAAGGGGATTTTAAATCGCCCGATCCGTGCGATGGTTGTTGGTATTCCTAATGTAGGAAAATCTACATTTATTAATTCGCTTGCAGGAAAGACGGCTGCAAAGACAGGAAATAAGCCAGGTGTTACGCGTGGAAACCAGTGGATCAAGATCGACAAACAGCTTGAGCTTCTTGATACGCCAGGTATTCTGTGGCCTAAGTTTGATGATGAAGCAATTGGAATGAAGCTTGCCTGTGTTGGTTCAATCAGCGATGAAGTACTTAATATGCAGGAAATTGCCTACCATTTGCTTTCATACGGACAGACTAATTACAAGCAGCTGTTTGAAGCGCGCTACGGGGCAGTGCCGCAGCCAGATGATGAGCGCGATAACGAGATAGTACTTTGGATGGAAAATATTGCCAGACAGAGAGGCTGTTTAAAGAGGGGTGCAGAGACTGATTTTGATAAGGTGTCCGCGCAGATTACTGATGACTTTAGAAGCGGCCGCATTGGAAAGGTTTCGCTTGAGGTGCCTAAACAGGCATAAGCAGTCAGAACAATGTTTTGCTGCAAAAAAACGAAGGATAAGACAGGATAAAGAACATGGATGGGAAACAAAAGTCAGTTGCTGCGATTACGCAGGAACTTCAAAATTGCAGCGAAGAGGCGCTGATTGCACTTTGCAGCAGTCTGCGTACAGATCCAAGAAAAAGTGTGCAGCTTCTTGCAGAAAAGACTATGAAGCGCTTGGAAAAGGAAAAAAAGGAGCTTGAGCGTGTTCAGGGGATGATCGACTTTGAACGTGAGATTGCAGGCAGCACAATATACTGCGGAATTGACGAGGCCGGACGAGGACCGCTTGCGGGACCAGTTGTGGCGGCAGCTGTCATTATGCCGCGTGATGGAAAAATTCCGTATGTCAATGACTCAAAGCAGGTCTCAGAAAAGAAAAGGGAACAGCTTTACGAGCAGATTTTAAAGGAAGCAGTATCCTATGGAGTAGGAATTGTCGATGCAAAAAGAATTGATGAAATCAATATTTTGCAGGCAACATATGAGGCAATGCGCGAGGCGGTCAGCCAACTTACGCTGCCGCTTGGCCATGTGCTAGCAGATGCAGTGCGTATTCCTAAGCTTACCGTGGCACAGACACCGATTATAAAGGGAGATGCAAAATGTTATTCAATTGCAGCTGCCAGTATTATCGCAAAGGTTACCAGAGACCGTATCATGCGCGAGTATGATCGAATTTACCCGGGATATGGCTTTTCGGATAATAAGGGATATGGAAGTGCAGCTCATATTGAAACGTTAAAGAAAAAAGGACCTGTGCCGATCCACAGAAGAACCTTTATCAGTGCCTTTTGGCAGGGAGAACAGGATTGAATAAACGCCAGATCGGAAGCGTGTATGAATTAAAAGCTTCAGATTATCTGACAAAGAAAGGTTATCAGATAATAGAACGCAATTATCGGTGCAGAATTGGAGAGATTGATATAATTGCAATAGAGCGAGATTGCCTGTGTTTTATTGAGGTGAAATACCGTAAAAATGAAAAGGCAGGCGATCCGTTAGAGGCAGTCGATAAACGAAAGCAGCAAAAAATCATTCAGACAGCGCAGTATTATTTGCTGACACATTCAAAATATCAAAGTGTTAAATGCCGCTTTGATGCAGTGGGGATACTGGGAGAAGAAATTCGGCTTGTCAGGGATGCATTTCTTTGCTGATAGATCAGTACGTGTAAAAAGGAGATCAAAATATGATGCTCATTCGAAAAGGTACGGGAGAAGACCCGCGGTTAATTGAAAAAGATAAAGTTCCTTATTTGGAATTTGAAGCATTGAAAAAGCAGTCCTGGCTGACACATGCCTTCTCTACAAGACTTGGCGGTGTGAGCAGTGGATGCTTTGCGTCTATGAACTTGGGTTTTGGACGCGGAGAAGAAGATAAAATTGTTGCAGAGAATTATAGAAGGCTTGGAGACGCAGTGGGTTTTGACTGGAAAAAAGTGGTCTTGTCCCATCAGACTCACACTACAAATGTACGCCTTGTGACAGAAAAAGATGCCGGAAAGGGAACGGTAAGAGAACGCGATTATACAGATGTGGATGGATTAATTACAAACAAGCCTGGGCTGCCGCTTGTAACATTTTATGCTGATTGTGTGCCTCTTTATTTTGCAGATCCTAAAAATAAGGCAATTGGATTATCACATTCCGGATGGCGCGGTACCGTGGGACGCATGGGTGAAAAAACACTAAAAGCGATGAATGAAGCGTTTGGCACACAGCCACAGGATGTGATAGCAGCCATAGGACCGAGTATATGCGGTGATTGCTTCGAGGTAGGACCAGAAGTGGTAGAAGAATTTGCAAAAACATTTTCAAAAAAACAAATGGAATCAATATGTCATGCAGGACGAGATGACAGAAGCTATCTTGATCTTTGGCAGGCAAACCGTATAATTTTAGAGGAGGCTGGCGTACAGCCACAAAATATCAGTGTAACAAATATTTGTACCAGATGTAACCCAGATCTTTTGTACTCTCATAGAATTATGGGGGCGCAAAGAGGTAATTTGGCAGCAATTTTAATGATAAGGGAATAAAAAGCAAAAAGTACAGTCAATTTCTCATGACAAAAAGAAAGGGGCAGCTATGAAAAGACAAATGAAATGGGCGGCAGCATCATTGATATGCAGTCTTATGATACAGTGTATGCCGGCAGTGGCAGATCAGAATACTCAGGAAGCATTTGATGCTTATTTAGACAGAATTTATGCACAATGGATCAGTGAAAATCCATTTCAGGTTCACTTTTATCTTGAGCATCCAGAAAATTATGGCATTGAACTAAGTTCATATACCTTAATGGATTACAGTGAGTATGATGAGGAAGCAATTGAAGCATATGAAAAGCAGCAGGAGGAAGATCTTAAAGAACTGCGGTCATTTGATAAGACACAGCTGACAAGACAACAGCAGATCTTGTATGATAAGCTTATGGTACAGATTGATCTGAATGAGAAGTATACGGATATGTTTGACTTTTCTTCAATAATTGGCGGGTCAAATGGAATTGTTAATTCTCTTGCTAATAATTTTCAGAATTATTTGTTTATTGAGAAGAAGGATGTAGAAGAATATTTAAAATTTTTGCAGGATATTCCGAATTATATTGACTATGCAATTGAGTATACAAATGAATATGCAGAATATGATCTAGTCCCATCGAAATATATGCTTCAGGTTAATAGTGAGGCAATTGATGAGCTTGTAGGCAAAAATACAAATGTTTTTATTGAGGGTTTCGAAAAAAAGCTTGATGAGGCTGCATTTCTTTCTGATGAAGAACGTGCGAATTTTAAGACAAAAAACAAAGAACTTGTAGAGCAGATTGTAAATCCGGCATTTGCAAAGCTTAAACAGCAGCTTTCACAGTGGCAGGAAACATTTGACGAGTGGGAGGGCTTTGCTGAATATGCTGAGGGTGAGGATTATTATAATTACCTAATTGAAACATATGCAGGTGTTTCTATGGATGCCGAGGAATTATTTGATTATATGTATGATAAGCTTGATGATTGTGAGGAACGATTCTCAGAACTGTTAGAGGATGATGAAATATATGAAGGCTATATGAATTCAGAGTATGGTTTTGAAAAAAGAACACCGTCTGAGATTTTGGATGCGCTTCGTGTTTATACAAAAGAAAATTTTCCAACGATTGCAGATCCTGGCTATCAGGTAGAGGAACTTCCGAATGCTCTTCGAAGCGATGGCGTACTGGCATATTATCTGACACCTCAGGAGGATCATGATGATATTAATCAGATTTGCTTAAATCCAGATGCTCTTGGCACAGATCTTGGAGTTTTGTACGAAACGCTGGCGCATGAAGGCTATCCTGGTCATTTGTACTTTTTTAATTATGTAAAACAGCATGGGTGGCATCCGATCAATTTCTTTGTGTCAAATATTGGCTTTGAGGAGGGTTGGGCAGAATATGCGGCGCGCCTTTCACTGGATAGCTGGGGACTTAATAAAGATATGATGGAAGTTATTTTTCTGGATCAAGAGTTTAGTTATCTGTTAATGGGTCTGTCTGATATTGGAATCAATTATGGCGGATGGACAGTTGATGATGTATATGATCTGTGGGAAACTTACTTCTATCTTGACAGCGCAGAAGATGTGCGTGATGTATATGATGCATGTATGGCAGAGCCAGGTACGATTCTTAGCTATTCAATCGGCTATTATCAGATATGTGATCTGGAAGAAGAGGTAAAGGAAATGCTGGGTGAATCATTTGATCATAATGAATTTGTGACAGAGCTTTTGTCAGTTGGCGGTGCATCATTCGATATTACAAGGTCATATATCATGGAGTGGGCTAACGAAAAGTAACACGGATAAATCCAATATCTATAGCCATTTATAGCCAAGCCCGAAGGTGCAATGGCTTTCGTAACATTACGCGTGAACAGTAACTATTCAGAACCTGCAAAAAAGCCTTGACAAACAGAAACATAAGTGTTACACTTGCAATATACGAAAGAAAAAAATGCAAAAATAAAATGAAAAGAGGAATACAAAAAATGGAAGAAAAAGAGACTCGCTTTGACCGTTCAACAGAGCGCAGTGAATGTTTGATTGCCGAGTATAAGAAACTTCGTAAGGATGAGGCAAAGATGAGCCAGAAATCACTTGAGGATATCACAGGTGTTCCGCGTCAGATGATTATCCGTTACGAAAAAGGAAAAATTATGCCGACCGTTCGTGCTATGAATCGTCTTCTTGAGCCGCTTGGCTATCAGCTTGGAATTGTTCCGCTGAAAAAAGAAGATAGCGAGGACACACAGTAAGTACAGGCATAGGAAATTTATATACATAAGATAAAAAGCATCTAGCAAAATTACCTGATTCGTGTAAAAGCGCAGGTTGTCTGCAGATGCTTTTTTGGTACATGTAAAGGAGGAGAAAAAAGGAAAAAAAGAAAAGGAGAATTTTATGGTACTAAAACAAAGAAAAGCAGTGTTGATTGCATCGGCACTGCTGACATCACAAATGGTCATGCAGGAAGCAGTACAGGCATTTGAAGAAGTCTCGCAGTCAGAAGCGCAAATTACAGAAGCATCACAGGAAGGTGAACTTGTCAGTCAATCAGATGAGGATGATATCTGGACGGAAAGTTATACATATTTGTCTGATACAAACACACCTCATGCTTTTGCTGAAACAGTTGAAAAACAAGGGATTCGGTATGCAATGAAAAATGTAGAGTATCAGGTGACAGAGCTGACAACACAGCTGATACAAAAAAGTGAAGCAATGTGGGCATACGCATCGTATGAGCCAAAGCAGGAAATAGAAGAAGCAGGAATCCACTATACATTGACATCACTTTCCAAAGATGAATGGATGCAGACAGACCGTTTTAAAAATGTGACGAAATATCAAAGCTGTCTGGAAGGACAGGAAGTTTTGGAAGCGCTTGATGTAGAGACAGCAGATGACGTAACAGGAGAAGCTCTTTATGGAACAATTGGAAGAATTGAGTTAAAAGAGGATGGCGCGGATTGGAAAGAAGGTGCTCTTGAGGAGTGGGATATTTACAGTTGGAATGGAGAGTCTTGGGTTTATCAAAGAAACGATGAATGTTTTTATGGGACAGAAGAAAGTCCATGGTTTGAAGGCTATGAGGCGGTATTTATGCAGGAGCATCATTTAGATGGCGTATTTAATCAGATCACATCAATAGAATGGTATGGAGATGGCTGGCAGGATGAGGAAGGAAACTGGAAGAGAAGTGTCAGGATAACAGGAAACAAAATGGTGCCGCGCTACCAGGCAGTTTATTCAGGAGATGTGGCGCAGCCCGATCTGCCAATGGTGTGTTATAAAGCGCAGTATACGTCTGATCCGCAGGGCTATCTTATAACAGCAGATGTAACGTATGAAAAAATACAGGAAGAAGCAGCGCGGGAAGAAGAAAATACAGACGCGTCAATATCAAAGTCAATATCAGAAGAAGTGATAAAAACATTGCAGCAGAATAAAACAAATGAAAAATTCTGGTATTTGCTGTTAGCTGCACTTGCAGCTGTCAGTGTGGGCTTGCAGGTAGCTGTGATTTTTGTGCTGGCATTTCGTGAGCGGTAACATAAAATCTAAAAAAAAATAAAAAAGTGGTTGACAACAGCCTTGCAGTGTGATATCATAATCAGCGTTGCAAGGCTTGTTGGTCAAGGGGTTAAGACGTCGCCCTCTCACGGCGAAAACAGGAGTTCGATTCTCCTACAAGCTGCTTCTTCGAGGTGTGGCTCAGTTTGGTAGAGCGCTGCGTTCGGGACGCAGAGGTCGCAAGTTCAAATCTTGTCGCCTCGATTGCCGATTGGCAAAGAAAAAATAAATATGGCTTGTTGGTCAAGGGGTTAAGACGTCGCCCTCTCACGGCGAAAACAGGAGTTCGATTCTCCTACAAGCTGTTGTGCTCTGCAGTTGCAGAGCATTTTTTTTAAGAATAAAACCAAACATAAGTTCATAAAACAAGTATAAATGAGTGGAAAGTTCCAATTTGCGGGACATACCATTCGGAAAACAGCTTGACAGAAAGAATCACTCAATGGTATAAAATTAACGGACATAAGAGATGATTGAGATGATGAGATAAGGAAGGAAATATAGATGGCAAAAAAAGACGCATACAATGCAGACAGTATTACGGTGCTTGAAGGACTTGAAGCAGTCCGCAAGCGTCCAGGTATGTATATAGGAGGCGTATCTGTCTCTGGTTTAAACCATTTGGTATACGAGATTGTAGACAATGCCGTTGATGAGCATTTAGCAGGTTTTTGTAATCATATAGAGGTGACATTGGAAAATGATGGATCTGTTACGGTAAAGGACAGTGGCCGTGGTATTCCTGTTGATCGTCACAAGCTTGGTGTATCTGCAGAGCGTGTTATTTTTACGACGCTGCATGCAGGAGGTAAATTTGATAACACAGCATATAAAACAAGCGGAGGACTTCACGGTGTAGGATCTTCCGTTGTCAATGCACTTTCTGAATATTTGGAGATTCATATCGCAAAAGACGGATGGGTTTATTATGATAAATATGAGAGAGGAACGCCGGTAATTGAGCTAAAGGACGGTCTTCTCCCGAAAAAAGGAAGAACAAAGGAAACAGGAACATGGATTAATTTTAAGCCAGATGCTGAAATTTTTGAGCGCACACGTTTTTCGGCACAGTCAATTATGAGCCGTCTGCACGAGACAACTTATTTAAATCCAGGTCTGGAAATTGTCTTTAATAACAAGCGAAGCGGTGAGGAGGAGAGTATTACCTATTATGAGCCAGATGGAATTTCTGCTTATATCCGCGAGCTGAATAAGGGCAAGGAAACAGTTCATGATATTATCACCTATACAGGAATGAGTGATGGAATAGAGGTAACAGTTGCATTCCAGTTTGTGGATCTGTTTGAAGAGAAGCTTCTTAGCTACTGCAACAATATTTACAATACAGACGGCGGAACACATCTGACTGGTTTTAAGACAAAATTCACGCAGGAAATAAACAGCTATGCAAAAGAGCTTGGCATTTTGAAGGATCCAGCAAAATTTACAGGACCAGATACACGATGCGGCATGACTGCCATTATTGCAATTAAACATCCAGATCCTATTTTTGAGGGTCAGACAAAGACAAAGCTTGGAAGCCAGGATGCTTCAAAAGCAGTAATTAACGTAACAGGAGAGCAGCTAGAGCTTTACTTTGATAAGCATGTTGAGGTGCTAAAGAGCATTATTGGCTGTGCAGAAAAATCTGCAAAGATCAGAAAGGCAGAGGAAAAGGCAAAGTCCAATCTGCTTACAAAGCAAAAATATTCATTTGATGGAAATGGAAAGCTGGCAAACTGTGAGAGCAAAGACAGCAGTCTTTGTGAGATTTTTATCGTAGAGGGAGATTCAGCAGGTGGTTCGGCAAAGACAGCCAGAGACAGACGTTATCAGGCGATTCTTCCAATCAGAGGAAAAATCTTAAATGTAGAAAAGGCATCTATTGACAAGGTGCTTGCAAATGCAGAAATTAAATCCATGGTTCAGGCATTTAACTGTGGTTTCTCAGAAGGATATGGAAATGACTTTGATATTTCTAAGCTTCGCTATGACAAAATTATTATCATGGCCGATGCCGATGTCGATGGTGAGCATATCAGTACGCTTTTAATGACATTTTTCTACCGCTTTATGCCGGAACTGATTCAGGAGGGTCATGTTTATATCGCAATGCCGCCGCTTTATAAGGCAGTGCCAAAGCGCGGTCAGGAGCAGTATCTTTATGATGACATTGCGCTTGATAAATACAGAAAAACGCATAAAGATTTCACTTTGCAGCGTTATAAGGGACTTGGAGAGATGGATGCGTCCCAGCTGTGGGAGACAACATTAAACCCGGAGAGCCGCTGCTTAAAACGTGTCGAAATCGAAGATGCCAGACTTGCAAACGAGATGACGGAGCTTTTAATGGGAAGCGATGTTGAGCCGCGAAGAGAATTTATCCATAAGCATGGCCGCGAAGCACAGCTGGATATCTAACAATGATTCGAAAGGAAAAAATATAAATGGCAGAAACAATCATTACAACGGAATATTCGTCAGAAATGCGAAAATCCTTTATAAACTACTCGATGTCCGTTATCACGGCTCGTGCAGTGCCGGATGTCAGAGACGGATTAAAGCCTGTTCAAAGAAGAGTCCTCTTTGCAATGGATGAGTTGGGCTTAAATGCAGACAAGCCGCATCGAAAATCAGCGCGTATTGTCGGTGATGCGATGGGTAAATATCATCCTCACGGTGATTCCTCTATCTACGATGCACTTGTTGTACTTTCTCAGGATTTCAAAAAGGGAATGGCGCTTGTTGACGGACATGGAAATTTTGGCTCCATAGAGGGTGACGGTGCTGCGGCAATGCGTTACACAGAGGCACGTTTAAAGAAGTTTACACAGGAAGTGTATCTGGCAGATCTGGATAAGAATATTGTGGATTTTGTTCCAAACTTTGATGAGACAGAAAAAGAGCCATCTGTTCTTCCAGTTCGTGTTCCGAACTTTTTAATTAACGGTTCCGAAGGTATTGCAGTTGGTATGACGACAAGCACACCGCCGCACAATTTGGGAGAGATCATCAATGCAGAAAAACTGCTGATGGAATTTCCTAATGCGACTACGGCAGATTTGTTAGATATTATTGAGGGACCTGATTTCCCGACTGGCGGTATTGTGACAAATAAGGACGAGCTGCTTTCTATTTATGAGACAGGACGAGGAAAAATCAGAATACGCGGCAAGGCAGAGATTGTGCGCGGAAAAAGAAAGAGCGACCGTGATAAAATTGTAATTACGGAGATTCCGTATACAATGGTCGGTGCCAATATCGGAAAATTCCTGAGTGATGTGGCGATGCTTGCAGAGTCGAGAAAGCTTCCAGATATCGTGGATATTTCAAATCAGTCCTCAAAAGAAGGCATTCGCATTGAAATTGAGCTAAAGAAGGGCGCTGATGCAGAGCGTATACTTGCTGGTCTTTATAAGAAAACAAAGCTAGAGGACACATTTGGTGTCAATATGCTTGCTATTGTAGATGGAAGACCTGAGGTTCTTGGCTTAAAGGAAGTTCTGACACATCACATTCAATTTCTTGTTGATATTAACACAAGAAAATATACAAGTCTTCTTGAGAAAGAGAAAAACAAGCGTGAGATTCAGGAAGGTCTAATCCGTGCAGTTGATGTGATTGATTTAATTATTGAAATTATCCGCGGAAGCAAGACGTTAAAAATGGCAAAGATGTGTCTGTCAGAGGGAATCACAGAGGGCATCAATTTCCGCACTGAAAAATCACGCAGACAGGCTGCAAAGCTTTTGTTTACAGAGGCACAGGCAACTGCTATCTTAGAGCTTCGCTTATCTAAATTAATTGGACTTGAGTTACAAGCACTTTTGGATGAACATAAAAAGACGATTGCAAAGATTGCTTCATATGAGCGCATTTTAGGCAGCAAAAAGGCTATGTATCAGGCAATCGAAAAGGAACTAGACAGCATCCGTGAACATTATCAGGTGCCAAGACGTACAAAGGTTACAAATGCATCTCTTGCTGTATTTGAAGAAGAGCCGGCTGTAGTGTCAGATGCTGTATTTGTAATGAATCGTTTTGGCTACGTAAAGCTTGTAGATAAGGCGCTGTTTGATAAAAATGAGGAACAGCTTCGCAGCGAAAATGTGCGTTTTGTGCCATGTAAGACAAACTCGCGTCTTGCTGTATTCACAAAGGAGGGTATTCTTCATTATTTGAAGGCTGATGCAATTCCGCTTGGAAAGGTCAAGGATAAGGGTGCACCTATTGACAATTTGTGTAACTACAGCAGTGCTGATGAAACAATTCTTTCTGTATTTAGCGATGAGGATCTGAAGGAAAAGACATTCCTTTTTGTGACAAAGAATGGTTTGATTAGAAAGACAGTTGGAGCAGAGCTGATCAGCATAAAGAAAATGATTGCAGCTGCGAAGCTTGGAGAAGGTGATGTGCTTGTTGCAATTTTAGATGCCTCAAAAGAGCTTGTCGCAGTTGTGACAAATAAAAAGCATGCAATTAAATTTTCAACAGAAGAAGTTCCGCTTCAGAAAAAAACAGCAGCAGGTACAAGAGCATTGAAACTAGAAGAAGGGGAAGAAGTTGTGTTTGCTGATTCCTTTGATGCAAAAGAAAAAGTTTTTGCAGAAGTTCAGGGAAGAAAAATTGAACTAAGCAAGCTTACAAAGAAGAAAAGAGATGCCAAGCCTGAACAGATAAAGTAAGCAGAAGATGGTTATGTATTGCAGGGCAGCATCAGAAAGGTGAGATTCATGGAGCACAAAAGACCAGAGTATGAGGAAACTCCTCGGATGGCAGAATTTCGAAGACGCAAGGAAAAAGAAATAAAACGTCGTCGCCGCAACAAGCGTATGGCAAAAATTGTGTTAGTTATTGTAGTGATTTGGGCACTTATTGCAGTGGCAGCGGCTGCTTTTCATGTGACAAATGGATTTGGCATCTTTGAAGGCAAAAAGCCTTCCTCATCTTCGGCTGAGGAAACTAAGGATGCAATTGAACAAAATGAACAGCAGACACTTGCAGAGCAAAATTTGAAGCAGACTATTGAGAGTGAGAGCAAAAAGGAAGTTGCAGAAAGCGAAGAGACATCTTTAGAGGGAAATACGGAGGATGCCACAAAAGCTTCTGAGGCAGAAAAAACAGTAAAAAAACATGAAGATCCGCGCGAGGATGTGTGGAATCATTATACGAATATGTTTGTTGCCTCAAAAGTCAACACGTATCTAAATGTACGAAATCAGCCAACAACAGACGGCACCATTATAGGAAAGCTGACAAAGTATTCCGGAGGTGAGCTTGTTGAGGATATGGGAAATGGCTGGTGGCACATAAGCTCAGGCGGTATTGATGGCTATATTTGGTCTGAAAATTGTGTGACAGGTGAGGAAGCAAAGGAAGTTGCACTTGAGCACTGTATGCAGATGGTTGAGGTGACAACGGAAAAGCTTAATGTCAGAAGCGGTCCTGGTCTTGAGTATGAGGTTTGGACGACACTTAATGCAAACGAAAAACAGGTAGTGGAAGAAAAAGACGGAGACTGGCTGAAAATTGCATTTAACAGTACATATGGTTATATAAATGATGACTATGTAAAGACAGGCTTTTATCTTGTTGAGGCAATTCCGTGGAGCAGCATTTCAGATTGTTCTCCGACACGTCAGCAGATATTAACATTTGGTGAGCAGTATATTGGAACACCATACGTGTATGGCGGAACGAGTCTAACAGGAGGAATTGACTGCTCAAGCTTCGTACAGCAATGTTATGCAAGTGCAGGCTTTTCTCTTCCAAGAACCTCACGTGAGCAGGCAACAAGAGGTACGCAAATCACACTTAACGAAGCAAAGCCTGGTGATCTTTTATTCTATGCTGATGCAACAGGAACAATTGATCACGTTGTTATGTATCTTGGAGACGGCAAAATTCTTCATGCTGCTTTGTCTCTTGGCCAGGTAACTATCAGTAAATATAACTACAGTACTGAACCTGTTCGTGTTGTAAACATTATCGGAGACTAAAAAACACTTGACCTTTAGGAAAATATATGTTATAAAGGTTATATAGGTTTTTATGGTAAAGAGTGGGCTTGCGAGTCCACTCTTTCTATGTAAATACCCACAAGAAAGTATAACTATTCAGAGTAATAGTTACAAAACAGGCAGATACGCTGCAGCAAACGGCAAGAATTAGGCTTGCGGCGGGAAAGGGCAGGAGTATGAGAAGAAAAGAAGAGATTGAAGCATATGCAGAAAATCTGTTTTTGCCGATCACACAGAAGCATGGATTTGAGCTGGTTGATGTGGAGTATGTTAAAGAGGCAGGAAGCTGGTATCTGCGTGTCTACATTGACAAAGAGGGCGGTATCGCAGTAGATGACTGCGAAGTGGTAAGCCGTGAGGCAGATCCTATTTTAGATGCAGATGACTGTATCGAGGAAAGCTATATTTTAGAGGTAAGCTCTCCAGGTCTTGGAAGACCATTAAAGAAGGATAAGGATTTTGCAAGAAGCATTGGTGAAGAAGTTGAAGTTCGACTGTTTCGTGCAGTAGAAGGCTGTAAGGAATATACCGGGCTGCTTAACGCATACGACAAGACAACCGTTACCCTTATGCTGGAGGACGAAAAAACACTGGTGCTTGAAAGAAGCAACATTGCGTTGATTCGTCTGGCGTTAGATTTCTAAAAGCAAGGTAACGATTCACTCAGTTTTGTGAAGAGTGGATAAGGAAATAGAGAAAGGAAAGAGAACATAATGAATACGGAATTGATGGAAGCATTAAATGTCCTTGAAAAAGAGAAGAATATCAGAAAGGAAGTTGTCCTAAAGGCAATCGAGGAGTCACTTGTTCAGGCTTGTAAGCATCATTTTGGAAAGAGCGACAATATTGTCGTAAATATGGATTACAATACAGGCGAGTATGAGATCAATATGGCAAAGGAAGTAGTAGAGAATGTAGAAGATCAGCAGACTCAGATCAGTCTTCCTAATGCAAAGATTCTTGACAAGAGGGCTGTTTATGGTTCTACCGTTTATGTAAAGGTAAATTCCAAGGAGTTTGGCCGTATTGCTGCACAGATTGCAAAGGCAATTATCCTTCAGAAGCTGCGCGAGGAAGAAAATCGTGCTGTTTATGAGCGCTATAAATTAATGGAGAGAGATTTAGTAAGCGGTGTAATTTCAAGACATTTTGAGCGCAGAGGTGAGGATAGAAAGTCAACTACCGTAAATGTCAGTGTAAATCTTGGAAAGGCAGAGGCTACCTTAATGGCAGGCGAGCAGATTAAGGGTGAGGAATATAAGGTCAATACCCGAATGAAGTTCTATGTTGTAGAAGTAAAAGATCTGCCGAAGGGACCAAAGATTCTTCTTTCACGTTCTCGTCCGGAGTTAGTAAAGAGATTGTTTGAGGCAGAGGTTGCTGAGATTAAGGACGGAACTGTTGAGATCAAGGCAATCAGCAGAGAAGCTGGATCCAGAACAAAGATGGCTGTTTGTTCTCATGATGAGAATGTAGATGCTGTTGGTGCATGTGTAGGTGTTAACAGCTCTCGTGTAAATGCTGTTGTAGATGAGCTTGGCGGCGAGAAGATTGATATCATCAATTGGGATGAGAATGCAGCACAGTTTATTGAAAATGCACTCAGCCCATCAAAGGTTATTTTCGTAGCAGTTGATGATGAGGAGCATTCAGCACTTGTTGTAGTTCCAGACAGCCAGCTGTCACTTGCTATTGGCAAGGCAGGTCAGAACGCACGTCTGACTGCAAAGCTGACAGGCTATAAGATTGATATCAAGAGTGAGAGCCAGGCTGAGGAGGAAGGTCTGTTTGATGAGATCGACTTTAGCGCAGCAGAAGAAACTGAGCAGTCCGAGGAAGCAGCACAGGACAACGAGGTTCAGGAATAAGAGGTGATAGAGTGGCCGCTGTAAAAAAAATTCCGATGCGTCAGTGTGTGGGATGCGGGGAAAGAAAAAGTAAAAAGGAACTGATCCGTATCGTTTGCTCACCGAGTGAGGATCCTGAAAGGGTAACGATTGGATTTGATCTGACTGGCAAGAAAAATGGACGAGGCGCATATATATGCAGTAGTATGGCCTGTCTTGAGCTGGCCAGAAAGAAAAAAGCTCTTGAACGAGCTTTAAAAACAGAGGTTTCGCAGCAATGCTACGATGATCTGAAAAAGGAGTTGGAGCAGATTGAACGATAAAGTAATATCCCTTTTGGGATTAGCAGAGCGCGCAGGTAAAATTGCGAGTGGTGAATTTGCAGCCGAAAAGGCAGTGAAGACAGGAAAGGCACGTCTGATCATTGTGGCAGAGGATGCTTCTGATAACACGAAAAAGAAGTTTAGTGATATGTGTAAGTATTATCAGGTACCTTTTGCATGTTACTCGCAGAAGGAACTGCTCGGTCACGGAATCGGCAAGGAATTTCGTGCATCGCTTGCAGTTCTTGACGGCGGTTTTGCGAAAGCAATAGAGAAACAGTTGGACAATAAGTAAAGAAAAGGGTCGGTGATACATTTATGGCAAAACTGAACATCCATGATTTAGCCAAGGAATTAAAAAGAGAAGAAAGTGAAATTATCAGCTTATGCTCCAGCAAGGGTATGAGTGGTGTAACAAGAGCAACTATGCTTCAGGATACAATGGTAGAAGAAGTGCGTAAGGCATTCAAAAAGCCAGCAGAGTCAGCTGATGCTGCAGCTGACAAGGATGGCGCACCAAAGAAGAAACTTCGTCTGCTGTTCCATCCGGAAAACAGCACAAAGCCAATTTCTAAAAAGAAGCGTCCAGACGGTGCGAAGAAGCCGGAAGGTGACAAGACAGAAAAGTCTGTCGATAAGCAGGAAAAGGCTGCTGAGAGAACAGAGAGCACAAAGCCGGCAGAAAAAGCACAGGAGATGGCAAAGACTGAGGCACCGAAGGAGACTATGACAAGAGAAAATACAAAAAACGATAGAAATGATTCAAGATCCGATTCAAGATCCACAAACGATGGAAATAGAAGAGATAATTCCAGACGTGATGGCGGAAATGGTCAGAATGGACAAAGACGCGATGGAAATGGCCAGGGCGGTCAGAGAAGAGAAGGCGGCTATGGCCAGAGAGACGGTCAGAGACGTGATGGAAATGGCCAGGGCGGTCAGAGAAGAGAAGGCGGCTACGGTCAGAGAGATGGCCAGAGACGTGACGGAAATAATCAGGGCGGCTACGGCCAGAGACGCGACGGAAACGGTCAGGGCGGCTATGGTCAGAGAGATGGCCAGAGACGTGACGGAAATGGTCAGGGTGGTTACGGTCAAAGACGTGACGGTGCAAGAGGCCAGAGAACAGAGAGAGAAAATCTTGATTCTATGGGCACAGGAATGACCAAGAGCGAGGCAAGAGGCGGCAAGGGTCTTAATAAGAAAGAGCGTGAGATTCGCGAGAAGGAAAGACAGAATCAGGAGAAGAATACCAGATTCACAGAGAATACTCGCAATATCTCTAAGATGAAGCAGCAAAACAGTAAGAAGCCAGAGCCACAGCCAAAGGCAGAAGAGGATGACGGAATTAAGACAATTACGATTCCGGAGACCTTAACACTGGCAGAGTTAGCTGAAGCAATGAAGCAGCAGCCGGCAGCACTTGTAAAGTCACTCTTTATGAAGGGTACCATGATGACAATTAATGCTGAGCTGACATTTGAGCAGGCAGAGGAAATTGCATTAGAGTTTAACTATATCTGTGAGAAGGAAGTAAAGGTTGACGTAATTGAGGAACTTCTTCGTGAAGAAGATGATCCGGAAGAGACAAAGGTTTCAAGACCTCCGGTTGTCTGCGTTATGGGTCACGTTGACCATGGTAAGACCTCCTTGCTGGATGCCATTCGTTCAACTAACGTAATTTCAAGAGAGGCCGGCGGAATTACACAGCATATCGGTGCTTATATGGTTAAGTGCAATGGACAGGATATTACATTCCTTGATACGCCAGGTCATGAGGCATTTACAGCAATGCGTATGCGTGGTGCTCAGGCAACAGATATCGCTGTACTTGTTGTTGCAGCAGACGATGGTGTTATGCCGCAGACAATCGAGGCAATTAACCATGCAAAGGCAGCAGGCGTTGATATTATCGTAGCAGTAAATAAGATTGATAAGCCAACTGCAAACATCGAGCGTGTAAAGCAGGAGCTTTCTGAGTATGAGCTGATTGCAGAGGATTGGGGTGGTCAGACCATCTTCGTTCCAGTATCTGCAAAGACACATGAGGGAATTGATACCTTGCTTGAGATGATCCTGCTTGATGCAGAGTTAAAGGATCTTAAGGCAAATCCAAATCGTAAGGCAAGAGGTCTTGTAATCGAGGCACAGCTTGATAAGGGCCGCGGACCAGTTGCAACAATCCTTGTTCAGAAGGGTACACTTCATGTTGGTGACAATGTGGCAGCAGGATCCTGCTATGGTAAGGTTCGTGCAATGATCGATGACAAGGGACGCAGAGTAAAAGAAGCAACTCCGTCTATGCCAGTTGAGATTCTTGGTCTGAATGATGTTCCAAACGCAGGTGAGATCTTTGTCAACACTGAGAACGAGAAAGAGGCAAGAAGCTTTGCTGAGACCTTTATTAAAGAGAACAGAGAAAAGCTTTTGGCTGATACAAAGACACAGCTTACTCTTGACAGCTTAAATTCCCAGATTAAGGAAGGAAGCTTAAAGGAACTGAATTTGATCGTTAAGGCTGACGTTCAGGGTTCTGTTGAGGCTGTAAAGCAGTCCTTATTGAAGCTGTCTAATGAAGAAGTTGTTGTTAAGATTATCCACAGTGGTGTTGGTGCAATCAATGAGTCTGATGTATCTTTGGCATCTGCATCAAATGCAATCATCATCGGATTTAATATTCGTCCGGATGCAATGGCAAAATCAGTAGCAGAGCGCGAGAAGGTTGAGATTCGTCTGTACCGCGTTATCTATCAGGCAATCGCTGATGTAGAAGCTGCTATGAAGGGTATGCTTGATCCGATCTACGAGGAGAAGGTAATAGGTCATGCACAGGTTCGTCAGATCTTCAAGGCATCAGGTGTTGGAAACATTGCTGGTTCCTATGTAACAGATGGTATGTTCCAGAGAGGCTGCAAGATCCGTATTTCCAGAGAAGGCGAGCAGATCTATGAGGGTTCACTGGCATCCTTAAAGCGTTTCAAGGACGATGTAAAGGAAGTAAAGGAAGGCTACGAGTGTGGTCTTGTATTTGAAAAGTTCAACGATATTCAGATTGATGATATCGTAGAGGCTTATATCATGGAAGAGGTTCCGAGATAAGCTGCAACAAAACAAAGCCATGGCAGCAATGTCATGGCTTTTCAAAGATAGTTAAGGAGAAAATATGCGTAAAAATAGTATTAAAAATATCAGAATCAACGCTGAGGTTCAGAGAGAACTCAGCCGTATTATCCAGCAGGAAATTAAAGATCCAAGAATCCATCCTATGACAACAGTTGTCATGGCAGAAGTTACGCCTGACTTAAAGTATTGTAAGGCTTATATCAGTGTTTTAGGAAATGAGGAAGCACAAAAGAGTACAATGGAAGGCTTAAAGAATGCAAAACCATATATCAGAAGAATGCTCGCATCCTCTGTAAATTTGAGAAACACGCCAGAGCTTACTTTTGTGTTAGACCAGTCCATCGAGTATGGTGTTCATATGACGGGTCTGATTGATGCAGTTGCAAATGAGCTTGCAGCTAAAGAGCCGGCAGAAAGCTCCGAGGGAAAGGAGGCATAAGCGATGGAAAAACGCCCGAACGACACAATAGAGACGCTGCGTGCGGAGTTTGCAAATGTCAGGAAGACAGCAATTGTAGGTCATATTCATCCAGACGGAGACTGCATCTCCTCGTGTCTTGCCCTGTATCACTATTTAAAGGATAATTATGGTTATGAGGTAGATGTGTACTTAGAGCCATATCCATCTGTTTTTGATATGCTTCCAGATACAGCAGTTATTCGTCATACTGTAAAGCCTGAGGTATATGATGTGGTATATTCACTTGATTGTGCAGATTTAGACCGTATCGGTACAGGAAAAGAACTTTTTAAGAGTGCAAAGAAGCGTGTAATGATTGATCATCATATCAGTAATCCTATTTTTGGTGATGTCAATTATGTAAAGGGTGAGATCGGATCTGCATGTGAAGTACTTTATACACTTTTCGAGGAAGATAAGATCAACTACAACGTGGCAATGTGTCTTTATACAGGAATGGTTCACGACACTGGCGTGTTCCAATATTCTAATGTAACACCAGATACACTTACACGTGCGGCAAAGCTTATTGCCTTTGGCATTCCATTTACTGATTTGATTCAGAAGACTTTTTATGAGAAGAGCTTTAACGAAGCAAGGGCGAGCGCCTATGCAATATCTAAAGCCGCGCAGCTTCTTGATGGCTTTTTCGTATGGTCTTATATGGAAATTAAGGAGATGGAGAGATTTCATATCACATCAGCAGAACTTGACAGCGTTGTAAGTGAGCTTCGAAATATTCGCGGTGTAGACACAGCAGTATTCTTATATGAAATAGAGTCGGGCGTATGGAAATGCAGTTTCCGCTCAAACCATGTTGTGAATGTCAGTGAACTGGCAGTTTCATTTGGCGGCGGAGGTCATGTTCGTGCATCAGGATGCACGTTTTATCATAAGAAGCCGGATGAGATTATTACGGAGATCGTAAATCGCATTCCGAAGGAGGATTATGCAGGCAGAGCATTATAATGGGCTAATTGCAGTCTGGAAGGAGCAGGGGTATACCTCACACGATGTTGTGGCAAAGCTTAGAGGTATTTTGCACCAGAAAAAAATTGGTCATACTGGTACACTTGATCCGCAGGCCAAAGGTGTTCTGGCTGTCGGATTAGGTCTTGGAACAAAGACATTTGATCTATTGCCGGATCACTGGAAAACTTACGAGGCAGAAGTAACATTTGGCGTTCAAACAGACACGGAGGATATCTGGGGAAACGTTTTAAAGACACATGATGTTTCAAAAACACCGGAAGAGATTACACAGGCAATTTGTTCCTTTGAGGGAACCTATGATCAGATACCGCCCATGTATTCAGCAAAGAAAATTGACGGAAAGAAATTGTACCAGCTTGCAAGAGAAGGAAAAATTGTTGAGCGAAAGGCTGTACCAGTCACGTTAAAGGATATTCAGGTTTTATCTGTAACAGACAACAAGGCACGTTTTCTTGTCACCTGCTCAGCCGGAACATATATCCGTACACTTTGTGTCGATATCGGAAAAAAGCTTGGCTGTGAAGCCTGCATGAGCAGCTTAACAAGAGTTATGGCAGGTGGATTTTCAAAAGAACAGGCATTGACACTCGAAAAAATAAAAGAGCTTGCCGATAAAAATGAATTAGAGAACCATTTGATCAGCATTGACACCGCTCTTGGTCATTTTCCAAAAGTAATTGCATCAAACGAATTTGAAAAACAGCTCAAAAATGGAAATGCGATCAGTATTGATGCTGTTTTGGGGTTAGAAGAAATATCTACGGATGTCTGCGGTCATGATATGCGCGTGCGCCTATATCTAAATAATGATGGATTAGACGACGAGTTTATAGGTGTCTATCATCTTGACAAAAGCAGTCATTTACTGAAGCCTGTAAAAATATTCTATCGAAATTAATATCAGGCAGCGATAAAGAAAAGGAGACCAACGATGCAGGTAATTTGCAATACAGAGGATTTTCAGATCACAGAGAAGACCGCGGTCACGCTTGGTAAATTTGACGGAATCCATAAAGGTCATCAGCTTCTTTTAAATGCTCTGCTTGAAAAGAAAAAGCAGGGACTAAAGACAGTAGTGTTTACATTTTTTGTGCCGCCAATTCCAGGACGTGAGGATGTGCGTCAGCTGACACCAAATGATGAGAAAAAGAAATTTTTAGAAGCTTATGGAATTGATTATCTTATTGAATATCCATTTACCCAAAAGGTTCGCCATACTGCGCCAAAAGATTTTATCCAGGAAATTTTATGTAAAAAGCTTTGCGCAGCATTTGTCGCAGCAGGACCAGATTTTTGTTTTGGCTATGAGCGAAAAGGAAATGTAGCACTTTTAGAAAAAATGTCATCCTTATGCGGTTATGAATTTGAAGTGTTTGATAAAGTTTCTTATAAAGAAGAACCAATCAGCAGCAGCAGGATTCGTGAATGCATCGGTGAGGGACAGATGGAGGAGGCATGCGAAATGCTTGGTCGTCCATTTTCACTTACCGGTACAGTTATTCACGGAAAAGCAATAGGTCATACTATAGGCTTTGCAACAATGAATCTTGTCTGGCCGGAAGATAAGCTGCTTGTTCCAATAGGCGTATATCTTTCAAAGGTAAAGATCGGGGGAAACACATATCAGGCAATTACAAATGTTGGTCATCGCCCAACAGTTGAAAAAGATGCCGCAAAATCTGATTTACTTTTAGAAGCACATCTGCTACAATATAGCCAAATGGCGTATGGTGAGGAAATTGAGGTCAGTCTCTTCCATTATGAGAGACCAGAGGTGCGCTTTTCTGGCCTTGATGCACTAAAAGAGCAGTTAAAAAAAGATACCCTTGCATGCGTTACTTATTTTGAAGAGAGGGGAAACGATGGCAAAAAGGAAGGATTCATCGAAGAAAAAGCGTAAAGGCTCAGGCAATGGACTTCTGATTGCAGCTGTGCTGCTGACAATATTATTTCTGGCAGGCGTAATGAGCCTTGGAGCTTTGTATTATCTTGAGAAAAACAAAGAAAAACCGCAGACCATTCCGCCAAAGATAACAGAGGCCGCTGCTGTTGTGACACAGACAGAAGAACAGACAGAGGAGTCCGATCACAAAAATACAGGCGAAGATTCACAGGGGGAATCTGTTTCGGAAAAACAAAGTGAGGAAACGTCTGAAAGTGAGTCAGAGCTGGAGATGTCTTCTGAATCAGAAAGTCAGACAAAAGAAGATGAGTCTGAGTCAGAAGAGGAAAGTACAGAGGAAGAATCAACTGAGAGTGAGGAAGTTCGAGAGGCAAAGGAAGCCGTTCTTGAAAAGTATAAAAATCTCGGTATGATAACTGGTGTGCGCAATTATTTGAATATGAGAAAAGGACCGTCAACTGATTATGAGATTTGCGGTGTAATTTTCAAAAATTGTGCCGTAGAAATCCTTGAGGAAAATGACGGCTGGATGAAGATTGAATCTGGCGGTGCGACAGGTTATGTTTCTGCTGAGTATGTTACGACAGGGGAGAAGGCAAAAAAGCTTGCTCTTTCAAGTATGAAATATATGGCAGAGATCCTGACAGATTCTGTTGATGCATTATATGAGCCAAAAGAAGGTGCAGACGTTATTACGACCTTCTTAAAGGGTGAGCGCTATGATATAAATGGAGAGACAAAGGACTGGGTTGAGATCGAAGCTGTTACGGAGCTGTCCGGATATGTCAAAAGAGAAACAGTTTACACAGGATATTTCCTTGATGAAGCAATTTACTTCTCACTTGACGGTGTATCGGAAACGCGCCAGGATCTTATTCGAAAGGCATTTGAATATTATGGAGGAACATATGTCTGGGGCGGCAAACAGCTGACGGCAGAGGGCGGTGTGGACTGCTCAGGTTACACAATGTGTCTGTATAAACTCTTTGGCGTGCAGCTTCCGGAGTTTTCTGGTGCGCAGGCAGAGGTAGGTGTGACTGTTGATGAGGATACGATTCGCCCTGGCGATTTGATATTCTATGTCGGCCGCTACCCTGGTGTGATAGGTCATGTCGCAATTTATATTGGAAATGGCAAGATCATTCATGCGGCATCTGAGTCAAAGGGTATCTGTGTCAGCAGCTGGAAATATGGTCCGCCTGTCATCATGAAAAATGTGATGGGAGATTAAGAAAAAACCTTTGACAAAGAGCAATTTCTGTGATAGTATATCACATGTGTGCGCCATGCCCCAGCAACAGGATACTCCAACCATTGCCTGGGCAAAGGTCAGAATAAAAATATTAGGAGGAATTAACAATGATTTCCAAGGAAAAGAAAGCTGAAATTATCGCTGCTTACGGCAGAACACCAGAGGATACCGGATCACCGGAGGTTCAGATCGCTATCTTAACAGCACGTATCGCTGAGCTTACCGCTCATCTTCAGGAGAACCCGAAGGATCATCATTCCAGAAGAGGTCTGCTGATGATGGTAGGACAGAGAAGAGGTATGCTGGACTACTTAAAGAGCAAGGATATCGAGGCTTACCGTACCTTAATCGAGAAGTTAGGTATTAGAAAGTAATTTGTAACTATTAAGAGCCATGCAGATTCAAAAGAAAAATCGAGGTGGCTCTGGATAGTTTAGCGATTAGGGTGGAGAAATCCACCCTATATTTGTATCAAGACAGCGGTGGAAAGAATGACAAAAAGTGACGCTGTCATGGTCGTATTTGAAGGCAGAAGTACTCCGAGACCGCTCAAGAACAGATAAGCGCTGTTTATCTGCTGTTTAGTAGTTTCGGCACCTTCTGCAAAAAAGATAAACGTTGTGCAAAAAAGATGCACAGGAATGAGGACAATATGTATAAGAGTTATTCTATGGAACTCTGCGGCCGTACCCTTACGGTAGATGTAGGCAGAGTAGCAGCTCAGGCGAATGGCGCTGCATTTATGCATTATGGCGATACAGTTGTATTATCTACTGCAACAGCATCAGAAGAGCCAAGAGACGGGATTGATTTCTTCCCGCTTAGCGTAGAGTATGAGGAGAAGATGTACGCAGTTGGAAAGATTCCAGGCGGCTTCAATAAAAGAGAGGGAAAGGCAAGTGAGCATGCAATTTTAACCTCCCGTGTTATTGACCGTCCTATGCGTCCGCTGTTCCCGAAGGATTATCGTAATGATGTAACATTAAACAACATGGTTATGAGTGTTGATCCAGACTGCAGCCCAGAGATCACTGCAATGCTTGGTTCTGCTATTGCAACATGTATTTCTGACATTCCATTTGATGGCCCGACTGCAAGTACAAGAGTTGGTATGGTTGACGGAGAGCTTGTATTTAACCCAACCAGCGCACAGAGAGCAGTATCTGATCTTGAGCTTACTGTTGCATCTACAAGAGATAAGGTTATCATGATCGAGGCTGGCGCAAATGAGATTCCGGAAGCAAAGATGATCGAAGCTATTTTTGCTGCACATGAAATCAATCAGAAGATTATTGCTTTCATCGATACAATCGTTGCAGATTGTGGAAAGCCGAAGCATTCTTATCAGTCATATGATGTAGATGCAGAGCTTTGGGAGGATATGACTTCCTTTATTCCTGGACCAGAGATGGAAGAGGCTGTATTCACAGATGAGAAGCAGGTTCGTGAGGAGAATATCCGTGTATTAAAGGAGAAATTAAAGGAGCGTTATGAGGAGACACATCCAGAGTGGATTCCAATGCTCGGTGAGGCTCTCTATAAGTATCAGAAAAAGACTGTCCGCAAGATGATCTTAAAGGATCACAAGAGACCAGACGGCAGAGCAATCACTCAGATTCGTCCGCTTGCAGCAGAAGTTGACATGATCCCGAGAGCACATGGTTCTGCTATGTTCACTAGAGGACAGACTCAGATCTGTGATGTTGTTACATTGGCACCACTTTCAGAGGCACAAAAGATTGATGGTCTTGATGAGAACGAGACAAGCAAGCGCTACATGCATCAGTATAATTTCCCGGCTTATTCCGTAGGAGAGACAAAGGTTTCAAGAGGTCCGGGAAGACGTGAGATCGGTCATGGTGCACTGGCTGAGAGAGCACTTGTTCCAGTTCTTCCGTCACCAGAAGAATTCCCATATGCAATTCGTGCCGTATCTGAGACATTCGAGTCTAATGGTTCTACATCTCAGGCCTCCATTTGTGCATCCTGTATGGCACTTATGGCAGCAGGTGTTCCGCTTAAGGCTATGGTTGCAGGTATTTCCTGTGGTCTTGTTACTGGCGACACTGATGACGATTACATCGTTCTGACTGATATTCAGGGTCTTGAGGACTTCTTTGGCGATATGGACTTTAAGGTAGCAGGTACTCACAAGGGTATCACTGCAATCCAGATGGATATCAAGATTCATGGTCTGACAAGAGCCATCATTGAGGAGGCAATTGCAAGAACAAGAGAAGCAAGATTCTACATCATGGATGAGGTTATGTCCAAGGCAATCGCAGAGCCGAGACAGACAGTTGGAAAGTATGCACCTAAGATCGAGATGATGACTATTGATCCGGCTACAATCGGTGATGTTGTTGGAAAGCAGGGTAAGGTAATCAATCGTATCATCGCTGAAACTGGCGTAAAGATCGATATCACAGATGATGGAAATGTTTCAATCTGTGGTACAGATGCCGATATGATTGCAAAGGCAATGAAGACCATTGAGATCATCACTAGCGATTTCGAAGAGGGACAGGTTCTTGAGGGTACTGTTATCAGTATCAAGGACTTCGGCGCATTCCTTGAGTTCGCACCAGGCAAAGAGGGTATGGTTCATATTTCCAAGATGTCTGATAAGCGTGTAGAGAAGGTTGAGGATGTTCTTTCCTTAGGACAGGTTGTAAAGGTTGTATGTCTTGGTAAGGATAAGATGGGCAGATTCAGCTTCAGCATGAAGGACGTAAAATAAAATTTTAAGAAAAAGATGTTGTTGAATTTCGGCAGCATCTTTTTCCACTTTTGATATTACAAACAATTTGAGAAAGGTATGGTTTTTATATGGAAAAGTTACTGAGTATTATTTCCAGAGAGATTGGAGATGCATTTGAGGCTTGCGGTTATGAGCGTGAGCTCGGACGCGTTACCGTATCTAATCGTCCGGATCTGTGTGAATATCAGTGTAATGGCGCTATGGCTGGTGCAAAGAAATATCACAAGGCTCCGTTTATGATTGCAGATGAGGTAGCAGAGAAGCTGCAGTCTTCAAAGGTAGTAAAGGATGTGGCATCTGTAAAGCCAGGATTTTTGAATTTTAATCTTGATAATGAATACCTGGCATCCTATGTTAATCAGATGAAGACAAGCAACAAGCACGGAATTGAGCTGTCTGCACCAGAGAAGATTGTAATTGACTACGGCGGACCAAATGTAGCAAAGCCGCTTCATGTTGGTCATCTGCGTTCTGCAATTATCGGAGAGAGCGTAAAGAGAATCCTTCGTTATGCAGGAAATGAGGTTATTGGTGATGCGCATCTGGGTGACTGGGGCCTTCAGATGGGTCTGATCATTACTGAATTAAAGGAGAGAAAGCCAGAGCTTGTTTATTTTGATCCTGAATATACTGGTGAATATCCTGAGGAAGCGCCATTTACAATCTCTGAGTTAGAGGAAATCTATCCGTGCGCAAGCGGTAAGGCAAAGGCAGACGAGGAGTTTGCAAAGCGTGCACATGATGCAACTGTTATGCTGCAGAATAAGGATCGCGGCTACACTGCGATTTGGAATCACATTTTGAAGGTTTCCATCGAAGATCTTCAGAAGAACTACAGTAAGCTGGACGTTCACTTTGATCTGTGGAAGAAAGAGAGTGATGCACAGCCGTATATTCCGGACATGGTTCAGATGTTAAAGGATAAGGGACTGGCATATATTTCAAATGGTGCACTAGTTGTTGACGTTGCAAAGCCGGAGGATACAAAGGAAGTTCCGCCGTGTATTATCTTAAAGTCAGATGGTGCAAGCCTTTACCAGACAACAGATCTTGCTACTATTGTAGAAAGAGAAAAGCTGTTTAAGCCAAACCGCATTATTTATGTTGTTGATAAGCGTCAGGAGATGCATTTTACACAGGTATTCCGTGTATCCAGACTGGCAGAGCTTGTTCCAGAAGATACAAAGCTTCAGTTTTTGGGCTTTGGAACTATGAACGGAAAGGACGGAAAGCCGTTTAAGACAAGACAGGGCGGTGTTATGCGTCTTGAGCACCTGATTCGTGATATTAACGATGCAGTTTATGATAAGATCATGGCAAGCCGCGATGAGGATGAAGAGACAGCACGCGAGAATGCAAAGATCATTGGTCTTTCTGCAATTAAGTATGGTGATTTGTCTAACCAGGCATCAAAAGATTATGTCTTTGATGTAGATCGTTTCACTTCTTTCGAGGGAAATACAGGTCCGTATATTCTGTATACCATCGTAAGAATCAAGTCTATCTTAAAGAAGTTCGGTCAGGAGATTCCAACTGCAATCACTGTGCCGGACGGTGCTGCACAGAAGGCACTTATGCTTGATATGACAAGATTTTCAGATGTATTTGCACAGGCAAGTGCTGAGTATGCACCACATAAGCTGTGTGCATATATCTATGATTTAGCAAATGATTTCAATCGTTTCTATCATGAGACAAAGATTTTGGCAGAAGAAGATCAGGATAAGAAGAATGGTTATATTGCGCTGATTTCCTACTGCAAAGATATTCTGGAGACATGCATTGATCTGTTAGGATTTAGTGCACCAGAGAAGATGTGATGCAACAGTTCATGCGGTTTTGTGAATGATTTTGGTTACTGTTCAAGAGGCTATGTTACGAAAGCCCTTAGGTGCAATGGTTTCGTCGACGGACCAAACTCAGCAGGTTCCTTTTATGTTCTTTCTTATTATACATTTTATACATTACTTTGAAAGACCTGCTTCAAGTGTCCGTCTCGTGAAATCCATTCACCTTCGGGCTTTGCCGTGAGCTGTAACTGATCTTGCGTTCCGTGAACTGTTTTATAAAATAAAAACCTTTAGTGTATATGGGGAGAAGTATGGAGAAAACCTACGAAATGCTGCAGCAGTATGCGGTAAACTCTTTGGAATATCAGAAAGGACGTGCCCTTCATCAGCGTGGACAGGCAGCTTTGTCAAGCGCTGAGGAGGCACATGGAAGAACACAGATACAGGCAACGGTTAGAGATTTAAGCAGGCGCTATGATGTAGAGATGACAATACAATCAACAGGTCTTGCAGCTGATGGAAATTGGGGAGACTTTGATATAGAGGAGTCTTCATGTTCCTGCGGCGAGTATCATACACCGGGAAAACTTTGCCGTCATGAGATTGCAGCAGTTTTGCAATATTTTTGTGAGGGAGAGCTTGTATCAAGTGTTCATACCTCAGCTGCCTGCATAAGTATGATTCAGGCATACGAGAAGCGTTATACGCTGCAGTATCAAAAATCCAACATTTCAGATGTAAAAGTAGTACCGAAGTTTGTGACAGAGGGAAAGAGAATTGGGCTGGAATTTTTTGCCGGAACACGTCATCTTTACCCTATTCGAGATCTGACTGCCTTTAAACAGAGCTATCAAAAAGGCGAGGATATTTCTTTTGGCAAGCAGCTTTCGTATCCAAACTGTGAATATTCATATGATTCTGATTCGGCAGCATTGATTCAAGTTATTTGTCTGCAGATTGATTCATATTTGAATCATTGGTCCCAGCAGGAAAAATATACATTTGATAGGAAAATTTCAAATGTTGAGCTTGAGGAAGGTTTTGCTGATTTGTATATGAAAGCATTTTGCGGCAGAGAGCTTGAACTAATCGAGGATGGCAAGAGCCGTATGGTTCATGTTGTAAAGGAAAATCCGCAGGTAAAGCTGATATTAGAGAAAAAGGGAAAAGATGGCGCAAGACTGTGGCTTCCGGATAAGTGGAAGTTAGCAGAGGGAAATCGCCATATTTATCTTTTTGGAGAAGATACAGTTTATATTTGTGATGAATATTACAGCCGCGCTCTTAGAATTTTCTACAAAAATCTGCTGCAGGTTGCTTATCCGGGAAGCGGATATATGGATATTAACAATGGTGATTTTCCGTCATTTATTCATTATGTGCTTCCAGAGATTCAGGAAAATATTAATTTGGAATGCCGAGACTTGTCGCTGGAGGAATTTGTTCCGCCAATGCTTCAGGTGAAATTTACCATCAACTTGTGGGATATTCTTGAGCTGAAGATGGAGGCGCGCTATGGCAAAAGAATCGTTCATATTGGTGAAAAGTCAGATACGAATCTTGTGCGTGATGTGGAAAAGGAGCAGGCATTAAAAGACCTTCTTGAAAGTTATCTTCCAAGTATGGAAAAAGATGAAGAAAATGGTCAGGAAGATTGCGAGCGTTATATTATCGAAAATGGAGATGATATTGGACGCTTTTTGGAGTTTTGCCTGCCACAGCTATATTCATTTGGAAGTGTTGTGCTAGAAGATGGTTTGGCTGATCTTCATTTTGATGAGGCGCCTCAGATCAAGGCTGGCATGCGCTTTATGGATCATTTCTTGGAGCTTGGCTTTGAGAGTGATGGATTAAGTGAAAAGCAGTTAAAGGATGTGCTTAGGGCTTACCATGAAAAACAGCATTATCATCGCCTTGAGGATGGCAGAATCTTAAAGCTAAGTGATGAATTTGCTGATAAACTGGCAGAGTTTGAGGATGTGATGGATATTGATGCCCGTGAAGCAGTTGACAGGCCTGTAAGTCTTCCGGGATATCGCTTCTTATTTGCAGATGAGATGCTTGCATCTATGCAGGGCATTGATTATCAGCCAGGCAAGGAGATTCGCGACATGGCAGAGCGTATGAAACGCACTGAGCTGGAAATGTATCCAGTTCCAGAAGCTATTGGAGCAACGCTTCGCGAGTATCAGGTCTATGGATATCGTTGGCTAAAAATGCTGCAGGATTATCATTTTAATGGAATATTGGCAGATGATATGGGTCTTGGAAAAACTTTGCAGACAATTACACTGCTAGTTTCTGATCAGGGAAAGGGAAGCTCAATTATTGTCTGTCCGGCATCACTTATTTACAACTGGCAGCATGAGCTGGAACTATTTGCACCAAGCTTGCGCATTCAGGTTGTAGCTGGAAATGCAAAGGAGAGAAAAGAACTGATTGAGCAATATACATCGTATGATGTTTTGATTACGTCATATGATCTTCTTCGCAGAGATCTTGAGATCTATGAAGGCTGTAAATTTTTCTATCAGATTCTTGATGAGGCACAGTATATCAAAAACCATATGACAATGAATGCAAAGGCTGTTAAGCAGCTAAATGCAGCATATCGTCTTGCTCTTACTGGAACTCCGATTGAAAATAGCTTAAGTGAGCTGTGGAGTATTTTTGACTATTTGATGCCGGGTTATCTGTACAGCTATACACGTTTTAGAAAACAATTTGAGATGCCGATCATGAAAAATGAGGATGCAGCGGCGAGAAATCGTCTGCGCAAAATGACAGCACCATTTTTGCTTCGAAGATCAAAGTCTCAGGTGCTTTCAGATCTTCCTGAAAAGGATGAAAAGACAATTTATTCTGGAATGGAAGAAGAGCAAAGAAAGCTGTATCTTGCTGCCCATAAGCAGCTTGTTGATCAGCTGCAGGGTATTGACAGTGCATATTATGAGAAGAACAAGATTTTCATCTTGAGTCAGCTGACAAAGCTTCGTCAAATTTGCTGTCATCCAGCACTTTGCTATGATGATTATCAGGGAAGCTCTGCTAAGCTTGAGGCTTGTATGGAGCTTGTACAGCGTGCTGTAAAGGGAAAACATAAGGTATTATTGTTCTCTCAGTTTACATCAATGTTAGATTTGATTCGCGAGCGCTTAGCTGAGCAGAATACAAAGTATTATTGTCTGACAGGAAATACAGATAAGCAGGAGCGTCAGCGCCTTGTTGATGAGTTCCAGAATGATGATACACCTGTATTTTTGATTTCACTAAAAGCTGGCGGCACGGGATTAAACTTAACAGCGGCAGATATTGTAATTCACTACGATCCGTGGTGGAATGTGGCAGCACAGAATCAGGCAACTGACCGTGCACACAGAATTGGACAGAAAAATACAGTAACGGTGTACCGTTTGATCGCAAAGGACTCTCTTGAGGAGGTAATAATAAAGCTCCAGGAGTCCAAGAAAGCATTATCAGACGATATTATTTCCATGGACTTCGGAGCTATTGCATCGATGTCTAAGGATGAGCTGTTAGCTCTTCTTTCTGCGGGAGAGGTAGCTAATCAGGCAAAGTAACATAAATACTGCCATAATAACAATAAAAATAGGCATATATTTAAGGGTGGCATTCCACATCGGAGTCTTAAACAGGGCAACGCTGTAGGTGTCACCCTTATATGATTGGATGGAATAAGTGATCAAATGGTTATCACTGCTTGATCCATTATCAGAGAGTTTTTTGTTCTCTGCATTTCTTACAATCAATGATGAATAGCCATCTGGAAGAGATACAGTTACAGTATCCAAAACTTTTGCATATGATGCAGTGTCTTTTGAAAGCTGTGCGCTTAATGTGACTTCTTTTTTGGAAAGCTCAGTTTCACGCTCGGTCCATGCAAATGCAGAAGATCCTGCTGGAACGGTGACAGTATACTGATGAACAAGGAAGCGTTTTTGCTGGGTCAGCCAGTCGATTGTCGGAAGCAGATCAATCGAAACCGTTACGGAGCTTCGGCCAAAGTAGTCGGCCAGATTGGAAAGAAGAAGCTCTGGTGTTGCCTGTGTGGTATCCTTATTTTGATACAGATACCAGTCACAGCAAAATTCAAGGTAGGATTTCAGATCAGAAGATTCATCGTCCATTGAGAATTTCTCGGCATCGGTCTTGGCACCTTCTGTCTCAAGCAGAGAAACTGTAAAATCAGTATCCTCAGCTCCAGTCAAAAAAACATAGCAATCGCTGAAATTTTCACTGATGGAAAGCTCATAGCCATCATCTGTCGTGGAATAGCTGCAGCCGAGCGGATAAATATGGCAGTTGTCACTAAGCCCTGAGATAGACAGACATACTTGTTCATCAAGTACAGAATCAGTGAGAGGTCTTGACAGGTGATAGAGAACACCCTTATCCTCTGGGATTGCAGTATTGTAAATCTGTCCCTGATACAGTTCGTCAAGTGTCAGAGTACTTTCTCCAAGCCCATTTGCTGAAAATAAAGAAGAATAGTATGATGATTCCTCAAAGGAAGCAGCATCAGTATCTGCAAACAGATCAAGAGATTTAAGTGTTTCACTGTCTGTGGAATCATAGGCATGTGCATAGAAGTTATACAGCTGTTCTGGTTCTGATGCTAATGATGCAATCTGCGGAATCAGAATGTCAAACGAAACATCGGTATCTGATTCATTTTGAATCAGATAGTTGTCTTTTACCAGATTATTGTCATAATCCAGATAGATATCGTGTGTCACAGTGACGCCTTCTGGCTGTTCATCTGTACTATACAGACCGGATGTATACAGTGGTGTGGAAAAAACTTCTGTAGCATTTGCAGCGTCAGCAGAACTTGTACTTTCAGCAAATGTACAAATTGTGCCAGAAAAACAAGTTCCGGCTGCAAGAAGTAAAGCGGTAAATTTTGTCTTATGCTTTAACATGGAAAACCTGACCTTTCTATTGCATGATGGAAGCATTTAATGCTATAATAAGAACATCCAACTCAGTTAAAACGAAGGAGGAACTATGGCAGTTGACCTACACACGCATTCCTGCTGTTCAGATGGCTCTCTTACACCGTCTGAGCTAATGGAACTTGCATATGAGAAAAAGCTTTCGGCAATTGCATTGACAGATCACGATACTGTAAGTGGTATCAAAGAGGCAAAGAAGTCAGCAGAGAATCTGTCTATTACATTGATTCCAGGAATTGAGATCTCCAGTCTTTATGATCTTGGAAATGTTGTGAAGGAATTTCACATTCTTGGTCTTGGTGTTGATGAGACAGATGTACCATTTTTAAAAAAGTTGGAGCAATATGGTGCGCTTCGTCAAGAAAGAAACGAGAAAATGCTGCGTCTAATCAGCGAAAACGTTTACAATATTGACAAGGACGAATTTTATGCCCGTTTTGACCGATCTGTAATCACGAGAGCTCATTTTGCACAATATCTTCATGAAAAGGGTATCGTATCCTCTGTAAAAGAGGCATTTGACCGCTATCTTGGAGATGGAAAGCCGTGCTACATTCCAAAAGAAGGGGTAACTGCAAAAGAAGCAATTACCTGTATTCGTGAGGCAGGAGGACATCCAGTTTTGGCGCATCCACCGCAGTATCGTCTTAGTCTGACCGTGTTAGATAAGGTCATAAAGGACTTAAAGGCATGTGGATTAGAAGGAATCGAGGTTGTCTATTCTACCTACACAAATGCGCAGGAGCGGGAACTTCGTGCACTTGCCGTAAAAAATGAGCTTCACATGACCGGAGGTTCAGATTACCATGGAGCTCCTAAGCCAGATATTCAGCTTGGGACAGGACTGGGAAATCTTTATGTACCGGATGCATTTGCAAATTGGCTGCTTGCATAAATGCTTATTCTATAATAATAACATAAACAGGAATTGATGTCCAGTAAGAAAGGGGATTTACCATGATGCAGGAAGAAATCCAGAATTGGATCTACGAACTAAAGGAGGTGGATGCGCTAAGTGCAAAGGCACTTCTGCGTGTTTACGAGCAGCTTGGCTTAAGTGCAGCTGCAGATCGTCTTGGTGCAATAAGCACAGAACAGACAAATGTAGAATATGCCAGTGTTTGGCTGTGGGCTGTCGAGCGAAATCCAGAAAGACGCGAATCATTAAATAAACTTCGTGAAGAATTGACTGCAAAATATTGCAGCGAAAATAGTAAAGATGTTCATTTGACAGGTCAGCAGGTGTTCTACGAACTTAGTTTCTTTACAGAGTATGAGACTAAATATGGTACACTCCAGTATTACGAGAATATTTATCGTCAGCTGTGTCAGGTAGAGAAAACACAGCGTGATGGCTGGTATCTGTATGGTTTGACACAGATTAAAAAGGCAATGAAGGAGGGCGTTTTTGAGTATCAGGCTCAGATCACCGATCTTTTCAAGGAGACCTTTTCTGTGCTTTGCGAAAATTTTGCCACACTTGATGCATTGCAGCGAATCTTGATTCTGGCAGCTGCTTATGAGGCATGCAGTCAGAAAATTTTACTTCCTTATAAATATCAGGGATTGCTTTTAGAATGGTATCGTGTGATTTGCCGTCATGAGCGTAATAATGATCAGCTTGAGGCTGCAATGGTGCTGATGGAGATGGCAAAGCAGAAATTAGAGGCATAACGAAACTGTAATTACATTAAAAGGAGTATATCATGAATTTTCATATATTATTTTGCTCATCCCGACATGTGACAATTGAGTTAGATGAGGATGCAATTTACGAAACTGCGAGCTACGAAATTTGGGTAAATGGCCGCTTAAAGGGCGTTTTCCACAGAATGATTCAGACAATCGATGGTCTGCTTCCAGATACTGATTATGAGATTATGCTGGTGCGTGCAAATGAAGCCTCTGAAACAGTTACATTTCATACTGAGCCGGAACCAATCACATTAAACGTCAGAGATTTTGGTGCATTTGGTGATGGCGTTCATGACGATACAAGCGCGATTCAGGCAGCCATTCTTTGCTGCCCTGAGAAGGCAAGAGTTTTGATTCCAAAGGGTACTTATCCGGTAACAGCGCTGTTTTTAAAGAGTGATATGATTCTGGAGCTGCAGGAAAATGCAGTGTTAGCAGGTATTTATGACCGCGCGCGTACACCGATTCTTCCAGGACAGATTGAGTATGACAATGAGGATGGATACTATAATCTTGGAAGCTGGGAGGGAAATCCGATTGACAGCTTTGCATCAATGATTACAGGAATCCATGTAAAAAATGTTACTATCTGCGGTAAGGGTGTTCTTGATGGCCGTGCTGATTTTGAGAATTGGTGGAGCCGTCCAAAGGACAAGATTCGTGCATGGAGACCAAGAATGATTTTCCTAAATCATTGTGAAAATATTACTGTTGTAGGTGTTACAGTACAAAATTCACCGGCATGGAATCTGCATCCATATTTTTCAAATCAGATTCGCTTCTTAGATATGGAAGTAAAGGGACCGGCAAATTCTCATAATACAGATGGATGTGATCCAGAATCATGTACAAATGTCGAGATTGCAGGTGTTCATTTCTCCGTAGGTGATGATTGTATTGCAATTAAATCAGGAAAGATTTATATGGGCAAGAAATTTAAGGTTCCGTCAAAGCATATCCATATTCGTCAGTCCTGGATGCAGGATGGTCATGGCGCTGTCACAGTAGGAAGTGAGATTGCAGCAGGTGTTGATGATATTCATATTTCGAAGTGTCGTTTCTCAAACACGGACAGAGGTCTTCGCATAAAAACAAGACGCGGCCGCGGAAAAGATTCTGTATTAAAGGGAATTGTATTTGAAGATCTTGAGTTAGAAGGTGTAAAAGCACCATTTGTAGTAAACAGCTTTTATTTCTGCGATCCAGATGGCCGTACAGAATATGTCGGAACAAAAGAAGCGCTTCCAGTTGATGAACGCACACCAAAGATTGAATCAATTGAGTTTCGCAATATTGTCTGCCGCAATGCACATTATTGTGGTGCGTACATCTATGGTCTTCCAGAGCAGAAGATAGAGCGTCTTGTATTTGATAATGTTTCTATCACATATGCAAAAGAGGCACAGACAGGTGTTGCAGCCATGATGATGGGATGCGAGCCGGCAAGCAGACTTGGACTTGTGATTGGAAATGTTAAAAATCTGATACTTAATAATGTCTCAATAGACGGTCAGGATGGCGAGAGACTTTGCCTTAGCGGTGTTGAAAATGTAGAAGAAGAGCAGGATTAATCCTGACAAAGATATTTTTATGTGCCCCTGGTGCTGCAAGCACCGGGGGTATTTTTATATTCATCTAAATCCGTGTCATGTCGTGTCATATTTCGTGTCATATAGATGGCTAAAATGAAAAAAAAGAATATAATAAAAAAGCTCAAGAATCGTTATATTAGGCGGATTCTTGAACTTCTCGAACATTCCAGTAATTATGCGGATATTAACAAAAAGCGGAGCGAGTGGGATTTGAACCCACGTGCCCGGAAACGGACAACCGCATTTCGAGTGCGGCTCGTTATGACCACTTCGATATCGCTCCAACTAGCAGATTAACGTCTGCGCTATTCGTTAGTTTACAATAAAAAAGGGTGGTTTGTCAAGCAGATTTTTACGGCTTGAATGTGTATAAGTTACAGTTCACGAGACATCCAATATTTGCAGCATGCCCGAAGATGAATGATTTTCACGAGCCGGACACTTGGAGCAGGTCTTTCAAAGCAATGTATAATAAGAAAGAGCATAAAAGGAGCCTGCGGAGTTTGGTCCGGCGACGAAATCATTGCATCGAAGGGCTTAGTATCATGGTGCGTGAACTGTAACTTGCATAAATTCGTCTTTTTGTAAGATACTTTCTATATCAAAGCAGGAGGTGAAAGCATGCAGGATAAACTGACAAAGCAGCAGGAGCAAATTCGTGAGAGTGGAGAATTGATACTAGATGAAAATAAAGAGAAGCATAAAATTTTTCTGCTAAATATTATCGGAGAGATTGAAGGTCATGAATGTCTGGCATCAAACTTAAAAACGACAAAGTATGAGCATGTGCTGCCGCAGCTTGCTCAGATTGAGGACAGCTGTGAGGTAGATGGACTTTTGATTTTAATTCATACAGTAGGCGGTGATGTGGAAGCAGGTCTTGCAATAGCAGAGATGATTGCAGGTATGTCAATTCCAAGCGTAACACTTGTGCTTGGCGGAAGCCATTCAATTGGTGTGCCGTTAGCAGTATCGTCTGATTATTCATTTATTGTGCCGACAGCCACGATGATGATTCATCCGGTCAGATTAAATGGAATGATTATAGGCGTGCGTCAGAGCTATGATTACTTTAAACGCATACAGGATAGGATTACTGGATTTGTGACGAATCATTGTAAAATTTCGGAAAAGAGGCTTTTGGAACTTATGATGGATACAAAAACATTGACGAGAGATGTGGGTTCAATTCTCGTGGGAGAGGAAGCTGTAAGGGAAGGTTTGATTCATGAAGTTGGTACAATAAAAGAAGCGATTGCAAAACTTCATGAACTGATTGAAAAAAACAAACATGTGTGTTATACTAAAACGGTTATAGAAAAATGAAAGGAAGGGGAATCATGGCTGCAGCACAAAAAAAGCCGGCAGGCACAGCGAAAACGACAGCGCCAAGAACCAGCACAGCGGCAAAGAAAACACAGTCAGCCGCAGCAGGCAAGGCACAGAATGTAAATAAGGCATCGTCAGCAAAGCCAGCCGCAGCAAGGTCATCAGCGTCAAAAGGGTCATCGCGCAAGACGACAGAAGTAAAGACAAACAAAAAAACTACAGCGGCAAAGGGGTATTCATCTTCCGCGAAGCGAAAAAAGAACCATTCAAAGAATCAGGTTCAGGTAGATTACACAATTTTAAAAGATATTGCAGTTATTGCAGTATTTGTGTTCTGTGTGATTTTGCAGTTGAGCTGTTTTTTTACAGGCGGAGGCTTAATGCAGCTTCTGCATACATATAATTTTAGATGGTTTGGCGTAATGGCTTATTTTATGCCGCTTATTTTATTTCTTTTGCCATGCTTTATAATAAGCAACTGGCATAACAGCGGATTGATTCAGAAGGTGGCAGCGAGCATCTTACTGTTTTTGTCAATTGAAACGATCTTATCAATTGTCTATGAAACATCAAACATCTTTACAGTAGGAGGCGGCCTCGTTGGTCACACCTTGTTTGGTGTTTTGTATCGTGCATTTGGAATCATTGGCTCATTTGTCATTATGATTGCGTGCCTTTTTATCAGTGTAGTATTGTTTTTCGGTCATTCTGTAGTTACACAGCTGCAGCAAAACTCGAAAAATGCTTATCGTGCAGTTTATTCCCATCATAAGCTTCAGCAGGGAAGACGTAAGATTCGTGCACAGGAAAAGCGTCTGCACAGAGAGCAGGAAGAAAATGAGCAGCTCAAGATGCAGCGGATGCGTCTTGAAAATTTACAAAAGCAACGACAGGAAATTCTCGAAAAGAAAAATATCAATCGTGAATTTGTAAATATTCAACTGGAAGAAAGTAAAAAGCAGGAAGCATTGAATCGTGAGCTGTTAAAGGAACAAGGCTCACAGGGAAAGCGCGAACTGCGTACAAATACAGAGCTTGAAGAAGAAGACCGCAGCATGAAAGAGGTCGTTCTTGGAAAAGAAGAGCAAAAGTCAGCAGAAGATACAAATAAGGTCACACAGCCAAGCATGTTTATTGAGGGTGAGGAAATTACGACACCGCTTCGTCTTGATACAAGCAATATTTTAGAGGAAGAGCCGCAAAAACATGATGATGGCTGGGTGCTTGAGCCTGATGATGAAGAAAACGAAGAAAACGATCTGGAGTTTGACGATATTTCAGAAAATATCATAAATAAGGCAATGGAATCATCTTCAGATACTGAGTCATCCGAGAATATGTCATCTGAAAATGCGTCATTTGAAAATGTCTCATCCGAAAATGTGTCATCAGATACTGTGCTGACAGATGCTGCAGATGAAACAGAAGAAGATATTTCAGGGGCATCGGCAGCAGGAGATGAGTCTGTAGACTATCGAATGCTTATGCGTGATACAAAAAATACAGGAAAGCATGACGAGGATGAGTCTGTATATACAAAAACAGTTCGCACTGCAACTGGAAAGGTGATCACAGTAGAGCTTGATGGTCTTCCAGGAGAAAATAAGCGTCCGAAGGATTCTGCAAAAATTAAGGAAAGACTTGATCAGTATGATGAAAAGGTTGTTCCGATTGCATATGAGGAGCCAAAAGAATATATCTTTCCGTCAACAGATCTTCTTACGCCGGGAACTGCATCAGGCAAAGGCCGCGAAGAGCTTGCCAGAAGTATGCAGGAGACAGCAGATAAGCTAAAGCGCACACTGCAGGATTTTGGTGTTGGTGTTACTATCACAAATATCAGCAGAGGACCGAGCGTTACACGCTATGAGTTACAGCCAGAGCAGGGCGTAAAGGTCAGCAAAATTGTTAATCTGGCTGATGATATTAAGCTTAATCTTGCCGCAGAAGATATTCGTATTGAGGCACCAATTCCAGGAAAAGCAGCAATTGGTATTGAAGTGCCAAACAAGGAAAAACAGATGGTTGCATTTCGTGATCTTCTGGAAAGTGATGAATTTACAAAAGCAAAGTCGAAGACTATATTTGCCGCAGGAAAGGATATTGCGGGAAAAACAGTCGTTGCCGATATCGAAAAGATGCCGCATCTTCTGATTGCCGGTCAGACCGGTTCAGGAAAATCAGTCTGCATCAATACAATTATTATGAGTATCCTTTACAAAGCAAGGCCATCTGAGGTAAAATTAATTATGATTGATCCGAAGGTGGTTGAGCTTAGTGTTTATAATGGTATTCCACATCTTCTTATTCCGGTTGTAACAGACCCGAAGAAGGCTGCTGCTGCATTAAACTGGGCAGTAAATGAGATGGAGGAGCGATATAAAAAGTTCGCTGAGCATAAAGCAAGGAATATCATTGGATATAATGCACAGATTGATCAGATCGAGGATGTTCCGGGCAAGGATCGTCCGGAAAAAATCCCACAAATCATCGTAATTGTTGATGAGTTGGCAGATCTGATGATGACAGCAGGCACAGATGTAGAGGATGCAATTCAGAAGCTAGCACAGAAAGCCAGAGCAGCTGGTATTCATCTGATCATTGCAACACAGCGACCATCAGTAAATGTCATTACTGGTGTTATCAAGGCAAATATTCCATCAAGAATTGCCTTTAGTGTTGCCAGCGGAATCGATTCCAGAACTATTCTGGATGAGACAGGAGCAGAAAAGCTCCTTGGAAAGGGCGATATGCTGTTTCATCCGTATTATATCAGCAAGCCAGTTCGTGTTCAGGGCGCATTTGTGTCCGATGACGAGGTAACAGAGGTTGTAAACTTCTTAACTCAGCAGAAAAATGTAATAGGCGGAAAGATCAACACAAATATTGATCTCCAGGCGAACATGCCGGGAAGCAGCCTGCCAGGCGGTGATCAGGATGAGCTGTTTGAGACAGCAGGAAGATTTATCATTGAGCAGGAAAAGGCTTCTATTGGCAATCTGCAGCGCCACCTTAGAATCGGCTTCAATCGTGCAGCACGCATCATGGACCAGCTCTATGCAGCGGGAGTGGTCAGCAAGGATGAGGGAACAAAACCGCGCAAGGTCTTAATGAAGGCCGAAGAGTTTGAAGAGTACTTGCAGAGCAGGTAACTACAGGACAAGGGAGGATACGTTTATGAAGACAGACATCCAAATCGCACAGGAGGCACAGATGATGCCAATCCGCGAGGTGACAGCAGGTTTTGGTATTACAGAGGATGACATGGAATTGTATGGAAAGTATAAGGCAAAGCTTTCCGATGAGCTATGGAACCGCATCAAGGACAGACCAGATGGAAAACTGGTTTTGGTAACTGCAATTAACCCAACTCCGGCAGGAGAGGGAAAGACAACTATCAGCATTGGACTTACACAGGCATTAAACAAGATTGGAAAGAAGGCAATTGTTGCACTGCGTGAGCCTTCTCTTGGACCGTGCTTTGGTGTAAAGGGTGGTGCTGCAGGCGGCGGCTACTCTCAGGTAGTTCCGATGGAGGATATCAACCTTCATTTCACAGGTGATTTCCATGCAATCACATCTGCAAACAATTTGCTGGCAGCGATGCTTGACAATCATATTCAGCAGGGAAATGAACTTCGCATTGACACAAGAAATATTGTGTGGAAGCGTTGTATTGATATGAACGACCGTGTTCTTAGAAATGTGGTTGTTGGATTGGGTGCAAAGGCAGATGGCGTTGTGCGCGAAGATCATTTTGTTATTACTGTTGCATCTGAGATTATGGCAATTCTTTGTCTGTGCAGTAACATCCGTGATTTAAAAGAAAGACTGGGAAAGATTATTGTTGCATATAATATGGACGGAGAGCCAGTTACAGCAGCAGACTTAAAGGCAGTTGGTGCAATGGCAGCGCTGTTAAAGGATGCTATCAAGCCAAATGTAATCCAGACACTTGAGCATACACCGGCACTTGTACATGGCGGACCATTTGCAAACATTGCACATGGCTGCAATAGTGTAAAGGCAACTAAGATGGCACTGAAACTGTCTGATATTGCTGTTACAGAGGCAGGCTTTGGTGCAGATCTTGGTGCAGAGAAATTTATGGATATCAAATGTCGTGCAGCGGGTCTTAAGCCGGATGCTGTAGTTATCGTAGCAACTGTAAAGGCATTAAAATACAATGGCGGCGTAAAGAAGGATGAGTTGGCAGCACCAAATCTTGAGGCAGTAAAGAAGGGTATTGTAAACCTAGAGAAACACATTGAGAATATCCAGAAGTTTGGTGTTCCGATTGTTGTTACCTTAAATTCCTTCTTAACAGATACAGAAGAAGAGTATGAATATATTCGCAGTTTCTGTGAGGAGAGAGGATGCGAGTTTGCACTGTCAAAGGTATGGGCAGACGGCGGTGACGGCGGCATTGAGTTAGCAAATAAGGTTGTTAAGACACTTGAGACAAAGAAGTCTGAGTATCATCCGCTTTATCCGCTTGAGATGGCGTTAAAAGATAAGATCACTACAATCGCAAAAGAAATTTATGGAGCAGACGGTGTTGTATTCCAGCCGGCAGCTAATCGTGCATTAAAGAAGCTGACAGAACTTGGTTTTGGAGAGCTTCCAGTATGTATGGCAAAGAATCAGTACTCTTTGTCTGATGATGCAAAGAAATTAGGCAGACCGGAAAACTTCAAGATTACTGTGCGCGATGTATATGTAAGTGCAGGTGCAGGCTTTGTCGTTGTACTGACAGGTGATGTCATGACAATGCCAGGACTGCCGAAGGCACCAGCTGCATTTAATATTGATGTGGATGATGACGGCCATATCACAGGATTGTTCTAAATATCATTATGAATCAGGAGGCTGAATGAAACTAGATATACTTTTAAAAGGAATCGAGTATCATTTACAGCAGGGAAGCCCAGAAAGCTGTGAGATTACAGGGCTTTGTGAAGATTCAAGAAAGATAAAGTGCGGAAATTTATTCTTTTGCCGCACTGGAACACATACAAGCGGAAAACAATATCTGCGGCAGGCACTATCTTTAGGTGCAGCCGCAGTTATCTGTGAGAAATATGATGAAGATAGCAGGCGTATTTTATCTTCTCAAAAGGATATTTGCGTTATAGAAACAGATGTGTCAGCGCAGACACAAGCGCGTCTGGCATCTAATTTTTATGATTTTTCGAAGGAAAAGCTTCTGTTGATCGGCGTGACTGGTACCAAGGGAAAAACAACGGTCTGCGCTATGCTTCAGAAGCTTTTTTTGGATAATCATAAGTTATGTGCCGTTGTTGGAACAAATGGCTTCTTTTTAAAAGATCGCGTGACAAAAAGCAGTCATACGACACCAGAGCTGTTTGAATTATATGGTTTTATTGCAGAGGCAGTTAAGGCCGGATGCACACATTTTATTGCGGAGGTGTCTTCTCTTGCAGTAAAGCAGGGACGAATAGCAGGACTTACATTTGATTTGGGAATATTTACAAATATTTATCCAGATCATATTGGAGGAAATGAACATGCCTCTTTTTCTGAGTATGCCTACTGGAAAAAAAGCTTTTTTAAAAATTGCAAAAAAGTACTCTTAAACAGAGATGATCCATTTTCATTTGAGATTGCAGCAGATAAAAATGGTGTGTGCAGCTGGTATTCAGCGAGTGTCTGTGCAGATGGCTATGCATCTGAAATTGAAAAAGGCATCGAGACTGACGGACTGTATCAGCATTTTTTATGGCATTGGCAAAAAATGCCTGCAAGAAGCATAAACTTAAAGCTTCCGGGACTTTGTAATGTCAGCAATGCAGCAGCAGCGCTTTCTGCTTTTTGCCTGTTAACATCAGATGAGCAATATGATTCATACAAGTTGGATTTTAGTACATTTTCTGTTTGTGGGCGCTTTGAAATGGTGGGCCATTTTCAAGGCGGGTCGATTTTGATTGACTATGCACATAATGAAGCCAGCCTGAAAAATCTTCTGGAGTCACTTCGGTCATATCATCCAAACAGAATTTTGTGCATGTTTGGATGCGGAGGAAACAGAAGTGCCGTGCGCCGCAGTGCAATGGGGCGCGTCAGCAGTGAATTAGCTGATTTGACAATTATCACGCAGGATAATTCCAGAGACGAACCATTTGAGCAAATTTTAGCTGATATACTTTTGGGTGTGACAGGCGACTACGTGGTAATACGGGATCGTAAAGAGGCTATAGGTTACTGTATGAGCCAGATGAGGCCGGGAGATCTTCTTGTACTTGTTGGGAAAGGACACGAAGATACACAGGAAATCGCCGGAAAGGTGGAGGCATTTTCTGAAAGAGATATTGTGGAATCTATCGAAAAGACAAAGAAAGGCAAGGTCAGCAAGTGATTAATATTTGTATAAAAGATATTGTAGAAGCAACAAAGGGAAAATTGCTGTGTGGAGATGCGATGCAGCAGATCGATCATCTTTCCATTGATTCAAGAAGCAGTCAGGGAAATGATTTGTTTATCCCGATCATTGGAGCAAAAGTAGACGCCCATCGTTTTATTGACGGCGCATTTTCAGTTGGATGTGTGGCAACTCTGACAAGCGAGCATGACAGCATGGATGATCCGAATCACGCATGGATTCGCGTGGAAGATACTGTACTGGCTCTTCATGAGATCGGAAAGCTCTGCCGCAGCCGTGTTACTGTGCCTGCCATTGGAGTGACAGGAAGCGTTGGAAAGACAACAACAAGAGAGATGATTGCTTATGCGCTTTCAGCAGAGAAGAAGGTATATAAGACGCAGAAAAATTATAACAGCTCTGTCGGTCTTCCAATCACTATGTCTTTGATGAGCAACGATTATGACATTGCAGTTTTAGAGCTTGGAATGAATGTTCCTGGAGAGCTTGGCACTATCAGTGAAATTGCGCAGCTTAAGATGGCAGTTCTTACAAATGTAGGAGTTGCTCATATTGAGTTTTATGGATCACAGGAAGCAATCTGCCATGAAAAGTATACGATTTCAAAGGGCTTTGGAAAAGAGGGTCTTTTGATTGTAAATGGTGACGACGAATTGCTGTATAAGTTTAGAGAGTCTACAGGATATCCTTATGTTTTGTACGGAACAAAAGAGTATTGTGATTATAGGGCAGAGGATATTCATATGGAAAATGGCCACTATGCATTTACATTTGTACATAACGAAATGCGTGTGCCAGTTGTATTGTCTGTTTTGGGACAGCACAATGTTTTAAATGCGACAGCGGCACTTGCAGCAGCACATTTAAATGGTGTAGACGTGTCATTGGCAGCTAAGTCTCTTTACACATTTACTGGTTTTCAGAATCGTTTGCAGATCATGGATGTGAAAGATTATAAAGTTATTGATGATACATATAATGCAAGCCCGGCATCTATGGTGGCAGGAGTAAATGTATTAGGCGGCTTTGAAACGTCTGGCAGAAAGATTGCAGTTCTTAGTGAAATGCGTGAGCTTGGAGAAAATACTCTTAAATATCATCGTGAGGTTGGCGAAAAGATAGCATCAGAGCCAATAAATGAGCTTATCGTAATCGGAGATACTGCAAAAGCAATTGCAGATGGTGCAAGGCAAAAAAATTGCAGCTATTTGATACATGAATTTGATGACAAGATGCAGGCTGCAGAATATTTAAATAAGAATTTAAAAGCAGGCGATGTTGTTTATTTAAAAGCGTCTAACGCAATCGGATTAAAGGAAATTACAAAATATCTGATGGAGCAGTAAGGAGGCTTTTGTGTACGCAGACATAGTAATTGATATTTCACACGAGTCACTTGACAGACCGTTTCAGTACCGTGTTCCAGAAAGTCTTGTGGGGCAGGTTCAGCCTGGAATGTGGGTACTGGTCCCGTTTGGACGTGGAAATACGCAAAAAAAAGGCTTTGTTTTAAAATTAGGTACGAAAGCTAATATTGATCCTGACAGGATTAAGGAACTTACAGAAATTATTTCAGATGACAATTCATCAGATCAGACAAGAATTGCACTTGCCGTTTGGATGTATAGGGAGTATGGTGGAAATTTGATTCAGTCACTTCGTGTTGTTATGCCTGCCAGAAAAAATGTACGTCCGAAGCAGGTAAGCTTTCTTGTGCGCACATCAGATGAAAAACGTTTTCACGACTATCTTGATCTTGCAAGGAAAAAGAACTGGAAGGGACGCGTGCGTCTGATGGAGGCTCTTCTTTGCAGAGACTATATTTCATCTGTTTTTGCCAGACAACAGTTAAAAATTGCGTCAGATGCAATTAAAGCTCTTGAAGAAGAAAATTTGATTCAGATTGAGACAAAGCGTTTTTATCGAAGTGTTCTGCCAAAAGAATCTGCTAACTTAGAAAAAAAACAGTTAAATGAGGAACAGCAAGTTATAGTAGATGAGCTGATTTCTTCCTATCAGGCCGGAGTGCGCACACCGGCCTTACTTTATGGCATAACGGGAAGTGGAAAAACAGAAGTGTATATGCATCTGATTGAGTGGATGATTCGTCAGAATAAGCAGGTAATTGTTCTGATTCCAGAGATTTCGCTGACATATCAGGTGATTTTGAATTTCTATAGCCGTTTTGGTGAGCAGGTTTCTATGATCAACTCAAAACTTTCAGATGGAGAGCGAAGCGATCAGTTAGAAAGAGCAAGAAATGGAGAAATTTCAATTATGGTTGGACCGCGATCAGCGCTGTTCACACCATTTTCAAATCTTGGCCTTATTATTATAGATGAGGAACAGGAGGGTGCTTATAACAGTGAGCAGATTCCTCGCTATCACACAAGAGAGACAGCAGAAAAGCTGGCACAGCTGACAAATTCTCTTCTTCTTCTCGGGTCAGCAACGCCTTCAATTGAATCATTTTCAAGAGCTGAATCAGGTGAGTATCGCAAGTTTTGCCTGACAAAACGTGCTGTCTTAGGAAGCTGCCTGCCCAAAGTGCAGGTTGTGGACATGCGAAAAGAGCTTGCGTCAGGAAACCGCTCTGTTTTTTCAAGAGAGCTTCGTGAAAAAATGGAAGAATGTCTGGCAAAGAAGCAGCAGATGATGCTGTTTATCAATCGCAGAGGCTTTTCACGTGTAGTCAGCTGTCGTTCATGCGGAAAACCAATTGAATGTCCGCATTGTGATGTTGCATTGACAGAGCATCTAGGAGATAAGCTTGTTTGCCATTATTGCGGTTATACAAAAGCGATGCCGCGCAGCTGTCCTTTGTGTGGTTCACCATATCTGGCAGGTTTTGGTCTTGGTACACAGAAGGCGGAGATGATGATTAGGGCTCAATTTCCATCTGCACGCGTGCTTCGTATGGATATGGATACGACTTCCAAGAAGGATGGTCATGAGCAGATTCTGGATGCATTTAGAAGAAAAGAGGCTGATATTTTAGTCGGAACGCAGATGATTGTCAAAGGTCATGATTTTCCAGGTGTTACGCTGGTTGGGATTTTGGCAGCTGATATGTCACTATATAATTGTGATTTTAGAAGCAGCGAGCGTACATTTCAGCTTTTAACGCAGGCCGCAGGACGTGCGGGGCGCGGAATGGAACCTGGAAATGTAATCATTCAGACATATGATCCAGAAAATTATAGCATTCAGACAGCAGCTAATCAGGATTATGAATCATTTTATAATCAGGAAATTCGTTTTAGAAGGCGTATGCAGTATCCGCCAATCGGCTGGATGTGCGAGGTAATGGCTGTTTCTGCAGAGGAAGAGCTGGCCAATCAGTGGATTTGGCAGGTACAGTTGTTGATAAATAAAAGATTTTGTGATATAATTAAAATAATTGGGCCTTCAGATGCACCAATTGCAAGGCTCAAGGATATGTGGAGAAAGCATCTTTATATAAGGAGTAACGATCATAAAGCGTATTTAGAAGCTATGGAGCTTATTCAGGAGATAACAGAACAGGCGGCTGTACAGAAAGTATCTATTTTTGTAACAGTCTGCTGATACGTTTTATTGTGATATGAGAGAGGAGTACAATATGGGAATCAGAACAGTTAGAACAGAGGGCGATGAGTGCCTTCGCAAGGTATGCAAGCCAGTAAAGTCTGTAAGTTTAAGAACAAGAATTTTAATCGAGGATATGTTTGATACAATGTATGAGAGCGGCGGTGTAGGCTTAGCAGCTCCGCAGATCGGTGTGTTAAAGCGCATTGTTGTTATGGATACAGATGATAATCAGCATGTATTGATCAATCCACAGATTTTAGAGGTTAGCGGTGAGCAGACAGGCTATGAGGGATGTCTTAGCATTCCGGGAAAGAGTGGTATTGTAACAAGACCTGATTATGTAAAGGTAAAGGCATTAAATGAGCGCGGAGAGGAATACATCTTAGAGGGCGAAGGTCTTCTGGCAAGATGTATCTGTCATGAGTGTGATCATCTTGATGGTATTTTGTACAGTGATAAGGCAGAGGGCGGTCTGATCAATAATGAAGATTTGCCGGAGGATGAGGAAGAAGAACTGTACGAAGATGCTTATGAGGAATTTACTGAAGAAGAAATTCACAAATAAGAAAATCAAGACAAAGGAGTGGTTGGTTTGAGAATTATTTTTATGGGAACACCAGAATTTGCAGTTCCGGTATTAGAAAGTCTTATTAATAGCAGACATGAGGTTGTTGCATCTGTCACACAGCCAGACAGACCAAAGGGCAGAGGAAAAAATATGCAGTTTTCACCGGTAAAGGAGTGTGCACTTGCACATAATATTCCGGTTATGCAGCCAGTAAATGTGAGTGTGCCAGAAGTGATAGATGAGCTTCGTGCCTATGAGCCTGAGTTAATTGTAGTTGTTGCATTTGGTCAGTTTGTTACAAAGAAGATTCGCGAAATGCCAAAGTATGGCTGCATCAATGTGCATGCATCTCTGCTTCCAAAGTATCGCGGTGCAGGTCCGATTCAGTGGGCTGTTATAAATGGCGAGAAGGAAAGTGGTGTTACGACAATGTATATGTGTCGTGAGATCGATAAAGGCGATATGCTGCTCAAGGACACGGTTACACTTGATCCTAAAGAGACAGGAGACAGCCTGCACGATAAGCTTAGCATGATGGGCGGTCCTCTTCTTTTGAAGACAATTGATCAGTTAGAGGATGGAAGTGCAGTTCGTATTCCGCAGTGTGAGGAAGAAAGCACATATGCACCTAAGCTTGAAAAAACAATGGGAAATATTGACTGGACAATGGATGCTGATCGTATTGAGCGATTAGTTCGCGGTTTAAATTCATGGCCGGGTACCTTTACAAAGATACATGGAAAAACAGTCAAGATTTGGGATTGTGATGTAGTTCGTCAGGAAACGCTTACAGAAAATCAGGCAGCAGCAAAACCAGGAACTGTTATTGTCAGTGAAAAAGATCAGCTGATTGTTAAGGCTGGTAATGGTGCATTGTCACTTCGTATGCTTCAGCCGGAGGGCAAAAAGAATATGACAGTTGATGCTTACCTGAGAGGCTATCCAATTGCACAGGGAGAGTTATTTACACAGGTGTGAAAGGCATAAAAATATAACATCACGGAGGTGAAGTGTATGCCATATTATTACTGGGATCCTACTTATATACTTGTTTTAATTGGTGCATTGCTTTCAGTAGGTGCATCAGCATTAGTAAACAGAACATTTAATCGTTATTCATCTGTCTATGCAAGGAGTGGCTTAACAGGTGCGCAGGCTGCACAAAAGCTTTTGCACTCACAGGGTATTTATGATGTGCAGATTCAGCATATATCAGGCAGCCTGACAGATCATTATGATCCGCGAAACAAAACGCTTAGTCTTTCAGATGCAGTATATAATGCAACAACTGTAGCTGCCATTGGTGTAGCTGCCCATGAGTGTGGCCATGCAATGCAGCATGCGAAGGGCTATGTGCCGCTTTCTATTCGAAGTGCACTCGTTCCAGTTGTCAATTTTGGTTCTTATTTGTCATGGCCGTTAATTGTAATTGGTCTTTTTATCAACAGCTCCACAGGCAGTTTATTTTTAAATGCCGGACTGCTGTTGTTTAGTTTAGTTGTATTGTTTCAGCTTGTAACGCTTCCTGTAGAAATCAATGCTTCCAGACGTGCAGTGCGTTTACTTGATCAAGAGCATATACTGATTGGTGACGAAGTTGGACAGACGGCAAGTGTGTTAAAAGCAGCAGCATTGACGTATGTAGCCAGTGCAGCAGCATCTATTTTACAGCTGCTTCGTCTTTTGATTTTAACAGGAGGAAGACGCAGAGATGACTGAGACAAAAAAAGAAAATGAGAGAGAGATTGTGCTGGCAATTTTAATTGAGGTGTTAGAGAAGAATCAATTCTCTCATATCGTGATTCGTCAGGCACTTGATAAATATAGTTATCTGTCTCAAAAGGAGCGTTCTTTTATCGCGCGTCTTTCACGAGGCTGTGTAGAGCGAAAAATTGAGCTGGATGCAATAATTGACAAGGCAGCATCTGTAAAGGCTTCTAAGCAAAAGCCAGTTATTCGAAACATTTTAAGAATGGCTGCTTATCAGCTGAAATATATGAATGTTCCGGAGCATGCAGTTTGCAGTGAGGCTGTCAAGCTTGCAGCAAAGAAAGGCTTTTGGTCATTAAAAGGTTTTGTCAATGCTGTTACGAGAAAGATGGCAGCAATCATTCCAACACTTGACTGGAGCGATCAGCCATCTGTCTATTATTCTGTTCCGCAGTGGCTTTATGATAAGCTGCTTAGCTGGTATCCGAAAGAGAAGGCAACAGCATATCTTGAAGCTGTTGTTTCACAGAGCGGCCATCCAATGTATGTGCATTGTCACACAGGAAGATATAGCATAGAAGAAATAGTTTCGTCTTTGGAGAAAGAAGGTATTTCTGTAACGAAAGCACCTTATGCAGACGATTGTCTTGAACTGATAGATGCAGGTGATATTCGCCGTACAAAGGTATTTCAGGATGGCCTTATTCAGATTCAGGATATAAGCTCAGCACTGGCAGCTCAGTGTGTTGCACCACAAGAAAATAGTTTTTGTATTGATATGTGTGCAGCGCCAGGAGGAAAAAGTATTCATCTTGCAAAGGCAAAAGGCGGCACGACGAAGGTGTTAAGCCGTGATATTTCATGGGAAAAATTGGAGCTGATTGAAGAAAACAGAGTGCGCTGTCATGCCGATAATATGCAGATTGAGCAGTGGGATGCATGTGTGCCTGATGAGGAAAGAAAAGAGACAGCAGATTATGTACTGGCTGATGTGCCATGCTCTGGTCTTGGCATTTTATCAAGAAAACCGGATATTAAGTATCAGCTGACACAAGAACGTCTGACGGAGCTTGTAAGCTTACAGCGAGAGATTCTTGTTAATGCAGCTAAGCTTGTAAAGCCAGGCGGTGTTTTAGTTTACAGCACATGCACGATCAATCCGGCAGAAAATGAGGAAAATGTTCGTTATATTTTAACACAGATGCCATTCGAACTCGAAAGTCTGGCTCCTTTTATTAAGGAAGAAATCGAGGAAAATGATCCATCAAGCGGCATGCTTAAGCTGCTTCCAGGACAAAATCAGTGCGATGGCTTCTTTGTTGCAAGACTTCGTAAGATTCCTTCCAGGAACTGTAAGTAAAAGAACTTAGGAGAACGAAATGAAAGAAGATATTAAATCTATGACATTGCCGGAACTGACAACATGGATGAGTGCTCTGGGAGAGAAGGGGTTTCGGGCAAAACAGCTTTATAACTGGATGCATAAGAATCTTGTTTCCTCCTTTGATGAGATGACCAATCTTTCCGGCGCATTGAAAAGCAAATTGAAGGAGCAGGCTGATTTTGTTGTATTAACGCCTGTTGATGTGCGGATCTCCTCAATAGACGGAACAAGAAAATATCTGTTTCGTCTCCAAGACGGAAATGTGATAGAAAGCGTTTTGATGCGCTATCGTTTTGGAAATTCCGTCTGCATTTCTACACAAGTTGGCTGCCGTATGGGCTGTCGTTTTTGTGCTTCTACACTTGATGGATTGGTCAGAAGCCTTCGTCCAAGTGAGATGCTAGAGCAGATCTACAGGATTCAAAAGGATATTGGAGAGCGTATTTCTAATGTTGTTCTGATGGGATCTGGAGAACCATTTGATAATACAGAGAATGTATTTCGATTTCTTGATTTGATCTCATGCGAGGAAGGATTAAATATTAGTCAGCGAAATTTAACTATTTCGACTTGTGGTTTAATTCCTGGAATTGAGCAGCTTACAGCGCGTCACAGTCAGGTGACGTTAGCACTTTCGCTGCATGCACCAAATGATACAGTGCGAAAGGAACTGATGCCAATTGCAAACAAGTATCATATTCAAGATGTGCTGGCAGCCTGCAAAAAGTATTTTGAGGTTACAGGACGGCGCGTTACGTTTGAATACAGCCTGGTAGCTGGTGTCAATGACAATGAAGATGAGGCAAGACAGCTTGCAGCACTTTTGAATGGCTTTCCTTGTCATGTCAATCTGATTCCGGTGAATCCGATTAAAGAAAGAAATTATGTTCAGTCTGGACAGGTTCAGATAGAGAAATTTAAAAAATTGCTTGAAAAAAGCGCAATACATGTTACTATTAGAAGAGAAATGGGCCGTGACATTGACGGCGCATGCGGACAACTCCGAAAAAGCTATCTTGAACAACATACATAAAAGGAGTTTTTGGAATGCAGATTAGTTGTAAAAGTGATATAGGAAGGATGCGTTCCCAGAATCAGGATTCTGTTTTTGCATCCGATAAACCGGTGGGGAAGTTGCCAAATCTTCTGATTGTGGCCGACGGTATGGGCGGTCATAAAGCAGGAGATTTTGCGTCCCGCTATGCAGTAGAGAAATTGGTGGAATGCATCAGCGAATCCGTTTATGAGAATCCGCTTCTTATTGTGAGCGATGCCATTCGCGTGGTGAACCGCAGAATCTATGAAAAGTCACAGGATTATGAAGAATACAGAGGAATGGGAACGACGCTGACGCTTGCATTTGTGGATGAGGCAAGTAAGCTTCATGTTTTTCAGGTAGGCGACAGCAGATTGTATCTGATTTCAGATACAATCCGCCAGATCACAAAAGATCATTCTTATGTGGAGGAAATGTACCGCAAAGGTTTGATCACAAGAGATTCGGAGGAGTACCAGAGCAAGAAAAATATAATCACGAGAGCACTTGGTTCTCATGATTATACCGCAGCAGATATTTTTGAGGAACCTGTTGTACCGGGAGATCTACTTTTGCTGTGCTCGGATGGCTTGACCAACATGGTCGGCGATGATGCAATTTTTGAGATTGCAAAGGGCGCAGCCTCACTGGAAGAAAAGACAAATGTTCTGATTGAACAGGCCAATGAAAACGGAGGTCAGGATAATATCTCTGTTATTTTGGCATCAGTGGAGTAATACCCAAAGGGTTATGGAGGATAAGATGATACGAACAGGAACAATTCTGAGCAGCAGATATGAAATCCTTGAGCAAATTGGTTCCGGCGGAATGGCATATGTATATAAGGCAAGAGACAGAAAGCTAAGCCGTCTGGTAGCAATTAAGATCTTAAAAGAAGAGTTCTGTAAGGATAAGAGCTTTGTAGCAAAGTTTCGGATGGAGGCACAGGCAGCAGCTGGCCTTTCACATAACAATGTGGTTGGAGTCTATGATGTCGGTGAAGAAGACAATGTTCACTACATTGTAATGGAACTTATTGATGGTATTACGCTTAAGGAATATATTACACGAAAGAGAAAATTAGGAACGAAAGAGTCTATCGGAATTGCCATTCAGGTAGCTCAGGGTCTTGAGGCTGCACATAAACGTCATATTGTGCACCGTGATATCAAGCCGCAGAATATTATTATATCGAAGGATGGCCGTATTAAGGTTGCAGATTTTGGAATTGCAAGAGCGATCACAGATGAGACAACAAATCTTTACGGTGCAGCAGGTTCTGTGCATTATATTTCACCAGAGCAGGCAAGAGGCGGATACTGTGATGAGAGAAGTGATATTTATTCACTAGGAATTACAATATATGAGATGGTGACTGGTCGTGTCCCGTTTGACGGTGATACGACAGTAGCAGTAGCGATAGCACATATCAATGAGGCGATGGTGCCGCCAAGCAATATTGAGCCAAGTGTTCCTGTTGCCCTTGAACAGATTATTTTTAAGTGTACACAAAAGCGTCCTAATCAGCGTTATTCAAGCTGCGCAGATCTTATAAAGGATCTTCGCCATGCACTTGTTGCACCAAATGAGCGTTTTGTTCATTTTGTTCAGCTTGAGGAGACTGCAAATGGAGAGACTACTGTTATGAGCGATGAACAGATGCGTGATATACGCAATCGTTCAGATCGCGGTCAGCATGAGAATACATCATATCAGGAAAGAAGCTTAAAGAGTCAGCAGATTAAGCGTTCACCTGCCCGTGAGAGTGCAGCAGCTCAGCAGCGCCGTCATGAGCAGATTGATTTTGAAACATATGGTCCAGGAAATCAGGATGACAATTTTTCAAATGAAGCTTATAAAAGAGAAAAGCATTCTCGTGCTAAAAAAGCAAAGAGAGATCCAGATGAGGCAACAACATTCGATAAGATACTGGCAGCAATTGGCTCTGTGCTTGGTGTTGCCATGCTTGCTATGCTTGTGTATATTGTAGGCTCTCTTTCTGGTGCTTTTCAGCGTACACCAACGAGTATATCAGCAAATAAAAAAACGACAGCTGCAGCTAATGAAAATGATCCAATCATTTCAACATATGAGGACGAGTCAGGGCAGGATGCAGACGGCAGAACAAAGGTGCCTGAGCTTCTTGGCATGAGTATTACAGAAGCAACAAAGGCATTAAAGGAAGCTGGTATTAAGATTGTTTTGGCAAGAACGTATGAGTATTCTGACGAATATGCGACAGGTCTTGTGTGCCGTCAGCAGTATGACAAAGGCACAGTTGTTGATAAAGGAAGCACTATAAAGGTGTATTTGAGCCTTGGAAGTGATAAGTTTGAGATTAACAGTAAGCTGTATGTCAATGGAAATGTTAGTATTCTAAAATATTATTTGAAGAGTTTTAAGGATATTGATGTAGAGTATGTTGGCGAATACAGTGAGGAATATGCAAAAGATATGGTGCTTCGAATGGAGCCGGATAAAGGATACCTTCAGGCAGGAGATTCTTTAAAGGTTTACATTAGTTTAGGACCTGAATATATTGATGTTCCGAATCTCTATGGTATGACAAAACAGCAGGCAATCGCAAAAATTGAGCAGTCAGGCTTTAGTGTAGGAACGATAAGTGAAGTTAACAGTGACAATACTGAGGTAGGTCAGGTATGCGGTCAGAGTCTTGATCCTGGTACCAGTCAAAAGAGTGGAACTGAGATTGCATTTTCTATAAGTCTTGGACCGAAGATGGCAGTAGTGCCAGGTGTTGTTGGTAATTCAGCAGAAGGATACGCATATTCTGCAATAGGTTCTGCAAATCTTTATTACTCAATTGAGTATGCAGAAAGCACATCTGTTCCGGCAGGTACTGTAATTAGTCAGGTACCAGAGGGCGGAACTTCTGTACCAGAGTATTCAACTGTAAAGCTTGTAATTAGTTCTGGACCGCCGACAGTAGGCTTAGGAGCAGATGCTCTGACAAATATGACTCAGGATCAGGCAACATCTACACTTGCAGGTATGTCGCTTGGAGTACAGATTCAGTACGAGTCAAGTGATTATGTGGCAGTTGGAAGCGTAACAAGATGGGCTGCGACTAGTGCAGATGGATCCTTGCATGCAGGAGATACTGTAATTGTCTTTATCAGTACAGGTCCAGCAGCACCAGCGCCAAGTACAGATCCGGCACCAGCACCAGCGCCAAGTACAGATCCAGCACCAGCCCCAAGTACAGATCCGGCACCGGCGCCAAGCCCAGATCCGGCACCGAGTACTGATACAGCAGCGCCTCAGGCAGACACAGCAGGCGCTGCTGTAAGCTGAAATAAGTGTAAAGGAATTACAGGATGCAGGGAAAAATCATCAAGGGAATTGCCGGATTTTACTATGTACAGGCAGAGAATGAATCGCAGTACGAGTGCAAGGCTAAAGGAATTTTCAGAAAAGACCATAAAAAACCTCTGGTAGGTGATGAAGTGACAATTGAGGTGCTCGATGAGGAAGAAAAGAAGGGCTCCATTATAGAGCTTCTTCCTCGAAGAAGCGAGTTGTTTCGTCCAGCGGTAGCAAATATAGATCAGGCAGTGATTGTATTTGCATGCCGTGAGCCAGAACCAAATTTCAATTTGCTGGATCGTTTTCTGGTTTTAATGGAAAAGCGAAATGTACCGGTTATTCTTTGCTTTACAAAGGCTGATTTGGCGACAGCAGAATTTAAAAAAGAGGTTCAAACGATATATGAGCCAGCTGGTTATCCAGTTTGCTTTACTGACTATCATGATTTTGAAGGAGAAGGACACAAAAAACTGTTCCATCTTCTTTCAGGGAAGGTGACAGCCTTTGCAGGTCCGAGTGGTGTTGGAAAGTCAACTCTGGTAAATCATTTTTGTCCAGAAGCAGGGATGGATACTGGTGAAGTCAGCGAGAAAATAAAAAGAGGAAAGCATACGACAAGACATTCAGAGATTTTTTATCTGGGTAATCAGACATTTTTATTTGATACACCTGGATTTAGTTCATTAGACGTGCTCTCGCTTGAAAAGGAAGAACTCGAGCTGCTTTTTCCAGAGTTTTCACCTTATCTTGGTCAGTGCCGCTTTACAGGATGTTCTCATATTTCAGAGCCATCGTGCGGCATCAAGGAGGCAGTCCAAAATGGAAAAATCAGTCAAAAACGTTATGAAAGCTATATGGCTTTTTATAAAGAATTAAATGCAGTAAGACGATATAAATAAAGGAAAGGAAAGAAAGTAAAACATGGCAGATTTGGCAGTATCTTTACTATCAGCAGATTTTTCGTGTTTAGAAAAACAACTTCAGGAATTAAAAGAGGCAGAGGTGAAATGGCTTCACATTGATGTGATGGATGGCAATTTTGTACCGAGTATCTCATTTGGATTTCCAATTGTCAAAACACTAAGAAAGGCATTTTCAGGTGTATTTGACGTCCATTTGATGATTCAGGAGCCGATTCGTTATATCAAAGAGTTTGCAGAGTCCGGAAGTGATATGATCACGATTCATCTGGAAGCATGTGAGGATGTCGAGGCTACCTTAAGGTGGATTCGTGAGTGTGGATGTAAGGCAGGACTTGCAGTTAACCCACATACCCCGATTGAGGAGGTCTATCCATATCTTCATCTGACAGATATGGTGCTTGCCATGACGGTACAGCCTGGATTTGGAGGACAGAAATATATCCATTCAGTAACGAAAAAGGTGGAGACACTGCATAAGTATTTAAATGAGAATGGATTTGAGTCTGTTCTAATTGAAGTGGACGGTGGAATTTGTCTTGAAACTGCTCCAGAAGCAGCAGATGCAGGAAGTGATATTCTGGTCAGCGGAAGCAGTGTATTTAAAGGCAATATTGGACAAAATGTACATGATCTTCTGAAGGCAATGAACCATTCCGAGAATGTATGATGTACAGGCACAAATAAAAGCAGGACAGGTATGCAGAGAATGAAGAACTTATTGCTTGTATTGGGTGGAACGTTAGATGCTTTGTTTTTAAAGGAGTGCTATGAAAAAATGCAGCCACAGTTTGTGGTGGCTGCAGATGGAGCACTTGAAAAGGTTTTGGCAGCAGGTATTCCATGCAATTGTGGAATGGGAGATTTTGATACAGTCTCAAAAGACGTGCTTTGTCATTTCGAGGCGGATCAAAATACAAAGTTATTCTCATTTCCGCCTGAAAAGGATGAGACAGATGCAGAGCTTGCTGTGCAGTTTGCAGTAGATCAAAAACCAGATAAAATTTGGATTCTTGGTGCAACGGGTGGCCGCATGGATCATATGCTTGGCAATCTGGAACTTCTTCATATTCCTCTTACAAAAGGAATTGAATGTGAAATAATTGATCAGCAAAATCGAATAAGGCTGCTAGATAGACCTATTGTGCTTGAAAAAATGGATGATTGGAAGTATGTATCATTTTTATCCTACACAGATCAGACACAAGGCATTACATTAAAGGGATTTGTTTACACAGTTGAAAATTTTACCTTGAAAAAGGGAAGTACACGCTGTATAAGCAATGAGATATGTGATGAGAAGGCAACGGTTTCATTTACGAATGGGCTGCTTTACTGTATTCGTTCCCGCGATCTAAGATGATTAATGATGAAAAAGAGGTATCAGCATTGAGAAAACAAATAATAGGTTTGGCAGCATGTCTGGCAGGGCTTTGCTTTAGTGGATGCAGAGACGTTGTACTTTCTACATCTTTAAATGATCATATTCTTTTTAGCGGAACAAAAACCAGACTGAGCTTAGAAGAGTGCAGTCTGGTCTTTCTGGATTTTCAAACACGTTACAATCTTTATTATGAAAACCTGGGAGAAAGCGATTTTTGGAAGGAAAAGGCAGGAGAGAGTGATTTTTCCGATTATCTGCGTGATGGCAGAATAAAAGAAGAACTTTGCACGTTAGTACTTTTAAATGATATGGCAGCAGGGCTTGGTGTAACACTTACAGATGAGGAGCGCAGTGCCTGTCAGGCTGCTGCAGCCGATTATTATGGAAGTCTGTCTGATGAGGAGAAAAGCTATATCCAGTCAGACGAGTCAAAAGCAGCATCTTTGTATGAAAAATATCGTATTGCACAGAAGGCAATTGATGAGCTTTGCTCAGGCATCAACACAGAAGTCAGTGACAATGATAAGCGTGTTATGATACTTCAATTGATCGCAGCACCATCATACGAGGAAATTGAACAGGCGAAGGAGCGTATTTCATCGGGCGAGGATTTTGAGAGTGTTGCAAAAGAAGTAAGTCGCTTTTCACAGATTGAATATCAGGTAAGCCGCGGAACGCTCAATCCTATTTTGGAGGAAAAAGCCATTTACATGAGTGATGGTGATGTCAGCGATATTATTCAGACAGAGCAGAATTATTATTTGATTCGCTGCGTGGATGATTTTGATGAGGCACTTAGTGCTGAAAATGAGAGTCAGGTATTAGGAAAGCTTCGCTATGCAGCATGGTCACAAAGCTTTACGTCATATGCAAAGGAACATACTGTTGGTATTTCAGAGGAGATCTGGGAAAATCTGCACTTCTATCAGACAACAGCTTTTACATCAGATGATCTGTATGAGACGTATGATAGGTATTTGGCTTCAGTGACAAATTAAAAGGGGCATTGCGCCCCTCTTTTTTTATGGAATTAGTTTTTTTATGATAGGAATTTTCTTTGCAGTAAAAATGATAGCGAAGGAAATTCCGTATGTGAGAAAACAGCCTGCAGTACGATAGAGTAAGCTGTCAGTTGTCCAGTTTGTGAAGCGAGGTTCATAGAACTGAACTACGATGTGAATTAGGTATATGCCAAAGCTGCAGGAAGAGATAGCTGCAAGTCTTTTAATGCGTGCAGGTGTTGAAAAGAAGCGTTCCAAATGTAATTGCTTAAAGAAAATAAAGACACCGCAGGCAAGAAAAACAGAATGAAATTGCATGTAATCAAAAAATGTGCGATCTAGTGATCCAGCCTTATTGGAAAGACAGATTGTTCCAAAATAGCGAAACAGTGCAGAACAAATGGCAAGAGCATAAAAGCTAGCGCGTTGTTTTTTAGAAAAATCTGTTGTGGCAAGCAGATAGCCAAGTATTGTAAAAATCAGATAACCGCCTGTCATTGGAAAATTTGCACTTGTATTCCATGCGCTTCCAATGGCCCGAAAAAGTAGGGGAAAGCAGGAAAGTGTCAGAAATCCAACGAAAAACATATACCATAAAATTCTTTTTTGATCTTTTAGTAAAGATAAAACTGGCATACACAAATATGTTGCAAACATAGGAAGAAAAAACCAGTAAACAACTTCATGTTGATTAAAAAGAATGATTGTCAGTAAATTTGAGAATGAATAATCCTCAATCGTAAATGTGCCGTTTTTGCAGCGCCATATTAGGTTCAAAAAACTGAAAAAAAGGAAAGGTATCAAGATACGCTTGGCACGGCGAATCAAAAAATCTTTTGTCGAATAGCGCGTGCGGTAATCAAACAGAGTTGCTCCACTTAGCATAAAAAAAACAGGAACAGCCCAGAAAAAGCCGACCTCGAATATAAGTGCTTCTTTAAATACAGAAGTATGGATATCATATTCATGGACGATTCCGTTCTGATGCAGACAGATTACACCAAAACAAGCTAGAATGTTTAAAATATCAAAATATAAAATTCTTCTTTGCTTCATATTGTTATGAATCCTTTCTATCATGGTTGTCTATGACGTAAACGCAGATGATATTCCTAGTATACAATAAAATGAATTAAAATAAAAGGAAAAAGTCGTATTAATCGGCTCTGGGCTACCAATAGGTTTTGGTTGCGAAAATCAAAGTATTATAGTATAATAAAGAATCTGTAGGTAATGCCATTGAAAAGAAATGGCGAGTAACAGAATAAATAAGAAGTTGTCAGAAAAGAGAGCAGCAAATGAAATATAGTATTGTAATGCCAGTATACAATGTGCAGACGTATCTAAAGGATTCTGTAGCTGATATCAAAAATCAATCTTTTTCAGACTGGGAGCTTATCCTAGTTGATGATTGTGCAACTGATTTATCAGGAAAGTTGTGTGATGAACTTGCAGATAGTGATGAACGTATCCAGGTGCTTCATCTTGCGAAAAATGGAGGTCTGAGCAATGCCAGAAATCAGGGAATGGCAGTGGCACAGGGAGATTATATCCTGTTTTTAGACCCAGATGATCGATATGATACGAAGCTGTTGGAGCAAATTGAAAAAAGCCTGAAGAGAAATAATGCAAAAGTTGTATTATTTGGTCTTGTAGAAGAATACTATGACCAAAGTAGTAAAATCGAGTATACAAAGAAAATTGTTCCAGTGGAAGGATATTTTGATACTCCTCAAAAGGTTAGAAAACAGGTGCTGAATTTAGAATGTCAAACACTGTTTGGATATGCATGGAATAAGGCTTATAAGCTGTCTTATTTAAGGCAGCTTGGTGTACAATTTCAGAAAATTACAATGATAGAGGATGTAATTTTTAATATTGATGTATTTAGAAAACTCGATTCATGTAATCAAATTGCAAAGCCGCTTTATCATTATGCAATTCGTAAGAAGGGGAGTTTGACGACAAAGTACCTGCCCAATTATTTTGAATTGCATGAAAGCCGTGTTGAACGCATGTGTCAGATGCATCGCGACTGGGGGATGGAAACGTCTGATGAATTAAAACAACTTGGCGGTATTTATTGCCGTTACTTTTTATCAGCACTGCAACGAAATTGCAGCAAGGCAGCAAAAATGAGCCATTTAGACCGAAAAAATTGGATAAAAAAGCAATTTCAAAGTCCCACTTATCAACGTATGAAAGAATCACTTTACCCAGATAATCGGTTGCTTAAGCTGTTAGCATGGGGCATACGAAACGAGAAAATAGAGTTTTGTTTGTTTATGGGACGAGCAATTTATATCGTAAAGGAAAAATGTCCAGGCATTTTTTCAAGATTAAAGCAAAATAGGTAATGAGGGAATTATATGCGAGTATTAGCAGGTTATGTCATTGATGGAAAAAGCAGTGGAATTGACAGATATCTTCTTCGTGTGTTAGAAGTTATGAAAGCGCAGAATATACAATTTGATTTTCTGACAAATCATAAAACACCTGAATTAGAACGTATTTTTGGAGTATATCATGCGAATGTGATTGAAATGCCATCATTAAAGCATCCAACAAAGCAATATAGATTTGTGTATAAGCTGATTAAGCAGAATAAATATGATATCGTTTATTTTAATATTTCAGAGGCATTTAATGGTCTGGGTGTATTGGCGGCTCATCGGTTGGGTGTGAAAAAAATTATTATTCATGCACATAATTCAAAGGCTGGAGGAAGCAGCGCACTGGTGCGTCTGGTGCGTACTTGGATCCACAAAATGTTTTGTCCGGTGCTGGCTTGTGCAGCAACTGACTATAGAGCTTGCTCAACAGATGCCGGTGCATGGATGTTTTCATCAAAAATACGACAAAGCAGTCGTTATCAAATTATTCATAATGCAATTGATAATACAGCATTTGAATTTTGTGATGAAAAACGAATGCAGATGCGCAGAAACCTCGGCATTGAGCATAACGTTGTAATTGGACATGTTGGAAGTTACAATTATGCAAAAAATAATTTTTTCCTGCTGGATATCATGGAGGCACTTCTGCCGATTGTACCTAATGCCGTTTTATTGGCGGTTGGTGCAGGTGCCGACTGGGAGGCAGTTAAGAAAAAAGCGGGTGAGAAGGGGCTGCTAAATCATATAAAGTTTCTTGGAGTGAGGGATGATGTTCCAGATCTTATGCAGGCAATGGATTTTTTTGTACTTCCGTCAAGATTTGAAGGACAGCCAATTGTTGCAATTGAGGCTCAGGCAGCGGGTCTGATGACTTTTTTAAGTGATACAATTACAAAAGAAGCAGTTTTAAGCGAGAATTGTATGCAGCTTGGAATTGAAAATGGGGGAAAACCATGGGCACTTGCAATAAAGAATCATTTGTCGTATCAAAGAAAAACTTCACAGAAAGATCTTTTTAAAGGAAGCGTTTACGACAGAGTAATGCAAGAAAAGCAGATACATCAGCTATTTATGGAGGAAAAATAAGATGGAAAAGAAACGAAATGCAGCGTTTTGGTGGCTGGAACTCCTTGTAAAATTTGGCATTTTGACAGTTGGATTTTTGGAGGCGAGCTCATTAACATTTGGTAAACCTATTATTTCACTTTTTTTGTGGCCAACAGTTGCTTTGGGAGGAATCCTTTTGATTGATCGGCTGATTCACTGGAAATGGTATTGGAAGTCGAAAAACTTTTTCTTATTGGCAGCATTTTGTGTCAGCTATGTGCTGTCACTGCTTGTGAATATTCGTTATGGATGGTATACCAATTTCCGTACATTAATATGGTGTGCTTTTTTATTCTTTCTTGTATATTGCTACAAAACAGATGGGCAGGTGCAGAAAAATGAAAAGCAGTTTCAAATATTGGCAGTTTACTATATCCTTATGAATGCAGCATTGTCAATACTTAGTTTTTATTTTATGATGACAGGCTATTCACAGATCTATTATCAAGAGGTTGGACCGATTTATTATATCGGTTTTCATTGGGGAAGATTGTACGGCGCCTATTGGGATGCTAATATTGGAGCAGTGATGTGCTGCGTAGGCATTTTGTTATCAGTTGGATTTTTCAGAATAAACAAAAGTGTAGTGATTCGCGTTCTGCTTGTTTTAAATATTGCGTTGGAGATCTTTTATATTGCTTTTTCTGATTCACGTACTGGACAGCTTTGTCTGTGTGTTGGTGCAGCATTGTATGTTCTTTTAGTTGTATTGCAAAAGAAGAAACGCCTTGTGGCTGTCTTTTGCGCGCTGATAGGTTTAATAATTGCTTTTATTATTCCGGTAGGAATTAAGAAAACGTATAATGTAATAGCTGCAATGCCGAAAAAAGTCATTGTTCAAGATGCTTCTGCAGAGGATCAGAGCGAAGGACTTGTAAAGGAAGAACAAAAAGAAGAATCAAAAGAATCAGAAGAATTACAAAAAGAGGATACATCAGAGAACCCAAAGGAACCTGTTCAGGAAGTTGGACGAGCAGAGGAATATTCAGGAGACATTACAAATCGTCGCTCTGATATTTGGAAGAGTGCAATTGAGGTCTTTTTGACAAGTCCTGTTGTTGGAGTAAGTCATAATAATGTGCTTGCCTATGTGTATGACAATGTACCTAATTCATATCTGGTGACGAATGATCATATGGATTTTGACAGTATGCACAATGTATTTTTTGATATTCTGGTGGGACAGGGTGTCATTGGACTTGCAATCTATTTGGCAATGGCAGTATTGTCCTTTATTACAATAGTAAAAAACTGGAGTAAGATTTTGAAAAATACTAGCAAAATGTGTGTTAGTTATTTTGTTATACTGATGGTTATGGTAACAGCAAGTTTTGTTATGACAGAGATTGTTTATGTAACCTCACCGATGGCAACAATATTTTGGATGTGTATGAGCTGCCTGATTCAGGCAGCGAGCCAATCAGAGAATAAAGGAGTAAACTAAAAATGAAGAAAATACTGAGCATATCGGTAGCTGCCTATAATTTGGAATCTATGATTAGGCAGTGTTTGGATTCATTTGTTCATCCGGAGATTTTAGAAAAAGTGGAAGTTTTGGTAACGGATGACGGATCAAAAGATCATACAAGAGAGATTGTAAAAGAATATGAAGAAAAATATCCGGGTACCTTTAAATTGATTGCTCAGAAAAATGCAGGACCAGGATCTACTGTAAATAGTGGAATTGCACATGCATCAGGAAAATATTTTCGTATGGTAGATGGAGATGACTGGGTAAATACAAAGGATATGCCTGCATATTTGGACTATTTGGAAACACACGATACTGATATGGTATGCACAAGTTTTTGCTGTGTTGATAATGATACAGGAGAAAAAAAACCAGAAATTTTGAAAATGCCAGTGATGAACCAGGAGCTTGCATTTGAAAGTGTGGCAGAAAACTTACATTTGGAAATGCATAACGTGACGTATCGAACAGAGCTTTTAAAGAAAAACAGAATTACACTAGATAATGGTTTTTATACAGATGTGGAATACTTGCTGTTTCCAACACCATATATTCGCACTATTGTTTTTCTGGATCAGATGATATACATGTATCGTGTCTCGTTGGCTACTCAGAGCATGAATATAAAAAGTCTTCAAAAGAATGAAAAGATGCACAGACAGGTTTTGGATCATCTAATGCATGAATATGAAGAATATCGTGCATCTAAGCTTTGGAACGTTAAAAGTGGTGCATATTATTGTAAAAGAATCGCATCAATGGCAGGAACTCAGCTTAGTATCTATCTATCATTTAAAGATGTCAAGACTTATAAAAAGATGACAAGTGCATTTACAGCGGCAGTAAAGAAAGACCATAGCACCATTTATCATGAAATTATGAAGTTAAAAACTTATAAATTATTGGTGTATTCTGATTTTATACTGTATGGTGTTATTTCACTAATGCATCGAAAGAAATTGAATATACAGTAATAGGAAAAGAGTAGGATAACAAATGAGAAAGATTATGAAGAAAATAGGTCTTTTGGCAGTAGCAGTGTTGGCTGTTTTGTATTTTCAAACAGCCAGCTATGCAGAGCAAATCAGTCAGGAGAGTGTAATTGAACAAAGAAATGATATTCAAAGTGCACAGCCAGCTAAGGCAAATAATCTGGCAGGAAGAAAATTTATCCTATTAGGGGACAGCTATGGAGACGGTTGGACACCAGAGCGTATAGAAGTCAGTTGGATGGCGCGTGTAAAGAGCGCACTTGGAAGTGAAAATGTATACACATGCAGTGAAGGCGGAACAGGTTTTTGTGGCTATAATTCACATCATACTACGTATATCACATTGCTTCAGCGTGTGCTTCCTTCAATTCAAGATCGAAATGCAATTACAGATATTGTTGTGTGCGGGGGACTGCCGGACATGAAGATTGCGGATGCGGAATTGATCACTGCAATTAACCAATTTGTGTCGTATTGCAGAATGGTATTTCCTTATGCCAAAATTTCTTATGGCGCAGTTGGATGGGGACCAAGTGCATATATTCAGAATTATATGATACCAAAGTATAACAATATATACAGCAACATGAGGTCTTTTGGCATCTATAACATAGAGCCGGCCTATACATCACTGCATGGTCATCTAGAATGGTTTAGCAGTGATGGCAATCATCCAAACGCTGCTGGTCAGGCTGCAATAGCAAATACGCTGATTCAATATCTGACAAATACTCATTATCTGGTAGGACCATCTTTTTGTGGGCTTGCACAGGATCCGCTTGATGGGCAGTGGTATTATGCGACAAATGGAGTACAGGATACGACGTATACTGGTCTTGTTTGCTATCAGGGAAACTGGTACTATGTGCAGAATGGTGCATTAAATTGGAGTTATACTGGTCTTGCATTTCATAACGGCACTTGGTATTACGTGAAAAATGGCATGAAAAATGATGACTATACAGGTATTGTTTCATATAATGGCAATTCTTATTATGTGACAAAAGGCATTTTACATTGGGGTGTGTATGGCGCAGTGAAGACTGGAGATACTGTCTATTGTATGATCAACAGCATGGTAAATACACGCTACACTGGCCTTTGTATGAGTAATGATAAGGTCTGGTATTATGTGAAAAATGGAAAATTGAATGCCGACTATACAGGGCTTGTTTACTATGGAAAAGATTGGTATTATGTGCAAAATGGTGTCCTTAACTGGAGTTATACTGGATTTACGGAGTATAATGGAAATACATATTATGTGACGAATGGTATGCTGATCTGGAAAAAAAATGGAGCTGTTGATGTGAATGGAACTATCTACTGCCTATTAAACAGTACATTAAGCAAATCATATACAGGTCTTTGTATGAGTGCAGATAAAAATTGGTATTATGTAAAAAATGGCGTACATGACAGCAGTTATACAGGATTAGTCTGGTATCATGGCCTTCAATATTATGTGCAAAATGGTCGTATCATCTGGGGAGTAACCGGATTAAAAGAGATCGACGGTGTTGCGTATTATATCAGTAACAGTGCGGTGGCATCTTGGTATAGTGGAGATCTGCTTGTTGATGATGTGTGGATAAGGTCAAACAAAGGAGTGCTTGATACTTCTTATACTGGTCTGTTTTATGGCGGAAGTGTATGGCGATATATGAGAAATGGAAAAGAGGATCCTTCATATACAGGCATATGCGACTATAATGGCCATACATATTTTGTATATAACGGATGTGTAGCATGGAATATGACAGGTGTATGGTTTGTTGAGGCTGACGGTAAGATGTATTATGTCAGAGGAGGCATGATAAACTGGACATATACGAGTCTTGTTAATACAGAATCAGGCTGGTATTATGTCAGAAATGGTATAGTAGATACCGCGTATGCTGGACTTGTTTTTTACAACAATGGCTGGTATTATGTGGCAAACGGCATGATAGATTGGACGTTTAGTGGGTGGACAGAATACAATGGCAATCGCTATTATGTGACAAAGGGATATTTGGACTGGAATAACCAGCCGACAGAATAGAATTTATATATCAGAATTTACAGTATTTCTGTCAAAAAAAGGAGGAGCGCAAATGAGAACACAGTGGTTAAAAAGGGCGGCAGCTATTTTTTGTGCTGCCTATCTGACCCTGTTGTCTGCTGCAGAGGTTCCAGCGCAGGAACTTGCTGTAAAAGAGTTTGCAGCAAAAACAAATACGACAGCAGAAAGCATGACACAAGAAACCGAGTCGTATGCTGATGAAACAAATGAAATAACTACATATGCATCTGATGTGTTAGAACAACAGATACCAGAAGAAACACAGACAGAGCAGGAAACGTCAGCGCAGCTGCAGGAATCAGAGCAGCAGACGGTAGAAGAGATACAGACACAAGAACAGACAGAAGCAGAAGAGGTACAGACAGAAGAACAGACAGAAGCAGAAGAGATCATCACGACGACAGAAGAAGAGACAACTGCTTCTGAGGAAACTACTGTCGAAGATACCACAGCAGAAGAAAGCACTGAAACGGCAGCACTTGAAACAGAAGAAGAGACAGGATGTGATGCAAATGCTGATCCAGCAACAAACAAACAGAATGGCTTGATTCATATCAAAGATTATGTATGGCATTATGTAAAAGATGGTCATATAAGAGCAGATTATACAGGGCTGGTGTTATACGATAACAATTGGTATTATGTAGAAAATGGCATTTTAAATTGGAACTACACAGGTCTGACGAAGTATTATGATACGTGGTACTATGTGAAACAGGGCCGCTTAAAGTGGGATTACACAGGTCTGACGAAGTATTATGATACATGGTATTATGTGGAATGGGGACGTTTAAAGTGGGATTACACAGGTCTGACGAAGTATTATGATACATGGTACTATGTAGAACAAGGTCGCTTAAAGTGGGACTACACAGGTTTGACAAAGTATTATGATACATGGTACTATGTAGAACAAGGTCGCTTAAAGTGGGATTACACAGGTTTGACAAAGTATTATGATACATGGTATTATGTAGAACAGGGTCGTTTAAAGTGGGATTACACAGGTTTGACGAAGTATTATGACACATGGTACTATGTAGAGCAGGGCCGCTTAAAGTGGGATTACACAGGTTTGACAAAGTATTATGATACATGGTACTATGTGGAGCAGGGACGCTTGAACTGGGATTACACAGGAATCACAGCTTATGAAGGCATGCAGTATTATGTAGAAGGCGGAATTGTGGACGCGAAGTATTTTGAGACTATCACACCATGGAATGGAGAGATCAATTCACTTCCGAATAACGCATTCTATGGTCCTATGGCAGGATCTGCAGCAAGAGCACTTGAGATGCAAAGTAAGTATGGAAAGTATAATTGTCAGGTTGTGGGCGATACATCACGCAATGTACTGTATGTCATGTTTGTTTGTGGTTATGATATGCTAGGTCTTACCGATTCGATATTAGATACATTGCAATCACGTAATGTAAAAGCAGTGTTTGCTGTTACCGGATCATTTATGCGAGGCAACCCGAGACTGATCAGGCGAATGATCAATGAAGGACATACAATTGCGAGTCATTCCTGGGGTCATATTGAGTATCCGTTAATCTCAGTGGAACAGCAAAAAAATGATATGATGACGATGCGCCAGGAAATGATTAATCGTTATGGCTATGCGATGAAATACATTGTGCTTCCATATGAGAGTGCAAGTGAGCGTACGCTCGCAGCTGTCGGCAGCTGTGGATACAAAACACTGGGCTTTAACGGATATTATGCAGATTATGATTCACGTAATCAAAAACCGCCGCAGGTGGCAATGGATATCTTAAATAGAAGTGCATTTCCGGGAGCAGTGTATTGTCTGCATGCGACATCTACAACAAACGCAGCGATCCTTGGATCCTGGATTGATCACATGAGAAGCATTGGATACCAGTTTGAATTGTTTCAAAGATGAATTTTAAATATGCGTTTAATATCGGTGAGATCATCATATGCTTTGGTTCTAATACTATGAGATAAAGGAAGCAAAAAAATGTCGTTTCATTCATTTACTTTTTTATTTTTTTTGGGAGCCGTGCTTTTTGTATATTATGTGCTCCCAAGCATATGCAGAAGGTGGGTGCTTCTAGGTGCAAATCTTCTGTTTTATTGGTATGTGGGTTGGGAAAAGCTTGTTTTTCTTGTAGCTACTGCGATTATTGTTTATAGCTGTTCTGTTTTGATTGGGAAGCAATACGAAAAGATGCAGCAATACATTGATTCACAGGGCTTAAAGGGAAAAGAGAAAATGATTTTTCAGGCCGGCTATAAGAAAAAATGCAAAGTACCGCTTGTTGTTAGTGTTATTCTGATTCTTGGGGTACTTTTGTATTGCAAGTACACGAATATGCTGATCGATTTATGGAATCAGATTAATGGACTGACAGGAATTGCAAAAGTTGATACTGTAAAACTTATTGTGCCGCTTGGAATATCATATTATACGTTTTCATCAGTAGGCTATCTTCTGGATATTTACTGGAGAAAGAAAAAATATGAAAAAAGCTTTTTGAATCTGTTTGTCAGCATGAGTTTTTTCCCACAGATGGTACAGGGACCGATTGCCCATTATCCCAAGCTGATTGAACAAGTAAAAAATCTTAAGGGCTTTGAATATCAGCGTTTTTGCATGGCATTGCAGCTTATGCTATGGGGATACTTTAAAAAACTAGTAATTGCGGACCGCATTGCTGTTTTTGTAAATCAGGTATTTAATCATATAGGTTATTATCGAGGTCTTGTGTTTGTCCTTGCATTGATGGCAAGTGCAGTCCAGTTATACGCAGATTTTTCGGGCTGTATGGATATTGTAGAGGGTGTTGCTGAATTGTTTGGCATAACACTTGACAAGAACTTTGATGTTCCTTTTTCCTCGAAGAGCACAGCGGAATTTTGGCGAAGATGGCATATTACATTGGGGGCATGGTTTAAGGATTATGTATTTTTTCCAATGTCAACTGCTAGCTGGAATATTAAGATTAGCCGCTTTTTTAAACAGAAATTTGGAACGCGTGCAGGAAAAACAGTTACATCCATAATCCCACTGACAGTAGTATGGCTTTTGACAGGAATTTGGCATGGAACAGGTCTAAATTATGTATTGTGGGGATGCTATTATGGAGGTATTATTATTTTTTCCTCGATTTTTCAGCCAGAGCTAAAAAAGCTGAACACACTTTTGAAAATTGATGCGCAGACATCAGGCTGGAAATATTTTTGCAGACTTCGTACGTTTTTGATTTTCTGCGGTGGAAGACTTCTTACAGTTCCTGGATCACTTGCCAATACACGATTGGTTATTAAAAACATGTTAAGTGTATGGAATCCGTGGGTACTTATTGATGGAACATTGTTTGGATTTGGGTTGAATGCAGCAAATGTTTGGGTGCTGCTGCTTTCCGTTGCACTTCTTGGATTTGTAGGTCATTTGCATGAAAAAGGAATAAAAATACGTGAAGAAATTGCAAAACAGCATATCATAGTGAGATGGTTTTTGTATTTTATAGCGTTGTTTGCGGTACTTGTTTTAGGCATGTATGGTGCAAATTATCGTGGATCGGAGTTTATCTATGCAGGGTATTAAAATAAAAGCAAGATTGGTGAAGGCAGTAGCTTTTTTGCTGCTTACAGTACTGATTATTGGTAATTTGGGAGAAGTGTTTGCGTTAAAGCATGAGACATATGAAGCAAATAATTATTACAGTTTTGACTATTTGTATGACATCCCAAAAGATACATTGGATGTTGTTTATATTGGGACAAGTCAGTATCATATGGGTATTACACCTCTTGAGATTTGGAAAGAGTATGGAATCACAGGAGCATCTTTTAATTCTCCATCATGCCGCGCATGGTTGGCATACTATATGATGCAAGAGGTGCTCAAATATCAAAGTCCGAAAGTTGTTATGATAGATGCAGCAATTTTGCGTGGAGGAAATAATTATATTGCAGGAAACAGGCGTATGATAGGACAGTTTAGACCTTCATTTATGAAGTTTCAGGCATTATATGATTGTTTAGATTTAAAGGGCAAATCAATTGATCAGATGATCAACACCTCTTTTGAATTTTTTGCATATCATGATAAATGGGATACGCGCAAAGAAGAAGATTTTACGGATGATGTGTCATCTTTGAACTATCAAAAGGGATATTTGCTTTCAACAAATTGTGTGCCGTATTCAGATATGAATCACAAAGAAAATAGAAAAGCAACTATGTTTTCTATAGATGATAGGTCACTTGATTATATGGAGCAAATCAAAAAGCTGTGTGACGAGAAAGAAATAAAGCTGATTGTTACAAAGCTTCCTAGTGATATGTGGAATAATACCTATGCTCGCTATGTGGGAGATTGGGCAGAAGAAAATGATGCGGATTACCTTGATTTAACACAGAGAAAACTTCAGCGAGAGATGGGATTTGACAGGGAGACGTCATACTTTGACAATAATCATTTGAATTACATTGGAGCAGAGACTGTTTCAAAATATTTGGGCAGCTACCTGACACAAAATTATCAGTTTGAATCGCACTCTCAGAAGATAGAGGATGCATGGCAGGCAGACTATGATAAATATGAAAAATATCGTAATAATAAAATTATGCAGTCAACAAATGACATGGTTCAGTTTTTAGAAATGGCAGATAATCAAGATTATATTATTTGCATGAGTATAAAAGATGATGCGGTTAAGGGACTGACAGAAGACGAGCTTGTACAGTTAGAGAAGCTTGGATTAAATATGCGTTTTGTTAATCGCTATCGTGGAAGCCTTGTTGCAGTAATAGATGATGGAGAGATTATTTCCCAAAAGGATGGAACTATGGCATTAAGTTGTGAATATAAGCCGTATGAAAATTGTGAAATAAAGGTGGAAAGCGCTGGTTATAATGCAGGGAACTATTCAAGTGTTGTAATTAATGGAAAGGAATATTCGAAGAATCAACGTGGTATAAATATTGTTATATATGATAAAACAACAGATGATGTAATCTGCAGCACAGTATTTGATACGTGGTTAAATTCAGATGAGAGGTAAAAGCATCAGTTGCTTTTGCTTGCACTTTAAAAAGTGCTATAGTATAATAAGAAAAAAACTGTATAGAAACAGCAGAGAAAGAAGGAAAATTATGTACAATAAAGTATTAGCATTATTACAGGAAGAATATCCGGAGATAGATTTTACGTCCTCAGATGAATTAGTGGATGAAGGAATTTTAGATTCTCTGACATTGACTGGTATCATAGCAGCTTTGTCTATGGAGTTTGATATTGAGATTCCATATGATGAGATTATCGAGGAAAACTTTAACTCTGTTGAAGCAATGGCTGAGATGGTTGAGAGACTGCAGGCATAAGCAATGGAAGAGATGAAGACAACAATTATTGCAGATTTGGAAAAATATGCACATGAGCTGCCGGAAAAACCGGCAGTTTGTGATAAAAAAAGGCAGCTGACATATCAGGAACTGCTTTTCAGAGTTAAGAGAGAAGCAGCTATTTTACAGGAGCATGGAGCAAGATGCACCGATAAAATAGCTGTTTTGGCTGTATCAGGAACTGAATATGTTGTTTCATATTTGGCAATTCAATATCTGGGAGCTGTAACAGTTCCACTTGATAAATCACTTGGATTAGCTGCAATGGAACAGATATGTGAGCAGACACAGGTACGTTTATGCCTTACAAATGAACGTCAAAGACCTGCACAGGTACCGTTTTTATCTTTAAAGGAAACTATGCAGGATGTGTTTGAGGAAACATCGATACAATTATTAGATGAGAAATTACAGAAAACTTCCTATAAATATCCAACTGATTTTGAACAGCCGTCTGAAATGCTGTTTACTAGCGGAACGACAGGTGTTCCAAAGGGTGTTGTGCTTTCTTATAGGGCAATTTCTGCCAGTATGGAAAATACCTCAGAGGGAAATGGACTGAAAGAAACGGATGTTATGCTGCTTCCTCTGCCGCTTGGTCACTCATTTGGTATGCGAGTGCTTAGAGCATGTATTCACACGGGAGCTACAATTGTATTGCAGAATGGCTTTACTTTTGCGCGTGATACGCAAAGAAGTATTGATACATTTGGCTGTACAGCTATGGCTGCTGTTCCTGCATCGTTAGGTGTAATGGAATTGCAGATGAAAAAACAGCTGCCAGAAATTCTTGGGAAGCTTCGCTATATTGAATTTGGTGCTGGTTCCTTAAGTCCACAGAAAAAACGTGAACTGATGGAAAGTTTGCCAAATACTGAAATTCATAATACTTGGGGATCTACTGAGACAGGCGGAGCTGTATTCTTAAATCTGGCGAAAAACCCTGAAAAATATCAGTCTATAGGAAAGCCGCTTGAGAGTGTAACTGTACGAATCCAGAACACGGATGGTATGACTGTGACAGGATATGGTCCAGAGGCAGTCGGAAGAATGCAGCTAAAAGGTGATTTGGAGATGTCTGGTTACTGGAAGAGAGAGCCAGAGACGGCTGCAGCTTTAGTAGATGGATGGCTTGTGACAAATGATCTTGTATATCGCGATGAGGATGGTTTTGTCTATATGCTTGGTCGTGCAGATGATATGATTAATACAGGCGGAGAGAAAGTTTCACCAGTTGAGGTTGAAAATGTAGCTTCGGGTTATGAGCAGGCAGAAGAATGCGCCTGCGTTGGTGTGGCAGATCCGAAGGGGATTCTTGGTGAGATTGTCGTGCTGTTTGTGGTGCCAAAAGCGGGTCAGTTTGATGAAGCAGGTATGACAAAGTTTCTATCAGAGCGTCTGGAACGTTTTAAATTGCCACAGGCGTACGTACTTTTGGAAGAACTTCCTAGAAATCGCATGCAAAAGCTGAATCGTCGCGCATTAAAGACAATTTGGCAGGAAAGAAAAGAAGGTCGTGCAGAGGAAAAGTCGCCTAAAGAGTCATCAGATTCGTCAGCAAACGATGCAGGAGATACGTTAGCACAGTCTGTTATAAGCTGCATCAAAAGCAGACATAGCGTGCGCCGCTTTGAAGATCGGCCAGTACCGCAGGAACTTTTAGACACGATCATCGAGTGTGGAATCTATGCACCTTCCGGTAAAAATATGCAGACCTGGAGATTTACTGTTTTAACAGATAAAAAACAGATTTGTCAGTGGAAAGAGCTTGTTATGAGCCGGGCAGCAGAGCATAAAGTGCGCGTAAGCGGCTTTGAAAATCCAGCTGCGCTAGTTTTGATTTCAAATGATATTCGCAACAAAAATGGTGCTCAGGATTCGTCTTGCGCGGCAGAAAATATTATGCTGGCTGCGAATGCGTATGGTCTTGGAAGTGTCTGGATCAATGCACTATTAACGATGTGCGATGATGAAGAAATACGAAATCAGTTAAAGCAGTGGGGCATTCCAGACCGCCATCAGGTTTGGGCGATGATTGCGCTTGGTTATCCAGAAGGTGAGGCAAAATCACCGAAACGTAATTTAAATGTTGTGTCTTATGTAAAATAAAATCAATAATAGGCGAGCATACATGTGTGTCAAGAAACATTACTGTCAGACATACATGATGCTCGCCTTTTTAACGGATTTCAAAACTACTCAGAGCAATATTTAAGAATGCATTTTGCTTACTATGAATAGTTAACAAATTTTAAAAGTATATCTTCCGCTTACAAGCTCGAAACCAGCTACACCAGATACACTAGCATCTGCGATTGCAGCACCTTCAAGGATTTGTACACTATTGTGGCCGCTAGCTGGAAGTGATAAATGGGCAGTTGTGTTTGCTGGGATCTCGCAGTGATACACAACCGAGTTCTCTTTCTTTTCCCAGGAGGAAGCAATTTTGCCAAATGGTGTTTCCTGCTCGCCCTTTGCGTAGGTCAGAGTGCCGCCCCAGGATGGAGTCAAGAAGATTTTGTGGTATCCTGCTTCATCAATATTTTCTCCTGTCTGAATACCGAGAACTGTGCGGTAGAGCCACTGTCCAATTGAACCATATGCATAGTGGTTGAACGAATTCATTGAAACGTCACCGAATGTGCCTGTTTCAGCAATATAGGAGTTCCAGCGTTCCCAGATCGTAGTTGCACCATTTATGACGCTGTAAAGCCATCCTGGATTACCTTTTTGCTCCAAGAGCGTAAAAGCAAGCTCATTTTGTCCACACTTTGTCAGTGCAGGAAGCAGGTGACTGATTCCAAGAAAACCAACAGAAAGATGATTGTCTCTTCTATGGATCGACTCGACAAAATAATGGGTTGTCTGTTCCATTGTTTCTTCAGGCATAAGATTAAAATCAATTGCAAGTGCGTAGGCTGTTTGGCTTGGATGATGGGTGCTTCCTGCATTCTCACAATAGCGTGTCTGGTTGATAATCGTACCATCTGCCTGCGGTGTGCCCTTGCTCATTTCACCCCAGTAAGCTAAAGAACCGTCTGGCTGAACCCAAGCCTCACGAAAGGCAGTGCGAATATCCTCAAAACGCTTTTGATAAAGGGCGGCATCATCTGTTTTTCCTAAAATTCGTGCAATGCGAGCCATCAGGTCAGCAACATAAGCGGCATAAGCAGTTGCTGTCAGGATAAATGGAGTAGATTCATCAAATGTCAGATGATCGCCTCGGCTTTGCTGAACCTGAATAAAAGGTTTAGAAGAAAGATCTGACTGATCATGTCTTTGTACGCCGTCGACAGTGCGAAGACCGCAGTTTTGGCGAGAATCAAGACTTTGGTAAGCGATCCAGCGAGCCATGCATTCATAATTTTCCTCAAGAACACGAGTATCGCCGTAGGCCAGATACATTTCCCAAGGAACAATTACAGAAGCATCTGCCCAACCAGCACATCCAGCAGGACGGTTATCGCCGCCAAGAGGTGCCGTATCAGGGACAGCGCCCTGACGATTATACATTAGCTGACCGTCGCGCACATCAAGAAGCCATTTATTCATAAATGACTGAACATCCATGTTAAAGGCAGCAGTCGGTGCGAAGACCTGTGCATCACCAGTCCAGCCCATACGCTCATTTCGCTGCGGGCAATCAGTGTACACAAGAAGAGAGTTGCCGCGCTGTCCCCACTGAATGTTACTCTGAAGCTGATTGACTAACGGATCGGAGCAGGAAAAGCTTCCAGTTGTGTCTGGTGTGTTGCAAAGAACAAGACCTTCTAAACTTGTTACACAGCTGATATCGGAAAGCTCACAGCCATTTCCTGTGATTTCCACATAGCGAAAACCATGTGATGTAAAGGAAGGAACAAAAGTTTCTCCATTTGGATCACCGCTAAAGGTATAGGTGTCAGTATTGGCAGCGGAACGGATATTTTTGATGTAAATTTCCCCATTTGCATAGCTCATTTCTCCGTAGCGAAGCTTAATTGACAGACCGCGTTCACCATTTAAGCGAAGGCGAACTGTTCCGACCATGTTCTGACCAAGATCGTAAACAAAATGACCAGTCGGAATTTCCTGCATAGAGACAGGAGTCAGCACACGCTCAATTACAGCGGACGGGCCTTCTTGTGCTGTAAGCTCAAATTTTACAGGATTAGTAAAGGTTCCATTTGTAGGAACTGGCTTGCTTGGCCATGGAAGAATGCCACATGTTTTCCAACGTTTGTCGTTATTATCGATATGAGACAAGTCCTTTGGAAGCAGGCGCGCATCATAATTTTCACCATCAAGATAGTCAGAGTCGACTACAGCACCCTTATCAGTAAAAAGCCAGGAATCATCGGTCACAAGTTCATCCTTGCTTCCATCGGTGTATGTAACGATCATGCGTCCCATAAAAGAATTTTGTTCGCCATATTTCATAGGACCGCTGTAGCCGCAGTAACCATTGTAATAACCCTTGCCAACGATAGCCAAAAGCTGATTTTCGCCATCATGCAGCAGGTTTGTCACATCATATGTCTGATAGAAAATACGAAGGCGATAATCAGTAAAGCCTGGTGCGAAAAAGCTGCCATCAGCGTCAATGCCATTTACTTTTACACGGTAGGAACCGCGTGCTGTTGCATATAGACGGGCAGAGGCAATCTTTTTGGATGGGTTTGCATGGAAAGTACCAAGCAGATTTATAGCTGGAACAGGGCAAGCCAGTTCAAACTGATTTTTTACAGTTAAGATTCCATCCTTACAGGAACCAAGAACAGAGAAAATACCAGATTCATCTGAGAAGCTTTCATTCTGGAAAACAGTGTTGGTTTTCGGGTCGGAAATAACGAGATTGTCATAGTAAGCAGTGCTGCCTAGTTGCTTAAAGCCGATAGAGAACAGACATCCACGGCGCGGAACAAAAAATCCGGCATTTGGCATCAGGTCAGCTTCTTTTTGAATTACAGTCACATTATTGATAGAAACAGAAAGTTCTCGGTTATCAACTGTAATGGAGATTGTATTCCAATCATGCTCTAAGCCTTCAGAAACTGCTTCCTTACTAATTACGTAGCCAACTTTGCTGCCAAGAATAGTCACAGTTGGAAGATGGCCTTCTTTGGTGCTGCCATCCCAAGCGTTATCGCAATATTCGTAAATCATCAAAGTGCGGTTATCCATGTCCACATCAAATAATACGTAGTTATCCTTATTTCGGGCAGAGAGTACAATGCCAGCTTTATTACCGATGTCGGTTTTAAAATCAACGTTCATCTGATAGGAGTACAGGCAGGCGGTATTAGTCGTTTGCTTCGGTGAGCCAATCCACTGTGCATTGTTCCACACGGAAGTGTCCTTTCCCATCAGCCCAGTCTCAAACCATGTAACTTCGCTTTCATGTATCATATTTTCTTCATCCCACACGAAGACCTTCCAATAGTAGCGTGTGGAAGGCTCAAGTTTGGTGCAGTCAGCCGTTAACGCGGTGTGCTGTATATAACTCTTTACAATATTACTGTCCCAGATAATGGGAGTCATAGTCTTATCTTTAGAAACGATGATGCGATAAGCGCTCTGCTTAGCACCTGCTTGTGAAGCAGCCATTTGCCAGGAAAACATAGGTGTTTCGCAGTCAATGCCAAGCGGTGTAATTTGTGCCTGTGTGCGGCATTTTACAATAGAAGTGCTCATTATGTCGATCTCCTTTTGCTATTTATTTGTCTTTTGGTATCATAGCACAAAAATGGGGGAGTAGCAACCTAGGAAGGGTTGTCTGGTCACTAAAATCATGCTATGATAGGGGCAGAGTCTGAATTGCGACTTGAAAAACAAAATATAGTCTGATTATTAGGAGGAGATAGATATGGCTTGCACAACAATATTAGTTGGAAAAAATGCTTCATATGACGGTTCAACAATGATTGCACGAAACGATGATTCAGGAGCCGGACATTATATGCCGAAAAAATTTGTAGTAGTTCATCCAGAGGAAAGACAAAAAATTTATCGCTCTGTGATTTCTCATGTAGAAATTGAACTGCCTGACAATCCGCTTCGCTGTACATCCATGCCAAATGCAGTTGATGGAGAAGGAATTTGGGCAGCTAGTGGTGTGAATGCAAAAAATGTTGCAATGACAGCAACAGAGACAATAACTTCAAATCCGCGTGTGCTTGGTGCAGATCCGCTTGTAGTTTATGAGCCTGCAAAGGATGGAAAAGAAGAAAAAGCGGGCGGTATAGGTGAGGAAGATATCGTTTATATAGTGCTTCCATACATAACAAGTGCGAGAGAGGGTGTAAAGCGTCTGGGCAGTCTTCTTGAGACATACGGTACATATGAGATGAATGGAATTGCATTCCAGGATGTGGATGAGATCTGGTGGCTGGAAACAATCGGCGGGCATCACTGGATGGCAAGAAGAGTGCCCGATGATTCCTATGTTGTTATGCCGAACCAGCTGGGCATTGATTTCTTTGACCTTGACGATGCTTATACAGAGAAAAAGAACT
>OLPV01000087.1_pt1 | contig 86454 bp, 78 predicted proteins | sample 1671961 | NCBI WGS metagenome assembly OLPV01 (sample SAMEA3136630, study PRJEB25190) | human gut metagenome | biome: human gut; feature: human-associated habitat; material: faeces | place: Austria | collected 2013 | reverse complement strand
CTGTCCACGTCCATGACGTCGACCATGCGCGAAGGCAACCAGCGCGCCGGTCACCTGGCCAGCTACGATGCGTCCAACCTGCAGATGCCCGAGCGCCGCGAGGACGGTTCCTACACGGTGCCCATCCGCATCCTGCGCATCCACATGGAGGAGGACGCCGCCAAGATGGTGCACGTGGGCGGTGCCGAGGGCCGCATTACCGCCGCGGCCGAGTCACTCGTCGACTACAACCGCTGCGGCACGCCTTTGATTGAGCTCGTGACTGAGCCCGACTTGCGTACGCCCGAGGAAGCGCGCCTGTTTATGGAGAAGCTCCGCCGCATCTTTGTGACACTGGGCATTTCGGACTGCTCCATGGAGAAGGGCTCTATGCGCTGCGACGGCAACGTGTCGCTGCGCCGCCGCGGCGAGACCAAGCTGGGCACCAAGACCGAGCTCAAGAACCTCAACTCGTTTAAGAGCCTGCACGACGGCCTTGCTTACGAGATTTGCCGTCAGGCCGAGGTGCTCGAGGAGGGCGGCATTATCTACCAGGAGACCCGTCACTGGGAGCCCAGCCGCAAGCGCACCGTGGTCATGCGTGTCAAGGAGACGGCCGACGACTATCGCCTGTTCCCCGATCCCGACCTGGCGCCGTTCGATCTGGACGACGAGTTCATCGACCGCTGCCGTGGCGAGATCCCTGAGCTGCCCGATGCCAAGCGCGTCCGTTTTGAGGCCGACTTTGGCATTAAGACAGCCGACGCCGAGCAGATTGCCGGCGACCCCGAGTTTGCCGACTTCTTTGAGGCCGCTGCTGCCGGTATGGCCGGCAAGGAGGCCCAGACGGTCGCAAACCTGCTGGTCAACGAGATGATCGCCTACCTTAAGGGTGCGGGCGTGTCGCTCGCCGAATCCGGCATCGCGCCGGCTCAGGTGGCAGCTCTTGCCAAGCTGCTGGCGACCGATGCCATCAGCTCCAACCAGGCGCACGAGGTCTTTGAGACCATGGCCCAGACCGGTGACGATCCCAACAAGATCGTTGACGAGCGTGGTATGCGTCAGGTGAGCGATGCCGGCGCGCTGCAGCCGATTGTGGACGAGGTGCTGGCAAACTGTGCCGATCAGGCGCAGCAGTATCGTGACGGCAACCAGAAGGTTATCGGCTTTTTGGTGGGCAAGTGCATGAAGGCGAGCCGCGGTAAGGGCAATCCGAAGCTCTTCAACGAGTTGCTGAGAACGTCGCTCTCGTAAGCGGGAACCCGGGAGCCCCGGCAGGGCGGGTGCTTCCTCAAAATTTCGAACAGTCCTGCGCAAGACGAAGGCCACATTAAGTGGCCTTCTTTGCGTGCGGAACTCATATCGAGCAAAAGCCCAAGCGGCCCTCTCGGTTCAGCCAAGTTGACGTAGTTGAGATGCAGCATGCGGTCTGCTCACTTCTCGAAGTTCTTAGCGGAAATGAGTTGACTTGCAACAACGTTTTGCTTGCGATGACGGTTGGGCTGCAACAAAGTTTTTATTGGACCTCGAACCCTATACTCGATGTTCGCTTCGTTCATTGAGTTACCCTTTGCATGAGGCCGGGACATATCGTCCCGCCCGCAGTTTCGCAGGCCGCAGGCCGAGAATGTTTGAGGACGGGATGATATGTCCCGGCCTCCCGGGAGAGTTACCTATGAACTACGCGAACATTAAGTATTTCGATATTGCTGATGGTGAAGGCGTTCGTACTTCTCTGTTTGTGAGCGGGTGCCGTCGTGGGTGCAAGAATTGCTTTAACTCTGTCGCGTGGGACTTTGCTGCGGGCGAGCCGTTCGATCGCGCCGTCGAGGATAAGATTATCGAGAGTCTCGATCATCCCTTTATCGATGGCCTGACGATTCTGGGTGGCGAGCCTATGGAGCCCGAGAATCAGGCGGGGCTTGTTGACTTTATCGAGCGCGTGCGTGCGGCCTATCCTGCTGGGTCGGGCAAGACCATTTGGTGCTTTACCGGTGACGTGCTCGAGGAGCTTATGCCGGGTGGCCGTCATCATACCGAGGTGACGGACCGTATCCTGGCCTGCCTCGACATGTTGGTGGACGGCCCGTTCGTTCAGGATCTGTACGATATCTCGTTGCGCTTTAGGGGCTCGAGCAATCAGCGCGTGATCGACATGAACGCCACGCGCGCTCGTGCTGCACGTGAGGGCGTTGCGCTTTGCGATGCTGTGGAGCTTTGGCGGGACGATCCGGTCTATTCGACCCATACTATGTAGCTGGCAGAGGTTGCGTGCCGGCGTGGTACCATAGCGCGAACGCGAAATCGAAAAAAGTGAGGCCCAGATGGTCGATCAGGAAAAAGTCGAGACTGCCATTAAGCTGCTGCTTGAAGGTATAGGCGAGGACCCAACTCGTGAGGGCCTGCTGGAGACTCCGGCACGCGTCGCCCGTATGTATGGCGAGATTGCCGGCGGTATGGACCAGAGTGCCGAGGAGCACCTGTCCAAAACTTTTGCCGTCGCTTCGAACGATTTGGTTATCGAGCGCGACATTACGTTCTACTCGCTGTGCGAGCATCATCTGCTGCCGTTTTATGGCAAGGCCGCCATTGGTTATATCCCTAACGGTCGGGTGGCTGGACTTTCCAAGCTCGCCCGCACGGTTGAGGTCTATGCCCGCCGTCTGCAGCTGCAGGAGCAGCTGTGTGCGCAGGTTGCCGATGCTCTCATGGAGTATCTTGCTCCCCAGGGAGCGATTGTGTTGATGGAGGCCGAGCATATGTGCATGACGATGCGTGGCGTGCAAAAGCCCGGCACCAAGACCGTGACGCTCGCTCGCCGCGGCATCTTTGAGACCGATCCGTCGCTCGAGGAGCGATTCTTTAGGATGCTGGACCGCTAACCATGAGAGCCGTTAACGACTTTGCATCGAAGACCGATGAGGGAACGCCGCGTCGCGGTTTTATGGCTTCGGGCCTAGCCCCCTTTGGTGCCATGCCTCGTATCGATTACATCTGTGCCAACGGCCTGTTCCGGCGGCACCTGGGCAACATTGCACAGTTGGAATCGGGGCGTATCTTCTGCCGCCACGGTATTGACCATCTGCTCGATGTCGCTCGCATTATGTGGATCAAGAATCTCGAGGAACAGCTCGAATTTGACCGCGAGGTCATCTACGCCACGGCACTTCTTCACGATATCGGCAAAGATGAACAGTATGAATCGGGTATATCCCATGATGTTGCAAGCGAACGCGTCGCTGATGCGATTCTCGGCGGCATGCCCGATGACGTAGCGTTTGAGCCGGCCGATGCTGCGGCCATTAAGACGGCCATTCTGGGCCATCGAAAGCTGCGCGTGAACAGCCAACCGCTCGAGCGTCTGCTCTATGCAGCCGACAAAGCGTCGCGCGCCTGCTTTGCATGCCCCGCGCGCAATGCTTGCAATTGGAGCGATGATAAAAAGAACCTGTCGATTCGCGTGTAGTTAGTTTGCGCGGTCGGGGTTCTAAACGAAGGAGACGATCGCGATGAGTAACAAGAAACTGCCCGAGAATGCAACCAAGACTGAAGGCGCCGAGCTCGCCCGCCGTGGAAGGGGCGAAATATCCACCGCAGCGGCGGTGCCCCACGTGAGCTATGACGACCTGCGCCATGCTGACCGCATTACTATCGACGGTCTCGAGGTCTTTGCCAACCACGGTGTGTATCCCGAAGAGAACGCGCTGGGCCAGAAGTTCATCGTGTCCTTGGTGCTCTATGCCGACCTGCGTGCAGCAGGGGAGCACGACAACCTGGATGCCTCGATTGATTATGGCTCGGTGTGTCACGATGTCGACGGATATCTGCGCGAGCATACGTTTAAGCTCATCGAGGCTGCAGCCGAGGGTGTGGCCCAGATGCTGCTGCGTCGTTACCCCCTGCTGCTTGGCGTGCGTGTTAAGCTCGATAAGCCTTGGGCTCCCGTCGGTCTTCCCCTGGCAAGCTGCGGCGTCGAGATCGAGCGAGTGCGCTAGTCGACGCTAGAGCTTGTTGAGGGGTGGCCGCTTGAGCCGCTGCGACAGAGCCCTATTGTTGGGGCAGTACGTGTCGAGCAGGGCGTGAAACCGCTGATTGTGGCTTGGCTCGAGCAAGTGGACGAGCTCGTGGGCGACAACCATGTCGAGGCATTCGACAGGGTAGGCGGCGAGCTCGCGCGCGATGCGAATGGCGCCGGTTTTGGGTGTGCATGAGCCCCAGCGCGTCTTCATACTGCGTACGGAAACGCGGGAAACGGCGATACCCATTGCGATTTCGTATGCATGCACCATATCGCGCAGCGCTGTGGTGACCTCGGATGCATAGAGCTGGTCGATGCGGGTCTGGAGCTCATCGGGCGTCAGGCCGTCGAGGATTGCGCGCCGCTCGGCCTGTAGGCGTTCGTTCGATTTGTCGGCGCCCATAAAACTTGCGAAGGTGGCCTGCTTGGGCCGCGGTGCGGGCGATGCAAAGTTGTGATCGAGCGCATCTTGTACCGTGATGGGCTTGCCCCAAAGCGCAATGATGGACGAGGGACTGAGCGGCTCTCGCGCCGTCGCCTGATGTTGCTCACGCTGGTCAAGTCGGCTGATAATCCAGGCGCTGTTGCGCTTCACAAACGCTTCGATACGCTCGCGGCTGGCGCCGAGCGGTGCGCTGGCGTGGGCCTCACCGCTCGATGTGACGCGTAGGTTGAAGTTCTTGACGCGCTTTTTGGTAACGACGACGGGGATGGATGTGCCATCCGGTCGGGATACGGTAATCGTAAATTGCTGCGTCAAAAGCGGTCCTTCAGATTGGGGACGGGCCGGCATGTCGACCGTTCGGCATACCGGCCCGCTCAAGGGATGTGAAATTAATAGCGCTCAAAGAAGGCAAGCGCGTTGTCGCTGCAGAGCTTTTGCATCACGGTCTTGCCAAAATGCTTGGAAAGCATGTTCTGGAACTCGGGCATCTTGCTGGCATCGGAGAGGAAAGCGGGCACCGTGGCACCGTCCCAGTCGCCGCCGAGCGCGATGGCGTCCTCGCCGCCCAGGTCGAGCCAGTGCTCGATATGTGCCGCCAGCTGGTCGAAGGTGACGTCTGCAGCGGTCTCGTCGGTTGCGTCGTTGGAAAGGAACTCGCTGCAGTAGTTGAGGCCGACGATACCGCCCATGTCGCGAATGGTGCGGAACTGGTCGTCGGTGAGATTGCGCTTGACGCCGCAGACGGTGCGGGAGTTGGAGTGGCTGGCGACGAAGGGGCGCGTGGCGTGGGCGACAACCTCGTCAAAGCACTCATCGTTGAGGTGGGAGACGTCGAGTACCATACCGGCGTGCTCCATCTGCGTAAGTGCCTCGATGCCGGCGGCGGTGAGGCCGGCGTGGGTATCGTGCCCGCTCGCGAGCGGTCCCTGCGCGTTCCAGCTGAGTGACGACATAAGCACGCCCAAGCTCTTGAGCACCTCGATCAGCGCGGGGTCCTCGGCAAAGAACGTGGCGTTTTCGATGGTGTGGATGCAAGCGACCTTGCCGTCCTTGAGCGCGGGGCGAATGTCTGCGGCGCTGCGTACGTTGACCATGCGGTCGTGGTTGAGCATTGCCTGGCCGCTCATATGCGCCATGATTTGCGCCTGGAAGCGCGCGGCGTGGGCGGCGGGAATCTCGTCGGGGACAAACGTGGCGAAGCACTGTGCCCACGGCGTGTTGCCGATCTTTGCGAGCGAGATGGCGCAGGCGTTGCCCTCGATGAGATCGAAATCTTGCGGATGCGTTTCGTCGCCGGGGAAATAACCGTCGGTGCCGGCGGTAAAGCGCAGGTCGAGATCGAGCGTGGCCCAGCCGATGCGGTCAGCGGTGTCGCAGTGTAGGTCAAATACGGGATATGCCATGGTTCCTCCGGTTGCAGCGTTTCTTTGCAAACTGTCATTGAATTGTATGACTAGGGTATAGTTAGCGCCATATGTTCATGGCGGCCCGCGTTGTGCGCCGCCCTTATTACGGAGGTTACCATGTCCAACCAGGGCAAGAAGGTCAAGACCCATTATCGCGGCACGCTCGATGACGGCACGCAGTTCGATAGCTCCTACGATCGCGGCGAGCCGCTGGAGTTCACCTGCGGCGCCGGTCAGATGATCAAGGGCTTCGACGCCGCTGTTGTCGACATGCAGGTGGGCGAGAAGAAGACCGTGCACATCCCGGCTGCCGATGCCTACGGCGAGCACAATCCCGAGATGGTTATTACCTTCCCGGCCGAGCAGGTTCCCAACATCGAGCAGATCGAGAAGGGCATGAAGCTCTTCCTGTCCACGCCGAGCGGCATGCCTGTCCCCGCCGTCGTCATTGACGTGACGCCCGAGGCCGTGACGCTCGACGCCAACCACGAGTTGGCCGGCAAGGACCTCAACTTTGATATTGAGCTCGTCGAGGTCGAGGGCTAGAGCATGCCTGAACGCTTGGTTTCGACGACATGTTTGGGAAATCTCAACGATCCGTCCTATGAACTCCTGCTTCGCCGGGAGCTGGGCGGTGTCTTTGAGGTCGATGAGCTACTGCTCGATTGGGACCAGGCTGATGTATGCGTGTTTGTGGGCGTGACGGAGCTGGGGCGCACGATCGATGTTCGGCTGGATGCTACCGACGGTGGTCGTCTTGCCGACGGCGACGTGCTCGCCATTGACCGTTCGGGCGTGGTGCCCGTGGCGGTTGTCGTGCGCCTGCGCAGCGCCGAGGTTTATTTGGTCGAAGTCGACCGCATGGATCCGATTGCGCTCGCGCATGCGTGCTGGGAGATCGGCAACATGCATGCGCCGCTCTTCCGGGGCGACTCGGACGAGCATACCGTGCGCATGTATACGCCGGTGCAGCCTGTTTTGGGCCGCATGCTCCGGGGTATCGAGGGCGTTCGCCTCTCGGTGGTTACCCGTGAACTCGATACGGACCGGCGCTTTGCGTCGAGTGCGGCGGAGGTCGTCGTTAGCATGGCTCCGGACTTTACCATCGTAAAGAAGGCGCGCGGTTAACGTGCGTATGAGTAAGACGGACTTTGAGAGGCAGCTATTCAAAGTCCGTCTTACTGTTGATGAGGTGCTTTGGGGGAAAGCATATGGGTCTTGAGGGAATCAAGCTGATTGCATGCGATTTGGACGGCACGTTGCTGCATCCGGGGGAGCGCGAGCCGCGTTCCGAGGCCTTTGAGCTTATCGATGAGCTACATCGTCGCGGTATCGTGTTTATGCCGGCGAGTGGTCGTCAATATGCGAGCTTGCGCTACCTGTTTGCCCCGGTGGCCGATGAGCTCGCCTATGTATGCGAAAACGGAGCCCTGGTGATGAGCGAGGGGCGTGCCGTGGTCAAGCGCTCTATGGAGCGTAGCCTTGCTATGGATATCGCGAATGCTGTGGTTGCGTATCCCCATGCCGACGTGACCCTTTCGTGTGAGGGACACCTCTACACCATGAGCGGCAACGATGCGTTCGTCGACCATTTGCGCTATGAGGTCCACTGCGACGTGGCGGTGGTCGACCGTCCCGAGGACATCGACGAGGACGTCATTAAGATTGCCTTCCAGACGCCCGAGGTGGATCAGCCGGCGGCGCTGGAGCATTTTGAGCGCCTCTTTAGCGACCGTGTCGACGTGATGACGTCGGGAACCGAATGGACGGACTTTATCGGTTTCGGTTCGGGCAAGGGCTCCGCGCTTGCCGATTACGGTCGTGCCCTGGGGATTTCGCCCGATGAGATGATGGCGTTTGGCGATAACGAAAACGACCGCGACATGCTCAACGTCGTGGGCCATCCCTATCTGATGGAGAGCTGCAACCCCTCTATGCGTGGCATTAACGACCGCGTCCGCTACGTGCGCACGGTCGAAGAAGAGCTGCGTCGTCTACTTGCTGAGTAGACATTTGGGACATGTCTAGAAATCTACTTTTTGCTGCAAAGTGCGGAAAGGTGGATTTTAAGGCATGTTCCAAACATCTACCGACAGTCAGGGCAGAGACCCTCGAAGATGGTGTAGTGCGACGTGACGTGCCAGCCGATTTGCTCGGACGCCTTGGCGTCGAGCTGGGCATCGAAGGGGAGCGGTACGTCGATGACGCGGCTGCACGAGGTGCAGATGATATGTGCGTGCGGCTCGATGGTGCGATCGAAGCGACTCCCGCCCGGCGTCTTGATCGAGAGGATTTCTCCGGCATCTGCCAAGAGATTAAGATTGCGGTAGACCGTACCGCGGCTGATTTTGTCATCCTGCGCGCGCACGACGTTGTAGATTTCGTCGGCGGTGGGATGGTTATAGCTTTGGCGCACGGCGTCAAGAACCAGCTTTCGCTGCCTGGTATTCCTTCTTTGCACCGCCATGCGCCTCGCCTCTTTTCTACTAACGGTCGTAGGTAAATGATACCGTATTTAGCACACAATACTAATAATGAGGAGTGAAACCGTCTTCATTGGCAAGTGGGGCTCGGACCTGGGCGTCTACGAGGCGAAAACGCGTCCCCATGCGCTCGTAGGAGGCATGAAGCGCCTCGAGATGAGATAGGATGTTTGCCGGAGCTCCCTGTATCTCCATCTCGACTGAGCCGTCTTCCATGTTACGCACCCAGCCGGTGAGCGCGCGTGCCTGCGCGAGGTTGGTGTTGGTAAAGCGAAAACCAACGCCTTGGACTTGCCCCGCCCAGCGCAGGAAATAGCGCAGGGGAGTGTCTTGAGTGACCCCGTCGCTTGCGAGCACAGTAAGCCTGCGGCGCAGCTCGAGCTCGACGTTTGACGGCTTTTGAGGCTCTCGACTGCCGCTGGTGACGCTGGAGAAGAACGTATCGAAGAAGCCCATCGCTATGCCTGCTTGCCTGCGTCGGCCGGGAAGATAATGCCGGCCTGCTGGCGCACGGCATCCATGATGCGCAGTGAGACGAGCGTGACATCGCGGTAGTGGCCAAGCTCGTGGCGTCCCGCCGGGGTCTCCCAAATCTCTTCCCTAACGTTATCGACGCCGCCGATGGCGGTGATAAAGTCTGTGAGTTCGTATTCCATAGTGTTGCTCGATTTGGGCAGGTCGAGCACGCGGCCGTTGTCGCCCTGTTCGCGCGGTGCCTCGGTCGCCGAGCCGCGTACGACATCGCCGCGATAGTCGATGCGGACGTTGCGGGGCGTGGACAGATGGTCGATCTGGATAGTGCCACGCTCGCCTTCAATCTGCGAGGGCAGCAGGTCATTCGTAATTTTGGAGTGCGCGAGCTCGACGGAGATGCGGCCACCGCCGTAACTGGCGAGGATAGAACCGCAGCCGTCGATGGGGCCGTGCGTGAGCTGTCGCGTGGTGGGGTCGAGCAGAGTAGCCATGCTCGTAAGGCCGGAGGGCATGCCGAAAATCTCGACCATGGGCTCGACGGTGTAGACGCCAATGTCCATGAGGGAACCCGATGCCATATTGCAGTCGAAGATATTGGTGGAGCGTCCCGCGAGAATCTCGTTGTAGCGCGAGGAATACTTGCCAAAGCGCAATGAGGCACGACGAATGGGCGCAATCTCGCCCAGGGCGTCCTCGATGGCGTGGAAAGCGGGGTCATGGAGCGGGCGCATGGCCTCGAGGGCCACGACACCTGCTGCCTCGGCAGCGCGGAAGACTTCCAGCGCCTGCGCCTCGGTGGCGCAGAAGGGCTTCTCGACGATGACGTGCTTGCCACCGGCGATGCAGGCAAGGGCCTGCTCGTAGTGAAGTGCGTTGGGGCTGCCGATATAGACGGCGTCGACGTCGGCAGCGGACGCAAGCTCGTCAAGTGCGGTGAAGTTACGCTCGCCGCCGTGCTTAGCGGTGAAGGCGGTGCCGCGATCTGCGTCGCGCGAGAGCGCGCCCACAAACGCGGCTTGGTCGTTGGCGTTGACGACCTGGATAAAGTCGTCCGTAATCATGGATGTGCCGATGGTCGCTATACGCAGCATGTATCCCCCTCGTGCCGTTCGGTTTACAGGATGAGTGTAGCGCGAGGGGGCGGGAAATAGCGTGCGAAAACGCCGTTACAGGTCGCTCTCGTTAAAGCCGGTGTCGATATCGAGGTTGCTGCCGTCGGCCGCCGTGGTGGCAAGCTCGTCGCAGCGCTCGTTGAGCTCGTGACCGGCGTGGCCTTTAACCCAGATGAACTCCACTTTGTGCGTGCTCTTTGCGGTGAGCAGACGCTCCCACAGATCGCGGTTCTTGACAGGCTGCTTGTTGGCGGTCTTCCAGCCGCGTTTTTTCCATCCGTCAATCCAGTGCTTGTTGAAGGCGTTGACGACGTACTGCGAATCGGAATGGACTTCGACGTCGCAGGGGCGGTTGAGCGCCTCGAGTGCCACGATGACCGCCATGAGCTCCATGCGGTTGTTGGTGGTCTTGGCGTAGCCGCGCGAAAGCTCGGAGGTGAAGGTCTTGCCGGCGGGGTTGGTGTATTTGAGCACGGCGCCGTAGCCGCCGCGTCCCGGATTTGATCGGGCCGAGCCGTCGGTATAGATGATGACCTTCACATGGTTCCTTTCGTTGGGTATGTTTCGTGCGAGTGACCATTGTAGCGCCATGCCCGCCGGGGGCTAGCAATCTACGATTTCTACCCCGTCTTCCGACAGTTGGCTGGCATGGATGATGCGGTTGAGCTCGTCGAGGTATTGCTGCAAGAGGGGAGAGGGCTTGCGGTCGTCATGCATGATGTAGCCCACATGCATCGTCGGGGCGTCTGCCAGGGGGATCGAGGCCATGCCCCACTGCATTTCGCTGGAGAGTACGCCGGTCGACAGCGCATAGCCGTTCGAGGTGATAAGCAGGTTGGTGAGCGTCCCGCGGTCGGATACGCGGATATTGCGGTTGCAGGGAATATAGCTAAACGGTTCCTCGGCGTAATAGAAGGAGTTCGAGGTGCCTTGCTCAAAGCTGTAGCGCGTATAGGGCGTGAGGTCGGCAAGGGACAGCTGCGAACGGCGTGCGAGCGGGTGGCGTTCGCTGACGAACACGTGGACTTTTGCATCAAAGAGGGGATGAAAGCTCGCTCGGGCATCGGTAAAGGCCTTCTGCAAGACACGGGTATTAAAGTCATCCAGATAGAGGATGCCGATATCGCTGCGAAACGCGCGCACGTCGTCGATAATCTGCGCTGTGGTGGTCTCGCGCATGATGAACTCGAACTTGCTGTCGCGGCAGCGCTCGACTACGTTGACAAAGGCCTCGACCGAAAAGGCGTAGTGTTGGGCGGAAATGGCGAGGCGGGCTTGCGGGGTACCGCCGTCCTCGTAGCGGGCCTCGAGCATGTCGGCCTGCTCTACGACCTGGCGTGCATAACCCAAAAGCTCGGTGCCGTCGTTGGTGAGTGCAACACCGCGGCTGGAGCGCGTAAAGATTTCGATATGAAGTTCCTGTTCCAGGCTTTTGACGGCATTGGAGATATTGGACTGTGCCGTATAGAGGCGCTGGGCTGCGGCGTTGATCGAACCGGACTCTGCCACGGCGATCAAAAAGCGAAGCTGTTGGAGGGTCATCGGCGCCCGTCCTTTCGAGTGTTATCTATAAAACCGATAACAGGTTAGCGCTTTTAAGTGATTGACCGAGGAAAACAATGCTCGTACTATTCAAAACACACAAAGACGGTAGGTAATTAAGCCAACTACGGAACCGGGATGCGAAAGGAGGCCCGCATATGAATTGCTTACCAAGACGAATGCCGGGCTCCTGTTTGCGTCCGTCGGCGTGATCAGGAGACAGCCACTTACTTCTCTTACTCTTATTACTTTTATTCGATCAAGGAGATCATCATGAGCCAGTTCATCAACAACCCCGAGCACACCTTTGGTTTCGATACCCTGCAGCTGCACGTTGGCCAGGAGAGCGCCGATCCTGCATCCGACTCCCGCGCCGTGCCTATCTACCAGACCACGAGCTATGTGTTCCGCAACTCCCAGCACGCCGCCGACCGCTTTGGTCTTGCCGACGCCGGTAACATCTACGGCCGTCTGACCAACTCCACCCAGGGCGTCTTCGAGGACCGTATCGCCGCCCTCGAGGGTGGCGTGGCAGGTCTTGCCGTCGCCTCCGGTGCTGCTGCCATCACCTATACCCTGCAGGCTCTTGCCCAGGCCGGTGACCACGTGGTGGCTCAGAAGACCATCTACGGTGGCTCCTACAACCTGCTGGAGCATACGCTCTCCCAGTTTGGCGTCGAGACCACGTTTGTCGATGCCCATAACCTTGAAGAGGTCGAGGGTGCCATCAAGGACAACACCACGGTCATCTATCTCGAGACGCTCGGCAACCCCAACTCCGACATCCCCAACATCGACGCCATCTCCGAGATCGCCAAGAAGCACGGTCTGCCGGTTGTCGTCGACAACACCTTCGGCACCCCGTATCTGTTCCGTCCGCTGGAGCATGGTGCCAATATCGTCGCCCACTCCGCAACCAAGTTCATCGGCGGCCACGGCACCTCGCTGGGCGGTGTGATCGTCGACGGCGGTAACTTCGATTGGAAGGCGAGCGGCAAGTACGCCCAGATCGCTGAGCCCAACCCCTCCTACCACGGTGTCTCGTTTGCCGAGGCTGCCGGTCCCGCCGCCTTTGCAACCTATGTCCGCGCTATCCTGCTGCGTGACGAGGGCGCTTGCATCAGTCCGTTCAACGCCTGGGTCCTGCTCCAGGGCACCGAGACTCTGTCGCTGCGCGTTGACCGCCATGTCGAGAACACCAAGAAGGTCGTTGAGTTTCTGGCTGGTGACAGCCACGTCGCCAAGGTGAACCACCCGAGCCTGCCTGAGCACCCCGATCACGAGCTCTATCAGAAGTACTTCCCCCGTGGCGGCGCCTCGATCTTCACCTTCGAGATCAAGGGCGGCCAGGAGGCAGCTTGGAAGTTCATCGATCATCTGCAGGTGTTCTCGCTGCTCGCCAACGTGGCCGACGTCAAGTCGCTCGTCGTGCACCCGGCTACCACCACGCACTCCCAGCTCTCTGCCGAGGAGCTCGCCGAGCAGAACATCACGCCCTCCACGATCCGTCTTTCCATCGGTACCGAGAACGCCGAGGATATCATTTGGGATCTGAAGCAGGCCTTCGCCGCGCTGGACGAGTAAGGCGACTTGTGCAAGGACCCCTTGCGACTCGATAGGTATAACTGCATAAAATGCCTGCTCAAGGCGCCTGTGCGAACAATGGTTGCACAGGTGCCTTTTTTGCATAGAGAGGGTGCAAAAACAGGGTTTTTGGCACGCTTTATGCATTCGAGTTGTGGAAAACTCCTGTTAAGAGGATGTGAGTTTTACGCAATTGACGTGCGCCTTTTGAGTAAAACCGCAGGTCGCGATTTGCTCGGGGTACTATGCAGCGCGATCGAATCACACGCAGCTCAAACGCAGCAAAAACACACTACGGAGGTTTCCAGCTACATGAGGATCGATTCACGAAAACCGAAAGCCGCCGCCCTTTCCGCCGCTCTGACCGTGGCACTTTTGGTGGGCGCCGGCGCAACTGATGCCCACGCGGCAACACTATCCGATACGGTCGGATCTACGCCGTCCGAGGCGACGCTGGTGCAGCCCGTCGACTACCGCGGCGATGGTTATGGCTCTATGCAGGAGTGGAATGCCTCGATGGGGGCAAAGCGCGACTCCCTGGAGATGCGCGCTCAGATCATTATGAATATGTATGGCGACTATGCTACCGATGACGAGCGCGCTGTGCTGCAGGGTTGCATCGACGGTGCGGGTAGCCTGTTGACGATGGGGGAGGTCGACGCCAAGTCGACCGAGCTCGACGAGCTTCGCTCCACGCTTGAGGATGCCAAGCGCGAGGCGCTCGAGGCTGCCGCAGCCGAAGCCGAGGCCGCTGAGGCCGTTCAGGCTTCGTATTACAACGCCGGCTCCGGCTCGTCTTACACGTCCGCTGCGTATTACGCGAACGGCTCGGGCCTGACGCGCTCGAGCGGCGTCAATAACTATAACGGCCGCCGCGAGACTTATTACAGCAGCAACGTGTTGTATCATCACCGCACGGGCGAATGGACGCAGGATTCCGAGGGCTTTTGGCGCGATTCCGATGGCTACTACGTCGTGGCCGCGGGCGATAAGGCCCAAGGCTCCACGTTTACCGGCTCCAAGGGTGAGTGCAAGGTCTATGACTCCGGCTGCGCTGCCGGAACCACCGACTACTACACTGGCTGGTAATTATTCTGCATCACGGATATTTGGCGGACGGGCGTCTTTACCGAGCTTTAGGGCAACGTAAGGACGCCCGTTCTATGCATGCGCTTGAGCTAACAGAGCGCTTACCGTGGCAGTACGCCGCGCATATGGGCGCGGGGCACACTAGTTCATGAGAAATAAGGTCTTTCTCGTGGAGGAAGTGGTCTTGTGAACGCTCGAGATATTGCCATTGCCGCCGTCGCATTGGTGCTTGGCTGCCTTGGTCCTACGGCCGCGCTCGTTGCGGGCATGCAGGGGTCTTGTGGGGCTGCCTCTATCGTGGTCAGTGCGTTGGTCGCGGCCGCACTGCTGGGAAGTGCGGGTGTAGTTCTTTGCCGCGATGGCGAGGACGAGGTGCCTGAGTCGCAACGCTAACTGTTGTGAGGTTGCCGCCGGTCATAGACGAAGATGAAAGCCGCCGCAGGGGAAAGGTTCCCTTGCGGCGGCTTTGCTGTTAAGGCTGTTGAATGCGGCGCGTTGGCGCTACCAGCTTACCTCGATATCGCGAATGCGCTGATAGAGCCATTCGTTCTGCGGCACTTGGATATCGTGTTTGGCCGCGAGGCGGCAAATGGTGCCCGCGAACTCCTCGACTTCGGTTCTTCGTTGTGCGATGCGGTCCTGCGCCATCGAGGGCATGCCGGTGGGGTCGATTCCCTCTATGAGGTGCACCATCTGCGTCAGGTCTGCCTCGGTCAGCTCAATGCCCTCGGCGTTGGCGACCGCAAGCGTTTCGCGCATGGCGGAAACAAAGCAGCGACGCTGCTCGGAGCCCGGCTCCGTGGCGCTTCCGTAGGTCCCGCCGTAGGCCATGCAGGTCTGGTTGATGCCGTCGTTGAGCATGAGTTTGGCCCACATGCGGTGCGCAATGTCGCTCTCGACGGTATGGGCGATGCCGCAGCGCGTGTAGAGCTCGTCGATTGCGGTGATGGTTGCGGAATCCGTACCGGCCGCCGCGCCAAAGCGGATTTCGCCAGTGTTGGTAAAGGTGAGCGCGCTGTCGAGGAATACGGCGTCCATGCCCTGGCAGATACCCAGGACGGTGCGCTTCCAGCCAAAGCGCTCGGCAATCTTTTGTTCGCTTGTAATGCCGTTGCACAGCGAGGCGATGAGCGTATTGGGCCCCACGACGCGCTCCATAGTCTTGAGTGCTTGGTTGAGTCCAGTCGTCTTGACCGTGAGAATGACCAGATCGGCGGGCGTTGCCTCGCTGGCGCGGACGGATTTGAGCGCACAGGGCTCGCCGTTGACGGTGAGCGCATCGCCCGCGTGACGCTCAAAACGGGCGTCATCCATAACGTATTCGACGGCATCATTGCCGAGGGCCATGGCAATCATGCTGCCGTAGAGCAGGCCGACGCCGCCCTTGCCGATAAAAGCAACCTTGTTGATCTGCATGTGAATCATCTCCCCATATAAAAGGCGCCCGCGTAAGGGGCGCCTGATGGATTGTATGCCGCCAGAGTGATTGGTGGGTGCGCGGGACGGCTGTTATAAAAAAGAAACGTTTGCCTGGACGCTACGCTGCAGGGCAGACCGCAAAGACGCGCGCGGGGTATCCGACACCATCGCGGACCTTAGGGAAGGTGCAGAAGATGACGGCGCCTGTGGCGGGAAGCTCGTCCAGATGGTCCATGACCTCGATCTGGTAACGATCGGCCGAGAGGATGTACTGCTCGCCGGGGTAGGGGCAGGCATTCTCGCGTGTGGTCACGCTCGCCTCCTTTCATCGGGCTTTTTGCTGATGTTAAAGCGGTGTCGTGACGGCTCGATTGCTGCTACGTTACGATACGTTCTCGATTACGATTCCAATGTGTTTCGATGACGTGACCATTGTGTTTCGCCTCATTAGGGCTTCGAGGGGAGAGGAGGGGCGGTGCAATATCGCGTTGACCCCAAAAGCGGCAACCGTATCTCGGCGTTGGGGCTGGGTTGCATGAGGTTTCCCGGTGCGCCGGGACACCCGGATGCGAAGACAGCCGATGCCATCATTTCCCGTGCGGTGGAGCAGGGGATTAACTACCTGGACACGGCCTATCTCTATCCCGGCAACGAGGCTTGCGTGGGCGCTTCGCTTGAGCGCCTGGGCCTACGCGACCAGGTTTTGCTCGCGACCAAGCTGCCGCATGCTTCGTGCAAATGCGCGGAGGATTTCGACCGCTTTTTTGACGAGCAACTGCACCGTTTGCGGACTGACCATATCGACTACTACCTCATGCACAACATCACCTCGCCCGCGCAGTGGGAGCGCGTGGCAGCGTTGGGTATCGAGGACTGGATTGCGCACCAAAAGGCTGCGGGGCGTATTCGCCAGATAGGTTTTTCGTACCACGGCAGTGCGGCGGACTTCCTCACGATGCTTGACGCGTATGACTGGGACTTTTGCCAGATCCAGTACAACTACGCTGGAGAGCGCTACCAAGCAGGAACGGCGGGACTCATGGCAGCTGCCGAGCGCGGGCTCGCGGTGTTTGTGATGGAACCGCTTTTGGGTGGACGCCTGGCGGGCAAGCTGCCTCCGCGGGCCCGCGCCGTGCTCGATGACGTACGCGATCCGTATCTGAAGACGCCGGCTGCTTGGGGCCTTTCGTGGGTGTGGAACCATCCTCAAGTCACGATGCTGCTTTCGGGCATGACCGATACCGCGCAGGTGGACGAGAACGCGGCATTGGCGGATTGCGCACTGCCGGATTCGATGACAACAGAGCAGCTCGATACCATCGCGCGTGTGCTGGGAGAGTTTGAGAAATCGAATCGCGTGCCCTGTACGGGGTGCGGCTACTGCATGCCGTGCCCCAAGGGCATCAATATTCCCGGCTGCTTTGGCGCCTACAACGCGAGCTACGCGCATAGTTGGTTTACGGGGCTGTCTCAATACTTTACGGCGAGCGCGGTGCGTACAGGCGAGCCCAAGCTGGTGAGCAATTGCGTCAAGTGCGGCAAATGCGCGCGTCACTGCCCGCAGCACATCGATATTCCCGAGCGTCTCGACGATGTGCGCCGACGTTTCCAGCCTGGCCCCGTAACGACCGCGCTTAAGGCCTTTTGCAAAACGCGCTCCTGATGCCCCTTTTATAAGTTGCGGTGGAATAGTTCCTGTTTGCGGCAAAATAGGGCTTAAACAGGAACTATTCCACCGCAACTGAAGGGGGCTGTCGTGGGCCATCGGGATTCATGTGATGATTTGCGTGAGGTTCGTTGGGGCGTTTTGGGCGCTGGGCGCATTTCGCATCGATTTGCATCGTCGCTCAGGGAGGTGGACGGGGCACGGCTTGTGGCTGCCGCCGGTCGCACTCCTTCGCATGTTGAGGAGTTTTGCAGGGCGTTTTCGATTGATGCCGCGCACAGTTATGCCACGGCTGACGATAACGGCGATGCAGCTTATGATGCGTTGATTGCCGACCCCGATGTCGACGCAATCTACTTGGCTCTTCCACATGGCATGCATGCGCGTTGGGTCTGTCGCGCGCTGCGCGCCGGAAAGGCCGTGCTGTGCGAAAAGCCGGCCGTTTTGAATGAAGAAGAGGCCCATGCGATCGCCTCCGTTTCCCGTGAGCGCGGCGTGCTGTTTATGGAGGCGATGAAAAATCGGTTTTGTCCGATGCGTACTCGCGTGAAGGGCTTGCTTGCGTCGGGCGAGCTCGGCCGTATCGTCTCGATTGAAAGCGTGCAAAAACTCGATTATGGTGAGCCCCCTTCGAGTTATCTGCTCGACCCGTTGCAGGGTGGCTGTCTATATGACATGGGCTGCTATGCGGTCGGTTGGTTTGAGGATTTGCTCGCGGGTGCGTGCGAGGTTTCGTCCCGTGAAGTTCGCTGGCGTGACGTATCGGGCGGCCGCGTCGATTGGGCCGACGAGATCCATATGAGTGTCGGCGGTATACCCATTCATATGGTGTGCGACGGCAAAGCAGCATATGAAAGCCGCTTAACGATTGCCTGCGAGCGGGGCTCGTTGGAAATCGACCGTCTCCATCGCCCCGAGCTCGCCCATGTGAAGTATTCCGACGGGCGAACGCTCGAAATAAATGCCCCGTTTGAGGTCGATGATTTCTACGGCGAAATCCAGCATGCGACCCAGCTCATCCGGGCGGGGAAACTCGAGAGTCCCGTCATGCCCCTTGCCGCCACACAGCGCTGCGCGCGCATTATCGATGCAATCCGTCTAGCCCTCTAGGCTTGGCGCTGACGCGTAGGGGATCATGACGCTGGCGCCCGTAGCCGTAGTGCTTGGCGGCCCGCATCTCTGATGCCCCTTTTATAAGTTGCGGTGGAATAGTTCCTGTTTGCGGCAGAATAGGGGCCAAACAGGAACTATTTCACCGCAACTGATGAGGGGGAGCTGGAGATGCTGACGATTGGGTGCCATCTTTCGACGACGAAGGGCTATCGGGCGATGGGGGAGACGGCGCTATCCATTGGCGCCAATACCTTTGCATTCTTTACGCGCAACCCGCGCGGCGGCAAGGCGAAAGATCTTGACATGGATGACGTGGCGGCCCTGCGCGAGCTTATGGAGCAAAACGACTTCGGCCCACTCGTGGCGCATGCCCCCTATACCTATAACCCCTGCTCCGCTAAGGAGCGGGCGCGCGAGTTTGCCCTGGAGGCCATGGCCGAGGATCTGCAGCGCATGGAAGCGCTGCCCGGCAACTACTACAACTTCCATCCCGGTGCGCATGTGGGGCAGGGGACTGATGCCGGCATTCAGATGATCGTCGACACCCTGTGCCAGGTGATGTTTGAGGGCCAGCAGACGACGGTGCTGCTCGAGACCATGGCCGGCAAGGGCACCGAGGTGGGCCGTAGCTTTGAAGAGCTGGCGCGCATTATCGAGGGTGTTGCTGCCAGACGTCCAGAGCTATCGGACAAGCTGGGCGTGTGTCTGGACACCTGCCATGTGAGCGATGCTGGCTACGACATCATCCATGATCTGGACGGCGTACTCGACGAGTTCGATCGTGTGGTGGGTATCGAGCGCCTGCGCGCCGTGCACATCAATGACTCCAAGAATCCCTGCGGCGCCCATAAGGACCGCCACGAATGCATCGGTAAGGGCTATCTAGGTAGTGAAGAGTTTGGCGGCGATATGCAGGTTATGCAGAATATTGTATCGAATAGCCGCTTGCGTGCACTTCCATATATTTTGGAGACACCGAACGAACTTGCAGGTTATGCGGCTGAAATCAAACTGTTAAGGTCGTTACAGCAGTAATGACTGTCACAAAGTGGAGTGTTCCATTCACGTTATGGGTTTGTTTCAATCAGTTTTCTAATTGCAGATTCTCCCAAGCGGGTGCATAATAGCCATCAGTTTTTGCAGACCTCTGAATCAAACGGGGTCACCGGAAGGAGACTGATTATGAAGCTCAAGAAGCTTGGCGCATTTGCCGCCACGGGCGCCATGGCGCTCGCCCTCGCACTGACGGGCTGCGGCTCGTCCAACGCCACCTCTGGTTCTGATGCCGGTTCCAGCAGCTCTGACGACGCTAAGGTCGAGAAGGTCGACGGCTCCAAGGAGTACGCGCTCGTCAAGGACGGTACGCTGACCGTCGGCACCTCTGCCGAGTACGCTCCGTTTGAGTACAAGGATGACAACGGCGATTATCAGGGCTTTGACCTTGAACTCATCAAGGCTATCGGCGACAAGCTGGGCCTGGATGTCGAGTACGTCAACAATGACTTTGACACGCTGGTTCCGGGCGTCGCTTCGGGCGCCAAGTATGACGTCTCCATTGCGGCTATCACCGACACGCCCGAGCGTGAGAAGGAAGTCACTTTCTCCGATTCCTACTACATGGACGATCAGGCTATCGTGACCAAGGTCGATAACACCGACATTACGGCCGACAACTACAGCGAGAAGCTCAACAACGCCGACGCTACCATCATCGTCCAGTCTGGCTCGACCGCCGAGTCCTTTGCCCAGGAGAACTTCCCCAAGGCCAAGATCGTCCCCTACAAGGACGCTACCGAGTGCTTCAGCGCCCTGCAGTCCGATAAGGGCGACGCCGTAGTCACCAACCGCTCCGTTGCCAGCCAGCTGACCGCCGAGCAGTTCAACACCTGCCAGACCATTAAGCAGATCAGCACCGGCGAGGAGTACGCCATCGCCATCAACCAGGGCAACACCAAGCTCAAGGACGACATCAACCAGGCCATCAAGGACCTGACCGACGACGGTACCGTCGACGCCCTCATGGCTAAGTATAACATCAAGTAAAATAGCTACTTGATTGCGCGCGGGCCCTTTCCGTTTTGGCGGAGAGGGCCTTTGCGCTTCTCTTGACGGAGAGCATTTCCGTCTCGTTTTGCCGGCAACTTCTACGATAGGAGCCACCTTGTCTCGACTGAACAAAGGGGCCGCGGAGCAGCGTTTTCCACTGCCCTCGATGCTCCAAAAGCTGGCCTGTGCCCTGGCTGTGGCGCTCGCCCTGGTATGCGCGGGGGCCTGCGTGCCCACGACCGCCCAGGCGCTTGAGACCGCAAAGATTACCGCCCGACCCAATACCGGTTCGGGCAGCGCTGTGGTCGGCGGCACCGAGACGCGCATTACCTGGGAAGTTCAGGCCGATGCCGACGAGGAGCTGAGCGGTCTTTCGCTGACGTTTGTCGACGGCACGACGTTTGGTACCGATGACACGCGATTGACGATGCTCTCGGGCGAGGACCTCATGGATCGTACGCCCATGAAGCCCACGTGCAAGGCTGACGGCCAGACGCTCAAGATCGACTTTGGCGAGACGGCGCCTGCCGGCGGCTTTTTCCGTGTCGAGGTTTACGGCGTGACGTTTCCCGTCGAGGGCGGCGAAGAGGCCTTTAGCGGCACCTATACGCTCGCCGACGGTTCGACCAAGAAGATTTCCAAGATTCCTTCCGTCGAGATCAAGGGCGTGACGGCATTCGATAACTTCCTGGCCGACCTTAAGGAGCAGCCGTGGGTCGAGGCATGGAATTCCAACATGTTCCTTCGCCTGTTCTTAAACCCGGTCATTTTGGTCCAGAGCCTGCCGATCGTCTTTAAGGGCTTCCTCATGTCGCTCTCGATCGTGCTCGTGGCATTTCCGTTGGCCATTCCCTTTGGCTTTGCGCTGTCGCTCATGCGCATTTCCAAGTCGCGTATCCTTCGTTGTCTTGCCGGCATCTATGTGAATATCATCCGCGGTACGCCGGCGTTCCTGCAGATCTACATCGCGTTCTTTGGCCTGCCGCTGGCCGGCGTCAAGGTTGACGACTATGTGCTGGGCGTTATCGTCATGGCCATGAACTCGTCTGCGTACCTGTGCGAGATTTTCCGTGCCGGTATTCAGTCGATCCCCAAGGGCCAGAATGAGGCTGCTCGCTCACTGGGCATGAACGCCTTCCAGACGCTGCTCTACGTTATGATTCCGCAGACGTTCCGCAATGTCCTGCCTACGTTGACCAGTGAGTTCATCCTGCTTTACAAGGATACGTCGCTGCTCGCGGCCGTGGGCGTGGTCGAGATCGTCATGAACGCCCGCACCATCGTGGCCACGACGGGCTCCATTACGCCGTATGTGGTTGCTGCCCTGTTCTACCTGGTCATTACCCTGCCGCTTGCGCGCTTGGTGAGCGGTCTTGAGGCGAGGCTGCTGGGTACGGCCGAAACCAAAAAGAAGCGTCCCACCAAGAGCGCCGGACAGGTTGTCGCGACGCCCGCCGACCATATCGCTGGTCTGTAAGGAGGTTCTATTATGAGCGAAACCAATAACTCGAACGAGGTCGTCGTCAGCATCAAGAACCTCCAGAAGGCTTTTGGCGATAACGTGGTCCTGCGCGATATCGATCTGGATGTGCACAAGGGCGAGGTCGTCGTAGTCCTGGGTCCTTCGGGTTCGGGCAAGTCGACGATGCTTCGCTGCATCAATCGTCTGGAACATCCCACGAGCGGCTCGATTGTCGTTGAGGGCGTGGACGTGTGCGCCAAGGGCGTCGACCTTAACAAGGTGCGTACGCACTTGGGCATGGTGTTTCAGCAGTTCAACCTGTTCCCGCACCTGTCGGTCAAAAAGAACGTCATGCTCGCGCAGCAAAAGGTGCTCAAGCGCAGCAAGGAAGAGGCCGAGAAGATCGCCGTCGAGGAGCTGACCAAGGTCGGCCTTGCCGAGCGTATCGACTTTATGCCGAGCCAGCTGTCGGGCGGTCAGCAGCAGCGCGTGGCCATCGCCCGCGCCCTGTCGATGAACCCGCACGTGATGCTCTTTGATGAGGCCACGTCGGCACTCGATCCCGAGCTTGTCCGCGACGTTCTTGGCGTCATGCGCGACCTGGCACGTGACGGTATGACCATGATTGTGGTGACGCACGAGATGGGCTTTGCCCGCGATGTCGCCGACCGCGTTGTCTTTATGGACGGCGGCGTTATCGTGGAGGAGGGCACGCCGAGCGAGGTCTTCGACCATCCCAAGAGCGAACGCACCAAGGCGTTTTTGGGCAATATCTCATAGCTGATCAGCAGTGTCTCGGAATGAGAGTTTGCTTGAGCGGGCGGGGTCGTAGCAATGATGCTGCGGCCCCGTTTTGCATTTCGGATAAAGGTCTCGTCGTTGCCCTGGCGGACTTTCAACCACATTTTCGGTGAATTATGTGTGCGTGATATCGGCGGACGCTCGTTGTCTGGTCTTCCATACAATTACATGCTGTTTGAAAAGAAGCCGGACCATGGGTGCGCTTGGCGCATAAAAGGGAACTGGGTGGGAATCCCAGGCAAGGCGGTTACTGTGTGCGGGGCTGTCCCGCGAGTCAGATTACTTGCCCATGGTCTTCTCGTGTCGAGGGTCTTTTGGGAGCCGCTGGATTCCGGTGAGCAGAAGATGACATCATATTTGCTCCAAGCATCCCGTATGCGATGCGGGGGCATTGCCGCATGCTGTCAGGTGCGGGCGTTTCGCTGTGTCCCGTTTCCCTTTACATGGTCGGCCTCGATTCTTATTGGGGTAGTGATCTTCCAGACCAAGGGGGAAAGGATGCTCAACAACATCCGAACAGGTACGAGGAAATTCCTCGTCGTGCTCATGGCGTTTATCTTTGCCAGTTCGAGCACGGGAATGACCGCGTTTGCCGAGGAGGTGAGCACGGGCGTAGCCGCGGCGGCCGATCAGGTCACCGCGGCGGGCGATGATGGGCAGGGCAGGCCTAATGAAGATGAGCCTTCTGCCGACGCTGAAACCGGCATGGCAGATGGCGGCAGCACGCAGGAGCAGGAAAGCTCCGGTGTTGCCGTGCAATCTATTGCGTCCGAGGAAACGGTACCGGCTGCACAGGTCGAAGAAGCAGGTTCTTTCGCTAAGGTAGTGCACTCGGGCGAGACGGTGGTCGTCAACGATGCGGCCGATATGCCTGAGACCATTGAGGCGGGTGCGACCGTCAAGCTCGGCGCGAATATTTCGATGGGCACTGATCAGCAGATCGAGACCGTTGACGGCACCCTGGATGGCCAGGGCCACACGGTCACCATTAACGGCAAGGCCGTTGCGAATAATGTGGCCGGCTCGATTCAGAACCTGGGCGTGACGGGCTCGGTCTCGAGCACCGACAATGTGGGCTCCATTGCCATGACACTTTCTGGCACCATCCAGATGTGCTGGTCCACGGCGAGTGTGAACCTTATCGGCTGGATGGGCTGTGCCGGTGGCCTGGTCGGCGGTATGACGTCCGGAAAGATCGTCAATTCCTATTTTGCCGGCTCAGGCGTTGAGATGAACGGTGGCCTGGTCGGTGAGGCTCAGGCCGGATCACTGTTGAACTGCCTATATACCGTAGGTTTTTCGCCTGCCGAGATAAACAACCCTAGCGGCTTTAACAAGGGAAACGCGGCTAAAGCCGCCGACCTCTCTTCTGCTAAATCACTCGACGTGCTCAATACCGATACGCCGTCGACTGGCTTTTCCTGGGTGTCCAATGGTGGCCTGCCCTTGCTTGTGAGCGGCTCTGCCCCCGTCGTTGTCAATAAGGACGCGCTCGTCGCGGCTATCACGGCCGCCGAGGCGCTCAATGAGTCAGACTACACAACGGATTCCTGGTCCGCCTTTGCCGCTGCTCTTGCTGACGCCAAAATCGTCAACGATAACGACGATGCATCTCAGTCCGATGTAAATGCGGCGGTCAAAAAGCTCGATGACGCCTCGGATGCGCTTGAGAAAAAGAAGCCGACGGCTCCCGTCGCCCAGCCGGAGAGCGTCAAGCATATCTCGTCGCAGGATGACTTCATGTATATGAACGTCAAGGATGCGAGCAACTACTATGTGCTCGATAACGACATTGTGATTGATGACGAATGGTTCTTCGGACCCACAGGCGAGCTCAATTGCACGTTTGACGGGCAGGGCCACACTATTACCTTCGACAACGGGGGAGGCGTTAAGTCTCTGTTTGCGAGCGTTGGCTCCACCGGCGTCATCCAGAATGTCTCTTTTGCCGGTGAGCTCAAACAGGCCATGGACGGCAAGTCGTTTGGTCCGCTTGGCAATCAGGTAAAGGGCTCTGTCATTAATTGCTCCACGTCCGTTACGGGTAAGGGCGTTGCTGGCTTTGGCCGTACGCTCCAGGGCGGCGTGATCTCCAATTGCATGTCCACCGCCGCTTCGACCGGCGGCGTGCTCTTTGCGAGCTACGACTCCGGACAGCTCATCAATGCGTACTGGCAGGAGGGCCTTACCAATAAGGTCGTCTTTCCCTCGGACGCGCTCGTCAACTCCTATGCTGTCGATACCGATGACATGAAGACGGCGACCTTTGTCGAAAATCTCAACGTCAATCGTGGTGAAAACGGTAGCGTGTGGGGTATGGGGTCTGATGGCTTTCCGCACTTCGGTGAGAATCTAGACCACGAGTCTTCTGAGAGCCCTACTGCAAGCAATAAGTACGAGGTGAAGTTCACGTCTGCCCGTACCGGCAAGACCGTAACTGCTGCCGATGGTGTGCTCTGCCCGTCTCCCGACGACGTTGTGGTGGGCGAGAACGGTGCCGCCTGCGTTTCGGGCACGCTTGAGCTCGATGGCCTGCCCAAGGATGCCAAGGTGACCTGGGGTACCCCAGATGCCAACAGGGGTGATATCGCCGTTAACGAGGAAACGGGCCTGCTGCACGTGTATAACGACGCCGTAGGTACGGTAACCGCCACACTCCACAAGGACGACGGCACTACCGAGAACGTCGCGACCGTTGTGGTCAAGGCAGTGTCCAAACCGATCGATGATTTTCAGATTTGGTATAACGGCGCAAACGTGACGGGCGGCACTATTGCGGTTGCGGGTTCCGAGGTCAAGAATCTTGAAGTCCGTGTTCATTACACCGATGCCGCCGAGGGCGAGTACACTCCTGTTTCCTATGCGCGTTTTCGCTTTGTCGGCACGCCTGCGAACGTACTTTACTCCAATCCCGGATCCGCCTGCTTTTATTTTAAGAAGCCGGGCGAGGCCACGATTCGGGTATCTTCACGCGCAAATCTCGATATCGCCTCCAAGAGCGTGACGGTCACGTCGAGCTATGTGCCAGCGACGAGCGTCTCGCTTGGCTATAACGAGAACGGCGAGACTGTCTATCTGCACGGTCGCAATCCGCTTGCCAAAGGCGCCTTCCTGACCGATAAGGCTGCGCCGGTTGTGGGACCCGAAAACGCGAGTGATCGCGCTTGCTACACGGTCACCTCGAGTGATTCTGCGGTTGCCGAGTACACTACGAGTGGCGAGATTGGCTTTACGCCGTATAAGGCCGGTAAGACAACGTTTGAGGCGACGGTCGAAAACCAGGACGGCAGCGTCATCTCCTCGGGTAAGCGAGAAGTTATCTACGCTTACCGGAACCCACTGAAATCGGTGACAATCACGAATGTCCCCGCGTCCGTTAAGGCCGGTAAGACCGTCGAACTCAACCTGGGTTATACGGGTGAGAACGATGTCGAGGGCTGGAGCGTTTCCGAGCCCGGTATGAAATGGAGTGTGACGACCGAGGAAGGTCGGGATGCCTCGGATGCCGTGAGTATCGACCGACGCGCTCTTGGTGATTGGAAGCACGTTGACGGTGCTCCTGACGACGGCTTGTTTGTGGCGAGCGGCGCCTATGTCCTGACGGCGAACAAGGCCGGTACCTATACGGTGACCGGTACGCCGATCGATCAGACTGCCGGTGCCCAGGCCATCTCCTTTGAGATTACGGTTGACGGAATCGTTGCCTCACCGGATAACGAGGCAAAGGCCGACGAAGGTACCCTTTCCGCTGCCAAGTACTTTGACGCCAACCGTACGATCGATGCGTACACCTATGGTCAAGAATGGGAGATTTACGCCTTCGCAACGTCGGGGCGCAAGATTGACGACGCACTGATCGCGAATTACAAGAAGTCCCTTACCGTTCATAAGGCCGAGTGGTCGGGCAACACCGCCAAGGTGACTGATTGCGAGCGAGTTGCGCTTGCGCTAACCGCGCTTGGCGAGGATATTACCTCTTTCGATGGCGTGGATCTCATTGCCGACATTTGCTCTCACGAAGATCTTGTGGCTTCGGCGAACAACGTGGTCTATGCACTGATCGCCCTTGACGAGGCGGGTATTTCGAATGAGGTGCTGCGTGCGTCCGGCTCTTCTTGGACACGTGCTCAGCTTGTTTGCGCGCTGCTTTCGTTCCAGAATCCCGACGGCGGTTTCACCATCGATGCGGGCGGTGCGAGCAACGTCGATATGACCGCTATGGCACTTCAGGCGCTTGCGCCCTATGTCGATAATGACGCGTGCGCCGTTGCCCTGGCCTCGAATGGCCAACCTTCTGTTGCATCTGCTGTCGACAATGCGCTCGGCTTCCTTAGGGGTCAGATGAACGGCCTTTGCGACTTTGGGTCCGTTGAGTCGAATGCCCAGGTGCTGCTCGCTCTTGTGGCTCTTGGCAAGGATCCCGTAAATACCAAGAACGGTTTTGCAACGGGTGCGAATAGCCTGATTACTGCAATCTGCGCCTACGAGGTCGCCGACGGCAAGGGCTACGCCCATACCATGGAATCCGACGGTAAGCCCGGCAATGCCAACGCGCTTGCGACGGTGCAGGCCTTACGATCCCTTTCGGCCTATAAGTCCGCAGGGTCCGGTGTGAGCTGGTCCAAGATCGGTGGCGTAAAAGCCGGTGTCGTCGAACCGGGCGGCTCGATAAAACCCGTGACGCCCGAGGTACCCGTTCCTACGGTCCCGACGAAGAATTCGACGCCCGCGGTCATGCCGACCGGTTCGCAGAGGGGCGATGGCTCCGGCGATAAGCAGGGCGGTTCTGGAATGCAGGAAGTTGTTGCTTCGCAGAATGTGGATGCCAACAAGGGCGAGTCCGATAAGAAGTCCGGCTCCGACGAGTCTTCCGGTTCGAAAACGACGTCCGCTGCTGCCGCATCACGCAAGGGTGCTTTGGATGGGCGAGGCGGCGTTAACCCGGTCGCTGTTACCGGTGTTGTTGTCGGTATCGTGTGCCTTGCGGCTATTGGTGCGTGGTTTGTGCGCTCCCGTAAGAGCGCATAGCGACTCGATGCCTGTAACGTCCGTCGTTTGATACGCGGGTGAGTTGTGCCGTTCGTGTCGTGGCTTTATAGATGAACGGGCTCCGGGTTAAGACGACCCGGAGCCCGTTTGCGTTGCATCTGTCGTGTCAATGGGTGGTTTATGCCAGCTCCGCTCCCAGGGCCTTGCAGGCCGCCTCGCCCTCATCATCGGGCGCATCGTAGCAAATGACGGAATCGACGACGTTGACGCCCGCCTCGTCGGCATCGGCCTTCCAGTTGTCCATCCACTCGCCCTCGGCCCACGAGTAGGAGCCAAAGAGGACGACCTTCTTGTCGCCGAGGGACTCCTTGACCTCGTCCCACATAGGCTGGAACTCGTCATACTCAAGCTCCTCGGAACCCATGGCGGGGCAGCCGAAGGCAATGGCGTCATAGCTGGCGGCCTTGTCTGCGGAGAAATCGGCGCAGGAGATGACTTCTGCCTCGGCGCCGGCATCGGTTGCACCTTCGGCAACGAGGTTTGCCATGGCCTCGGTGTTGCCTGTACCGCTCCAGTAGACGACTGCGATCTTGCTCATATGTTTTCCTTTCGGTTGTGCGGCGTGCGGCCGCGTTTTGTATGCTCTATCGGGTTGCCTGGACAAGTTGTCCCAGGGTGCAGCCCTGTTGATAGATATAGGTAAGGTATTGCGTGCATGCGCGATAGGAGTCAAAGGTCGTGAGCGCCTGTTCGACGTTCGTGTATACCTTCCAGGCGCCAATGACCTTATAGTTTTCGCCGTGCTGGACGATAAACTGATGGACATCTTCGTAGGGATAGCCCAAAAAATAGCCAATTTCGTGGGGGAACTCGCACATACACCCCGTATCGCAGTGCCTATTTCGCGCGAGTGCGCTGACACTGCCGTCATAGGCGCTTTCTGCGGCATTGCTGCTTGCCAGCGTGATGCGCGCGGCGAGATGCACCAGGGATGCGGGCAGGTTGTGGACATCGTAGCCTTCGGCGACAAGCGCCGTCGCGGCGCGGGGGTCGGAGAGATATCGCATAAGGTCCGCAGGGCGGTACACATAGATGAGCGCTCCGCAGGGGCGCCAGACCAAAACGCTCATATGGATCCCGAGCGGCTGGAGCTCGCGGTTGCATTGGGCTATGACGGCGAGCAGGCGAGAGCGTCGCTCTTCGATTTGAGCGATGCCGAGTTTTCCGTTTTGGTTGGCGTAAACGCCGGGATAGGTAAAGAGCGAAGCTGGCTTGATACCTGCGAGCGTAGGGGAGCAGTTGCGCACGACAGCCGTTTGATATGTTGGGATGTCAATGGTTCGAGTCACGTTGCCCCTTTCGAGTCCTCAACTGTTAGCCTAGGAAAACTTATACACGAAAGTAAGCCATGGTCAACAAAAAAGTTTGAAGAGGGAAACTAATTGACCGAACGGACATGATTTTGGGTTAAGATGGGGACACCCTATGGGGGTATCTAGATAGGGCTACTTGAAAGGGGAACGCATGAGTGACTTGCTCAACCCTGCGAATCTCATCGTGCTGGCCGTAATTGCCGTCGGTTTGTTTTTTGGGTTGCGTCGCATCGCCGCTTCGACTCGCGGAAAGAGCTGCTGCAGTGACGGCGCGAGCGGAAAGAAGTCCAAGAAGGTCGTGGTCGCTGATACCGATCTGTCTCATTATCCCTATAGCGAGGAGCTGCTCATCGGCGGCATGAGCTGTGACGGCTGCGCTCAGAACGTAGCCAATGCCCTGAATGCGCTGGATGGCGTGTGGGCAACGGTGACGTATGCGGACCACACGGCACGCGTGCGCTCTAAGCAGCCGATCGATCGCGGTGCTCTCGTGGCCGCCGTGAAGGACGCGGGTTACTACGTCATGACGCTGTAAGCGTCGCCTTGGATGCATTTCCTTGTCTAGGCTCGTCCGCGCAGTTCGATGTCTTGGATATCGTCGAAGTCGATGGCGATGTCCTTGAGCTTGAGGAACTTGAAGGCGGGAAGCACTTCGTCGAGAATGCCGGTGCGGCTACGATAGCCGTATGTATCGTAATAGGTGACACGCACCAAGTCGCCGCGTTTGAGGCCCTCGAGCTTTTTTGAAAGCTCGAGGGCTTTTTCTTCCGTGAGTTCGCATTTTGGTTCGACGGTAATTTCTTGCTTGCGCACGAGCTCGTAGTATCCCGTGAGGGCGGCAAAGGGCATAAACTGCGCGGCGCGGCCGGCGCGGACGGCGCCGTTGGCGGTGAGCTTTGGGTCGGCGGAGCGACGTCTTCCCTCGGGGTCCGCTAGGCGTTCAAAAGGTGTCGGTGGCCGCATCGGCTGTTGTTGGGACTTAGGCACGGTGTCCTCCAACTTGGTCGTTGCGTTCGCGCGCGGTGGCGCCGGCGGTAAAGCTCAATCCTTTGACCAGGGCGTTTTTGCCGTACTTGCCTTTCACGGCCAGGACGGCGCGCGCCAGGTCGCGCTCGCGCTCATCCGCCTCGATATCGCTAAATAGATCGATGGTGGCAAATTCCTCGGGCATGAGGTTGCCAAATCCCAGGTTGATGCGTTTGACCGGTCGTTTGGGATCGACGGTCTGCGCCCAGAGCTCATCGAAATAGCCCATGATCTTCTTAAACGAATTGGTTCGCTCGGGCAGCTTTCGCGAAGCGTTGGAGTGCGCGAAGAGCGCGGCATAGCCACCGCGCGGTTTGCCGCCATGCTCTCCCACAAAGATGCCATCGATTGCCTGCGCCTCACGCACCAAGCGCCGTCGTTCGTCATCGCGTTGGACGGGCTTGGGCGCACGGGGTGCGAGCTCGGGTCCAACAGTTACGGCGGGTTCGATGCTCGACGTGCTCGAGCGTAGGTGTCCGCATCCGTCCACATATTGCGCTGTGCCGCTGGCGTCGAGGCGGCGTATGTCGGCGCGCTCGCTCGCGTAGCCTACAAAGAGCGAGATGCTGTCGCACACCACGTGCTTATCGACTAAGTCCAGCACAGCGTTGTCGACCATCTCGCGCAACACGGTGTAGGCCTGCTCGTAGGCATAACCCTTCGAGAGCACCTGCCCTGTGGTGGTCGAGGTCGCTTGCGGGCGATAAGCTTGGATATCGGCGATAGTTGTCGGCTCGCGCCCAAAGGCGTGGTCGATAAGATACTCGGCATTGACGCCGAGCTCGTCGTAGAGCAGGTTTTCGTCGAGCGCCGCGACGCCCATCAAATCGTAGACGCCGTATTTTTCGAGTCGCGCTGCCACGCCGGGCCCGATGCCCCAGATGTCGGTGATGGGGCGATGGGGCCAGATCTCCTTGCGAAAGGTCTCGTCGTCGAGTTTGCCGATGCGACTGGGCACGTGCTTGGCGGTGATATCGAGTGCAACCTTGGCCTGGAATAGGTTGGGGCCGATGCCGACCGTTGCCGTGATGCCGGTGCGCCCCAGGACCTCGTCACGCAGCATGCAGGCGAAGCCTTCAGCGTCAGTATGGTAGAGGTCCAGATAGGGCGTCACGTCGATAAAGCATTCGTCGATGGAGTAGACGTGCACGTCCTGTGGGCTCACGTATTCCAGATAGATGCCGTAGATTTGCGCCGACACCTCCATGTAGTGCTGCATGCGCGGTACGGCCTTAATGTAGTCGATGCTATCGGGAATCTCGAATAAACGGCAGCGGTTGTGTATCCCGAGGTCTTTCATGGCCTGTGTGATGGCGAGACAGATGGTCGTTCGTCCGCGCGATTCGTCGGCAACGACCAGGTTGGTGGTGAGCGGGTTGAGCCCGCGGTCGACGCACTCGACGCTGGCGTAGAACGTTTTAAGGTCGATGCAGATGTAGGTGTGCTGCTCGTGCGCCATCCGTGCCCTTCCATCAAACACATGTTCTTATCGAATACATGTTCGATAATACCCGCTTGCGCGGACATCGTCAAAACCTGTCCCTTTTTGGTGGGTATGGTCGTGCGGTTGGATCGGGTTTTAACGCAGCTCTAAAGAGCGTGAAACAGCTCGGAAAACCTCGCTTCTTAGCATGAGCCTAACGATTGATACCGCCTATACGCACGGAAGGGTTGTGGGAAAGATGGTCAACTATGGGTTTGGTATGCCGACGCGCTTGGTTGCGGATGGAGACGTGGCTCGCTGGTGTGGACGATTGGTCGCTCACTACGGCGGCACCAAGGCGCTGGTCGTGCTGGGCGGTGACAAGCATACGCGTGATGAGCTCGTCTCGGCGGCACTCGGCTCGCTCGATCGCGCCCTGCTCGAACGCGTGCTCTTTCGTTGCGGTTTGGTCGGGGGCGACGGGGGAGACGATTTGGTTGATGAGGCCGTGGCCCTAGCGACCGACGAAGGCGTGGACTTTGTCCTGGCGATCGGCGATGCCGATACTGCCGGCTTTGCGCGCGAACTCGCGCGTCGCATGGCGGTACTCGATGCCGGCGAAGACGGTTTTGTCCCTTATGGATGTATTGTCTCGGAGGGCAAAGTGCCTGCCGTCGTGGGGGCCGGCGAGGTTCCCGTTTTTGCCATTATCGCTCCCGAACTGCTTGAGGGCATTGGGTCTCCTCTGCGCGAGCTGCTCGGCAGCGTGTGCGCGGCGGCCTAGCACCTGACAGGAAGGGACAGGTTAATTTTGGTAGGTAAAGCGTTTGACCTGCCAAAATAAACCTGTCCCTTTTTGGTCGGTCGCCGTTTGGGGGCGAATTGGCAACGCTCGCTGATTACGGTCTTGACCTGCGCTAGAATAAGGGCATCTGATTATCCGGGCGCATGGAGGTATGCGCCCGTATGTTGAGGAGGACTTTATGGCAACTGTTGCCGCACCTATCGACGCTACGTCGACCGCCGCTTGGAAGGCGCTCGAGGCCCATCAGGAGAAGCTCGAGGCCGAGGGTATCGACCTTAAGGCATGGTTTGCTGCCGATGCAGAGCGCGTGAACAAGCTGAGCTTTGATGCCGGTGACCTGCACTTCGACCTGTCCAAGAACCTGGTGACCGATGAGACCGTCAAGCTGCTGTGCGATCTTGCCCGCGAGGTGAAGCTCGAGGAGCGCCGCGACGCCATGTTCTCCGGCGAGCACATCAACACCACCGAGGACCGCGCTGTTCTGCATACCGCGCTTCGCCGTCCGGCAAGCGAGAAGGGTCAGCTCATCGTTGACGGCCAGGATGTCGTCGCCGACGTGCACGAGGTCCTCGACCGCATGTACGCCTTCGCCGAGCGCGTGCGCTCCGGTGAGTGGAAGGGCGTTACCGGCAAGAAGATCGAGCACCTGGTGTCCGTCGGCATCGGTGGCTCCGATCTGGGCCCGGTCATGGCCTACGAGGCCCTGCGTCCCTACGCCGACGCCGGTATCGACTGCCGCTACATCTCCAACATCGACCCCAACGATCAGGCCGAGAAGCTCAAGGGCCTCGATCCCGAGACCACGCTCGTGATCATCGTCTCCAAGACCTTCACCACGCTCGAGACCCTCACCAACGCTCGCGAAGTCAAGACCTGGATGCTCGAGCAGCTCAAGGCTCAGGGCGCCATCGATGGCTCCGAGGAGCAGAACGCCGAGGCCGTGGCAAAGCACTTCGTCGCCGTTTCCACCGCACTCGAGAAGGTTGAGGCCTTCGGTATCGACCCCGCCAACGCCTTCGGCTTCTGGAACTGGGTCGGCGGCCGCTACTCCGTCGACTCCGCCGTGGGCCTGTCGCTGATCGTCGTGCTCGGCCCCGAGCGCTTCCAGCAGTTCCTCGAGGGCTTCCATGCCATTGACGAGTACTTCTGCAACACGCCGCTCGAGAGCAACGCCGTCGCGCTGATGGGCCTGTTCAACGTCTGGTACGTCAACTTCTTCGGCTCCAAGAGCCACGCCGTGCTTCCGTACTGCCAGTATCTGCACCGCTTCCCGGCTTACCTGCAGCAGCTCACCATGGAGTCCAACGGCAAGCACGTCCGCTGGGACGGCAGCGCTGTGACCTCCGATACCGGCGAGATCTTCTGGGGCGAGCCCGGCACCAACGGCCAGCATGCCTTTTATCAGCTGCTGCACCAGGGCACCGTGGTGGTTCCGGCCGACTTCATCGCCTTTGCCAATACCGCCAACCCTGCGACCGATAGCGGTCAGGATGTGCATGAGCTGTTCCTGGGCAACTTCCTGGCCCAGACCAAGGCTCTCGCCTTTGGTAAGACTGCCGACGAGGTTCGTGCCGAGGGCACGCCCGAGCAGATCGTCCCGGCCCGCTGCTTTGAGGGCAACCGTCCGACGACCTCGATCTTCGGCGACACGCTGACCCCGTTCGCACTCGGCGAGCTCATCGCCCTGTACGAGCACATCACGTTTGTCGAGGGCACGGTCTGGGGCATTGACTCCTACGACCAGTGGGGCGTCGAGCTGGGCAAGCAGCTTGCCAAGCAGATTACCCCTGCCTTCCACGACGACGCCGCCAAGGCCGAGCAGGACGCTTCGACCCAGGCGCTCATCGAGTTCTACCGCGCTCACCGTAAGTAGTCGCTGCTGTTAACGCATCGCGCCTTATAGTCAGGGGCCCGTATCCTATCGGATGCGGGCCCCTTTGCTTTGCCGTGGTCCCGGGGCGCACGGCCTTTGTGGAACATCGCCGGGGCGCCGCGCGCTGCGAGAACCCTGCGCCTAGATCTCGGCCTCCGCATGGTCTCGCTGCGCCTCGGGCAGCTCCCCGTAGAGCGGATGGTCTTCGAGCCTAAAGCGCTCGACCTGTTCGGGAGTGCGACCGCGTACAAAGAGCCACGAGCGATCGATCGGCGTCGCCATGAGCGTGCTGGGCAGCGCGTCGGCGCGGTCGGAAAACACCCGGGCGCTCTCGGGATCCTGGAACGCCAGCACCAGATGCGTGTCGCAGTTGCCCATGATGGAGCGTGCGCGTGCCTCGCCATAGAACGCATCGAGCTGATTGGTCGACTGTAATAGCAGCGTTGCCCAGATGTTGCGGCTTCGGATAATCGAGAGCACGTTGTCGATCTGGGGGATCTGCAGATTTGCGAAGTCATCGAGCATAAAGCGCACGGGCACGGGCAGGCTGCCGTCGGGCTGCCTATCGGCTTCGCGAATGAGGCCCATAAACGCCTGCGTAATAAAGAGGCCGGTCAGCGGATCGAGATTGCGGTCAATATCGCTTACGGTTACAAACAGGGCGCAGGGGGTGTGTCCCATGGAAGCGAAGTCCACCTGATGGCACTCACGATAGAGCTGTGCCGCACCGTCGAATCCCAGACACATGACCTTTTCGGCAAGGATGCCGACGATGCTCGCGTGCATGCGCTCGGCATTTTGCGTAATGGCGTAGCGCCGCCATAGCGAGAGGGCATAGCTTTGGGGGTCGGTCGTGATCAGATCGTCAAACAATCGGGCCGTGGCACCGTCCTGCAGGTGCTCGATCAGCTTGATGACCGAGCTGATCGTCTGCTCGTCGGCGGGTAGCTGTTCGGTGACGTAGGCGATAAGACACGACAGCAGGTTTGCCGCCGCATGATCCCAAAAAGGCTGGTTGTTGTCCTCGATGGGGCAGATGGCCTTTGCCACCGAGAGGATGTCCTGCTGGTTGGGCCTGCCGTCCGCCTTGCGGCGAATGTGCCTCAGGGGGTTGTAGCCGCAGCGCTCGATGCCGGGCGCAAGGGCCGGGACGGTGTTGAGGTCGGCGAAGTTGAGACATTGCGCGCGGTAACCGTGGGCTGCCAGCACGGGTCCCACTTCGCGACAGAGCGTGCCTTTGGTGTCGAGCACGATGTAGCTTGCGTTCATTTGCAGCAGGTTGGGCTTGAGGACGTTTCGGGTCTTGCCGGCTCCCGAGGGGCCGATTACAAGTGCGTTGTTGTTGAGTCCCGTTTGGCGGGTGTCGCAGGAAAGCGTTCGATCCTTGGCGAGGATGGTGGACGATGCGGACTCAGATGCGGCGAGGCGGCTGGCGAGGTTAGACATGGGCGACCTCCTTGGTGGTCGAGAGGATTTCGTGGGCAAAGCCGAGCTCGACGGCGCGCTTGGCCGAAAGGTAGGTGTCTTTTGCAGTGAGGGACTGGATGCGCTTGGGCGTGAGGCCGCTGCGGTCCGAGAGGATTTGCGTGAGGGTCTTGCGGGTCTGCATGAGACGCCGGCTGGTTTCCTGCAGCGCAAGTGCCGAGCCGCCTGCCCCCTGGGGGATCAGCGGGTCGTGAATCATGAGCTCTGCATGGGGCGCCATACGTCGATCGTCGCCGCCCATAAAGATTACGGCGCCCATGGACGCGGCGAATTCCAGGCAGACGGTGCGGATGGGGCACGATGCGAGGCGCATGGCGTCATAGATCGCAAGACCCGATCGCACGCTTCCGCCGGCGCTGGCGACAAATATGGTGATGGGGCGGCTGGGGTCGGTGGCATCGAGCAGGCGGATCTGCTGGCATAGGTCGTGGGCCATCGAGGTTTCGATGTTTCCCATGACGGAGAGCTCGCGACGGGCGAGCATCTCATCGTAAATGCTGGTGAGCGTGATGCCTCGGGCGGATTCACGCATGGTGAGGGGGCTGATGATGGGGGAATGATTGGTGTCCATGAGGACTCCTTTCTGTTGGTTGTGCTGTGGAATAGGATTGTTGCCCGCGGAGGGGCTGGCGGGCTACAGGGTTCGTCCGAGCCTGAGATCGAGCTCGGTTGTGGGGCAGGCTGCCTGTTCGTGCGGCTCGCAAGCGCCAAGGGCTCCAAAGCGATGGAGCGTTGCGACGGGCGTGGTATAGGCGAGCCGCAGCTGATGCTCGACAGGGGCACATCCGTCTTTTTTGTAATGGGCCGTGTAGTACTGCGCGATGCTGGCGTTCATCTCGCTGCCATTGCGATGGCGCTCAAACTGGCGTCTGCAGGTCTCGATGATCTTTGCTACCGACTTGGGTGCCGTCGCGGGAACAAGGGCGAGATAGCCCTCAAATAGTTCGTTGATGCTCAGGAGGCACAGCAGGTCGATCAGCGTCCTTATGGCTGCTCCCTCGGCGGAAAAGTGCGCGGTCATGCGGTTATATCGGTTGCGGTCGACGATGGCCGCATGGGGTCTTGGAGTTTTCTGCCCCGTGGTTCCGGGCTTTTGCCGCGCCTGTGTATTGAGCTCGACGTTGCAGCGCTTGAGGCCGTCCAACGGAAGGAACAGTGCGGTGCGCAGGGTGTTCCGCTTGCTTTCGAGTTCATGACGCTCGTCGGGTTCCCATTCGAGCTTGAGTTTCGTGTCGAGCGCCGTAAGCATATGGGCTAGGCAGCCTACGGTAAGAACGTACGAATCGTTGTCGCGTTTTGGGGCATAGGGGTCTGTCAGTTTGCGAATCTCGGGGTCGCCCATGATCTTTGTGCAGCGCTTCAGCAGTTGAGGGTGGTCGGCCAAGATCGTCGCGAGCGGTAGCGACGCGTAGTTCTTGATGGTCGCGGCGGCAAAGGCGGCGTCATATTCGTTTGCATATGCTCGCTCAATGCGGGCATCCAGAATGCTTTTCTTATCGCCGTCTTCAGCGTGGTGGTTTGTCATAGCTTCTCCAATCGGTTGATGTTCGTGCTGTTTGTTGATGTGTTGGTTGTCGTGAGTGATGTGCTTGCCGTGGGTGATGTGCTGACGTGGGGGTGCTATGCGGTTTTCAATGAGCCCGTGAGGCAGTTGCTGCAGGGGCGGGATGGAACGGCCCATGCAAGGCGGAAGGCATCGTGCTCAAAATCGAGACAGCAATGCCCTGGGTGCCTCACATGTGGCAGTTACCTCATTAAGTTGTCATTGCGTTTGGGGTTGTACTTTGCCGATCTTCTTTCTCTTACACGCTGAAAACTGAAACTGAATATGCTCGATCAAACGATGACCACCGGAGCGGTCATCTTTAAAGTACGTTCGTTTTGCCGATTTGACAAGAACTAATTTTGAATTTTTTTCTACGGGATGAAATGAGATTTGTGGAACGGTCGCGATTGGTGTCGCCAGCTTTGCATGTGGTGGCTCGGCGTTTGGGCTGGAACGACTGAGCCCCGAGATGGCGTCCCGTTCATGTTTGAGACAATATATGACTTTTTGCCCGTTGCAAACAGAGTCGCGGTGGGTGTTCTGTATGATGGCTCAGACAAGGTTGTTCAATGACAGGGAGGCATATATGGCAATCAAAGCCATCGCGATGGATATCGACGGTACGCTCACCAACGATCAGAAAGTGATTAGCCCGCGTACGCGCGAGAAGCTGCTCGCGGCGCAGGAGTCGGGCATTAAGCTCATTTTGGCTTCGGGCCGTCCCGCATGGGGGCTGCACGCCTTGGCACAGGAGCTCGACCTTCAAAACCATGACGGTCTGCTGGTGGCCTTTAACGGCGCTCACGTCGTCGATGCCCAGACCGACGAGGTGCTGTTCGATCAGGCTATGCCTGCCGACGAATTGCATCGCCTGATTGATCATCTGCGTAATTTTGACGTGATCCCTATGATTTCGCTCGGTCGCGATTTGCACGTCGAGGACTCGTACCATTGCATGATCACGCTGCCTGACGGCTCGCAGAAGAATATCGTCAAGTATGAGCGCGACGCGTGCGATCTTAAGATTCGCGAGGTGGAGAGCCTGCATGAGGTCGCTGATGCTTATCCCGTGGACAAGCTACTCACTGCGGGCGACCCGACCTATTTGCAAGCGCATCACGAGGAGATGTACGCGCCCTTTACTCAGACGCTTTCTGGTATGTTTACGGCCGACTGGTACTTTGAGTTTACGGCGCCCGGTATCGACAAAGCCCGTGCGCTCGAGGGTGCCCTGCCCAAGCTCGGCATCGATGCCAGCGAGGTCGTATCGTTTGGCGACGGCCAGAACGACAAGTCCATGATTGAGTGGGCCGGCACTGGTGTTGCCATGGGCAACGCGGTTGACGAGGTTAAGGCCGTGGCCCAGATGGTGACCGCCAATAACAACGAAGACGGTATTGCGGTGGCGCTGGATAAGCTGCTGGGTTAGAATCGCCGATAATGCATGGTTCGGGCGCCTGCTTGCAGGCGCCCTTTTGTTAGGGAGGGTGCCGTGTCCGCATTTCCGTTCGACGCCGTTATCTTTGACATGGACGGCGTGATTGTCGATACCGAGTATTACTACCTGGGCGAGACTGCCGCGTTTGCCAAGGAGCTTGGGCTTAATCTGACTCAAGAGGAGTTGAATGGGCAGGTCGGTACCTCGCATCAGTTCTTCCTGCATATGCTGGTCGATTGGTTTGAGCGCGCCGGTAAGGGGCATTTCACTGGCGAGGAAGCGTTGGCCCGTTGGGACGAGTGGGCGCATAAGCGTCCGCGCGACTATCAGGCTTTGATTAACCCAGGCGCCGTGGATACGATTCGAGAGCTGCCGCGCCGTGGCGTTCGCGTGGCGCTTGCCAGCTCGTCTCCCATGGTTAGCATCGAGGAAGTGCTCAACGCGTGCGGGCTGTCGGATGCCTTTGAGTATGTGGTGAGCGGCGAGCAGTTTAAGGAGAGCAAGCCCGAGCCCGATATCTACCTGCATGCGCTGGATCTCCTGGGGCTGCCCGCGAATCGCTGCTGCTGCGTTGAAGATTCCGTTCCGGGCATTACCGCGGGTAAGCGTGCTGGCCTGACGGTGATTGCCAAGCGCGAGGAGCGCTTTGGATTTAGCCAGGATGCCGCGGACAAGATTATCGACCAGCTGCCGGAGCTGCTGGAACTCGCGTAGATCCTGGGCGGTACTGCTGTCACAACAGTGGTTCCGTTGACATAAGAGAGAGGGGTGGCGTCATGGCATTTAACGTGAGCGCACTGGGGTTTGGCGACAACGTCGTCGACCGCTACGAGCATATTCACACTATGTATCCGGGTGGCAATGCGGCGAACTTTGCCGTGTATGCCAAGAAATGCGGAGCCGCGCGCTCCGCGTATATGGGCATCTTTGGTAACGACGCTGCTGCTGAGCATGTGATTGCGAGTCTTGAGGATGAGGGCGTTGAGCTAGCCAAATGCAAGCAGCTCATCGGCGAGAACGGTGCGGCCCGCGTTACTGTGGTTGATGGTGATCGCGTATTTCTGGGGTCTAACGAGGGCGGCATCCGTGGTGATGCACGCTATGTGCTCGATCGTTTTGATCTGGCGTATATGAAACAGTTCGACGTAGTCCACTCGGGTAACTATTGCTTTACCGAGCGCGAGCTGCCCAAGTTGAAGGCCGCGGGCGTCACGGTTTCTTTTGACTTTTCGGACGATTCGACCGACGAGTACTACGAGCAGATTGCTCCCTACGTCGACTTCGCGTTCTTTAGCGCGGCAGACGCTGCGAGCGAGGATGAGATTCGCGAGCGTCTTGCCTGGGTGAAGGGCTTGGGCCCATGTTTTGTGTCCGCAACGGCTGGCGCTGAGGGCTGCATTGCCTATGACGGCGAGCGTTACTATCGGCAGCATGCCAAGCCCGTGGCAGACATGAAGGACACCATGGGCGCGGGTGACTCGTTCCTGACTTCGTTTCTGATGTGCTATCTCGATTCCGCCAAGCGTGGCGAGGATGGTGCCGAGGCCGTCGAGCGCGCACTCGACTTTGCGGCGGGGTTTGCTTCGACCGTATGCGGTATGGAAGGCTCCTGGGGCCATGGAGCGCCGATTTCCGAATAGGTGAGCAGTCCCGGGGAGCTGTATTGGTGCCTTCCCGTGACTCGGTGGTCAAAAAAGCCAAATATGAGTACTGTGACTAATTTAGTAACAGCGAAATCAAGCTTTGAGAGCCTAGTTGGGTGTCTGCGAGCGATTAAAACCCGCTAAAAATGATTTTAAGCATCTTGATAATGAACAGTTGTGCATTATCAAGATGTTATTTTGCCGTAAATAATGTGACTAGATTTGCAACAGTACTCATATTTGGCATTTTTTGCACACAGGGGTTAGCGAAGGCCAAAAACAGAGCGTGCATTTGTTAAAACTGCCGATTCGATGCGCTTTGCGTCACAGTTTTTGAGTGAGGCGATGCGTTCTGAGGTCCTTGCGAGCGATCTGATGAGCGATTGCGCGCTTGTTTCTGTGTTTGGCTCGGCCGGCGCATCGGTTTCGAGCAGTAAACGGTCGAGTGGAATCTGTCGTGCGTATTCGCGTCCACGTCTAGACGCGAGCATGCGTTCGTTGACGGAAAAATAACAGCCCGCATTACGCGTGCGGACGAGTTCGTCCGAAGTGCCGCTAAACCAGTGGAAGATGATAGCGGGGGAGTCGGGGTTTGGGATGAGTAGTCCATGCGATTCGAGGACGTCCAGTACGGCTCCTGCTGAACGAACGGCGTGAATTGATATCACTCGCCCGACAAGAGGGTGCTGCACGAGCGCATCGCAGAGCCGGTCAAGTGCCTGTATTTGTAGCGGCTCGCTTCCTGCAAAGCGCGCGGAAAAGTCGAGTCCCACCTCGCCGATGTAGCGCTCTTGGGCAGCAACTTCGCAAAGCAGATTGACTTCGGCAGGACCGCAGCGGCCGTCGGCGAGCCACCAGGGGTGGAGCCCAATGCCGGCGATGATGCCTGGTTGGCGACGGGCGCGCTCGTTAGCGGCCGAAAAGTCGTGTGGATTGACGCCGCAATCAAATAGACCCAAGCCCAGTGCCGTCGCCTCATCGGCAACGGCGTCCGGGTGAGCCATTAAATCAAGATGGCAGTGTGCATCAATTAACTGGGGCCCCATCTCGGCACGCTCCACTAGTCCAGGCGCTGGCCATCGGCGCGCACGCGCTCGGTGCCGCGCCCACTGATCTGGCGGATAACCTCGCCGGCGATCATCTGACCCATGATAGGCGGCATAAAGCTGGCGGTGCCCAACTCGGTACGCTCGTGGATATTGGACGGGTCGCGGGGTTGGGTCTTAACCGATTCCTCGCAGCTAAACAGCACGTGCAGGCTCTTGATTCCGCGCTTCTTGCATTCTTTGCGCATGATGCGGCTCATGGGGTCACGTACCGTATCGAAGATGTCGGCAAAGCGGAGGCACTCGGGATGGAGCTTGTTGGCCCCGCCCATGGAGCTAACCAAACGGATGTCGTGGTCCTGAGCATATTTGGCAATGGTGAGCTTGGCCGAGATGGTGTCGATGGCGTCGACGACGTAGTCGAGCTTGCCGTCCGTCTGCTCCAAAACGCTCGCAAAGAACCCGTCGATGTTATCGCTCAACAGGTATTCAGTTCGCTTGATGACGGTGACGGCAGGATTGATATCGTGGATCATGGCCTCCATCACGTCAACCTTGCGCTTGCCGACGGTGCTGTGAAAGGCGATGGCCTGGCGATTGATATTGCTGGGCGCGATGATGTCCTTATCCAGAATGACGAAATGTCCGATGCCGCCGCGGGCGAGTGCCTCGCAGCAGTTGGAGCCCACGCCTCCGCAGCCGAGCACCAGTACCGTAGCATCGGCGAGCTTGTCGAGTGCCTCGCGGCCCATGATGATTTCGAGCTTGGTATCGCGTGTCTCGATGGGGGCTGCGGCTGCGGTTTCGGTCATAGATATCCTCCGATGGGGAGTCGGTCGTGTTTTAGCTATCGCCATTATAGGTATTATTGCGATTCCATTTGAGCCCTTGGAGCTTGTTGAAATGGGATCGGGATTCGCATAAGATTGAAGCAGATGGCACCCGTTGCCGCGGGTTGACCAACTCCGAAACACGTTTGTAGCGTGAGAAGTGGCCGTCTTCGCATTACGCGATGGCGGCTATTTTTTTGAGTGTTAGATTAGATAGTTAGACAAACATCTAAATATCGAGTATAGTGTGCGCGTCATGAGAGATGATGAAAGGAGGTCTTATGCCGGGAGAGGGTTTTAAGGCGCTTGCCGATCCAACGCGACGGCGCATTTTGGAGTTGCTGCGCGAGGGCAATCGCACGGCCGGGGAGCTTGCCGAACATTTTGACATCAGCAAGCCGTCGTTGAGCCATCACTTGGCGACGCTCAAAAACGCCGGGTTGGTGACCGACGAACGTCATGGCCAAAACATCGTTTACAGCTTAAACACCACCGTCATGCAGGACTTGATCGGTTGGTTTATGGGCTTTACAAACACGGAAGGTGATAAGGATGAATAACGAAAACAAGGGCATTCACGCCACGGGGGTATCGCGGCGTGTGTGGATTGCGCTGATCGCTCTGTGCGTCGCCAATGTCGTAGCGCACCTCATGGTGATGCCGAGCTTGCCCGGGCAGATTCCCACGCACTGGGGCGCGAACGGCGCCGTCGACGGTTGGGGTCCCAGCTGGATGGCATCGGCGCTCGGCGCATTGCCTCTGGTGCTTCTCGCAATGTTCTGCGTGGCGCCGCGCATCGATCCCAAAGGTGAGGCATATCGAACCTCGGGCAAGTTCTATCAGGGCTTCGTAATCGCCTTCACCTTGTTCATGTGCGCCATAAGCTGGCTGGGAGAGCTTACGGTCTGGGGCGTGGTGCCGGCGGTCGGTTCGGTTAACGTGCTGATTTCCGGTGTTGTCGGTTTGCTGTTCATCGGCGTAGGCAACTACTTGCCGCGTGTGAAGCAGAACTATACGCTCGGTATCAAGACGCCTTGGGCGCTTACCAATCCCGAGAACTGGCGCCGTACGCAGCGCTTTGGCGGTGCCTGCTTTATGGTGCTGGGCTTTGGCCTGATTGTGATGGGCGTGGCAGGCAGCGTGCTTTCGAGTGAAGTCGTCGCCGCGGTGATTGCGGTTCTGGCGTTTGGTTCGGTTGGAGCCGTCTACGTCTACTCGTATCTGCTGTGGCGCAAATCGCAGCGAGCCGCTCGCTAAGGTTGCGGAAAACTAGCGTACGCAGTTCATAGTATGTTCCGGGGGAACTTTTCCCAGGTAGTATTAGGGGGTATGGGCAACCATGCCCCTTTTTCGTTAAGTTTCAGAGCTGGTTTCCTCATTTCGTTTCCACTAAAGCGAAACAAGAATAGGAAAACAGCAGGTAGAAAGGATAAAACAGGCATATGGCTGAGTTTATCTACCAGATGTATCAGGCTCGCAAGGCCCATGGCGACAAGGTGATCCTTGACGACGTGACCCTGAGCTTCTACCCCGGTGCCAAGATCGGCGTTGTGGGTCCCAACGGCATGGGCAAGTCGACCCTGCTCAAGATCATGGCCGGCATCGAGGAGGTCTCCAACGGCGATGCCAGGCTCACCCCCGGCTACACTGTGGGCATCCTGCAGCAGGAGCCGCCGCTCGATGACGACAAGACCGTCATCGAGAACGTGCGCATGGCGTTTGGCGATATGATCGCCAAGGTCGATCGCTTCAATAAGATCGGCGAGGAGATGTGCGACCCGGATTGCGACATGGATGCCCTCATGGCCGAGATGGGCAAGCTCCAGGACGAGATCGACGCCGCCGACGGCTGGGATATCGATTCCAAGCTCGGTCAGGCCATGGACGCCCTGCAGCTGCCCGATTCCGACATGCCGGTTAACGTGCTTTCCGGCGGCGAGCGCCGTCGCGTGGCCCTGTGCAAGCTGCTGCTCGAGGCTCCCGACCTGCTGCTGCTCGATGAGCCCACGAACCACCTGGACGCCGAGTCGATTCTGTGGCTCGAGCATTTCCTGCACAACTACCAGGGTGCCGTGCTTGCCGTCACGCACGATCGCTACTTCCTGGATAATGTTGCCGAGTGGATCTGCGAGGTCGACCGCGGCCACCTTTATCCCTACAAGGGCAACTACTCCACGTATCTGGAGACTAAGGCCGCGCGTATCGAGGCACAGGGCAACCGCGATGCCAAGCTCGCCAAGCGCATGGAGGCCGAGCTCGAGTGGGTACGCAGCTCGCCCAAGGCTCGCCAGGCCAAGAACAAGGCCCGTCTGGCTCGCTACGAGGAGATGGAGGCCGAGGCCCGCGCAAGCCAGAAACTCGACTGGACCGACATCCGCATCCCTGTGGGCCCGCGTCTGGGCAACAAGGTGCTCGAGGCTCATCACCTGCACAAGGAGTTCGATGGCCGCGTGCTCATCGACGACCTATCATTCACCCTGCCGCGCAACGGCATCGTGGGCGTCATCGGCCCCAACGGTGTCGGTAAGACCACGCTGTTCAAGACGATTGTGGGTCTGGAGCCGCTGACTTCGGGCGAGCTCGAGGTGGGCGAGACCGTCAAGATCTCCTATGTCGATCAGAACCGTTCCGGCATCGACCCCGACAAGAACCTGTGGGAGGTCGTCTCGGATGGCCTGGACCACATGATGGTCGGCGAGACCGAGGTTCCGAGCCGCGCGTACGTGGCGAGCTTTGGCTTTAAGGGCCAGGACCAGCAGAAGCGCGCTGGCGTACTTTCCGGTGGCGAGCGCAACCGTCTGAATCTGGCGCTTACGCTCAAGCAGGGCGGCAACCTGCTGCTTCTCGACGAGCCCACGAACGATCTCGACGTCGAGACGCTGTCCTCTCTCGAGGCGGCACTGCTCGAGTTCCCGGGCTGCTCGGTGGTCATTAGCCACGACCGTATGTTCCTGGACCGCGTCGCCACGCACATCCTGGCGTGGGAGGGCACCGACGAGAACCCGGGCAACTGGTATTGGTTTGAGGGCAACTTTGAGGCCTATCAGGCCAACCGTATCGAGCGCCTTGGCGAGGACGCAGCCCAGCCGCATCGTATTCACCGCAAGCTGACGCGTGACTAATTTGTTACGCGGTTTTACCAAACCGCGTAACTGCCCGACGCTGCGCGGGCCGCAAGCACCCCATCTTGCCGTTCAAACCGTCGCTCGCGTACCGAAGTACGCGTCGCTTCTCTTTCACGGCAACCTGGGGCACTTGCGGCCCGCTCGCTGTTGGTCACGGAACATCAACAAATAAAAACGGCTCAAATCCTGATTTGGATTTGAGCCGTTTGTCGTTACTGCTCGGGTTCTTCGACTTTGTCGATGGCCCAGGTGGCTCCGAGACCGCCGGTGGTGTTGCGGCGGATGCGCACGGCAACCTCGCGGCGCTCGCCGGCCTGCGTGTAGCGCAGGGGGAAGATTGCGCGGTTTCGCGCGGCCTCGATGGTTCCGCGCTCGCGGGCGATCCAGTAGTACTCGCCGACGATGCCGAGCGTGTCGGCGCCGTAGGGGAGATAGGTCGACAACTGGTGCAGAAGCGGGCCGGGGCAGAAGACTTCGGTTGCGAAATCGATGGGGAAGTCCTCGGGGATGGTCGGTGCCGCGGGTGCGGGGGTTGGGGCCGCTACGGGTACCGAAGCCGGTGCCGGTGCGGGAATTTGGTCGCAAGCAGAGGCGGGCACGGATTCGATGACGGGTGCGGGCTCCGGCGTCGTTTTCGGCTTGATCGTGGAATCTGCGGGCTTCACGGTGACGGGCGCGTCTGCAGCTGCAGTTTCAACCTCAACCTGCGTCGCGTTCTCGTTCTCGACGCTCGACTTTGCGTCGATGGGCGTGGATGCCATGGTGGTTATGCCGGCATTGGCGTTCTCGGGGTCATAGACGACCGTGAGCGAGATGGCGGGCTGCGGCGTCTCGGGCTCCGGCGTCGACTCAGTAGCGCCTTGATCGGCGGGCTCGTCGGACTGATCGTCCTCGGCTTCGTCGCCAAAGACGTCGCTGTTTTGGAACGCAGACGTCTCGGGCTGGTCAGCGGCTTCTTCGGCTGTCGACTTGGGAGCCTCGTTGAGCTCCGCAGTGGCTTCCTGCTCGGATATGACTTTGGGATCGGTCGTGGCGGCGATTTCGGTTTCGGCTTCTGCTGTTACCTCAATAGCGACTTCGATCTCGGGCTCGGGCTCCGGAGCGACTTTGGCCACGGGCTCGGGCTCGGCGCGCTTAACGTGCTTGGGGCGCACGGCCTTGAGGTCCTTCTCGCCGCGTTTTTTCTTTTTGTAGGACTGCTTGGCTCCCTTGGCTGCCTTGGGCTTGTCCTCGCCTTTGGCAAGGGCGGCATCCCAGGTATCGTTGGCGATGACGGTGGCATACAGGCGACCGCCCTTAAAGACGGTCAGCTTAATGAAGTCGTCGAGCTCCTCGAGCAGCTCGCGCGTGGACTCAAAGCCCAGGTCATAAGCGGCCATGTCACCAGCGGCGAGTGCCTCCTCGACCTGCGTCATAAACGTTTGCTTGCCGCACCCAATCGCATCGCGCAGCAGGCGATACAGATAGATGTGGTTGCCCAGTGATAGCGTGGGCGTAACTATTGTCTTGCTCATGGCAAATCTCCTCTTTACACACCAAAGCATCTTACCATCGCACGGGGCTTGCCATCTCGTCGCCCAAGGTAAACGGGCGCGACCGTTGCCGGTTCGCGCCCGTTATGCAGGTCGGTTATCTATGAGAGGCAATCGTACTTAGTTGCCCGACGTCGTGCCCTGGCTTGAGCTGTCAGATGCCGTGCCGGACGCGGTGCCGCTCGAGCTGTTGGTATTGCTGCTGTCGGTAGATTCCGTGCCCGATGTATTGCCGCTCGTCTGGTCGCCCGTGCTCGGCTGAGAGCCGTCGGTCGTTTGGCTTGAGTCGGTCGTGCCGGATTGCGTGTCGCTGCTGTTCGTAGAGGAATCGGCGCCCTGCGATTGATCGGGGGTGTTCGAGGACGAGTCGGTGGATGCGGAGGTGCCCTGCGGGTCGTCCTGCTGGCTTTGCGATTGGCCGGAGCTATCCGCGTCGTGCTCGGTCGTACGGGACGAAAGGATTGGCTCGGGACGCTCGCCCAGACCCTCACCGGCGGTGGTGATAAGGATGGCGCCGGCGCAGGCGATGACCGCGACGATGGCGATGGCGATTGAGAAGACGATGACCTTCTTTTGCGTCTGGCTGCGCTCTGCCGCCGCCTTGGCGCGCAGGCTGTCGGGAGCGACGCGCGCCGTGGTCGCGCGCCCCGCAATCTGGCGCATCTCCTGCGTAGTCGCGGCGCCGCCCAGGTGCTCCTCGGCATTAAATTCAACGGGCTCATAGGCACCGGCGGGGTAGTCGACGGCGGCGTGCGTACCTTTGATGGCTTCGGCGCTGGCAGAGATAAAGTGGCGGTAGACCTGCGAGGACACAACGGTGATAACCGAGCTCACGGCGGCGCCGATCACCGATCCGGCGATACCGATCTTGGAGGCAAGCGCGACGCTCGTGGCGGCAGCTGCGGCGCCGGCGACGATCTGGGGAATGGAAATATCGTCGAACAGGCCTTTTTTGGGCGCGATGGCCATGGTCTGTCCGATGGAATGGTTCTCGTGCACGCCGTTGTTGAGCGACGCCGGCGTCATGACGCGCGTGCGCGGCGCGTCGGTGTACCTGGTTGTCATACGGGGTCCTCCCGGTGTAAATCTGCTTCGTTTCGTGTAGCCATCAGGGTACCCACCAGATGTGAATCGTACGTGACATTTAACAGATACCATCAACTCATCAAGGGGGGCTTGCTGTCTTTGGTGCAATAGCTTGATGCTAAACTGGATTTACGATTGCGAGGTGGTTTACGTGATGTACCCGTATATGACATTCGAAGACGGTACCGAGGTCGTTCATTCTGACCTGATTGCAGATGGGGATATCGAAAAGGTTGTCGTGCATTTTGAACGACCGACGGCAGAGGGCTTCGACTCCGCTCGCTGTGAGTTGCCTTCTTACAATTGGACTATGTGGGAGGGGCATTTCACCGACGAGGAGAAGCGAGGATTTGAGACTTTTCTGAGCAATAATGCTCACCTGCTGTATCGCTACGCCGCAAACGGAGGAGCTAAAGTTGCCTAGCCTATTTCTTATTGGCGGCTACAGGGTCTTCTTTTGGTCTAACGAAGCGGGCGAGCCAATCCATGTTCATGTTTGCAAGGGAGCGCCTTCAAATAACTCGGCCAAAATCTGGCTGACTCGCAGGGGAGGTTGCATTGTCGCTAATAACAAAGCGAAGATCCCCCAGAGCACGCTTGACGACCTCTGTGAAATTATCGCCGCTCAGCATGAATTGATTTGTTCTAAATGGAAGGCTTTTTTCCTTGTGGACGAGATCTCGTTCTACTGCTAAACGCCATTCTGACTTCTCTTTTTCATTTTTAATCATGAGACTGCCCCATCAGCGCTGATTGAACTTGACAGTACAATGGAGGCGGACTTTATTGCCGCTGCTCGTTGCGGCTAAACGGATGTGTTGGAGCTTGTATGAACGATTTTCTAAACGGTCAAGTTGAGAACGATGGCTTTTTGCGTGTGGCGGCGGCTTCGCCGCGGATTCGCGTGGCCGATGTCGAGGGCAATGCCGAGGTTGCGCTGGCAGCTGTTCGCGAGGCTGCCGAGCGCGGCGTTCGCGCGCTGGTGCTGCCCGAGCTCAACTTGTGCGGCTATACCGCGGCCGACCTGTTCCATAATCGCACGCTGCTGCATGCCTGCGAGGCTGCTCTGGTGCATATCCTCGATGAGACTCGTGAGCTGTCGATTGTCTTTACCATCGGTCTTCCCGTTGCGGTTGCCGAGAATATCTACAACTGCGCCGCCGTGTGCTGCGCGGGCGAGCTTTTGGGCCTCACGGCCAAGAAGTATCTGCCCAACTATGGCGAGTTCTACGAGCGCCGCTGGTTTGCTCCGGCGCCCGCAGATCCTGTGTGGGTCGAGTTCGCCGGTCAGGGTCCGGTTCCGCTGGGTTCGGGGCTTGTCTACCGCTGCTGTGATGAGGGCGCCGAGGACCTGGTGTTGGGCGTTGAGGTTTGTGAGGACCTGTGGGTGCCGGCGCCCCCTTCGACCGAGATGGCGCTTGCCGGTGCGACGGTGATTCTCAACCCGTCGGCCTCGGACGAGATTATCGGTAAGGCGGATTACCGCCGCAGCCTCATCTCTAACCAGAGCGCACGCCTGTACTGCGCCTATGCCTATGCGGACGCGAGCGAGGGCGAGTCCACGACCGACATGGTCTTTGCGGGCGAGAACCTTATCTACGAAAACGGCTCCAAGCTCGCCGCCACTAAACTGCTTACCTGCGATATGGCGGTTGCCGATGTTGACCTCGACCGTCTGGTTGCCGAGCGCCGTCGCTCGACGACGTGGACGCGCGCGGACGATGCGCCGGAGGCCACGACTGTTGAGTTCTCTTTTGAGGGCACGCTCTCCGAGGCTCCCGTCCTGCGCGATGCCTGCGATATCGACCGCGTTTTCCCCCGCGCGCCCTTTGTGCCGGCCGACCATGGCGACTTGGCCGAGCGCTGCGAGACGATCCTCGATCTGCAGACTGCGGGCCTCAAGACCCGCCTTGCCCACACAGGTACCAAGGCTGCGGTCATCGGCCTTTCGGGTGGCTTGGACTCCACGCTGGCACTGCTTGTGACCGTGCGTGCCTTCGATGCGCTGGGGCTGCCGCGCACCGGTATCACAGCCGTGTCCATGCCCGGCTTTGGCACGACGCATCGCACCAAGTCGAACGCCGAGTCGCTCGCTCGCGACCTGAGTGTGAGCTTCCGCGAGGTTTCGATCCATGCGGCTGTGGAGCAGCACTTCAAGGACATTGAGCACGATCCGGCCGTGCAGGACGTGACCTACGAGAACAGCCAGGCCCGCGAGCGTACGCAGATTCTGATGGATTTGGCCAACCAGGCTGGTGGTTTTGTCATCGGCACGGGCGACCTGTCGGAGTTGGCGCTCGGTTGGGCTACCTATAACGGCGACCACATGAGCATGTACGCCGTCAACGCGAGCGTGCCCAAGACGCTCGTGCGTCATCTGGTGCGTTATGCCGCCGATGTCTTTGGCGGGCGTATTGCCGAGACACTGCTCGACATCCTCGATACGCCGGTGTCCCCCGAGCTTCTGCCGCCCACGGGTGACGGCGAGATTGCGCAGAAGACTGAGGATTTGGTGGGCCCGTACGAGTTACACGACTACTTCCTCTACTACCTGCTGCGTTTTGGCTTTGAGCCGGGCAAGATCTACCGCATGGCGCTCAAGAGTTTCGAGGGCGTCTACGACGCCAAGACCGTCCACACGTGGCTGCGTACGTTCTACCGTCGCTTCTTTGCCCAGCAGTTTAAGCGCAGCTGCCTGCCCGATGGCCCCAAGGTGGGCTCGGTGACGCTCAGCCCGCGCGGCGATTGGCGTATGCCGAGTGACGCCAGCTCGCGTCTGTGGCTTGCGCAGATCGACGCGCTCAATCCAATTGACTAAGGTTGGCTAAATTGAACCAATACGGGGGTTGCAAGCGTTACACTTTTGAAATCTGATGGCCCGTATCGCGCGGCGCTCTTGTCGGAGCGCCGCGTTTTTTATATCGAAAGGTGGCACCATGCAGGCATCGCAGCGTCTCGACCGCTTTGGCGCGGAGGTCTTCGCCTCGCTCAACAACAAGCTTCTCGCGCTGAAGGCTCAGGGCAAGACCATTTACAACATGAGTGTGGGCACGCCCGACTTTAAGCCGTACGACCATGTGGTCGAGGCGCTCACGCAAGCAGCCCAAGATCCCGAGATGTGGAAGTATGCCCTGCGCGACCTGCCCGAACTCAAGCAGGCCGTGTGCGATTACTATGAGCGTCGCTTTGGCGTTTCGGGTATTACGCCGTCCATGGTGCAGTCGTGCAACGGCACGCAGGAGGGCGTGGGTCATTTGGGCCTGGCCCTGCTCGATCCGGGCGACACCATTCTGGTTCCCGATCCGTGCTACCCGGTCTTTGAGGCGGGTGCCAAGATCGCCGATGCTAAACTCGAGTACTATCCGCTGGTTGCCGAGCACAATTACCTGCCCTATGTGGCGGGCATCGATCCCGAGGTGGCCGATCGTGCCAAGTACATGATCGTGTCGCTGCCCGCCAACCCGGTGGGCTCGGTGGGCACGCCCGAGATCTACGAGGAGATCATCGCTTTTGCCCGCGAGCACGACCTGCTGATCGTTCACGACAACGCATACTCTGACATCGTGTTCGACGGCGAGCCGGGCGGCAGCTTCTTGCAGTATCCCGGTGCGCTCGAGGTGGGCGTTGAGTTCTTCTCGCTCTCCAAGTCGTTTAACGTCACCGGTGCCCGCATCGGCTTTTTGGTCGGTCGCGAGGATGTGGTCTCGGCCTTTGCCAAGCTGCGCAGTCAGATCGACTTTGGCATGTTCTTCCCGATCCAGAAGGCTGCTATCGCCTGCCTGAACGGTCCGCGCGATGAGGTCGAGGCGCAGCGTCTGAAGTACCAGGAGCGCCGTGATGCCCTGTGCGACGGTCTTGAGGGCCTGGGCTGGGAGCGTCCCAACGCGCATGGCTCTATGTTTGTGTGGGCCAAGCTTCCCGGTGGTCGCACCGATTCCATGGCGTTTTGCGAGGAGCTCATGGAGAAGGCCGGCGTTGTGGTGACGCCGGGCGCGAGCTTTGGTCCTTCGGGTGAGGGGCACGTGCGCATGGCGCTGGTCTTGCCGCCCGACCAGATCGCTTTGGCTGTCGAGGCCATTCGCGAGGCGGGCCTGTATTAGATGGCTATTTCGGCTCGTCAATAGCTCGAAACCGATTTCGTGCAGTTATTTTACGAATCCTGCAAACAATTTCGGTAAACGGTCGATTTTTGGCTGCGAATAGGAGCATAATCAAAGTCCCGATTGGATGTATTGGGATTACGACAAGCCGCTCGGGTCGTTCCCGGGCGGCTTGTTTGTGGAGAGAGATGGGAGTTTCTAATGGTTAACGAGAAGAAGGTCGCTATTGTCGGCTGCGGTTTCGTCGGTTCGTCTTCGGCGTTCGCACTGATGCAGAGCGGTCTGTTCTCCGAAATGGTCCTCATCGACGTGGACAAGAACCGCGCTGAGGGTGAGGCCCTGGATATCGCGCACGGCATGACGTTTGCCGAGCCGATGAAGATCTACGCCGGCGATTATTCCGATGTCGCCGACGCCGCCATGATCGTCGTCACCGCTGGCGCTGCCCAGAAGCCCGGTGAGACCCGCCTGGACCTGGTCAACAAGAACGTCAGCATCTTTAAGTCCATTATTCCCGAGATTAAGAAGTCCGGCTTCGACGGCATTCTGCTCATCGTCTCCAACCCGGTCGATGTTCTGACCTACGCCGCCATCAAGATGTCCGGCCTGCCCGAGGGCCACGTCATCGGTTCCGGCACTGTGCTCGACACCGGCCGCCTGCAGCAGATGCTTGGTGCCCACGTCGAGGTTGACCCGCGCGATGTCCAGGCCTATGTCATGGGCGAGCACGGCGACTCCGAGTTTGTCGCTTGGTCCAGCGCTCAGGTTGCCGGCGTTCCGCTGAACACCTTCTGTGAGCTTCACGGCCACCTGGAGCATGAGGCTGCCGAGAAGCGCATTGCCGAGGACGTCAAGAACTCCGCCTACACCATCATCGAGAAAAAGCACGCCACCTACTATGGCGTCGCCATGGCCGTCAAGCGCATCTGCACCGCCGTCATGCGCGATGAGCAGACCGTTCTGCCTGTCTCCTCGCTCATGGTGGGCGAGTATGGCCTGTCCGATCTTGCCATCTCCATGCCGACCGTCGTTGGCCGCGACGGCGTTGTCTGCCGCGTCCCCGTGCCGCTGAACGATGACGAGCAGCATGAGCTCACCGTCTCCGCCAAGGCCCTCAAGGACATCATCGACAGCGTTGATTTCTCCTGCTAAATCAAGCTCGCTAGAGCGAAAAGCTACAATGAAGGCGTCCGGGTCCACACGGCCCGGGCGCCTTTTTGGTGCAAAGTAACCTGACCCCAATGCACCATAGTTGATGGGAGGGCCATGTCGGATTCGCCTAATTTTTTGACCTATGCCCAGACGGCGTTTGATCCGTTTGAGGAGCGGCCGTTCTGCGCGGTGGATAGCCTGGTCTTTGCGTGGTTGTCCTATTTGCGTTTGCCAGGTGATATGGCGGAGCTGACGAACTGGCAGGGCCTAGACGTACGCGAGCTGCTGCGTGCCGAGTGCTACCGGGACATGATTGACGACTTGTGGGACCCGGAGGGGAGCAGGGCCTTGTTGGAGGCCGTGGCAGCAAGTCCTCGCTACCGTGGCGTGCACGTTTGCGGCTATCGTGCCGTGAGCGATGTGGTGGCGACGGAGCAGTTTGCAGCCATGGCGTTTCGGTTTCCGGCAGGGTTTAGCTATCTTTCCTTCCGGGGGACCGACAGCACGATTGTGGGCTGGAAAGAGGACTTTAACATGGCGTTCCGGTGTCCTGTGCCGGCCCAGGAATCCGCGGCACGTTATGTGGACGAGGCGGCGGATGCGATTGACGGGCCGCTTTTGTGCGGAGGTCATTCCAAGGGTGGAAACCTTGCGGTGTACGGTGCGGCGATGTGCTCCGATGTCGCCCGTGAGCGAATCGAACGGGCGTATTCCCATGATGGCCCGGGCTTCGTCGAGGAGTTTCTGAACGGCGACGCCTTTGCCGATCTTTCCGGTCGAATCGACAAGACGCTACCTCGGTCGTCGATCTTTGGCATGATGTTCGAGACACAGGAGGACTATGCCATCGTTGAGAGCACCGAGTTCAGCCTGCTGCAGCACAATCCCTTTAGCTGGGTGGTTGATGGTCGCGACTTCGTGTACTGTGAGCGCCTGTCCGCCGGTGCTCGATATGTTGATGGCTCCATTCGCGAGATGCTGCTTGCAGTGTCGCCTGGCGAGCGCGAGCGTTTTGTAGATGCGTTGTTCTCCGTGTTTGAGGCAACGGGTGCTGAGCGGTTTGCGGATATCGCTGGGAATCTGCGCGAGAGCCTGCCCGTGATGCTCCAGGCTGCGCAAGGCTTTGACAAGGATACACGACGCTTTGTCTCGCAGACCATCGTGGCAATCCTTAAATGCGCACTGCTGCCCAAACGCCCTCAGATCGACATGCCCGCTGCCGGCAAGAGTTTGGCAGAACAGCTCGAGGCTTGGCAGTCCGAGCTCCTGCGCTAGCCATTGGCGCAAAGCAACCTGTCCCCGATGCACCAATCTTCGATGCGCCTGGGGTGGGCTCGACCGCTATACTGGTTCGTGCCGAAATCGATCTAGAACGGAATGCCGTATATGAAAATCAATCATGCGATTCTGCATATCCTGGACTTTGACTCTGCCGTCAACGTCATGAGCCAGCGCGAGCTCGATATCGAGAGTCGTACCGTGCGCAACTTCGTGACCACGCATCTGCGCCGCGCACGAACCTCGGCCGACAATAAACGTGCCACGTTTGCCGAGAACTCTGCGTTTGGCGGCGAGCTCAAGGGCTATTTCTTTGGCGAGCGCGAGTTCGTGGACCTGTCGCAGCAGATTGCGGAGTTCATCTCTTCCGAGCTCACCAAAGCCGAGAAAGCCGAGTCCACCGACGTGCTCGTGGCCGATTTTGACGACGATGAGGATGCCCGCTGGTTTGCCGTGATGCTGCTGGGCTCCAAGCAGGCTTTTATGCACGAAGTGGGCCGCGAGGAGGGGGAGGTGCGCAACGACATCGCGCGCCACTACGCCATTCTGCCGAACCCCTCGCAAAAGGTGCCGAGCTATGCCATCGTGCGCGCGAGTACCATGGAGATCGGCTACGTGGACAAGAAGCGCAAGATTGCCGGCGAGGACCGTATGCTTATCCCCGATGGCCTGCTGCAGTGCGACACGGGTGTATCGGGCAAGGAGGTCATCGACACCGTGACGCGTGTGGTCGAGGAAGTCGCCGAGGAGCATGGTGCCAATACGGCCGTGGCGCTCGCTAAGGTTAAGGCTGCCGTTGCCGAGAAGGTTGAGGATGACGAGGAGCTGCCGCCCTGGGATATCGTCGATGAGGTCTTTGAGGACGAGCCGGTTATCAAGGAGAACGTGCGTGCGGCGCTGACCGAGGAGAAGGTGCCCGATCGCGTGCCCGTGGAGCGCAAGCAGGTCGAACGCGCGGCCGTGCGCAATCACAAGATTCGTACCGACACGGGCATCGAGATCAGCTTCCCGGCCGAGATGGGTTCGAACTCCGAGTATATCGAGTTCGTCAACGAGCCCAACGGCCTTATCTCCATCGAGCTCAAGAATATCGGGTCAATTGAGAATCGATAAACTGCGCTTGAACTTCAGACAAAGCAAAGGCCGAAACCCTTCGGGACTTCGGCCTTTTTGCTTGGAGCTGAATTGAGTTGCAGACTGAGCATAAGTCAGCGAAAACGCCCCTAGGCGAGCAAGGTGACGTGAAAGAGGAGGGAAGCGTACTTCGGTACGCGACCGACGATTGAACGTCAGATTGCCGCTTAGGGGCGTTTGCAGCGTCGAGAGATCCGTCGTTCGTTAGAACGACGGAACCAAAGGTGCAGCGTCGACTAGTTACGCGGTTTGGTAAAACCGCGCAACTTCTACAGCTGGCGCAGGCCCTCTTCCAGGCCGGTCTTGCTGTCGGTCTTCTCGTCGCGCATCTTGATGACGCGGGCGGGGACACCGGCCACGACGGCACCGGCGGGGACGTCCTCGACGCACACGGCGCCGGCGGCAACGACAGCGCCCTTGCCTACGTGCACGCCCTCCAGGACCACGGCATTGGCGCCGATCATAACGTCGTCCTCGATGATGACGGGCGTGGCACTGGCGGGCTCCACGACGCCTGCCAGCACGGTGCCGGCGCCGATGTGGCAGTTCTTGCCCACGGTGGCGCGGCCGCCCAGCACAGCGCCCATGTCGATCATGGAGCCTTCGCCAATGACGGAGCCGATGTTGATGATGGCGCCCATCATGATGACGGCGCGATCGCCAATCTCGACACGGTCGCGGATGATCGCGCCCGGCTCGATGCGGGCGTTGATACCCTTGAGGTCGAGCATGGGCACGGCGGAGTTGCGGCAGTCGTTCTCTACGTCGTAGTAGTCGATGGAGTCGGCGTTGGCGTCGAGGATTGCCTTGAGCTCATCCCAGTCACCAAAGACGGTCTTGCCACGACGACCGCCGTAGACGTGCGCATTGCCCCACTGGACCTTCATGCCCGGCTTTTCGCGCACGTACAGTTTGACGGGCGTTTTCTTGGGCGCGGTTGCGATGTAGTTGATAATCTCCTGTGCATCCATCTCGGCTGCATTACTCATTTGCTGTCTCTCCTTTGAGTGGATCCGGTTGATACCTGGTTAGGCAAACATGACCTGGTCGAACGTATAGAAGCCAGGCTCGCGGGTGACGAGCTTCTGCGCGGCTGCCAGGGCGCCGTTGACGAAGATCTGACGGCTCGTGGCGCGGTGCGTGAGCGTGACCTCCTCGTCCTGGCCGAAAAAGCTTACCTCGTGCACGCCGGCGACGGTGCCGCCGCGCAGCGAGTGCATGCCGATCTCCTTGGGGTCGCGCGCGCCGCACATACCCTCGCGGCCATAGACGGGGTGGTAGCCTGCCTCGGGCTCGGCTTCGACGACGGCGTCGAGCAACAACTTGGCAGTGCCGCTGGGGGCGTCGACCTTTTGATTATGGTGCGTCTCGACGATTTCGCAGTCAAAGCCGGGCAGCTCGCGCGTGGCCTGGGCAACCAGATGGCGCAGGGCGGCGATACCGATAGAGTAGTTGCCCGAGTGCATAACACGGGCGTTCTGACCCAGCTCGCGCAGGCGATCCACCTGCTCGGGCGTATAGCCCGTGGTGCCGGAAACGAGTGCGGCACCCGTGCGCTCGACATAGGCGACGACAGCATCGAAGGTCACGACGTTCGAGAAGTCGATGATGACGTCGGCGACTGGTGCGTTCTCGAGTTCGGTTAGATCAAAGCCTATCTGCGCGACGATATCAAAAACGGGCTGACCGGCGGCGTCGACAACGCCCTCGGCGGTGGTGCAGATGAGCGAGCCCATGCGGCCCGTTCCCATAATGACGGTCTTAATCAAGCAGACCAGCTCCCTTCAGAGCATCGGTAAGTGCGGAGCGCGTGTCGTCTGCCATGGGGCACAGCGGCATGCGGTAGTTTGCCTCGATCATACCCATCTGGGCGAGTGCTTCCTTGACGGGAATGGGGTTGACCTCGCTAAAGAGGGCATTGATGAGCGGCTGGCCGGCAATCTGGATATCGCGGGCGCGCTCCACGTCGCCGTCCAGATAGGCGCGGCACATGTCGTGCACGAGCTGCGGCTGAACGTCGGCCCACACGCTGATGGTGCCCGAAGCGCCCAGGCTCATGAGCGGCACGGTGAGGGCGTCCTCGCCCGAGTACATGCGGAAGTCGTCGGACAGCAGGTGGGCAATCTTGGCCGCGTAGGCGACGTTGCCCGAGGCTTCCTTGATCCCCATGATGTTGGGGTGCGCGGCCAAGCGCTCTACGTTGCGCTCGCTGATGCCGCAGCCGCAGCGGCCGGGGATGTTGTACAGGATGCAGGGGATGTCCACAGCATCGGCGACGGTCTTAAAGTGCTGATAGATGCCCTCTTCGTTGGACTTGTTGTAGTAGGGGGTGATGAGCAGCAGGCCGTCGGCTCCCAAGCCCTGGTAGGTGAGCGACTTGGTGAGCATCGTCTGCGTGGAGTTGGAGCCCGAGCCGGCGATGACGGGGACGCGTCCTGCAACATGCTTGACCACGGCGGCGACGACGGAGTTGTCCTCGTCATCGGTCATCGTGGCGCTCTCGCCGGTGGTGCCCAGGGTGAGGATGGCATCGGTGCCGTTTTGCAGGTGGAAATCGATAAGGCGTTCGAGCGCGTCAAAGTCGACGCTGCCGTCCTTTTTAAACGGCGTAACAAGGGCGACGATCGAGCCCTCAAGATTGCGGATGTCCATGTTCTTCTCCTTCGCGTCCGCGATCTGGATGCGTTTGTTCCATTGGGCGGCGACTGCCAGGCGCTCGTCTTGGGCGCGACGGCGAGCACTTTCGGCGCGCGACTTGGCCAGCAGTTCTCGGCCGCTCGGCAGCACGTCGAGTGTGGCAAAGTAATCGCCCGGGCGCTCGGCGCGGCGGATGAGGTCGGCCGAGCCATCGGGGCGCAGCAGCACCTCGGCGGAGCGCAGCCGTCCGTTGTAGTTGTAGCCCATGGAGTAGCCATGCGCGCCGGTATCGTGGATCACGAGCACATCGCCCATGTCGATCTGCGGTAGCTCGCGGTCGATGGCGAACTTGTCGTTGTTCTCGCACAGATTGCCCGTAATGTCGTACGTGTTTGTGACAGGCGCCGCGGTCTTGTCGGCGCCACCCGGCTGACCCATTACCGTAATGTGGTGGTAGGCGCCGTACATGGCAGGACGGATCAGATCGACGGCGCTTGCGTCGACACCGATATAGTCCTTGTAGATCTGCTTTTCGTGGATAGCCTTGGTGACCAGGCAGCCGTAGGGCCCCATCATAAAGCGGCCCATCTCGGTGCAGATGGCCACATCGCCCATACCGGCGGGAACCAGGATTTCGTCGTAGGCCGCGTGCACCCCCTCGCCGATGGCGTGAATGTCGTTGGCCTGCTGCTCGGGCAGATAGGGGATGCCGACGCCGCCGGACAGATTGATGAAGGCGACATGTGCACCGGTCTCGCGCTCCAGGCGCACGGCAAGCTCAAAGAGGATGCGCGCGAGCTTGGGGTAGTAGTCGTTGGTGACGGTGTTGCTGGCAAGGAAGGCATGGATGCCAAAATTCTCGGCGCCCTTGGCCTTGAGCATGCGGAAAGCCTCAAAGAGCTGCTCGGTGGTCATGCCGTATTTGGAGTCGCCGGGGTTATCCATGATGCCGTTGGAGAGCTGGAACAGGCCGCCTGGATTAAAGCGGCAGCTGACCGTTTTGGGGATGGGCCCCGCAACACGCTCAAAGAACTCGATGTGGCTGATGTCGTCAAAGTTGACGATGGCACCCAGCTTGTTGGCGAGCTCAAAGTCGGCAGCCGGCGTGTCGTTGGAAGAGAACATGATGTCGTGTCCCGTGATGCCCAGCGAGCGGGCGATCATGAGCTCGGTATAGCTCGAGCAATCGCAGCCGCAGCCGTATTCGTTGAGAATGGAGATGAGCGCCGGGTTGGGGTTGGCCTTGACGGCAAAGTATTCCTTAAAGCCCGGGTTCCATGCAAAGGCGTCGCGCACTTCTTGCATGTTGCGGCGGATGCCCGCCTCGTCGTATAGATGAAACGGCGTGGGGAACTGCTCGACGATATGCTCGAGTGTCTCCTTGTCCACAAACGGCTGCTTGGCCGCATATGCCTCGTTGGGGGTCAATGCCATGTCCCGTAAACCTCGCTATCCAGACGGCGCCATCTGCGCATCGAATCCGCATAGCGTGGACCCAATGTCCGGATAGCGCTCCCGCATTGCTGCAGACAGTCCTGTGGGTGTTTCCCACAGGCCCACCAGGTTGTTCGTGCCCGAAAAACCCAGTTCGGCGGGTTTCGCCTCCCCACGGGGTCAAAGCCTGCCGGCTCGCCCGCGGCTCTTCGTGCCCGCGCCTCTATCAAGTGGTAAAGACCCTATCACGTTGCACTTTACCAAACAAGAGTATTCGTATATAACGTTTAAAAAATGCAGCAATATGCTGGAAACATGTGTGCCACAATCCTGTATCACAATAAGTTGCAACAGATGTGCCTCACGAAGGGATTCTCTATGACCGAGCTCCAAGAACTCCGTCGCTATCGCCGCGATCTCCATCGCATTCCGGAGCTCGATTTCGATCTTCCGCAGACTATCGCCTATATCGAGGGCGTGTTGGCGCCGCTCGCTTGCGAGGTGACCCATCCGTGTCCCAGCTGCGTCTGCGCTTTCTTCGACGCTGGCGTTGGTGCCGCGCGTGCCACGGCGATTCGCGCCGATATGGATGCGCTGCCCATCGCGGAGGCGACGGGAGCGGCCTTTGCCTCGATCCATCCCGGCAAGATGCACGCTTGCGGACATGACGGACACATGGCCATGGCACTTGCCGCCGCGACGTATGTCGACCGTACGATTCGCGAGCAGCCGGGCGCCATGAGGCGCAACGTTCTCTTTGTGTTCCAGCCGGCCGAGGAAACGACCGGTGGTGCCAAGACAGTATGCGAGAGCGGTGTGTTCGAGCGCTATGGGGCTGACCGCATTTTTGGCTTCCATGTGTGGCCCGATCTGCCTGCCGGCACGTTGGCGAGTTGTTCCGGTCCGCTGCTGGCGCGTTCGAGTGAGACGCATATCCATATTCACGGTACGAGCATCCATATTGCTAAGACCTATGGTGTGCCGGTTGAGGAGTCGCACGATGCCGCGTTGGCGGCAGCGAAGTTTTTGGTTGCCGAGCGCGTGCTGATGGACGAGCTGGGCACCGACGAGCCCTGTATCGGTAAGTTTGGTCTGCTGCAGGCCGGTACCGTCTGCAACGCGGTGGCGGGGGAGGCCCATGTTGCCGGCAGTCTGCGTGTGTTTACGGACGACATGTTCGACCGTGCGCGTGAGGGCGTGCGCCGCGTGCTTGATGAGGCATGCGCTGCAACGGGCTGCACGTACGATCTCGACTTTGCCGAGGGCTATCCGCCGGTCGACAACGACCCCGAGTTGTTCACTCGCATTGCACCGGCTTTGCCCGAACTACAGCTCGTAGATGAGCCTTTGCTGATTGCCGAGGACTTCGCCTTCTATCAGCGCCATCTGCCGGGCGTGTTCTTCTTGCTGGGCACGGGCGTGCCAGAGGGACAAGAAAACCCGAGCGATTCGGATGGCTGTCCCGCCTATGCCACGAGCGCTCTGCATACCGATACCATGCTCTTTGGCGAGGAAATTCTGCTCAAAGGCCTCGATGTCTACAAACGATTGTTTCTGCTTGGTTAATTGGCGAAGGATACCTGCTCTAGAAAACACGAACAGATGTACGGTATAATAGAGATGTAAGTCTATAGAAACGTTTGACGTTATTAACGTAAGGCGATACTATGATTGCATCATATAAAGATGAAGACACTGAACGCTTCGCAATGGGTGTGCGGATTAGGAAGTTCATTCCTTTTGAGCGGGTCGCCTTGAGGAAGATTCGCCAACTGCAGATCTGCGCTTCGCTTGATGATCTTCGCGTTCCGCCAGGCAATCGTCTTGAAGCGTTGAAGGGCGATCGCGCTGGTCAATATAGCATCCGTGTTAATGAGCGCTATCGGGTCTGTTTTGAGTGGAGACAGGGGATGGCTTGGAATGTCGAAATCGTCGATTATCACAAGTGATGAGACCGCGCCCGATTTGCTGTCGCCGGTGACTCCTGGTGAACTTCTCAAAGAGGAATTTCTTGTTCCTATGGGCATTTCTCAATATCGCCTTGCTAAGGAGACCGGAATTCCGGCACAGCGTATTGGGCAGATTATTTTGGGAAGGCGTCGTGTTACGGCTGACACCGATCTTCGCCTTTGCCGCTACTTTGGCCTAACGGATGGCTATTGGCTTCGCGCTCAGATGGCGTTTGACCTCGAGGCAGAGAAGAGGCGCATCGAGCCGGAGCTGGATAAGATTGTTCCCGTTCAGCGGGCCGTTGCGTTGTAGTGCTCAAAGATATTGAGGTTGGAGTGACGATGGAACGACGCCGACAGACTGCCGTGTATAGTCCGGGTGGATGCGGGTGTGGCTTGCTGCTGATTCCGGTCATCGTCGTGAGCGTTGGCTTGATGTTTGTGCTTGCCGGGCTGGCCGCAGCGGCGCTCGTGCTGCTGATTGTGGCTATTGGCGTGACGATTTGGCTCTGCCGCAATCGCGAGCAACGTCGTGCCGACGGCAAGACCGATGTGGGATGGATTGTCTTTTTGGTTACCGCCTACCTGTTGAGCATCGGCTACCTTGTGTTCTTTGTTTTGCTGCTCGTTAGCACCTTTACCGGGGAATCCGTCACGGTGGGCTAGGCTTCGACGAGCCTTTTGAGGATGAGGCGAGGGGGCGGATGGGACATGTTGTTCAAGACGGAGTGCGACGCGCGGGCGGCAAGAAGATCGCGATTCCCATCGGCAAGCAGGACGCGACCGTCTTCCGCAAGGTGATGAGCGCAAAAGACGCCATCTAAGAGTTCGCGCCGGCGCTAGGGACGGCCGATCAGGAGCGGGCACTGCGTATTGCCCGAGTGCGGGCGAGACGGATGGTGGCGTGGATGATTCGCACTTATCTTCCTTACTTTCGGATTATTCACCAAAAATAGCCGTGCGGGCACATCACGAACAATCGCCAAACAAGGCATAAACACGGGCGCGGGGCTTATCGGCTTCGTGCTCTTCTTCGCCATAAGAAACGACAACAGCAGAGCGGTTAGCCGAGCGCTAATTTTCGTCTGGAAAGCGAGTGGTATGATTCGACCTACAGGCTTTTCAAACTGAAACGGCGGAATTAACATGGGAAATGCTGTTATAACGCTCAGGGATTTGATGCCGGTGGCGCACCCAGAGAAGACAAAGATCAAATTCAACATGAATGCTGGCGACGTGAACGTGCGCGCGTACGACATGCTGCTGAAGGACACCTCGACCCCCGAGAAGACCGATAGCGGCTCGCGATGGTACGAGATGAACGCGTGGAGGAGCGCGACGGGACAAGCGAATAACAACCTCAACCATGCGGATTACCTACTCTCGTTCGCACAGTACTACACCTACGGGCCCGAGTACTTCATCTTCGGCGGCATGCACAAAGTGGAGAAGGCAGTACCCGAGGTGCTGGGCGGCGTGGGCTACAAGTTGACGCTTCTTCCCGACTACGAGGCCTACATCAAGCGCCTCATCATCAAGTTGAAGAAGCCTATCGGGCGCGACATCTACAACAAGTTCTACGAGAACACGATGCACGACTTCGAGCCCGTAGTGTACGAGTACTCGATGAGCCTGGGCAACGTTGCCCCTTTTCCTGGCTACAAGTACGTGTGCATCGACCACAAGACCTTGCAGGCCGTTATCGCCAGCGTGGGCTCCGACTGGTACTGGGCGCTGGACAACGTGAAGGGCGTCTACTGCATCACCGACACCGCGACGGGGAAACTCTACGTGGGTTCGGCCTCGGGCGACAGCAAGAAGGACGCGGGCGCGGACTTGGGTATCTGGCAGCGCTGGAGCGCCTATGCCAACCCCATGGACCCGACTGGCGGCAACAAGGAGTTCAAGGCCATCGTGGCCGAGCACGGAACTGGGTACATCATGGAAAACTTCACCTACTCCATTCTAGAGGTGTGCGACACCAAGATGACCACCGCCGAGGTGTGCGAGCGCGAGAGTCACTGGAAAGACGTGCTTTGCTCGCGCAAGTTCGGCATGAACTGGAACTAGGTGCGCGCCATGGGCTTGTTACGGACGGTGAGGGACTGCGTGTACGGCATGGCCGTGGGCGATGCGCTCGGCGTGCCCTACGAGTTCAGGCCGCGCGGCAGCTTTACCTGCACGGACATGGTGGGCCGCGGCACGCACAACCAGCCTGCGGGCACATGGAGCGACGACACGTCCATGGCGCTCGCGCTGTGCGACAGCTACCGCGAGCTGGGCGATATCAATTGCGACGATATCCTCGTCAAGTTCCGCAATTGGATAAACGAAGGCGCATACACCGCCGACGGGAACGTCTTCGACTACGGCAACGCCACCAGGCAGGCGCTCGATACGGGTTGCGGGCTCACAAGCGAATACAGCAAGGGCAACGGCTCGCTCATGCGTTGCCTGCCTATGGTGTTTATGGAATGCTCCGACTGCGACATAAGGGAGGTCAGCGCGATCACCCACGCTACCGACGACTGCTGCCAGGCCTGCGTGGACATGATCGCCTATGCCCGCGAGGTGCTTTACAGCGGGCACGCCGGCTGCGAGAGTGAGGACAGAGCTGGTGCCAGCGGCGGTTACGTGTGGGATACTTACCACGCCGCCATCTGGTGCCTAGAACATACCGACAACTACCGCGACTGCGTACTGACCGCCGTGAACCTGGGCGACGATACCGACACCACGGCTTGCGTGGCCGGTGGATTGGCCGGCATCCTGTACGTATACGAGGGCATTCCGACCGAGTGGTTAGAGGCCTTGCGCGGCAAGGACGTGATTGAGCCTTATTTGTTCGGCGGGGCTTACGGTGATGACCTGTGCAGGTTCGTTAAGCGCTTCGAGGATTCGCTGGACGGTCCCACCCGCGACTTCCACGCGTTGGCCCATGACATGTTCGGCCTGGGTTGGCACATGGACTGTGGCGAGGCCTTTGCCGGGGCATATCCGCGCTCCGGTACGGCCGAAGGACTGCGAGAGGACATAGACACCATAGACGACGTTGGGCTTCTGGGCAGCGGCGTCTTCTCTCGGTGGCGCTATATAACGCACTGGAAGTACGATAGCGTGCCTGATAAGGACGATCTGGAGTGGTTCAGGCTGGCGCTCGGGAGGCTTCGCGAGCTGGCATAGGGGTGCCGTGATTTGAATCGCTTGCCTGAGGTGGCTGATGCCGACTTAAAGCACGGGGAGATATACCGCAGCGCTATTGCTTTATTGCCTGAGTGATCTTAGGACCATACCTTTTATTCGATAGCGGGGCGACGGAATCGTCGAACACCATGCGCGCGCTATCTTCGACGGGCAGCCCCCCTCATGGGCATCTTGCAGGTGAGAGGGGTGCGGCTAACGTCGGCCAGAGGCGCGGAAAGGGCGCTTTGGTATCAAGCTGCAGCCTCAATCACCGCTCCATCTGAACAGGCATCTTCTCAATCCAGTACCAATCTGGCTTACAAACCCCCATTAGCTCCCAGCTAATGAATTTGAGCTCGCTGCCTTCTACGATGTGCTGTGTGCCGGCGCGGTAGCCGGATCGTAGGAAGGATGCATGATGAATAAGCTCGAAAACGAAGTGCTGCTGAGCCGTCGCGCTGCACTTGGCGCATTCGCCACTGTTGCCTTGGGGACTGCCGGTCTTCTTGCCGGTTGCGGTAGCGATAAGGCGACCGTCACCGAGGATGCCGGCGATGGCGACAAGAAGGAAGAGACGAAGAAGGAAGAGCAGCCTACGACTGACCTGGCTGTTGGCACGACGGTGACCACGACTGCTGGCCTTTCCGTCGTCGTCGATTCCGTCCAGCCCGGCCTTACAAATTATGACGGTTCGACCATGACGGGTATTCACGTCACGTACGTCAACAATGGCGATGAGGGCGCAGATTACAATATCTACGACTGGAAGGGCGAGGACGCCAACGGTGCGCAGCAGAACCAGGGTTATTACAGCGAGGGTTCCGATGAGCTGCAGTCTGGTACCCTTGCCGCCGGTGGCTCCGTGGCGGGCAATATCTACTTTGATGGTGACATCAAGAAGGCTCTCTATTTTGCCAACGTGTTTGATAAGTCTGCTGCTGCAAGCTGGGTGCTGGCCTAACATGTCGCTACCGTTGCGCCGTATGGGAGGTGAGGTCGTATGCCCAATAAAAAGCTGACGGACGAGTTACTCAATGAACTCCTCGACGCGCCAAACATCGATGGCTATATCAAAGAGCACGACTTTGCCGCCCCGTCGCTTTCGGATTACTTAAAGCAGTTGCTGCAAGAGAAGGGGCTCGAGCGCTCGCGTGTGGTGCGTATGGCCGACCTCAACGAGACCTTTGGCTATCAGATTTTTACCGGTGCGCGGCATCCGAGTCGCAATAAGGTGCTGCAGATTGCCTTTGCAATGGCGCTGTCGATGAAGGAGACCAACCGCGCTCTGACGGCTGCCGGAGTGAGCGTCCTCAACTGTAAGGACCGTCGCGATGCAATCATTATCTTTTGCATCGACCGTGGCTGTAGCCTCCAAAAGGTCAATGAAGAGCTATATCGCTTTGGCGAGGAAACGGTGAGTTAGTGGTCGATGGCTGAGCCGGCGGTGTCACCAGAGCAGCCATGCAAACGATCGGGGTGCGGACACCATGGGGTGTCCGCACCCTGCGTTATGATGGGCACCATGGATACTCAGAGCCCAACATATTCCGATGACGAGCTGACTGCTTCACTTGTCGAGCATTTGGCGTCGCTCGACCGCGATGACAGCTATCGTGTGGAGCGCGTGCTCAAGTGCTCGGATGTCGAGACGACCGAACTCGTCTATTTTGAGGGCTCTGGCGGCGGGTCTCTCGGTCCCTTTGTCCGCAAGCGCATCGATGCTTCGGTGCAGATTGGCGGAGCATATGAGCGCCTGTTTGCGGCCCAGCGCGCCGGTCGTCGTTTTGAGCACTTGCCCCGAATCGTCGATTGCCGCCGTGTGGGCGACGAGCTTGACGTGGTGATGGAGTATGTCGAAGGCGAGACACTCGAGGCCCTGGTGGGACGCTTGGGGACGACGCCCGATTATGCCCGCGGGCTGTATCCCGTTCTGTGTGAAGCGGTGGGCGAGCTGCATGCTGGTTTTGCAGCTGCGGGGGAGCCGGGGATGCCGGTAATCCACCGCGACCTTAAACCCTCGAACATCATCGTATCGGGCGTGAGATACGCGACCGATGCCGGCATGACCTTTTCCTCGCTGGTGATTATTGACCTGGGAATTGCGCGCGTTTGGCGCGATGGCGCCGACGCCGACACCGTCAAGTTTGGCACGCGTTCCTATGCGCCGCCCGAGCAGTTTGGGTTTGGGCAAACGAGCGTCCGCAGCGATATTTACGCGCTTGGCGCGCTGCTGTTCTTTTGCCTGACGGGAACTGACCCCAAGCCTGGGCGTGACATGCGCGAGCAATGCGAGGCGCATGGCATTCCCGTTCCGCTGGCGGATGTGATTTGCATGGCGATGGCGCTCGATCCCGCTAAGCGCTTTGCGAGTGCAAAGGCACTGGGGCATGCTGCGCGTGCGGCATATGAGCTATGTCTCCCTGCACCGTCGCCCGTGACCTTTTCTGCTGCCAGCGTGCCCCGGGCCGCGGTGCCACAGGTGCAGCGGGTACAGCAGCCGGTTGCCCTCACGCTTCCGTCTTCTGCAAGCCGGCGTTCGATCGTCTCTCCCGTGACATCCAAATGTGTGCGTCTGCTCTCGCGTATCCCCGAGCCCGTGGGGCGCATATGGAATGGATGCGTCTATGCGACAACATTGTTGCTGCTGATGGGCAGCCATTTTGCGGTATTTACGCCAACGGGCGAAAACCGAAACTATCCAACGTGGTTTTTGGCGCTTGAGTATTTCTTTATGGTCGATGGCCTGGTGTTGCTCATTACATTCGGAATGCTCGACCGGCGTAGGCTTCGACGTCGTTTTCCCGTGCTCGGTCGGTATCGGGGGAGTGCTTTTGTCGAACTATGGTTCAAGGCGCTCGGGTTTATGTTTGCCGTCATGTGCGTCGTCGTTGTTATCGGCAACGCGACCGGTATCGTCTCCTAGAGAATCGAAAAGGGGCCCCGTTTGGGGCCCCTTTGCAGTTGCACTTAAATACGGTTCATTTGATTGGCGACCTTGTTGTACCAGTCCTGCCACGTGGGCGGGCAGTACTTCTTGGCGGCTGCCGGAGTAAGCGTGGAACCATAGTTGGCGCCCAGGTAGGCAACGTGGGCGGAGACGCCCTCGCTCCAGCTACCAAAGCTACGCCAACCACCGCCGCGGGCACTCCAGCCCCAGGCGTTATAGGAGCCGGCGCAATAGAGGCCCTTGCTGCTCTCGATGCAGGCGATGGCGGGGGACCAACGGGGATCGACGCCGGTATTCCAGGCGGCGACGGCAAAGTTGTAGCCCTGGCCTGCCATGGGGGAGCCGGCAAGGTAGTTATCGATGCGGCTCGTCCACTCGTTAATGAACGAGTCGTAATCGGAGTTACCGCTATTCGAGCTGTTCACCGTGGTGTCGATGGTGGTGTTGGCGTTGTTGGCCTGGCTGTTGGAGTTGTTGCCGCTTACACCCTCGCCCGAGATCTTCTCGGCGGCAGCGGCCTTGTCGGCCTCGAGCTTTGCCAGCTCGGCAGCATTTTCCTGCTCGGCCTTTGCCTGCGCCTCGCTGCGGAGCTGCTGAGCCTGCGCCAGTGCATCCTCGGCATTCTTTTGCTCGCCCTCGAGCTGAGACTTGGCCTGATCGAGGGCGGTTTTGTTCTGCTCGAGCTCGGTCTGCATCTTGTTAAGCTCTTCGATCTCGTCGACGCTCGAGCTCGTAGTCTGGTTGGTGTATTTGCAGGTGGTGATAAAGTCACCCAAGCTCTGCGTGTTCACCAGGAAGCTCACGATGGGGCTGGTGCCCTTCTGGTACTTATACAGATCGCGCATGGCGGAGCTTGCCTTGGCCTGCTGCTCGGGTAGCTCGGCCTCAATCTTATCGATGTTCGCCTCATTGGAGTCGATCTGCTTTTGCAGATCCTCGAGCTTGGTTCGGGCGTCGTTGTAGGCGCTCGTGGCGTCCTCGATCTTTTTCTGGGCGGCGGAAAGCTGATCCTGCGTTGCCTGCGAGGCGGCATAGGCCGCGACGGGGGAGAGCATCGGCGTGGCCGTCAGCGCGACGGCGAGCGCGGCGCTCGTGATGATACGAGCCGGCTTCGACGCGATGAGCGCTGCGGTGCGATGGTTCGAATGCTGCATCCAGTCCCTCTGCAATCAATCGTAGGTTATTGGTCGAGGTGTATTCTACTACTGCTTTCGACCTCAACTTGAACCTTAAAGGTTCTAAAGGGTCAAGTTGAACTTGAGGTTTTAGCCTTGACCTGCGGGAATGGTGAATTGTTGAGAAACCATAGAGTTCAACTTTAACGTTACGGCACCCTGTTGTAACTGAATTCTTGGCTGCAAAAACTACCTCAACGTGGGGTTTTGCAACTATAGGGTTCCTTCGCGGCGAGCCTGCTCCACCTCTTGGAGCGCCTCAGCCGGCGTAAACGAACAGGTGCCGTCACCAAGCTTGACCATCTGTATGTCGTCACCGATATGGACTTCTCCGCCCTGCAGCACGACGCCAAAAATGCCCTCGTGGGGGAAGATGCAGTCGCCGGCGAGATAGTAGATGGCACAGCGGGTATGGCAGACTTTGCCGATCTGGCTGATTTCGACGAGTACTTCGTTGCCAATCTTGAGCTGCGTGCCCAAGGGGAGTGAGAGCAGGTTGATGCCCTGGGTTGTGAAGTTCTCGCCAAAGTCGCCCTCGTGCACATCGAGCCCGCGCGCCTGCGCCGTCTGGATAGACTCTGCAGCTAAAAAGGAGACCTGACGGTGCCAATGCCCGGCGTGCGCATCGGAGGCGAGGCCAAACTGCTCGATGACGGTGTCGTGCCCGTCGGCGACGGGTGACTTACGCGTGCCTTTGTGCTCCGACGTGTTGATTGAGACGATGCGGGCAGGCCCGTTGTAAGCATCGTTTGCGGTGCGTAGGGGAGCTGCCGTCTGGGCACGATCCGCAAGTTCGCGCTTTGCGGCGTCAATGATGGGGTTGTTGATCGGATGAGCCTGGGGCACGGTGCACCTTTCGACGGGGCGGGCAATATGCTGAATCCTATAACAACGGTGGGTTCATTGCCCGTTGTCGTACGCCGGTGATTGCCGCCTTCGTGCTGATAATTACGCCGATTGCCATAGATACGGTGGAGCTTTGGGTGCCGGCGGCTCGGCACGCTAGAATAAATCAGTTGCACAAAGACCGCCCGTCGTGTGGGCAGTTCTAGATAGGAAGTTTCCATGGCATTGCAGTTTACAGAGCGCGAGTTTATCCCCGTGCTGCTCGGCGGCGACATCAACGCGTATTCGGTGGCGCGCGCTTTCTACGAGGAGTATCAGGTTAAGAGCCGGGTCTTTGGCAAGTACCAGACCGGCCCCGCGTATCGCAGCCAAATTATCGATTACACGCCCAACGTGGATATCGATACCATGCCCGTGATGCTTAAGACCGTCAACGGTATCGCTCGAGTTCATGCCGACAAGACGATTGTTCTGATGGGCTGCGGCGATAACTATGTTGCCCTGGTGGCTCAGGCCAAGGATGCCAACGAGCTGGCGGATAACATCGTTGCGCCTTACGCGCCCTATAGCATGCTTGAGCAGTGCCAGAAGAAGGAGATCTTCTACGAGCTGTGCGAGAAGCACGGTGTGCCCTATCCGCATACGTTTACCTTTACTGCGCAGATGCTCAACACGCAAGGAGAGGCGCCTGCCGAGGTGCTCGACCAGATTGACTTCCCCTACCCGATGATCTTGAAGCCTTCCGACGGCATCATGTGGTGGCAGCATGAGTTCGAGGGTCAGAAGAAGGCTTATGAGATTGCCGACCGCGCCGAGCTGGAGCAGGTTATCCGCGATTCCTATGCCAGTGGCTACACCGATGACCTGATTTTGCAGGATCGCGTGCCCGGCAACGACGAGTACATGCGCGTGCTCACCAGCTATTCTGATCGCAACGGCAAGGTTCGCATGATGTGCCTTGGTCACGTGCTGCTCGAGGAGCATCAGCCCCATGGCGTCGGTAATCACGCCTGCATCATCACCGAGCCCAACGATGAGCTTATGGGTGGCGTGCGCAAGCTGCTCGAGGACCTTCACTTTGTGGGCTATTCCAACTTTGACGTCAAGTATGACGAGCGCGATGGCTCGTTTAAGTTCTTTGACTTCAACACCCGCCAGGGCCGCAGCAACTACTACGTAACCAACAGCGGCTTTAACGTTGCCAAGTATGTGGTGGACGAGTATGTGCTCAACCGCCCGTTTGAGCCGGAATTTGTGACGGCGCAGGATGAGGCTCTGTGGATGGTTGTTCCTATGGGCGTCGTTGACAAGTATGTCAAGGACCCCGAGCTGCGTGCGAAGGCACATCGTCTGGCCAAGGAGGGCAAGGCCGCCGATCCTTCGTTTATGAAGGGTGATTTTGTCTTTAACCGCTGGTTGCGCATGTGGCACACCAAGCTGCGCCACTTTAAGCTGTTCAAGACGTATTACAAGTAGACGAGCGTGGCGCCCGTCCGGTATGTATCGGGCGGGCGCGGGTATGATACGCGAAATTGCGGGGCGTCACCAAGGAGGCGGCGATGGAAAAGCTGGGAGTTATCGGCGGCATGGGCGCCGAGGCCACGTCGTATTACTACGACCAGGTGGTACGTCATACGGCGGCTACGTGCGACCAGGAGCATATCGACATGGTGGTGCTTTCCAAGTCGACCATGCCCGACCGCACGCTGGCCATCAAGACCGGTGAGCATGCCGAGCTGCTGGCGACCATGAAGGAGTGCGCTCAGGCGCTCGAGACGCTGGGCTGCGCGCACATAGCGATTCCCTGCAACACGTCGCACTACTTCTACGATCAGATTCAGTCGTTTACCAAGGTGCCGATTATCCACATGCCGCGCGAGTCGGTGCGCTATGCTCTGGCCGGCGCGGTGATGGGGGAGTGCGAGTTCGATCCAAACCTGAGCATGCCGGCCGAGCCGGTGCACAAGATCGGCATCATGGGCACCGACGGTACCGTGGGCGCAGACGTCTATGGGCGCGAATGTGAGACCGCGGGCGTTGAGGTCGTCTATCCCAGCGAAAAGCGTCAGGCCGACGTGATGTCGCTCATTTACGACGATGTGAAGGCCGGGCGCGAACCCGATATGGATAAGTTCGACCGCGTGATGTGGGAGTTCGCCCGCAGCGGCTGCGACCGCGTCATCCTGGCCTGCACGGAGCTTTCGGTGTTGCAGAAGTATCGCGAGATGCCCGAGATCACCCTCGATGCGATGGATGTCCTGGTGCGCGAGTCCATCATTCGCAGCGGCGTCCCCTACCGCCTGTAGCCCTCGACCTGCCAAAAAGGGACAGGTTTATTTTGACAGGTATTATCTGGGAAAACAGTAAAGGCCTCGGCTCGTTTGGTGCGAGCCGAGGCCTTTTGCATTTGCCGGTTGCTGCCAGCGAGTGCTAGAACAGGAAGCCGGTGGCGATGAGGGCGATGCTGATGATGAGTACGGCGATGTCTAGGCCCTTGATGGGGTAGCGCTTGTACGAGCTGGCGCGCGTACGCAGATAGAAGCCGCGCTGCTCGGCGGCAAGCGCGGTGGCATCGGTCTTGCCCACGCTCGAGATAAGCAGCGGCACACACAGCGGCAGCATGAGTTTGAGTTTCTTGACGGGATTCTTAGTGTCGTATTCGACGCCGCGTGCGGTCTGCGCCTCCATGATGGCGTTCATTTCCTGGCCAAATACCGGCACAAAACGCAGCGCCGTGGTAAAGGTGAAGGCATAGCGATATGGCACGTGCAGCACCTCGACGCAAGCGTTGGCGAGGTCGTTGAGCTTGGTCACCATGAGCATGAGGATGAGTGGCAGCGCCACGCCCAGCAGGCGCAGGCAGGCCTTCGATCCGGTAATGAGGCCCGTGTCGGTGATGAAACCCCACACCACGTTGCCATCACGCATAAAGGCCAACTGGAGCACCAGCATGATAAGCGCGAGCGGAATCAGCAACTTGAGCAGCGAGAGCAGACGGTCGACGACGCCGGCATAGGCACCCAGTGCAAGGGTGAGTGCCAAAAAGCCCAGCAGCGCCACGTAGGTGTCGGACAAAAAGATGCCGATGATGATGGCGGCGGCGAGGCCCAGTTTGACGACGGGGTTCAGACGATGCAGCAGCGTATCGCCCGGCATATAGTCGATGACGTTAACCACGGTGGACCATCTCCTCGGTAATGCGAACGATATCGGTGACCTCGCTCACCTGTGCAAAGGCGGGAGAGACGGAGGATGCCAGGCGACGAGAAAGCTCTATGACCTGGGGCGGCTCAACGTAGGCGCGCTGCATGAGCTCGATGTCCGAGAACAGCTCGTGCGTGCGGCCGCGCTCGAGGATGCGGCCGTCGGCCATGACTACGATGCGCTCGGCAAAGTCGGAGACGACTTCCATGTCGTGGCAGACCATGATTACAGCGCAGCCGCGCTCGGCCATGGTGCGCACCGTTTCCATCACGGTCATGCACTCGCGGTAGTCAAGGCCGCTCGTGGGCTCGTCGAGCACCACGATTTTGGGCTCTACGACCACGACGGAGGCGAGTGCCACCATCTGGCGCTGACCGCGCGAGAGCGAGAAGGGCGCCTCGTCGGCCGGCAAGCCAAAGCGGTCGATGACGAGCTGGGCGCGACGCAGCGCCTCGGCACGGTCGATGCCGGCAAGCTCCAGGCCAAAGGCGACCTCGTCGAGCACGGTGTCCTTGCAGATCTGACGGTCGGGGTTTTGGAAGAGGGTTGCGACTTCGCGGGCGATGCGGCTTGTGGGAACGGCTGCGGTATCCAGTCCCGTGACGCGCACGCTGCCCGAGGCGGGCTTAAGCAGGCCTGTGAGCAGCTTGGTGAGCGTGGTCTTGCCGGCGCCGTTTTGACCGACGATGCCCACGAGCTCGCCGGGATAGAGGGTCAGGTTGAGGTCGTGGACGGCGGCGCCGCCATTGGGATAGGCAAACTCAACGTGATCGAAGGTGAGCACGGGTTCGGCGTCCTTGGCGTGCGGGCGCAACGACGGTGCGTGCGGTGAGCCGGCGGGTGCCTGAGTGTCGCTGCTTGCGTGTGCGGGGTCGACGATGCCCGTAATCAGGCGCTCGGCCTCATCAACATCCAAACAGGGAGTGCCGCTGGCCAGGCCATCGGCCTCGAGGCTGTTGAAAATGCGCGTGACGCGCGGGCAATCGACGCCGATGGCGCGGAGCTCATCGGCGTGCGCGAAGACCTCGTGCGGCTCGCCCTGTAGCGCGATTTCGCCATGATTGAGCACGAGCACGCGGTTGCAATACTCCGAAAGCAGGGCGACTTTTTGCTCAACGACGACGATGGTGATGCCGAGTGCGCGGTTGGCCTCGCGTAGGGTCTCGAAGACCAGCGTGGAGCTGGCGGGGTCGAGCGCCGCGGTGGGTTCGTCGAGCACGAGCACACGCGGACGCATAGCGAGGATGGCGGCGATGGCAACCTTTTGCTTTTGGCCGCCTGAGAGGGTGGCGATCTCGCGGTCGCGCAGGTCGCTGATGCCGACGGTCTCGAGCGTCTCGCTCACGCGCTGCTCGATCTGGTCGTGCGGAACGCCAAAGTTCTCCAGGCCAAAAAGCATCTCGTCCTCGACGACCGAGGCGACCATTTGCGTGTCGATGTCTTGCAACACGCTGCCGACGATCTGCGACACATCGGTGAGCGAAACTTCACAGGTGTCGTTGCCGTCGACAGTGACGGAGCCAAAGAACGTGCCGGTGTTATGGTGGGGTACGGCTCCCGACAGGCAGGCGGCAAGTGTGGACTTGCCGGCGCCCGAAGGCCCGATAATGCCGATAAAATCTCTCCTGTTCACGCCGAGCGAGATATGCTTAAGCGCCTGCTCGGTCTGCGTGCCACGGGAGAACGAGACATCGTCGACGTTGATGATCGTTTCCATGGATACCTTTCATAGTCATCGGGGACGTTCTTACATGACTAGTCGTTTAAGAGCGTCCCCAAAAGCTAGTTGTTTGGGACAGTCTTTGGTGGTGAAGCACGGAGACGGCTTTACGAGGGGCCCCAGGTTGGCGCGAAAGAGGAGCGAAGCGTACTTGGGTACGCGAGCGACGAATGAACGCCGAGATAGGGTGGCTCGTAAAGCCGAGCGGGTTAGTTGAGCTTCAGGGCCTTCTGGATGGGCAGATAGAGAGCGCCGACCAGAATGGCGTTAAACACGGCGGTCATAGCGACGACGGGCAGCATGGCAGCGGCGAGCTCGCCCACCACGCCGAGCATGGCCATCTTGATGACCATGAAGATGACGCCCGAGACAAAGGTGGTCACGAACGTTGCGACGATGGCGACGGCGGGCTTAACCTGGCCGTCCTTGGCAGCAGCGTTGACAATGAGGGCCATGAGCATGGCGGCGATGCCCTCGGCGGCAAAATCGACGAACGGCGAGGTGGTGGTGATTTGGATTACAGCAGCCGAGATGAGGCCGATGATGAGCGCCTGGCCAATGTTGGGACGAACGACCAGGATGGTAAGGCAGAAGGCCGAGATGATGAACTCGGGGCTGATCATGCCGCCCGAGATGCCGGAGATGGCCTTGCCGACGGTGAAGTTGAGGATGAAGCCGGCGGCAAGCAGGATGGCGAGCAAGACGAGGGCGCGGACGTCGAGTTTGCCGCGGTCGGCGGTCTGGACGGTGCGGGGCTGGGCGGTGGTGGTGTTCTGAGACATGGTGAAAATCCTTTCGGAAGGGAAGTGCAAGAGAAGAAAGCGGAGGCGCGTGATGCGAATGCGATTGGGCTCGAGATAGAAAAAGGCCCCCGGTCGAAACCGGAGGCCTTCCAATCACCTAGAGCGCAAAAACAGGCGTGAGGGACTCACTGTCGACCGATCGTATTCGCATCACGCCACCACCAGTTGTTGAGAGACTTCATCGTGTTCTTCATGTTGGTGGCTCCTTTCGTGATGCCATGGCGCGGTCGCACCTAGTTGCTGTTGCGCTGCACTATAGCACAGCAAAGTGTGTGCGGGGAAATCTTTTTTGAAAAGATTTCAGCAGTGTTTCCCGCGGTGTTTCCCACCGGTCAGATAACGGGTCAGGAGGGCAAGACCGCTCGCACCGTCTTGCCCTCCCTTAGGACGTGAGGGCCTTAGGCCTTCTTGCGACGATAGAGCACGAAGCCGCAGACACCGATGACGACGACGGCGCCAACGGCCATGGCGGCCATGTTGTTGCCCTCGGACTTCTCCTCGGTGGCCTTTTCCTCTTCGACTTCGGGCTCGGCTACATCCTCATCCGAGAGGGCCTCGTCGGCATAGGTGATGGACTCGACTAGGCAGTCGTTGTCGGCATCGTAGTCACTCGGGACGAACTCCTCGGAGAAGTCGCCCTCCTTGAGGTAGTCACGCATTTCCTCGAGCATGGCCTTGCACTTGAGGTAGGTGTTCTTGGTGGCAGCCTTGCCGGCCTTGTTGGCCAGGGCGGTGCGGGCCTCGGTGTTCTCGGCGGCCTGCATGGCCTCGTCGACGGTCAGGTTCTGCTCGATGAGCTCCTTCTGCAGGGCGTCGAGGTAGGCGCGGACGCCGGTAGCGCAGTGATCGCGATTCTCATAGGCGAGCGTGTTGATGTCCATGAGGACGTAGTTGATGGAGTTCTTGGGCTCCTCGTTGTTTACAACGTCTTCCTCTTCGCAGTGATCGAAGGAGACATCCTGATCGCTGAAGTAGGGGCTGACCTCGGTGAGCAGTGCGGAGTAGAGGGGGATAGCGACGGAGAACTCGGCGTTGGAGAGCATCTCCCACTGGATGGTCGCGATTTCGGGGTCCATGCCGTGGCGGATCTGGAAGGTGTGAATCTCGGTGTTGCGGTTGGAGCCGATAGCATAGGCGCCGTCGGTGTTGGCGTTGAGACCGGCGACATTCTCGCCGCGAGCAGCGAAGCTGCGGATCATCTCAAAGGTGTTCCAGTCGGACTTGCCGGGCTGGAAGAACAGCGGCTGCATCTCGTGGACCAGGGCGCCGGTCGTGGCGCGAGCGTCTTCACGCTCGTCCTTGACGATCTCGTAGTCAGTGCCTTCAGCCAGCGGGGCCATGAAGTAATCGCGACCCTGGATATAGCGCGACCACTGGTGCATACCGGCCTCGCCGATCTCCTCGCCGTAGGTCTTGGCGACGTCGAACTTGCCGTCAGTGTACTCGGCAAAGCCCTTCTCCTTAGGCATGGACTCGATGCCCTCGGAATGGAGACAGTTCTCGGTGTCGTCGAGGTCGACGTCATAGGTGAGGTTGCCGATGTTGGGGTTGAGCGAGGCGATGTCATCGGCGAGCCTCATGGCAATCCACTGATGGCCGGAAAGCGCGGCGAACAGCCAGGTCTCGGTGCTGTCGGCGATGATGATCTGGTCGTTGGAGCAGACGCCCTGCTCGTCGATCAGGCTGCCGATGAGCTCGACGCCCTCGCGGGCCGTGGCGCTCTCGCCCAGGATGACGCTGGCATAGCTGTACTCGCCAATGCCAGTCTCCTCGGTGATGGGGTCGGCCTCTTCGGCCTTCTCGTTATAGGAGGTGCTCAACGTGGCAGAGCAGGAGACGCCCTTCTCGTTGATGCCGGCCTCGGAATATGCGTCGTAGCGATCTTCCCACTGCGAGGGGTTGTCGCGAACGAAAGTGTAGCGGTAGGTTGCGCCCTTGGACTTGTACTCAAAACCGGACTCGACCGATGTGTACTCGTTGCCGTCCTTGTGTGCGGGCTCAATGCCAAAGTGCTTGACATAGCGCGGACCGAAATCCTCGGAACGGCCATAGTACGTGTTGCCGTCTGCCGTGAGCTTGCTACCCATGTAGATCTGGGTGCAGGCGAGCGCCGAAGTCGGCATGGCCATGATGGCCGCTGCTCCAAACGCAAGGCCGCAGCCGAGCTTTTTGAGCGTGTTGACAGGATGAGTAAACCTCATGATCCCTCCCAACTGTTGAGACCCCGCAAAACTGTGCGGAATCTCAGCTAATAAATACATCCATTAGCCTATCGGAAGTCTAAGAAGTATTCATCTATTTCGATGAAATACTCGATGAGCGTCCTAAAATATGCGATGAGCGGATAAGAATACTCATTTTGTAGCTTTACTTAAATAAAGGCACCCTGCAATTACTGTACCTGAATAAAGCGCCTTGCACGGGGCGCAAAGAAAAATCCCCCGCTGTTTGGCAAATGCATAAACAACGGGGGAGACGATAATTGGATGAATATCATACCAATGTGGAATTACTTCTTCCGGCGGTGGATCACGTTGATCGCATAGCCGATGAGCATGGCCAGAACAATGACGATAAAGCCGGGCAGGGGAGTGTCGTTCATGGGGTCCTCCTATTTTCCGAGTGGGGAGAATTCGTCGACGATGAGGTCGAGGCATTGCGGAAGTGCGCGGGCGCCAAAGACGCCCGAGTTGCTGGAGATGATCTCGCCATCGAACTGCATGCCCAGCGACGGCGTGCAGGTGATCTTGGCTTCTTTGGTCTGGATGATCTTGAACTGCGGGCGGCCGAGCACCTTGCCGGCGGGGTCGAGTGCGGCGGTGATCACGGTCGGGAGGAGCTGCACGGTTTTTACGGGCTCGATGACCGCGATGTCGACCATGCCGTCGTTCATACGGCAATCGGGGAACAGGTTGATGTCGTTTTGAATGACCGAGGTGTTGCCGGCCATGCAGCAGATGCCATCGAGCTCCTCGACAATGCCGTCATGCTCAATCGTAAAGTGCGCCACCGTGGGGTTGGGTGTGGCGAGCGCCGACAGGAAATAGGCGATCTCACCGATGTCGTTTTTGGCGGGGGCGGCCTTCATCATGATCTCGGCGTCGAAGCCCGAGCCGGCGATGATGATAAAGCCGTGGCGCTTTTCGTTGCCGTTCTCGTCGAGCCAAAAGAGCTCGCCCATGTCCACTTTGACCGTGCGACCGGCGCGGCAGGCCTTGGCAAGCGCCGCGGCCTCGGGGGCATTGCCAATGTTGTTGAAGAACAAGCAGGCCGTGCCGGAGGGGAAGACGAGCGTGGGGACGCCGCATCCGCGCATCTGGTCGAGCACGTTGGAGACGGTGCCGTCGCCGCCCGAAACGACCACGCGATCAAACTCGCGCACGTCTGCCACGGCGTCCTCGGGTTCCATGCCATCGCCGATAAAACGCATCACGATCTCGTCGCCGCCCTGCGCGAGGGCGTGCGCGAACGCGTAGATTTCATCTGAGCTGGGGCCCGATGCCGGGTTGTGGATGATAAGGCAGCGCATACTTACGTTCCCGTTCTGTGACTAACCGAGTATAGTTGTAAGGCAATGCCGATATCCTACCCGTGTTTTTCGGGCCTAACCTTATTCGATGGGTTGATATGTACATTTCCACACATCAGGCTCTGCTCGACTTTTGCCAGCGCGCCCGCGAGTTCGACGCGATTGCCGTCGATACCGAGTTTTTGCGCGAGCGCACGTTTCACCCGCGCCTGTGCTTGGTTCAGATCGCCACCCCTGCCGAGAGCGTCGCGGTCGATCCTCTGGTGATCGACAACCTGTCGCCGCTCGCCGAGCTTATGGGCGATGAGAGCGTGATCAAGGTGTTTCACGCCTGCTCGCAGGATATGGAGGTTATGCTCCATACCGTGGGCGTGCTGCCGCGTCCCATTTTTGACACGCAGGTGGCCGCCGCCTTTTTGGGTGAGCGCCAGCAGATTTCCTACGGCGCACTCGTGCAGACGTTTTGTGGCGTTTCATTGCCTAAGACCGAGTCGCTGACCGACTGGTCGCGCCGCCCGCTGACCGATAAACAGATCGAGTACGCGATCGATGACGTCAAGTACCTGATTGTCGCCTATACCGAGATGATGAGCCGCCTGCGTGAGCTGGGCCGCGTGGACTGGGTGCTCGACGAGTTGCGTCCGCTGGCCGACGAGTCGCACTACCGCGCCGACCGCCATGAGGCATTCCGCAAGGTCAAGCGCATCAACTCGTGTAGCCGCCATCAGCTGGGCATCGCGCGCGAGCTTGCCGCTTGGCGCGAGGACCGCGCCGAGCGCCGCAACATCCCACGCAAGTGGGTCATGTCCGACGATACGCTGCTGGCGCTCGTCAAGCGCAATCCTGTGCGCGTTGAGGAGTTCCGCAGCATCCGCGGCACCGATCAGCTGGGGGAGCGCGACGTGGACGGCGCGCTCATGGCCATTAAGCGCGGTGCGAGCTGCCCGCACGATCGCCTGCCGCTCATGGTGCGCGGGCACCGTCAGATTTCGCCGGAGTTGGAGAGCGTGACGGACCTGATGTATGCGCTCATTCGCCTGGTTGCCGAGCGTTCGGGCGTGGCGACCTCGGTCATTGCCTCGCGCGATGACCTGGCCGACTACATTGAGCATCCCGAGCAGAGCCCCCTGCGCGAAGGCTGGCGCTTTGAGCTCGTGGGCTCGCGCCTGGACGATTTGCTCTCGGGCAATATGGGGTTGACGGTCAAAGATGGCAAAATTGAATTGCTATAGGTATATAGTTACGCGGTTTTGCCAAACCGCGTAACAGCTCGACGCTGCAAACGGCCGAGAGCGGCAATCTGACGTTCAATCGTCGCTCGCGTACCAAAGTACGCGTCGCTTCTCTTTCACGTCACCTTGCTCGCTCTCGGCCGTTTTTGCTGACATTGCCAAAACATCGATGTTGATTTGCTGGTCAGTCGAATGGGTAGAATGCCTCCAACGTGTAACTCGATTCGGAGGAATTCGCATGCCTTATTACTATGGATACGGCTTTGGCATTGACCCGCTGTACCTGCTGGTTGTTCTTGTCTGCACGGTGCTTGGCCTTGCCGCGCAGAGCTATATCAACTCGACATATAAGACCTGGTCCAAGGTTCGCTCGGACGGCGACGCGGGTGCCACGGTCGCTCGCCGCATGCTCGATGCCAACGGTTGTAGCGCCGTGGGCATCAAGGGCGTTGCCGGCGAGCTCACTGATCATTACAACCCACAGGACAACAACCTGTATCTGTCGGATGCCAACCGTTCGGGCGGGTCGGTCGCAAGCGTTGCCGTCGCCTGCCACGAGGCGGGCCATGCCGCCCAGCGTCAAAGCGGTTACGCCATGATGAAGGTACGCACCGCTTTAGTCCCCGTCGTCAACTTTACCCAGAACACCTGGACGATCGTGCTGCTCATGGGCCTGTTCATGAACATCGCGGGGCTCACGACCCTCGCGCTGGTCTTCTTCTCGTTTAGCGTGCTGTTCCAGCTGGTTACGCTGCCGGTCGAGATCGATGCCAGTCGCCGCGCCGTGGCGTATATCGAGCAGTCGGGCATGAGTTCCAAGCAGGTTAGCGGTGCCAGGAAGGTGCTGACGGCAGCTGCGCTCACCTACGTGGCGGCGGCGCTCACCTCGATTATTCAGCTGCTCTACCTGATGGCTCGCTACAACAGAAACTCCAACCGATAGCAAACGGGACAGGCAGGCGCCGCGGGGATTCGTGTCCCAGCGGCGCTGTACTATGTGTTGGACTTAAATATGCACGGGGCCGGAGCCTCTGTGCGCGATAACGAAAGGAGGCTGCGTGGCAGGCTGGAATCTGACCGGCAATACCGTTTCCGCCGAGTTCGACGGATCGGACGAGCAGGAGTGCAAAGAGCTCAGCGTGAGCCAGGCGGTGGAGATCGCCGCCGGCGCGCTCGATGCCATTCCGCAGCTGAGCGTTTTGGGCGAAGTCACGGGTTTCCGCGGTCCCAATGCCCGAAGCGGCCACTGCTACTTCCAAATCAAGGACGACTCGGCGGCCGTCGACTGCATCATCTGGAAGGGCGCCTACCTTAAGCGCACCTTCGATCTGCGCGACGGCATGCAGGTGAGCTTTAAGGGTAGCTTCAATCTCTACAAGCCTACGGGTCGTATGAGCTTCGTCGCCCGCTCGTTCTCGCTGGCGGGGGAGGGCCTGCTGCGTCAACAGGTGGCTCAGTTGGCCGAAAAGCTGCGTCGCGAGGGCCTGATGGACGAGGCGCGCAAACGTCACATTCCGGTGTTTTGCTCGCGTGTGGCGGTCGTCACCTCGCTTTCGGGCGCCGTGATCGACGACGTCAAGCGTACGCTGCGCCGTCGCAACCCGCTCGTCGAGCTTGTCTGCGTGGGTGCCAAGGTTCAAGGCGAGGGTGCGCCGGTAGAGCTTATTGAAGGCCTGCGTCGCGCCGCTGCCATTACGCCGGCGCCCGATTGCATTTTGCTCGTGCGTGGCGGCGGTTCCTTCGAGGACCTCATGACCTTTAATAACGAGGAGCTTGCCCGCGCGGTGGCGGCTTGTCCTGTGCCCGTGGTGACCGGCATTGGCCATGAGCCCGATACCTCGATTTGCGACATGGTGAGCGACCGTCGCGCCTCCACGCCCACGGCGGCAGCCGAATCGGTGGCGCCGGCTATGACGGAGCTGGCAGATGTGCTCGAGGCACGCCATCAGCGTCTTGGCGCCGCGATGGCATCGATGATTGGGTCGAATCAGGTTGATTTGGAGATGCTCGATCAGCGCGGTCGCCGCGCCTGGGATACCTATACGGCCCGTCTGGGCGATGCGCTCGATGCCGCCGCATGCCGCCCGTGCCTCAACGACCCCACATTTATGGTCGAGCGTCGCGAATCGGAGCTTACACTGACTGCCGATCGCCTGTCGGGCGCCATAGCTCGCTCGGTCGGGACATTCCGCTCCAACTTTGAGCGCCTGCCCGAGCGTCTGGTTGCAAGCACCTCGGGGCTCGATGGCAAGCGCCATGCGCTCACGCTTGCGAGTTCCCGTCTGGAGCATCAGGGGCGCACGATGCTCAGCAAACCCGCGTCCGACCTGGGCCGTGCGGCAGCCTCACTCGATGCCCTGTCGCCGCTCAAGGTGCTTGCCCGTGGCTATTCCATCGCGTACAGCGATGATGGGGTGGCTACGAGCGCCAAGACCTTTAAGCCCGGCGACGCCATACGCGTGCGCATGGCAGACGGCAACGTGGCGGCAACGGTCGATACAGTCGAGTAGGCCGCGTTTCACAGCGATAAACCTTTAGGAAAGGAAACAGATATGGCAGAGAAGACCCCGGTCGAGCAGCTTACGTACAAGCAGGCCTCGCAGGAGTTGGAACTCATCATCCGCAGCCTGGAGTCGGGCGACATGGAGCTTGAGGAGTCGCTCGAGAGCTACACGCGCGGCGTCGAGCTCCTCAAGAGCCTACGCACCCGCTTGTCCGATGCCGAGCAGAAGGTCTCGGTGCTCCTGAAGGACGTCGACGGCAACGACGTGCTCGCCGACGGCGAGGCCGCCAACACGGACGACAACCTCTCGTTCTAACCATCCCGACCAAATATAATTACCTTGGTCTGTGAGAAAGGAACCAGCCATGTGTGATTGCATCTTCTGCAAAATTGCCAACCACGAGATCCCCTCGACCGTTGTCTATGAGGACGACCAGGTCATCGCCTTCGACGACCTCAACCCCCAGGCACCGGTCCACACGCTCGTGATCCCCAAGAAGCACTACAGCGACATCGCCGACAACGTGCCTGCCGAGACCATGGGCGCCATGGCCCACGCCATCCAGGAGGTCGCTAAGGCCAAGGGCCTGGAGGACGGTTTCCGCGTCATCTCCAACAAGGGCGTCAACGCCGGTCAGACCGTCATGCACTTCCACATGCACGTCCTCGGCGGCAAGAACCTGGGCGAGAACCTCATCTGAGGACGCCTCTTCCGTGCAATGAAACGGAAGCTCAGGCATCGATAACTTATATATCAACGCAATAAACCCGAGTGCGAGGGCGTTTGGGTTTATTATTGAAGCGTATGTAACCTGGCGGCGCCACACCGCCTGTTAGTAGGGAGACACATGAACGTTCTGGTCGTCAACGCAGGATCTTCGACCCTTAAGTATCAGGTCATCGATACCAAGTCCCACAAGGTGTCCGCAAAGGGCTCCTGCGAGCGCGTCTGCTTTACCGGCGGTACCTTCACCCACGCTGCCAACGGCTCCAAGAAGGTGACCGAGAACATCGAGTTCCCCGACCACAAGGTCGCCATCGAGGTCGTCCTGAAGGACCTCGAGGCCAACGGCGTCAAGATCGAGGGCATCGGCCACCGTATCGTTCAGGGCGGTTGGTACTTCGGCGATTCCTCCCTCGTCGACGAGGACGTCCTCGCCAAGATCCGCGAGGTCGCTCCGCTCGCCCCGCTGCACAACAACCCCGAGGCCAACGTTATCGAGTACTGCCTCGAGCAGTATCCCGACCTGCCCAACGTCACGGTCTACGACACTGCTTTCCACTTCAATATGCCCGAGGTCGCCAAGACCTACGCCCTGCCCAAGGACGTCTGCGACAAGCTGCACATCCGTAAGTACGGCGCCCACGGCACCAGCTACCGCTACATCTCCAAGAAGGTTGCCGAGATGACCAACGGCGAGGCCCGCAAGGTCGTCGTGTGCCACATCGGTTCCGGTGCCTCCCTGTGCGCCATCGAGGACGGTAAGTGCATGGACACCACCATGGGCTTGACGCCGCTCGACGGTGTCATGATGGGCACCCGCTGCGGCTCCATCGACCCTGCTACCGTGTGCTACCTGCAGCGCGAAGGCGGCTACACCTTCGACGAGGTCGACGAGATGATGAACAAGAAGTCCGGCCTTTTGGCTGTGACCGGCGGCAAGACCAACGACTGCCGCAACGTTGAGGAGCTCGCCGCTGCCGGCGACCCCGAGGCTCAGCTCGCCTTCGATATGTTCGTCTACAAGATTGCCGCCAAGGCCGCCGAGATGGCCACTTCTATGTGCGGCATGGACACCCTGGTCTTTACCGCCGGCATCGGCGAGCACGCTCCCGCTGTCCGCGCTGGCGTGGCCGACCGTCTGGCCTTTATGGGCGTCAAGATGGACCATGCCCGTAACGCCCTGCGTGGCGACGGCGCTTGGTGCCTGTCTGCCAAGGATTCCAAGGTCAAGATCTTCGTCATCCCCACGGACGAGGAGTTCATGATCGCTTCCGACGTCGAGCGCATCGTCAGCGGTAAGTAATTGATGCAAGGGGAGGGGACTGGATGGCCTTGTGCCGTTCAGCCCCTCTTTTGTGCTCGTTGGGCGAAGAGCATAATAGATATTTATTGAATTCTGATAACTTCTTATTAAGGGTACGGCCGCCTTATAGGTTTGCCGACCGTACTGTAATCACGAAGGAGTCTCATGAACGTACTTGTTGTCAACGCCGGCAGCTCGAGCCTTAAATATCAGCTTTTGGATACCGATACCCGCGAGGTTTTCGCCAAGGGCAACTGCGAGCGTATCGGATCGGAGATGGGCATCTTTGGTCACTCCGAGAACGGTGGCACCAAGCAGACCGAGGAGATTCCTTTTCCCGATCATCGCTCTGCCATTGCGCGCGTGCTCGAGGAGCTCGAGAAGACCGACATTACGATCGATGGCATTGGACACCGTATCGTTCAGGGTGGCTGGCACTTCGATGATTCCGCGGTCGTCGACGATGAGGTCATGGCTAAGATCCTTGAGGTGGCCCCGCTCGCCCCGCTGCACAATTACGGCGAGGCCGCGGCAATCGAATACTGCCGCGAGAAGTATCCGGAGCTGCCCAACGTGGCCGTCTTCGACACCTCGTTCCACATGACCATGCCCGAGGTCGCCTACACCTACGCGCTGCCCAAGGACGTGTGCGACAAGTACCACGTGCGCAAGTACGGCGCGCACGGTACGAGCCACCGTTACGAGTGGATGATGGCCAAGGAGATCCTGGGTACGCGCTGCCACCGTCTGCTTTCATGCCATCTGGGCAACGGTGCTTCGCTTGCCGCCATCGAGGACGGCGTTTGCCGCGATACCACGATGGGGCTCACGCCGCTTGACGGTCTGATGATGGGTACCCGTTGCGGTTCCATCGACCCGGCCACCGTGTGCTATCTTCAGCGCGAGGGCGGCTACAGTTATCAGGAAGTCGACGACATGATGAACAAGCAGTCCGGTCTGCTTGCCATCTCGGGCATCTCCAACGATGCCCGAGACATCCGTACGCGCGCCTCCGAGGGCGACGAGCGCTGCCTGCTCGCCTTCGATATGTTCGCCTACAAGGCCATGCAGCAGGCCGGCTCCATGATCGCCTCCATGGCGGGCGTGGACACCATTACCTTTACCGCCGGCATCGGCGAGAACGACTGGTCGATCCGCAAGGCCTTCTGCGACTGCTTTGAATGGCTGGGCGTACGCATCGACAACAACAAGAACCGCGAGGCCGTGGGCAACGGCCCGCAGGTCATCAGCGCCGCTGGCTCTTCCGTCACGGTCATGGTCATCCCCACAGACGAGGAATACATGATCGCCCACGACGTCGAGCGTCTGACCAAGAACAACTAACGCGCTCATTTGCATTTAAACGAAAGGCCTCCAGAGCAACAGCTCCGGAGGCCTTTCTGCTAGCAGGTGGGCGGCGGAAACTCCATCCCATTTCGAGCACAAATTCTGGGACACGCTTTCCGGTTGAGGCGCGTTGCGGAAAGTGCGACCCACAATAAAGCAAAATTACGTCCCACAGTTTCCCAAACAGCCCCCAAGTGGAAGCTGCATCCCACAATCCGCCTTCAAACCGGGACACGCTTTCCGGCACAACAACCGCCGAGGCCCTATCAGCCTTTCAAATCCACAGTGACCATATCCGCATCGTTTGCCCATTACAGTCTGAAGTGGGCCACCGATAAATTTCGATGGCGAGCATTCGGCGCATTGCCTACGATACGGGCAAGCCCCGAGGGGCC